>Ga0209211_10002526_pt1 | contig 31405 bp, 31 predicted proteins | sample RifGroA2_FD_183992 | JGI IMG/M metagenome (GOLD analysis project Ga0209211, IMG submission 183992) | Groundwater microbial communities from Rifle, Colorado, USA - Groundwater A2 (SPAdes) (version 2) | ecosystem: Environmental > Aquatic > Deep subsurface > Groundwater | place: Rifle, Colorado...
CACCATTACCGTCTACGGTTCGTGGCTTTCTTCCGCGTACGCTTCAAATTGTGGCACGCCGGACGCGACCTCTGTTTTCTCCGTTGAAGACGACGGCTTCGCTCTTTATGACAATTCTTGGATCGGCGACTGGACCTGTACCGGCAGTTTCCCGAGCGGCGCGCCCAGTTGGGGCTCTTTTCCCACCTCGGCGAAAGTCGGCGCCGGCGTCATCGCGCTTGCCACAGCGGATTGTTATGACGGCACAAGAGATTTGCTTCCGACCGAAGCCAGCCGAGCAGTCAAGACCGGCACAGCTACAGCGGCGGACGCGACTACTATAACTGACACCGCGCAGTCGCTGAATACCAATGCATGGGTGGGGCAGAAAGCGCTTATTACCGGCGGGACTGGCTCCGGTGGCTACGGACGGGTTGAAAGCAATACCGCGACCGTGATTACGGTGGATAGCTGGACGGGCGGAACACCGGATGTCGGCTCTACTTTCGCTATCGTCTATTTGATTCCGCACGCCAGCTATAACCCCACGACCGATGTTGACGGAAATGATGATACTGAACTGAACGGCAACAACGGTCCGCTGACGCAGGAAGTTTTGAATAATTGGAAAGGCACAAGATTGCCCACGGCCAGCGACTTTTTCGGTTTTTGTGGCTACAATAGCACAGATGGTTCTGGTGACGGTAGTTACGAAAATACCACCGGGACATACACAGCCGATAAAACCTTTGGCAATTACGGTGGGCAAGTCGGCAGAACTGATGAATTTCTGGATTTGGGTAATAGCGGAAACTGGGAGTGGCTTTCAGAGCAGCTCAGCCACAACAGTGCGCGGATAGCCGGCAATTACGCCTGTTCCAACTTCGGTTACAATAATGTCTACAGTGGCCACAGATTCCGCGCCGTCTTCCGCCCGTAGTGATTTCCCATCTTGATGATTTGGTAATTTGATGATTTCGCTGATTTAAAAAATAGATTACACTGATATTATATGGCTTATTTATATGAAGAACTTACATATAAATTACGGGGAATATTTTTTGAGGTATATAACAAATTGGGGCCGGGATTGCCAGAGAAAGTTTATCAGAAATCTGTGATTTATGAACTGCAAAAAGATAATATTTCCTACGAGACCGAGAAGGGCATTAATATCAAATATAAGGATATAAATGTCGGAAAACAAAGGTTGGATTTGGTTGTTGATGGGAAAATAATCATTGAGGTTAAAGCTACTGATAATATGCATTCGCTTTTTGAAAAACAAACCATTGCTTATCTCAAAGCGTCAGATTACAAGTTGGCTTTATTAGTGAATTTTGGCGGAAGTAAATTGGTTATAAAACGATATATTAATACGGATTAGTGATATCAGCTTTTATTTATCAGCGTTATCGGTTTCTCGATGTCTCGCTACGAACACATAAGAATATTTCAATGCGCTTATATGTTGACCATTGAAATATACAAAACGGCCGGCAATTTCAACCGAGAATTCAAATACACTCTTGGAGAAAAGCTGAAAAATGCGGCCCAGACCTCGCGAAGCTTGGGATCGGAAATGGCGAAACAGATTGAGGGGCCGGGCTGGTAATTATGACTTGTTAATTCTTCTCTCAGTTTCAAAAGTTCCGCTTCAAAGCTCATTTCAAATTTGGCCGCGTGATAAGTTGTCCTTTTATTTTCTCGACAGCCGAGATACGCCTTATAAAGATTTTTGAAGGTGAAAATTTTGTCGGGGGGGGGCATTAAAGAGAATTGTAAAACAATATTATGAGAAAAAGAAAAAATGGTTGGCTGAGTCTAAGATTTTTACTATCCGCATAAATTATGGTATGATGTCAGTATGAATCACTGGTCGGTCAATACAAAAGAGCTTGAAAAAGACAGAGTAATGTTTGATATATGGAGAATTGAACAATGGGTCAATTGGGGCATTGGAAATACCCGCATCAAGAGAGCCGACCTTATTAAATATTGGAGCGAGCTTGATATAGATCCATGGAAACGCAGGGCGCTTTCGCTGGCCTTGTTTTAGACTTTAGCCCGCTGTATGTCTTCAATCCTTTCGAAGAATCAGATTGCCATCCTTTCCCTCTTGAGCAAGGAGAGATTGATCGTTGATAATTTTTATCTTACCGGCGGCACGGCTTTGGCGGAGTTTTACCTAAGCCACCGTTTTTCCGAAGACCTTGATTTTTTTTCCGAACAAGAATTTGACGCGCTGTTTATCACCTCAACTTTTAAGAAACTCCGGGACAAAGCTCGCATTAGAGAAATAAATTATGAACAGAGTTTTAATCGCAATTTGTTTTTTCTGGAAATTGATGATGAAACCGTAAAAACAGAGTTTACCTACTTTCCATTTACGCGGATTGAATCAAAAAAGCAGTTTGGGGATTTATACATAGACAGTCTGATTGACATTGCCGTCAATAAACTTTTTACCATTTATCAGAAACCGCGTTCGCGAGATTTCATTGATTTGTATTGTATATTGGAAAAGCAAAGAGAATGGACCACGGCCGATCTTATTGATAAAGCTCAAGCTAAATTTGATTACCATATTGACCCGCTTCAATTGGCCAGTCAGTTTGTAAAAGCCCCCGCGTTAAAAGATTATCCGAATATGATTAGAAAGATTGATGAAAAAAAATGGCAGGCATTTTTTATGAATGAGGCGAAGCGACTTGCGGAATCAAAACTTGAATAGAAGGGACTATTCTCGGTTCGCTTATGAAATGAGGCTTGTGCCAGCGAATAAATTTGGCGTTGCGCAAAAACAGTTTGAAGAAATCGGGAAGATGGTCGGAGGTTGGCAGAAGTGGTCCGACAGTTGTTGAATGTTGAAGTTGTTGAATGTTGAGGTAAGAATGCGTTAAAAATTATTGTTGTTCAGTTGGCATTTTAGTATGATGGAAGAATGATGAAGAATGATAATTTCTCTAACATAGACTTCTCGGTATTGCTTGGGGCAAAAACGCTATATTTTATAGGAATAGGCGGAATCGGAATTTCGGCCGTTGCGCGGATGTTTTTGTTGGAAGGGAAAAAAGTGAGCGGCTCCGATGTGGCGGAGAGCGAGGTAACGGAAGGATTGCGAAAAGCCGGCGCAAAGATTTTTATCGGCCAGCGGGCGGAAAATGTGCCGGCCGATTGCGACTTGGCAATTTATACGATTGCCGTAACGCCGGACAATCCGGAGTTTGCCGAGGCCAAGCGGCGGGGGATTCAGCTCATGAGTTATCCGGAAGCGTTGGGCGCGATTTCTCGCGATAAATTTACCATCGCGGTTTCCGGCACGCATGGCAAGACCACGACGACGGCGATGATTGCGAAGATTTTGGTAGATGCTGAATTGGACCCGACGGTGATTGTCGGCTCCTTTATAAATTTATGTGCAAAATCTGTAGACATCAGATGTCTACAAATCTGTAGACATCTGATGTCTACAGAACGGACGAATTTTATTTCGGGAAGGGGCAAGTTTTTTGTGGTGGAAGCGTGCGAATATCGGCGGTCGTTTTTGCATTTGTCGCCGAGAGTTTTGGTGCTCACCAACATTGATGCCGACCATCTTGATTATTACAAAGATATGAACGATATTATTTCCGCATTCAACGAATTGGCGACCAAAGTGCCGAAAAGCGGTTTTGTTGTGACAGACGCAAAGAATAGAAATATCAAATTGGCGTTAAAGAATGTTCAGAGCAAGATTTCTAACTACAAACAGCAAACTACTTTCTACCGGCTTAAAATTCCCGGCCGGCACAATATCTTGAATGCTCAAGCGGCTTTAGCGGTGGCTAAGATTTTAGGCATTGATGAAAAGTCGGCCATCAGGTCCTTGGAGAATTTTGCCGGCACCTGGCGGCGGTTTGAATATCGGGGGAAGGCGAAAAATGGCGCGCTCGTGTACGACGATTACGGCCATCACCCGACTGAAATTAAGGCGACGCTTTCCGGTGCTCGCGAGCTCTTTCCGAAACAAAAAATCATCGTTGTTTTCCAGCCGCATCTATATTCCCGCACCAAACAACACCTTCGCGGATTTGTTACAGTTTTGAGGAAAGCAAATAGTATGATACTGCTTCCCATTTACCCCGCACGCGAAGAAGACCCGGGAAATATTAGCTCCCAAATGATTGTGGATGGGGTGAAAAAGGGAGGCGGCGACGCGCATGTAGCCGCCACATTTGACGAAGCCGCCAAACTTGCTGTAAAGCTCTCCGCACACGGCGACATCATAATCACCCTCGGCGCCGGTGAAACCAACAAAGTCGCAGACATCCTGGTGAAAGGCATCTGACGGTTCGCGTAGTTGCTCTCTGTCACTATTCTGTTATTCTTGAGAACATCAGAATAACAGTGTCTATTATGAAGAAGGGTACGAACACAAAAAGTTACAGGGAATTGGAGCGGATGGTTCGGGGGTTTGCGAATCATCGTCGCATACAGATACTAGAGATTCTTAAGAAAAATCCCGAAATGTCGGTGGACGAGATAGCCACCTCTCTTGATATAAATTACAAAACTGCGGCTGACCATGTACGGCGGCTTGCGATAGTCGGTCTGGTCATCAAACGCAGTCAAGATGTGTCGGTTCGTCATCGGCTCACGGGTCGCGCCGAGTCTATTCTAAAGTTCTTGAGAACATTAGAATAGACGATGTTTTCTTTGCGCAATCACTATTCTGTTATTCTTGAGAATATCAGCATAAATAGGACATTACTATGGCTACACTGTATGTAGTAGGAACACCGATTGGGAATTTGGAAGACATCACGCTACGCGCTTTACGCGTGTTGAAAGAGGCGGACTTGATTTTCGCCGAGGATACGAGAGTCACGAAAAAGCTTTTGGCGCATTTTGAAATTGGGACGCCGGTGGCGAGAACGCACACCAGAGACGAAAAACGGGCGGCGGCGGAAATCATCTCCGTGCTGGAAAGCGGAAAGAATGTCGCTGTGGTTTCCGATGCCGGCACACCGGGGATTTCGGACCCGGGCGCGATGTTGGTGCAGAAAGTGAGGGAGTATTTCCAATCCGACAAGGTTCAACCTTTTTCCCGATCCAAAGTTGAACCTTGTCGGATTGAAGTTGTACCCGGGCCGAGCGCGCTTACGGCCGCGCTTTCCATTGCCGGCGTGCCGGCGTCGGACTTTATTTTTCTCGGTTTCTTGCCGCATAAAAAAGGCCGCGAGAAAATTTTTAAAGAAATTGCCGAGTCAGACCGCGTCGTCATTTTTTACGAATCCCCGCACCGAATTTTGAAGACGCTGGAGTCGTTCCGAGAGCATCTTCAAGGTTTAACCTTGAGCGGGAAAAAGGTTAAACCTTTAAGAGAGCGGCAGGTTGTTATATGCCGCGAGCTGACAAAAGTCCATGAGGAAGTAAAAAGCGGTTCCGCCGCAGAGCTTTTAGAGTTTTTCAAAAGTAATCCGGAAAAAGTCCGCGGTGAATTTGTGGTGCTCGTGTCAAAAAAATAAAAAACCTCGCTCGAGGCGAGGTTTATGGGGAGTTTCCATTTTTCACTCTCCGTTTTTGTGCTGATTGGCGATGTTTATGAATGTCCTCATAGGTCGGTGAAGAACTACGGTGATGGTGGTTGAATTCTTAACCGTTTCTTCCATAACAAGCGTCCCTGCGTCCCAAAATGCTTTTTGAGGCATAATGTCTAGCGGGTAGTCATCATGTCTTTGCCAGTCGCCGCTTTCACGAGTCCGTTGCTTGACGAAGAATGAGCACCTGACCCTGACTGTCCCATTCTCTACGGAGAAATTGGCAACCTCGCCGCCCTGAGTTCGTATGCCGTCAACGGCCACCTCTACCAACCGGTCTTTAAATATATCAAGCAAATCATTTTCTGCGCGCCTCGCCAATTCTTGAAGCGTCTCCGGAATCGCATGTTCACTCGCTGAATTCTGCCGAACTCGCGCCATTGAAGAATTTTTCATTTTTCGCCTTTCGTTTGTTCCGCAAGCATCTTACCACAGATATTGGCTGTCTGCCGTTTCTTTTGATATTATCATACGCATATGAGGTGGCGGAAAACAGTTTTTATTTTAGGCGCGGTGGTCGCCGTAACTCCATTTACCGGCTTCACAGACGATTTTAAGGATTATGTTTTGAGTATAGCCGGTCTGGCGCTCATGTTTATTAGCGCGGTTAGCTTTGAGTGGCGGCGGGAAGCGTCGTCTGACACATATAAGGAGAATGGAGGACACACACCGGAATCCCGATAACGCCGAAGGCGTTACTTATGAGGAAAAATCGGCAATGCCGGTTCGTTTTTTCGCGGTTACCGGTCTTTTCTTGGCGAGCAGTTTTGTGTTACTCATTGCCTACTTCGCTTTGCCTCCTTTTACCCCGTTGGTCTACGAAGACAAACCGGCGGCCGTTCTTTTTTCTCTTCTGCCTTCAAATCACCTGCCAACGCCTAAACCCCTTAAAGCGCTGTATTTGACCAGTTATGCGGCCGGGAGCAAAGCCATTAGAGAACCGGTACTCAAATTGATAAAAGAAACCGAGGCCAATGCGGTTGTCATTGACATCAAAGATTATTCCGGGCGAGTCAGTTTTCCTTTAGACGACGCATCGGTGAAAAAATTCGGCGCGATTGATAGCAGAGTCCCCGATATTGACGATTTGATAAAAAAAATTCACGAAGACGGCGTTTACGCGATTGGCAGAATTTCTGTTTTCCAGGACCCGTTTATTGCCAGAGAAAGGCCGGAGCTTGCGGTCAAGCGGAAGAGCAATCCCGATTTGGTTTGGCAAGACCATAAAGGCATTTCTTGGATAGACCCCGGTAACGAAGAATATTGGCGTTACATCAGCGATTTGGCGCTAGCGTCTTATAAAATAGGTTTTGACGAGATTAATTTTGACTATATCCGTTTTCCATCCGACGGAGATATGACCGACGTGTTTTATCCGTGGAGCGGCAGTAAGGATAAGACGGATGTTTTAGAATCATTCTTCCAATTTTTGGCGGGGGAATTAAAACCGCGGGGCGTTGTTATTTCCGCCGATTTATTTGGTATGACCACGACCAACACTGACGACTTGAATATCGGCCAAGTGCTGGAGAACACACTCGCGCATTTTGATTACGCGGCGCCGATGGTTTATCCTTCCCATTATCCGCCGACTTTTTTGGGGCTAGGCAATCCGGCGGCCCACCCTTACAAAGTGGTCCGCTATTCCATGGAGGAAGCGATGCGACGCGCGTCCACCACTCCTTGGAAACTTCGGCCTTGGCTTCAGGACTTTAATTTGGGCGCGCCTTACACGCCGGATATGATTCGCGCCGAAAAACAGGCCGTGTATGACGCCGGTTTTGATTCTTGGATGCTTTGGAACTCAAGGAGCGTATACACAGGCGGCGCTCTGGACAAAGAGACGGCGGAAGAGTAGCATTTAATTCAGGATTGGGAAAAGCGGACTCGGAGGAGGGTTCGTTGTAGTTTTCCCAAAGTACTCTCAACAAAAAAATCCTACCACAATGGCACATAAGCGAGATGGGAAGAAGGCTGATACCCGGGCGATACTGGGTATCAGGGTTCAAAGAGAACACGAAGACCGCGAAGAGCAAATTCGTCTCAAGCTGGCGCCCCAAACGCCTCTGAGAGATTGGCTCCAAATGAGAGAGGAGGTTTCGGATATCACCGAATGCCCCGGTCCGACAATGGTTTTGAGTCGGAGCGGGGCATGCGAGCGTCTTCATTCGTAGGTAGTGCCAAGTCAGCCCCCCCGGTGTTTCCGCCGGGGGGCGTTTTGTTTTCATGAACAATGTTCCTGTTCGCTCACTATTAAAGGTGTATAATCTTTAGTAACCCGCAACTGACAACCCGCAACTGACAACAAAAAAGACAAAGTTTTTTCATTTTCAAGCAGTTAGTTGTATATTGAAAGTTGTTGGCCTATCACTTTTAAGCGAGGGTTGTCTTTTTTGAATCGGCGCGAGAGGTGATTGGAAAATAAAGGAGGCGAATAGGAAATTTCAGTTGGCTGCGGGAGTTTGCCGCGGCGGATGACTTATGAAATTTCCGTTATGAGCCGACCGTCATTTTCAATCACCAAAGCGTTCTGATTCAAAAAAGGCCCATCCGAGCGTTCACTATGGACGAAAATCGTGTAACCTATTTTGCCGAGACCGATGCCCGGAATAAGAAGATTCGGTTCGGCATTAAAAGCAAAGACCGCACCCGCCACGTCTATGTCATCGGCAAGACCGGCATGGGCAAGTCCACCGTGCTTGAAAATATGGCGATTCAAGATATTCAAAAAGGCGAGGGGTTGGTTTTTATAGACCCCCACGGCAAAACAGCCGACCTGCTTTTAAATTATGTGCCGGAGGAGAGGATAAAGGATGTGATGTATTTCGCGCCTTTTGATATGGACCATCCGATTTCTTTTAATGTGATGGAAGATGTCGGCCCTGACAAGCGCCATTTGGTGGCTAACGGACTGATGTCGGCCTTCAAAAAAATTTGGATTGACGCATGGAGCGCCAGAATGGAATACATTTTAAATAACATTCTTTTGGCGCTTTTGGAATTTCCCAACTCCACTTTGCTTGGAGTCAACAGGATGCTTGCCGATAAAGAGTATCGGAAGAAAGTCGTTGAAAATATCCACGATGTTTCCGTTAAGGCGTTTTGGACGGAGGAGTTTGCCAAATACGGCGACCGGTATATGCAGGAAGCCGGCGCGGCCATTCAAAATAAAGTCGGCCAATTCATCGCGAACCCCTTGGTCCGGAATATCATCGGCCAGCCGAAATCCAGTTTTGATTTGCGCAAGATGATGGACGAGCGGAAGATTTTTATCGTTAATCTCTCTAAAGGCCGGGTGGGCGAGCAAAATGCCAACCTTTTAGGGAGTATGTTTGTGACCAAAGTTTATCTTGCGGCCATGTCGCGTGCCGATGCCAACGAGACGATGCTCCGGCGCCTGCCCAATTTTTACCTTTATGTTGACGAATTTCAGTCATTCGCCAACGAGTCGTTTGCCGACATTCTTTCCGAGGCCAGGAAATATAAATTAAATTTAACCATCGCTCATCAGTATATTGAGCAAATGTCGGAGGAAGTGCGGGCCGCTGTCTTTGGCAACGTCGGCACCATGGTTTCTTTTAGGGTGGGAGCGTACGACGCCGAGGTTTTAGAGAAAGAATTTGCTCCGCAATTTACCGCCGAGGATATGGTTAATTTGGGCTTCACCCAGATTTATTTGAAACTTATGATTGACGGCGTGACTTCTCCGCCGTTCTCCGCGACCACTCTTCCGCCGATTCCGGCGCCGCCGGTTTCTTTCAGAGACGACATTATTGAGCATACTAGGCAGAAATTTGCCGTGCCAAGGGCGTTGGTTGAAGAATCCATCAAAGAATGGAGCGAATCCTACAAATCGCCGGCGCCGGAGAAAAAATTTAGCCGGGAAAAACCGGCGGTAGCGAGCGGCGATTACCGGAAAGCCGTTCCGGTCGGAGCGGGAGCTGCGGATAATAAACCGGCCGTTAGTTCGGAGGCCAGAAAATCAGAAGGCCGTTATCCGGCGAGGGTAGATGTTGGTAGAGACAGCCAAAAAGATTTCCATCACCGTGAAACGGCTCCTAAAAAATTCGCCCCGCGGCCGGAAAAAAGTCCCAGCGAAGAAAACCGCAGTTCTTTGCGCGACGCTTTAGCCGGCGTGTTAAAGGAAGTAAAAGAGAAAGAGGCGGCCACGGCTGCTCGGGATGATTTAAGGCAGGGGGCCTTTGTTCCCAATAAGAATTTTTCGGAGAGCAAACCCTCTGCTGCCGCTTCTCCTAAAGTGTCGTCCAATCAGGATAAAAACAAAGGAGTGCCGGAAGAGATTTTGAGGCAGGTCTTAAAAGTGGAAGGCCATGATAAGCCGTAAATTTTCAGTCAATGTTTCAGCGTCGGTGTTTTTCCTATTTTTTCCCGTTTTGGTTTTGGCCAATTTCGCCATTAGCGAAGTAATGTACGATGTGTCAAACGAGGTCGGGGCGGATGATACGAGAGAGTGGATAGAACTTTACAATTCCGGTCCGGACTCCGTTGACCTTACCGGTTTTAAGATAAACGACGGTTCAAATCACCTGCTCAATGAGCCGCCTAAAAACGGCGGGAAAGGAGCGTTTACGATTGGCGCTGGCGAATACGTGATTTTTGCCGATAACGCGTCCGTTTTTCTGTCGCTCTATCCGGTAAGTGTGTCGGTCATTGACACCACTTTTAGTTTAAATAATATGTCGGAGGCAATTTCTTTGCTCGGCGCGGATGGCGCAATCACTGACAGCATTTCTTATACTAACGAACTTGGCGCCGCTGGAAACGGCAATTCCCTCCAAAAAGCAAATGGCGTTTGGAGTGAGGGTAGACCGACGCCTGGTGCGGCCAATTATCAAGCACCCAGTCAGAATACATCAGATAACAGTTCTAATGCCTCTTCTGGTTTAAATTCCAGCCAAAATAATGCTTCAAGTTCGGCGGGGCAGACGACCGAAGTACCCCAAATTTCCGCCGATGCCGGAGAAGACAAGACGGTTCTCGTCGGGGCGGACTCCGTTTTCTCCGGCCGGGCTTTCGGCACAAAAAACGAGTCGCTTAAAAACGCGCGTTTTATCTGGAATATGGGCGATGGCGCTTCAAAAGAAGGCCAAACCATAAAACACAATTACAAACACCCAGGCGAGTACATCGTCGTGCTTAATGTTTCCTCAAACGAATTATCGGCGACGGATAGGATTACCGTTACCGCCTCTCCCGCGGATTTTAGTATTTCTAGGATTGAATCAGGAGCTATTGGCTTCATTGAAATTGAAAATCAGAGTAATTTCCCGGCCGATTTATCGGGATGGTTTCTTAACGCCGGCGGAAAATTTTTCCTGTTGCCGACCGGCACGATAATTGATGCCGGCAAAAAAAGAATTTTCCCGGCGGAAACGACTGGTTTGATTTTAGAAGATGCGAGTCGGCCGGCGCTTCTGTATCCAAACGGCAGTATCAGCGCGGAGTTTGAGAAAGTGCCGCCGCCGGCCGGGCCGGGGGTTTCCTTGCCTAAGACCACGACTGCCTCCGGTAACGATTTCGTCGCCAGCGCTGTTTCTGTTAAGACGGCGCCGGCGGCCGCTCAAAGCAGAAGCGATGACGGTGATAATGGTGAAGGAGAGGAAACAGACGCCTCGGGTTTGGTGGCCGCCGCGCTCGCGCCCAACAGTTCCGACAGCGGCAACATTTTTAAATGGCTGTTTTTCCTTTCGGTGATAATTATTTTAGCGCTCGGGGCTTATTTTTCCGCTTTTGCTATGAAAGCTGACAGTGTCCATAAATCGGATGAAGGGGCTGAAGAGGAAATGATAAAAGCCGAAGCCGGGAAATATAAAATCATTGAAGAACCCGATGAATGAGAGACCCAAAAGGATTTTAATATTTTCTTTGGTTTACTATCCGCGGTTTATCGGTGGGGCGGAAGTGGCTGTCAAAGAGATTACCGACAGAATCTCCCAAAGGGATTTTGAATTTGACATGATTACTTTGCGGCTGGATTCTCGTCTGCCGAAGTTCGAACGCACCGGGAACATAAATGTGCATCGCGTCGGCTGGGCGCTTAAGCAACGCGAGCCGTCTGACTCTTTGCCGTGGCATTTGCACTTGAACAAATACGCGATGCTTTGGACTGCTTTTACAAAAGCGTTGTCTTTAAATCGGATTAGGAAATATGACGCAATCTGGTCAATTATGGCGACCTACAATTCCTTTGCCGCGCTTTTCTTCAAGCTTACTCATCCGAAGATTCCATTTTTGCTTACTCTCCAAGAAGGCGACCCAATCTCTTACATAAAACGGCGCGCTCTGCTTTTGTATCCTCTTTTTAAGATGATTTTTACCAAAGCCGACAAAATTCAGGCAATTTCAAATTATTTGGCTGATTGGGCAAGGGAGATGAACGCTAGGTGTCCGATTAGTGTGGTGCCGAATGGAGTAGCTGTTCAGCACTTTCAACTAACAACTAACGACCAACAACAACGAGAAACCACGCGAGCTAATCTAGGTTTTCCTAAAGACGATGTTGTTTTAATAACAACCTCGCGGTTAGTGGTAAAAAATGCCGTAGGCGATATTATTCGGGCTCTTGAATTGCTATCCGAGCGCGTTAAATTACTTATCATCGGTACCGGTTATCAAGAAAGAGAATTAAAAAAGCTTGCAGCCGACCTTCGTTTACATAATAGAGTTAAGTTTTTAGGATTTATTTCTCATGCCGAAATGCCCGCCTATTTATGGATGTCTGATATTTTTATTCGGCCGTCGCTTTCCGAGGGGATGGGCAATTCTTTTATTGAAGCGATGGCGGCGGGGCTTCCTGTTATCGCAACGCCCGTCGGCGGTATCCCAGATTTACTCAAAGATAAAGAGACAGGTGTATTTTGCCGGCCCAATGATCCAAAAAGTGTTGCTGAAACAGTTAAGCTTCTTGTCGCTGATCATGTCCTTCGTGATAAAGTTGTCCAAAATGCCTCCAAAATGGTTGCTGAAAAATATGATTGGAAAATTGTCGCCGGCAAGATGGCCGAGATTTTAAAATTTGACAGGAATAGTTTTTAATTATAATCTCGTATCCAGATAGCTTTGACAACACACAACGAGAAGCCTTATGAATACTGCATTGTCTGACCGTTCAATCTCTGAATTACCGATTAATACTCTCGCCAAGAAGACGCTCACTAGTTGAGGCATTAACACGCTAGCTGATTGTGCCAGTAAGACCACGGATGAGTTACGGCGCTATCTAGGTGTCGGACAGAGGACCATTTCTATTCTTAAAACGGAAGCTGGCAAGAAAGGAATTAACATTGAAGATCACAAGGAAGAAGCGATTAATCAAGCTCAAGAATTGCTTGATGTTATCAACAATGCGGTGTCTGTGTCCGATTTGCTAGAGCGGGTGAAATCTAAGTTGCCCGCTGAAACATTTAGATCATCTAGATGTCGATGGTTAGGTTATGGATGGTTGCAAAATAAGGTGAGCAACGCTTTTGAGAGCAGCTTCATTAAGTTTGCTCAAGACGGTTTTGTGTCCCAGCCATACACCACTTTGAAAACTTTCTTGTTAGACACCACTGTTCGTCATTATTCTGGGTACCACGAATGGGTTAGATTGAAGGATGCCCTTATTGGTGGGGCAAGACCGGCGTTTAGGAATAGAGTTGCCGCACTTGCTTTAAAGTACGGTGATTTTGAGGAGGTGTTGGCGGTCTATCAATCGTACAAAGGAAGTGGGTTCGGTCTGAAGGTGGTCAGGGTTTTAGAGAAGAAGGTGCGCACCACTGAGGAGATGTGGTTGACAGCCGTTCTGGCCAAAAGGAGATTACCTGACGTTTGGCGTAGAATGGTGAAGAAGTTATCTAGCAGGATGTAATCCGTTTCCATTTTTGAGGTTTCGGCGTTGGGTAAGCGGTTGGATTAACTTCCAACCGCCTTTTTGTAACTTCCAAATAGTTCCCTGTTGTTCTATGCTTATCTTATGAAAGTCAAAATAATAAGAGCTCCGAATCAGGCCTCTAGCTCAGAATCTTTCGATGGAGGTGGAAAATGAAGAAACTAGGAATTTAATCAAAAGAATCATTGATGAATTAATTTTGTAAGAGATATGGAACGCAATCTTAATTTTTATGTGGCTAATTTAGGCGCTGAAGTAGAGCGGATTTTTTACTGGCGGGATAAAAAGGATTTTAAAGAGGTTGAATTTGCCCGCGCTAGAGCGGAATCTATTTTGGATAAAATTGCCGCCTCTCGTGAGGTTTCCGGCAGAGAAAAGGAGTTTGAGCTTCTTCGGGAATCTATCTTTGATATTGCTTCCACTAAGCAAAAGTTTAATATCAATGTATCTCAAATGCGGGCCTACTTTACGCCCTTTGCGCTAAGAGCGATGCAATGAAAAATTTATTTCCGACTAAGATATTGGTTGCCACCCCTTTATTTCCGCCGGAGATTGGCGGGCCGGCGACTTACGCCAAAATTCTTTCTGAGGAATTGCCAAAGCGGGGGATAGAGACGGAAATTTTGGTTTTTAGAGAAGTGCGCTCGCTTCCAAAAATTGTTCGCCACTTTGCCTATTTTCTGCGCTGTATCGGCAAGGGTCGGGACTGCGGTTTGATTTACGCCCTTGACCCGGTGTCGGTCGGTTTTCCGGCTTGGCTTGCGGCGAAACTGACGGGCAAACGGTTTGTTTTGAAAGTGGCTGGGGACTTTGCGTGGGAAATGTATAACCAACGACCAACGACCAACGACCAACGACCAGATACATTAGAGAAATTCCAGAAGCGAAAATATGATTGGCTGACGGAAATTCGGCGGTTTGTTGAGCGGTTTGTGGCAAGTAAGGCGGAAAAAGTAATTGTGCCGAGCGAGTATCTGAAAAAAATCATTTTGATGTGGGGCGTGCCGGCTGAAAAAATAAAAGTGATTTACAATGCTTTCAGCCCACCCCGCCTTTTGTTTGATAAAGAAACCGCGCGCCAAGCATTGAAAATCGGCGGCGACGAGAAAATTATCATAAGCGCCGGCCGGCTGGTGCCCTGGAAAGGGTTTGGCGCGCTCATTGAATCTTTTTCCGGGGTGCTCAGACAGTTTCCAAATTCTCGGCTATTTATAGCTGGGGATGGACCAGATGCATCAAGTTTAAAATTAAAATCGAAAAACGAAAAACTTGAAGAAAATGTAGTTTTTTTAGGGCAGTTAAAACAGGCGGAGCTTCATAGATACATCGTTGCGACCGACGCGTTTGTTCTTAATACCGGATATGAGGGTCTATCGCACCTTCTCTTGGAGGTTATGGCGCTTGGGACGCCAATTATAACGACCGCCGTCGGTGGTAATCCGGAGGTTCTTAAAGGCGGTCAAAGCGCCATATTTGTGGCGTATAATGATAAGGTCGCATTGACAGGAGTGATTTTGGAAATTCTTTCGAATCCAGAGAAAGCCAATACTTTAGTTGCCGAAGCCAAGAAATCGCTCGCCAAGTTTACTTTGGAAACAATGATTACGAGTACAATTTCGGTCCTGAAGAAAACGTATGTGGAATAAATACGATTAAAATTCTAAATAACAAATCCCAAATTACAAACAAATTCTAAATTCAAAATTCTAAATCAGAAACGTTTTGGATTTCGGTCATTGGCATTTTGGTATTGTTTGTGATTTGGGATTTGTTTAGGCCAATGAGGTAAATTAGATCAATTATAAAATTCTTTGTATATGAAGATAATCATGCTTTCAACCGACCGGCGTATTTTTGAAGACAGTAGCGCTGTCCGGGCGAGGATGCTTGATTACGGCGCGCTTTTCAGCGAACTTCACATTATTGTCTTTGCCAAAAGATTCAATAATTACGATTTAAGATTCGGCGAGCCGGAAGGCAAACGAATCGCCCCGAATGTTTTCGTGTATTCAACCGACTCCAGAAACCGCTGGTTCTTCATCTTTGACGCCATCCGAATCGGTCGGAGAATTATCCGCCGTTGGCGGCCGTCTAAAATTACCGGTTATCTAAGGGTGTCCGATATAGTTGTAACCGCCCAAGACCCGTTTGAAACCGGCGTGGCGGGATTTTTAATCGCCAAATTCGCCAAAGCGGGTTTGCAAATTCAAATTCACACCGACTTTACCGGTGAAAGGTTTTCAAAAGAATCCGTTTTGAACAAAATCAGAGTTTATTTGGCCAAGTTTATCATTCCTCGGGCCAGAGCGGTGAGGGTGGTGTCGGATGAGCTCGCCGAAGCGATTAAATCTTTCGGCGTTCCCGCGGAAAAAATTCAAGTTCTGCCGATTTTTATTGACGCAAAATCAATCACCTCGGCGAAGCCGACTTTTAACCTAAAGAAACGCTATCCGCAATTTCGCTTTATTATCCTTGCGGCCGGCCGGTTGGAGGGCGAAAAACGCTTTGATGTGGCTTTAGATGTGTTGGCTAAAGTGATAAAAAAATACCCCTTTACCGGGTTGGTTATTGTCGGCGATGGCTCTAAACGGCTCTCCTTGGCGGAAAAAGCGCTCTCCCTAGGCCTTGATAACAATGTGATTTTTGAACCATGGCAGGACGGAATAATTTCTCATTTAAAGACGGCCAATGTTTTGCTTTTGACTTCGGAATACGAGGGCTACGGGCTTGTCTTGATTGAGGCCGGCCTTGCTGGTTGCCCTATAGTATCTTCAAACGTCGGTATTGCCGGAAAACTCGGGAGAAATGACGCGGCCTTGATTTGCGAGTTTGGCGACATTTCTTGTTTCGCTTCGGCCGTCATTTCCATTATAGAAAACAATGAAGCGCGGGAACTTATAAGGGCGCGCGCCAAGGCCTTCATTGAGGAATTTTTGTTTTCCAAAAGGAAATACCTGATTGAATTCAAGAAGGGTATGGAAGCTGCACTGGCCTCTAAGCACCAAGATATTTGAGATTTTTTAGGCGCCTACTACTTATATTGTTATGAATTACAAAACACAAAATTTTAAGTCCTCGGGTCGTAAAATCCCTAATTCTTAAAGGAGATTTTGCTCAACCGGACCATAAAATTTTGCGTTTCGTAATTCAAAGTTAATTGATGAAACAATTTAGGAATTTTGTTGATTTTTTCATAAAATATAAAATCATCCGCTACATTATTTCCGGCGGCATTGCTACGGGGGTGAATGTTTCAACCCTTTTCATCTTTGCTGAGTTTTTCGGGATGTGGTATGTGGCCGCCGGCACCTTAGGTTTCACCTTTGGAATAATTGCGAGTTTTCTGCTCCAAAAATTTTGGACTTTTCAAAATACGGATTTCTCTTTTAAGGACTCCGGCAGGCAATTCTTTTTTTATTTATTTACGGCCGTTTTTAACCTTGGCCTAAATTCTTTTTTAATTTACATTTTTACCGACAAAATTGGGACGGGGTATTTTTTGTCCGCCCTGATCGCCTCGGCGCTCGTAGCCGTGGAAAGTTTCTTCATCTATAGAATAATTTTTCGGGCTGGCAGGGGGTTCGATTTTTTCAAAGTATTATCTTTTTTCCGAAGACATTTGGCTGCTTTTCTCCTGGCGATTCTAGTTTTAATTTTGTATCTTTCCCCGCATTTTTTTAATAGAGATTTAACAATACAATCTGGTGCTGTTTATTATCCGGTGCCGGTGAAAGGGCATTTTGACGAAGGTGGTTATATTGTCCGGGCCGTGAGAGCTTTTGGGGGTGATTTACTCGTCGGGGACGCCTCTCTAAAAGAATATCAAGCAAAACCTTCTCATCTGCCGATTTTAAACCCCGTTACTTTGGCGTTTTTTGGAAAAATATTGGGTTCTTTTGAAAACGGCTTGGTTGCCGCTTCTGCCGTGATGCCGGCAATTTCTTTCTTTTTTATCTATCTCATTGCCTTTGAACTTTCCGGCCGGCGGACAAGGAGCGTTGTTTTTGCCTCGGTCTTTATAATTCTCCCGCACATCGGTTTATTGCCTTCAAAGGATGCTGTGCCTTTTTTGGGCGAGCCGGCTGAATTATATTTTGCCCGATTTGATTATCCAGCTTTGACTTTTCCTTTTTTTGCCATGGCTCTCTATTGGCTGATTCGCCTGCTTCGCCGGCCATCTGGGATAAGCGGAGTATTGTTTGGCCTGTCGGCGGGCATATTGTTTTACACTTATTTTTTTGATTGGGTTTACATATTGACTGCCGCCGGTTTGGTTTTTGTCGGTTCTCTTTGGTTGTCGCTTGATAAAGTTCGCCGAGCTTTGGTTTTTGGGTTTTTAACAACTTTTGCTGTTTCGGTTCCTTATTGGATTAGTTACTTATCTCTTCGGTCTTTGCCGTCTTTTCGCGACGTGGTGGAGCGGCTTGGCGTTGAGCGCGGCAGAAAGTTGCGTTTGGAAATTGTTTGGTTTTCTTATGTCAGGGCCGTTCTTTTAACATTGGTTTTGGCCGCTCTTTTTAAAACGAAAGATAAAATAAAATTTCTATACGGCGCCGCTCTGGTCCTGCCCGTTGTTTTTTTATTGAATATTCAGATTATAACCGGTTTTGTGCCTCAACCGGACCATTTTCACCGCACCGGGTTTCTTGGCCTGGCGCTGGCGTTTTGGCTGATTTTATCTTATTTTTACGACCGACTCTTCCGGGCCAGAGTAATTCACTTTAGTGAACTTGCGGCCGGAGTTTTAATTGCCGCGCTTTTCATTTATGGTTTTTGGACAGCCAGAATCGCCTCTGTGGATAATTACAAACTTTACGCGGTTGATTCCTCATATTACAAATCCTATCATTGGCTTAGGTCTTACACCGATAGAAATAGCGTAGTCGGCGCTTTGGCGCCAACCACCAACGAAGAGGTTGCGCTCATAGCCGGCAGATTTGTTTTTCTGCCCAACGGTTTTTTAAGTTTGGCGCCCAATGAGGAAATTTGGCGGCGTCTTGGAATCCTGGGGAAAATTTACAGCGTCTCGGTTTCTCGTTGGCAAGAAACCGTCGCTTCTGACGCTCATTATTTTTTCTCGGATTTTTACCATGACCCACGATTCAATTCTTATTTCAAGGGCATGAAAAGGGCTATTCCCGAAGAAATTCTGAAAAAAGAGATTGATAGATACTCCGCTCTCGCGGCCAATTACGCCAACCCCTATGTGTTGGATTATATTTTGATTGGTCCGCGAGAGCTTTCTTTAGGGGCGAGCCGTTTACCGACGGTGCCGGCAAAAGAGGTCTACAGAGACGGCGGTGTTTCAATATACGAACTTGAAAAATGAACAAAGCTATTTCCTTAAGCCTTATCATTCCGGTGTGGAACGAAGAGCGGCGCTTGCCGAAGCTTTTCGGCGAGCTTGATAAATTACTCGCCGGCCGGCGGCAAGGGTTCCTGCTGGAAGAAATTCTTTTTATTAACGACGGTTCGGATGACAAAACCCTTTCGCTTATTGAGAGTTTTTCCGCCGGCCGGCCGGTTCGCCTAATTTCTTATGAAGGGAACAAAGGCAAGGGTTTTGCGGTTAGAGTGGGTATGAAAGAGTCTGAAGGGGATTATTGTTTGATTGCCGACGCGGATGTTTCTACACCCTTTGAGGAGGTTGATAAATTTCTGCCTTCGCTTGATATGGGGCTACCGGTGATTATCGGATCTAGGAAGGCCCAAGGGGCTTTCGTGAAAATTCATCAGCCGTTTTATCGGGAAAAAATGGGACAGTTTTTCACCCTGCTTGCCAGAATTTTTACCGGAGTGTTGGCGTCGGATTTTACCTGCGGTTTCAAATTTTTCAAGCGGGAGGCGGCGAGAAAAATTGCCGAAGTAAGTTTCGTTGACCGCTGGAGTTACGATGCCGAGATTCTTTTCCTGGCGAAACGGTTTGGGCTTAAGATAAAAGAAGTGCCGGTGGTTTGGTCAAACGACCAAAGAACCGCAGTGCGGCTGCTCAAAGACGCCACAAAATCATTCATTGACTTGGTTCGGATTCGCCTGAAGCGCTACTAAATTATTTATGAGAATTTTGTTTATCACGCAAAAGATTGACCAAAACGACGCGGTTTTGGGTTTTGTCCACGGCTGGCTCCGCTCGTTTTCCGCATGTTTTAAAAAGATTACGGTGGTGTGTCTGGAGCAGGGCGATTACAATCTGCCGAAAAATATTGATGTGTATTCGCTGGGAAAAGAATGTTACAACCAACAACCCTGCCTTGTCGGCAGGCAGGCAACAACCAACAACTTAATAAAAAAAACAAAATATGCCTTTTCTTTTTCCAAATATATTTGGAAGAGGCGTGGAGAGTATGATGCGGTGTTTGTTCATATGAATCCGGAATATGTCCTTCTCGGTTTTTTGTTTTGGAAAATTTTAAGGAAGCCGGTGGTGCTTTGGTATAACCACACGGAAGGCGGCGGTTTGGCGCGTTTGGCGTTTATTTTGACTGATAAGATTTGCCACACCTCACCTTATGCTTTTTCCGCCGGTAGGCAAAAATCAGTTCGGATGCCGGCGGGGATTGATACGGAAGTTTTTAAGCCGAGTGAAAAAACGGAAAGAGAAAGTCGGGGCATCATTTTTTTGGGCAGAATTTCGCCACTTAAGGATTTAAGAACCTTGATTGAAGCCGCGAAATTACTCGTGGGGGAGACGATTGATTTTGAGTTAAGAATTATCGGCGACCCTCCGGCGCGAGATTTATCCTATGGCGCACGGATGAAAGGTGCCGCCGCGGCGCTTGTCAAAAGCGGGCATGTTTTTTTTGAGGGCGCGGTGCCGAATCGCGAGGCGCCGAAGGTTTTTAGCGCCGCGGCGGCGAACATCAACCTAACTCCTCGCGGTAATTACGACAAGACGGTTTTGGAGGCAATGGCCTGTGGCGCAATTTCTATTGTCTCAAGCCCCGCCTTTAGGGGTGTTGTTCCAGACGAATTTATTTTTAAAGAAAAGGACCCGGCCGATTTAGCACGGAAAATAAAACATGTTTTATCTCTTTCTAAAACCGAGCGAGAAAAAATTGGTCGTCATCTTCGTCAAGTTGTTACGGAAAAAGAAAGTTTGGTTTTACTCACCGACAAGTTGTATAAATTGCTTTCCTCTCTTCCTTTGAAGCCAAGAAGCTTTGAAACTAACGAAGCCAAGAAGCTAATAAGCCAAGAAGCTAATAAGCTGTTTTATATCGCCAACGCCCGCATGCCATCCGAGAAAGCCCACGCCATTCAGATTGCCAAAATGTGCGAGGCATTTTTGGAAGCAGAAGTCGATTTAAAGTTAATACTCCCGGACAGAGGAGACGGAAGAAGTTTAAAAGAATTTTACGGTTTGCGCCGCGAGGTTCCGGTTATTCGGCTTCCGGTTTTGCCTTTTTATGATTCCGGACAATTTGGTTATCGGCTTGCCACTTTAGGTTTTGTGAAGGTCGCGCTTATCTACCTTTGGTGGCAAAAAATTCTAGGTGTGAAAGCGCGTGCCCACCTCATTGATATGGACCAGCTTTCAATTGGTTTGGCACCACTTTCACCATTTCCAGTTACATTGGAAATTCATGACGCTAAACCAAAGACATCATGGTTTTCTTGGATTTTTAAAAATGTCTCGCGAGTGCTTACCATTAACAACATCATCAAGAAAAAGATTGTGGAAAGGTTTGATTTGCCGCCGGAAAAGGTTTTGGTTTTTCCAAACGGTATTGATTTGGAATTGTTTAAGAAAAAGTTTTCCAAGGAGGAGGCGAGACGAAAACTTGGTCTGCCTCTGGAAGGGAAGTTTGTTATGTACGCCGGCCAGTTTTGGGGTTGGAAGGGCTTGGAAATTTTTCCGGAAGTTGCCAAGCTCATGCCGGAAGTAAGTTTTTATCTTGTCGGTGGCACAAGGGAGGAGTTTGAAAAAGTGACGAAAATTTCTGGCTTGCCGAAAAATTTGATTTTTGCCGGCAAGCGACCATTTACTGAAATTCCGCTTTGGCTCAACGCCGCCGATGTGGCGGTGGTGCTTGGCACAAAACGCGATGAATATTCTTTTTATCACACTTCTCCCATGAAGCTCTTTGAGTATGCGGCCGCCGAGGTTCCAATTATTGCCGCCAAAACCCCCGCAATCGCGGATGTCGTATCCACCAGTGAAGTTTTTTTCTACGAGCCGGATAACGTTCAAAATTTAGCCGAAAAACTCAAGGAAGTTCTAGATAATAATGGCGCGGTAAAATCAAAAATTCTGAACGCCTTAATGAAAGTTCAAGGTTTATCTTGGCAAAAAAGAGTTGAATCAATCATTACTTTATTCACAGGATAATACACCAATATTCATTGGTATGTTAAAGTATTGATATGAAAATCAAGTTCAATTTTTTGTATTTACTTTTGATATTCGCCATTACAACTGCTATTTTCTATTTTGGTTTGTCTTTGGTTGTTGAGCAAGATACTAGTGGGTGGGGCGGAGTCGTTGAAAGTATAGCTTACATTATACTCTGGGGTTTTATATTTTTTTATTATCTGCTGAGAAGATTCTTGATTTGGATTTTTAATCGCAGAAATAATTTTACAGACATTCAAGTTGTTCGTAGAAAGTCAACGCGGATTAGCTTATTTTTTACCGCTATTTTACTTACCTTCATTGTGGTTTGGATATTTGTATTGACGGGAGTCATTAATTAATAGTGAATTATTTCTCTAAAGATTTCTGCTAATTTTTCCGCAAATTTTTCGCTGGTGAAATTTGATAAAACCTTCTTTTGGGCGGCGGCGCCCTGTGCCACCGCCCTTTCCGGATTACTTAATAAATTTTCAATGGCGGCTCGAAGAGCTCCGGAGTCATTTGGCGGAACAAGAATTCCATTAACGCCATTGTCAATATAATCTCGCACCGTTTCTTTGTCAGTAACAATGACGGCTTTACCAGAAGCCATTGGCTCTAAATATCCATATTGGCCGGACGTGTCGGAACCCTTCGGGTCTTTTATATCACGAAGCGGAACAACGGCAAAAAGCGCTTTTTGATAAAGCCCGAGCATTTTCTCGTAGGGGACATGATAAAGAATTTCCACATTGCTTGGCACGGGAAGTCCCGCAACCACTTCCGGCTTAGTTGCCACCTTAACCCTCACGGGTAGATTGCGAACCGCCTCCAACAAAGTTTTAAAATCACGCCCGGGGTCGCGCCCAACACTTAAAATATACCCACCCATATGCCTATTGCTTAAATCCCCTTTATTTAAGCCATTTTGCCGCGTCAACCTGCCAGGTTGACGCGGGGCGGGTTGATACCTTTGGGGAGAGGTATGGGGAGAAGTATTCACGGCTGTCGCGGCTACGGCTTCATTGGCGAAGCGCTTGGCGTCAATACCAATCGGCTGATAGACGATTTTGTTTGGGTCAAAACCACGCTCAATCAAAAATTTTTGTTGCTCGCGGGCGGTGCAGACAATCATATCCAAATTTTCAACCGCTTTTCTGGTGACAAAACCGGCAATACCGCTTTTGTTTCTTTTGAGGGCATTAGTGAGAAAGGTATTGTAAATCACGAATCTCGGTTTCTTCCAACGCAGAATATATTTAGCTAAGAATACAAGCGGTAAGCCGGCGCAGATGAAAACCGCGTCATATTTTTTGATGGCGAAAATGTAAGGGAGGTGAACCAGATTGAAATTTATTTTTCGAAACCACTCACAAACTGGCCATTCAATAAATTTGGCATCAATTCCAAATTTTTCCATGTAATTCAGCCCAAGAAGTTGGGTATCGGGCACTAGTCCCTTTTTCCATTTTTCATGAAATTCCCGTCGCGAGCCGGCGTAGAGGTATAGGACTTTTGGTTTCGTATGCATATTTGATTTTCGGATTGGTAGAAGTCAATCTTACACCATTTCTCTTGAAACGGGCCCTAATGTATTTGTGTTACAATATCGCAAATGAAGAAGTTTTTATTAAATACGGCGGGACGGATTGGCTTAATGGCTAAAATTCCCCGAGTGCGAATTGAAAAGTTCCTGAAACGGCACGCGACCAAAGAGCGGATTTTGGATGTTGGCGGGGGAAGCGGGCCGTATAAAAAATATTTCCCCAATCGGGTCGGTTTTGATGTTGAGCCGGGACCCGGAGTGGAATATGTGGGCGACGCCCACAAACTTTCACTCTTCAAAGACGGCGAATTTTCCCATGTTCTCTCTACCGAGGTTTTAGAACATTTGCAAGACCCGCAATTGGCGATAAATGAAATGCACCGCGTCTTAAAAGACGGCGGAAAACTTATTTTGACCACCCGTTTTGTTTTTCCCATTCACAACGCCCCGGGCGATTATTTTCGTTTTACCAAATACGGCTTAGAGCATTTACTGCGCAATTTCCGCCATGTGGAAATCAAAGAAGAAATCGGCACTGTCGGGACGCTCGCTGTGATTTTTGAGCGGTTGTCTTTTCAAGCCGACACGATGTTTGTAAAGACCTTGGGCGTATCTTGGCTCCTGCTTTCAAAAATTACGCTTTTATTCCAATGGATTTTAACCAGACAATATAGCGATGTAACAAGGAAAAGCGAAATCGGGAACATTATGACTAGCGGCTATTATGTCGTGGCAATCAAATGATTTTCGCTTTTTGACGCCCTATAATTACAGGAATTATTTCGTCAACTATTTTTGTAACCGTTTCTACTGCGAGCCCGTCGGTTTGTCTTTTTGCTTCCGCTAAATCAGGCGCGATGTTATCCAAGACGCCGAGCATTCCTCGCTCTCTTGGCGCAAAGACCGCCTTATGAAATTTACTTCTGGGCGGTTGGACGAACTCTTTTACTGGACCTAGAATGTCTATGGTGGGCGTGCTAAACGCTTCGGCGATATAAATCGGTCCCGTGTCGGCGCTTATAAAAAGCGAGAGGGAGGCGATTAGTGCTTTGAGTTCATCAATAGATAGTTTGTCAAAAAGATTTATTACTGTTGTGTTGGGGGACAAACCGGCTAGAGTTTTTTCCGCCTCGTCTTTGTCGCGCCCGGCGCCCAGAATAAAAATTTTCGCCTTGTGTTTGCCCGCCAAATAATCAGCCAGACGAGCGAATTTCTCCGGCGCCCACCGCTTAATCGGGTCGCCGCCGACCCCCGGCAGTATTCCGACCAAAAAATCTTTTTTCCCATCAACTCCATTTTTTATAAATAGATTGTTTATTTTTCCCTCGGCTGATTTCGTGAAAGAAAGATTCTTCGTTGTATCCTCGGTAAAAATATTTATCGGTTCAAGCAGCCGCAGATATTCGCGCGGGACATAATGGTCAAAATAGTGCGGTTTTTGAATGATAAAGCGAGAAAGCAAGCGATAGGTCTTGGTTTCGTAAGGAGATGAACCGCCGTCAATTATTGACGCTGAAATGCTTGGAATTTTTGAGGCGATAAGCAAAGCTAGCCCTTCCAGCGAAGGGAGCATCAGTATGCCGTACTCGGCGTTTTCTTTTTCAATTTCTTTCGCCGTTTCAAAGAAATTTTTATTCCAGATTATGTAACGGTCAATGTCGGGGTGGCCGGCAAGGAGTTTTTGGTTGACGCTGTCTCCCACCACCACCACCCTGCAATTTGGGTAGGCCTTTTTTATGGCGCGGAAAACCGGCGTGGTGCAAACCATATCGCCCAATTTGGCGCCTTGGACGACGACGATTTTCCCGGGCAGAACCGCGTTTTTTCGCGAGCCGTAAATTGCGAGGTAGACAAGTCCCAACAGGAAAAACCCCAGATTTTTAAGACGCCACAAAATCGCTTTTATCATAGTTGTAGAAGTTGTAACTGGTATTAAAGCGAGTATATCACGAAGCGGCGCTTTGCTTTACTTTTGGGCAGGGTATACTAAGCTACGAATTATGAAAGAAAAAATCGTTGTTTTAGGTGCCGACCACAACGGCGTGGCGCTAAAATCGGAAGTTGGCGCTTTGCTTAAAAAATTAAAATTTTACCCGATTGATGTGGGACCGCACAGCATGTCCGAGAAAGTGGATTATGTGGATTATGCCAGAATCTTGGGTGCCATCGTGGATAGGGGCGAAGCGGCTTACGGCATTCTAATTTGCGGCACGGGGGTTGGAATGAGCATAGCGGTCAATCGATTCCCCAACATCCGCGCCTCGCTCGTCCACAGCGTTGAAGTGGCGAAGAAGACCAGAGAGCACAATGACGCCAATGTGCTTTGTCTCGGCGCTTGGGTGAATCCGGTTCCGGTGAATTTAGAAATCGCTAAGGTTTGGCTCGGCACTTCTTTTGGAGAAGGTCGGCACGTAAAACGGGTGGAGAAAATCAAGCCGCACGGCGCGGAGAAAATCGTTTTTACCAATGGAATTTTTGATGTGCTTCACAAAGGTCACATTGAGCTTTTGAAATTTTGCAAGTCCCTTGGCGGACGGCTGGTGGTCGGCATCAATTCCGATAGGGCGACAAAAATTCTTAAAGGCCACGAGAGGCCCATTAATAACGAAGAGGAGCGAAAGGCGACCTTGGAGAATTTTTCTTTCGTTGACCAGGTTGTTATTTTTGACGATACAAAAACCTTGGGAGTTATCAAAACGCTTCAGCCGCACATTGTGGTGAAGGGCGGGGAGTGGACGGCGGCGGAAGTTAGGAAGCGCGACAAAATTCCCAAACACATAGAAGTGAAAACTTTTCCGCTGGTGCTTCAACCGTCTGGCGACAAGTACTCCTCCACGGCGGTGATAAATCGGATGAAAGCGGGCAGATAACTTTTTGAAATGAACGCCAAAGCTAAAAACCAAATCTTGGTTATCGGCGACCTTATTTGCGACGCCCACCATTTTTTGGATTATGGCGGGACATCGTCCGAAACCGGCGGCGTCCTGGGTCTTTACAAAAAAACGAAAATCACTTGGGGCGGGGCGGGGCTGGTGGTTAGGAATATTTTGGCTTTGAATGGCCGAGTCGCTTTTGTATCTTGGCTTGGGGATGACGAATACGCTTTGAAAGTTGACGGTCTTGAGGATAATAATTTGCAAAAAGTTTTTTTTAAGGAAAAAGGGAGGCAAACCGTCGTCAAGGAAAGGTATTTGATTGGCGGGAAGAAAGTTTTGAGAGTCAATCGGGGCGATTCTCAACCGATTTCACATAAGGCATCGTCGGCGGTCATAAAATTCGTTAAGATAAATGCCGGCCATTTCGGCAAAATTTTGATTGCCGATTATCGCCATGGACTTTTAGACGAAGCGTTGGCAAAGAAAATAATTGCCGAAACGAAGAAGCGCCGTGTGCCGGTTTTCGTTGATTCACAGGTGGTTAGAGGCGAGAGCAACCATTTTTGGTACAAAGGCGCGCATCTTATCTGTCTAAATCAGAAAGAGGCCTTGAGCGTTGATCCGAAGTTTAATGAAAATAATTTAGTTTTCTCACTTAAGAGGTTAAAATCAATGCTTTCTGCCGAAAACATCATAGTAAAATTAGGTAAAAATGGTTCGGCGAGTTTGCTTGGGGAAGAATTTTTTGAGACGCCGGCGTTGAAACTTAAAGCAGTGGACACAATCGGGGCAGGCGATGCGTTTCTAGCTGCCTTAGCTGTTTCTCCTAATTTAAACAAAGACGCTATTTCTTTTGCTAATAAATGGGCAGGTCTGGCGGTAACGGTGCAAGGGACGGAACCGCCGAAGTTAGCGGACTTAAAAAAATAAAGTAAGAATATGGCCCAATACAATTACGGCATTGATGTAAATATGTTGGATAAATTCATCCACAAACCAAAGGTTCAAAAAAAGCCGTGGGGAAGTTATGTTCTGGCTGTTGATTTGCCGGAGTACCGGTTGGAGCGTTTGGACATTTTGCCCGGCAAAAAAGTTATTCTTAAGCCGAAGGCAAATTTTGAGTCCACTATTTTTGTAGAAGAAACGGCGTCAACAATACATGCAAAAATCTATTCTGATGTTCTCAAGAACATCAGAATAGATTTGGCGGAGCTTGGGTGGCGTGAGGCGGTGGCGCTTAAGCCGAATCAAAAGTGCGAACTGAAAGCGGAGACCGCAAGCGTCTTATATGTTTTTTCCGGTTCGCATTTTCCCGAAGCCAGAGGAATCTTTAGTAAGAAGTTTTCACCTTCCGACCATCGTGATAAATATTGGGGCGAGATTGAGACAATCGTGAGCAAGGGCGGATATTCCGGAAAAAGAATGGTGGTCAAAACTGGTAAGTCGGCGAGTTTGGAATTTCATTGCCGAAAATTTGAGAGTTACTTTATTCATTCCGGCAAACTTCTACTTCGACTTAAAGCGGGCAGGGGAGAAGACAGGTTTTTTGAGCTTCCGAAAGGGAGTTTAACTATCACCACGCCCGGGCTTATGCACCAACGCGGAGGTTTGGAGGATACCGTTATTATTGAAATTTCCACCAAGGATGAGGACAGCGATTCGTTCTTGGTTGAAGATGGGGCGAAGTTACCGATGCCGAGACTTTCTACTTTGGTATCAGGCGCTGAATCTCAAAAAGAAAAAAAGAAGCAGGTGAAGAGAATCTGTTTTGATATTGATGGTGTAATCTGCACCCAAACAACTGGCGATTATGAAAACGCCAAACCGATTCCCGAGGCGATTAAGCTTGTCAATAAACTTTATGCTGAAGGTTTTAAAATTTTCTTGTTCACGGCGAGATTTATGGGCCGCAATCAAAACGACTGGAAAAGCGCATACGAGGAAGGATACGATTTTACAAAAAAGCAGCTCAATTCTTGGGGTGTCAAATACCACGATTTATTTTTTGGAAAACCAAACACGGATATAATTGTTGATGACCGGGCGGTTTTTTATAAGCCGGATTTAACGCTAATAGAAAAAGAAATTAGAATCCTTTTTAACCAATAAAAAATAAAGTCACCATTTTCGTGGCGGCTTTTGAGAGAATCGCTTACTTCGGGAACAAAAACACTTTGTATGGCCTGAAATGGCCTGGGGTTTTTCGCAAATCTACGAAGTGTCGTTCCTTCGGTTCGCGAAATGTATAGCCGGCGGCGATGCCAATCGGCGCACTTCGTCCGAATGGCGCGGCCTTCCCGAGTTGAGTTGAAAGTACAGGTGACATCTCGCGGGGTGTTCGTCTTTCGGTAAACCGGCTAAGGGTTATGTGCGCTCCCCACGGCGGATTGATTTCAATGTTTCTTCTTTTTCCCTCTTCAATCATTAAATTCAGCATTTTTACGAACACCTCATTCGGGGTTCCGGCCGCAATCAATGAGTGTGGAGTCAGAAGATACTCGGTATAGTTTATTTCCAATGCATTTCTCGGAATGGTTTCGCTAATGTTTGAAATTACATCAGAAAGTTTCCGAAGTATCCCCGCGCCTTTTTTATCGGTGTGGGCATTAAAATAAAACTGCGGTCCGAAGCCAAATGTGCACCGACCCAGAGTTGTGTGAACATGAGTGCTGCCGTAGACGATAGCGGGCGCCCTTTTTGACACTTCCCGTGAAAACCGCATGGCTTTTCTGGTTATTACGGTTGAGTGAATTAACACAATAAAAAATCCACCTCGCCGTTCCACTAAAGCCGGGTCCGGTTCAATGCCTTTTTCTTCGACGACTAATCGTTGGAGATTCCTTATTTCATTGTAATTTTTTTCTTGATTTTGAAGGAACTGGTTTAGGTTCACGCGGGCCTCCTTTTTTATTGTTGTTTTCTAGATGTGGAAGTCCACTTTTAAATTATCACATATAAATCATTTTGTCTATATTAACCAAAATTTTCTTACATGCTATCTTCATTAGTAGAAAAACAGAAACTGGAGATCTAAATGAATGGTATTGATAAACTACGTCAAGAAGTTTGCGAGCAGAACAGGCGGTTATTGGAATTGGGTTTGGTGCTTTTCACCGAAGGCAATGTGTCGGCTCGTTTTGAGGGGCTTATGGCAATCAAGCCCTCTGGCGTGCCCTACGATGAACTCACAACCGATGCTATTGCGGTTTTGGACATTAGGACAGGCAAAGCAGTTGTTGGTAATCTGAAGCCATCCGTTGACGCCCCGATTCATCTTGAAATTTACCGTTGTTGTAATTTTGTCGGCGGCATAGTGCATACCCACTCGCCATATGCGACGGCATTCGCCCAAGCGGGAGTGCCGATTCCTTGTCTCGGAACTACTCACGCCGATGAGTTTTTGGGAGATGTGCCTGTCGCTGATTTTCCAACCCAGTTTCAGGCCAACGATTACGATACATCAACCGGACGGGTGATTGTGAATCGTCTGGCGCCGTCAGGTGTTAAGGCGGTATTACTGAGGGGACACGGGCCGTTCGTGGTAGGCGGAGACGCAAGCGAGGCGGTAAAGCTAGCGGCGATTTTGGAAAGAGTCGCAGGGTTGGCTTATCTAACCCTTCAGATTAAAAATAATCCGGAGCCGTTGCCAAAGTATCTTGCCGCGTTTCATTTTGAACGGAAGCATGGTTCAAAGGCGAGTTACGGCCAGAACATTTGAAGTTTGACGGCAAAAATTAAAGGCGAACGCGTCCGCGCGTTCGCCTTTTTCGTAATCCGATTTTATGTTAAACTTATTTCTAATGAAATTATTTTTAGACACTGCCAATTTGGCGGAAATTGAAGAAGCGCTTCGAGGCGGGTTTATTCGTGGCGTTACTACGAACCCTTCACTACTTGCCAAAGAGCCAAAAGGGAATTACTTGGAGCATATGAAGAAAATCGTTGCGCTTTGCAAAAAATATGGCAAAGGCCTTTCTTTAAGCGTTGAGGTTTTCTCCAACGAGCCGGATGAGATGATTAAACAGGCCAAGCAATTTGTAAAAACTCTAAAATATAAGCATTTGGCGATTAAGATTCCCGTGGGCTACAAAGAGAAAAATTTTCTCGGTGTCGTCAGCGCCCTAAGCCGGCAGGGAATTGCGGTGAATTGCACGGCCTGTCATTCGCCGCTTCAGTTGGTGCTGGCCGCCGCCGCCGGCGCCAAATATGTCAGCTTGTTTTATAATCGCACTCGCGACGGCGGCAAAGAAGAGATTTATAAAAGCGCTCGCGAGCAAATGTTGAAAGAAGGAGTCATTGAAAATTCTGATTTTGAGCCGAATCACATTTTGCGTGAAGCAAGCGAGCTTCTCAAAAGCTACCCGAAGGCCGAGATTATCGCTGGGAGCATTAGAACGCCCTTGGATATCAAGCAAGCGGGGCTAAATGGCGCTCACATCGTTACCGCCTCGCTAAAGGCCTTAAAAGCGGGCCTGGCGCATTTTAAGACCGACCACGCGGTGGAACGCTTCAATGCCGATTTTTCCGCGTGGTTGAAATAATATCGGCTGGTTAGCTGGTATGAATATCATCCTCCGAAAAAAAATTAAAAGAATGCTTAAGTGGTGGCGCCTGCGGAATTGGAATATATTCGGTCTTAGAATTCTAAGGCAAGAAAAAGTTCTGCCATTGTCGGCACAGAATCTCCGGCGGGCGGCGTTTTATGCCAGGCAACTTGAGAAAATAAAAAATGTGCCGGGAGCGATAGTTGAGTGCGGAGTGTGGAAAGGAAAGTCAATTTACATGCTGGCTGTTTTGGCTGGCTCGGATAGAATCGTTTGGGGATTTGACACTTTTTCAGGTTTTCCCAACGTGTCATCTTTTGACAATAAAGAGGAAGCGCTCCGGCAAAATTTTAAAGACACATCTTTGCCGATGGTGGAAAAATTTCTGGAATTCAATAAGGTTCATGGTGTGAAGTTGGTTGAAGGACCTTTTAATAAAACGCTACCGGCGAATAAAGAAGCAATCGGGGAAATCGCTCTGCTCCATCTAGACGGAGACCTTTATGAGTCATACAAAACCTGTCTTAATGAGCTTTATGCTCAAGTGGCCAGGGGTGGCGTAATTATCTTTGACGAATACAAAAATTCTTGGGAATTAGAGGAATGGCCGGGGGCGGCTCGCGCCATTGATGAATTTTTTACTCCGCGAGGGCTT
>Ga0209211_10002527_pt1 | contig 31390 bp, 26 predicted proteins | sample RifGroA2_FD_183992 | JGI IMG/M metagenome (GOLD analysis project Ga0209211, IMG submission 183992) | Groundwater microbial communities from Rifle, Colorado, USA - Groundwater A2 (SPAdes) (version 2) | ecosystem: Environmental > Aquatic > Deep subsurface > Groundwater | place: Rifle, Colorado...
ATGAATGCCCTTTCAAGAGGTTTGTCATAAATCTTGAGCAAATGCTCAAGAATGTGGTAGTTAGCGGGGCTAACTGATAATTGAGCTTAGCGTAAGCTCTCTTTGAAGAGAGCAAAAAAGTGGGTTTGGAGGCGGTTAATTTCAATTTTAAGGGTGATATCGTAATGTTTTTAGTCAATGTTAAAAAGTTAATGGGCTTTGATAATGTTTATTGAGGGTGATTCGGAGATACTGGAATAAATAGAAAACTATATAAGGATTAAATCCTGTTATGTCTAAGATTGCGCATAAAAATGGAAGGCCTGTTTTCAAAACCAAATCAGATAACCTATATTAGGATTCTCCTAATTCCTATATTTGTAATTTTTCTTCTGACAGAAATGCCTTATAGAGACTATATTGCGGCGTTTATTTTTATACTATTATCATTATCAGATGCGTTTGACGGGTATATTGCAAGGAAAAAGAACCAAATAACCAGGACAGGAAAAATAATAGATCCTATTGCAGATAAGCTGTTAATATCAGCGGCATTAATATTCCTAGTAGGCCGCATTCAATTATGGATGGCTGTTGTCATTATTGCAAGAGAGCTGGTAATTACTGCTGCCAGGATTATTTTTTTGCCGAAAAAAGTGGTTATCGGGGCAAGTAAACTTGGAAAAATAAAAACTATTTCACAAATAATAGCAATAGTTGCAGTAATTCTTAACGCGCCATTAAACTGGTGGCTTATGCTCATAGCAGTTATTATAACAATAATTTCTGGATTAGACTACATCATAAAAATTGGGAAGCTTATAGGTGAAAATTTTCTCAACATACCCAATGTAATAACAACATTCAGGCTTTTGCTAATTCCGCTATTTATAATAAATTTAATCAAATTAAATTTAAATTTCGCGCTGGCAGTTCTTGCTATCTTCGTGCTTTCAGATAAATTAGATGGAATATGGGCAAGAGCAGCAAATCAGATTACAAAGTTTGGAAGAGTATACGATGGTTTTGTTGACTTTTTATTGATAGTATCATCGCTCATTGTATTTTATATGATTGGATTTTTAGAATTTTTTTGGATTTTAATCTTTGCAGCACCTTCTATAATCCTAACAATAACAAAACTATCCCATTATAGAAAACTTAAGGAAGCCACCTCAAGCGCTTTAGGCAAAATTGTGGTAGGCATATCATATGCTGTGGTAATTGCCATTATTATTGATTTTGCATATAAATTTGAGATATTAGTTTTAGTTGCTATCTTGGCTTGCATTTATATGATTGCTGAGGTGCATAAAAGTTTTAGATTAAATAAGCTTAAGCCTAGATTTTCCTAAACCGTATACTTGACACCATTAATATTCCTAAAAGAATGTAAACATAAGGGTAGAAGTCTACAGGCAATTTGAATAGAAACAATAGTGGTATTATTATGCCGTTTAATGTTATAGGCATTCCCGCATAGCTGTCTTTTATGTTCATTATATTATACCTGGCTAACCTCAATACACCGCAAAATAAAAAGATTGCAAAGGAAACTATTGCCAAAGGCGTTTGTATTAAAGAAAAACCAAAAATTGCAGGAGCAACCCCAAAAGAGATTGTGTCTGCCAAAGAGTCTAATTCCCTTCCAAAAGCGTTCTGCTGGTTAAGCCTTTTTGCCATTTTTCCATCTGCATAATCGGCTATTACAGCTGCAAAAAGAGATATTACTGCAAAATTGTAGTCATTATTTATCACGAAAAATATCGCAATCAAGCCAAAAATAACATTTGCCAAGGTAAAAATATCAGCAAGCTTTAACAAGCCTACCATTCTGAATTCGCTTAGGTCTGTTCTTTTTCTTAATATAAACTCGGATTTAAAGAATAATTCTATTGCAGATATTATTGTTAATGCTATTGCAGCCCATATCAAAACCCAGTCAATTGCTCCAAGCAGAACAGGTACTAGGGCTATTATTTGAGAGAATGCGGTTATTTTTCCAATAAGAGTAGCTTTAAATTCCCTCCTAATATCTTTATAAAACAGGTAAGAGCCGCCTATCATTGTCAGCAAATCGCGTCCTAAGAAAACTAGCATAACCCAAGGTGGAAGTAAATTTGTTATTACCAGAGCTATAGCGCTCAGGTCAACTAATAGCTTATCAGCCAATAAACTGACTACAGACCTCAGCTGGGACTGCTTTTTGTATACAAATCCTTCAAAAAAAGATAAGAATGATGTAAGGGCAAAAAGGAAGATTGACATATTTTTCTTTCCAGAAAGGATTATTAAGAATAATATAAATGCAAGGAATAGCCTGAGCAGTGTAACAGATATTGGAATCTTTTTTATAAATTTATCTTTATTTAGCTTTAATTGTATGTAAATTTTATTTTTTTTAACTTTAGAAAGTGTTTTCTTTATGTTTTTTTGCTTCATATTTTTTCACATGCAAATATCAATGTTGGAGGTATGTTTCTTATTTCTGCATCAGTTGAAATTTTTTTAAAATAAATACTAAGGTACTTCTTTAAATGCCAATTATATTGCTGGTAAACAATAAACTTCCCCCCTCCCCTCAGGCTGTCTTTTGTTTTTTTTATAATATCTTTTTTGTTTTCTGTTTTAATTAAAGAAAAGGGTATGCCAGAAAGCACATAATCTACATTTGTTATATTAAGCCTTTTTATATGCAAATCCAAGTTTTGAGCTGTATCATTAATGACTATTAAGCGAGGATCTTTTATGTCTTTGGTAAGGAACGAACAAAATTTTGCATTGGACTCAAGGCAAATTAACTTTGCATCTGGAGCTAGATTTTCTAATACTGGCTTTGTTATTGTTCCTATGCCTGGGCCGTATTCAACTATGCATTCTGCATTGCTAAAGTCAATATTTTTGATTATTTTGCTTATTACATATTTTGAACTAGGAGATATAGCTGCTACTTCTGCAGGATTCTTGAGGAAATTTGAAAAAAATACTAAGTTTGAATTCATTTTATATCGGCTATTATTGTATTTCCGGCAATTACTTTTTGCCCTTCTGTTATCTTAAGATTTATTTTCTTTGAAGGCAATATTAAAGTGACTTGTGATCCTAGTAGAATACTGCCTATCCGCTGCCCTTTATTAACTTTTTCATCTTTACTTGCTGAGCATATTATTCTTCTTGCAAGAAAACCTGCAATCTGTATCACTTTTATTTTTCCGATAATATTGTTTTCTACTATTATTTCATTTTTCTCGTTCATTAAAGACTTTTCAAGATTAAATGCAGCGAAATAATGGCCTTTTTCATGCCTTACTGATATTATTTTTCCGTCTATTGGGGCCCGGTTAATATGGACATCAAAAGGTGACATGAATATTGAGATAACATAACATTCTTTTGCTATATATTGAGTCAGGGTTTCTATCTTTCCAAGAATACCTTTGCTTATTCTTATTTTATCATTCTTATTATTATTTTTAACCTTTAAAATCCGGATTATTTTTCCATCGGCAGGGCTTACTATGTTGCTGCCTTGCGGTATTTTTCGTTTGGGATCTCGATAGAAGTTCAATAAGAATAAGATTAAGAGCAAAACTGCAATAAGTATTGATAGTAAAAGCGCCCCCATAGTGAAATATGCTTGGTTAAGGTAATATAAATGTTTTTGTGTTTGTTATGCTCAGACAACGTAAATAAACTGGAAGATTTTGAATACACCCCAGCCAAGCAATGCTCCCGGTATTAAATCAAGGAAGTAATGCCTTTTTGTATACAAAGCACTTAACGCTATAAGCAAGGGGAATGATAATATCCCTGGGCCTATTCCCGGGTAATTGTTTAGTATATGGAGAGAGGTAAGCATAGCAACACTTACATGCATGCTGGGAAAGCAATTTGAATCTGCATCAAACTTCATTACTAATCTAAGGAATCTTTCTGACAAAGTATTGCCTGATGCTAACTTTCTCCAACTAATGGGGCTTTCAACAGGAAATAAAAGAAAAAAGGCCATTTGCAATGCCAGTAAGATAAGATAACTGAAGACAATATAAACAAATTGATGCATATCTCTTATTGTCAGCACAACAAAAATAATAACTGGGTAATATAAACCACCATATATCCAGATCCAAATTGGGTGGTACCCGAACCAGGAATCAAAAAACGTCAGCAATCTTTTACGCGGCCTTATAAACTGCCTCTGGCACCAAAAATAGAATTGATATGCCCCTACAATAAGCACTACAGATATTAATACTATTATGAAATAATCTAAAAATGTTAAGTTTAAAACTCAAATCACCTCTTTAGAAAAAATTTAAAAGGGCGTTTATTAATTTATCTGTTCTTGGGTTATCTTTTCATTATGCTAAACTGAGTTTGTCAAATAAATCACAATGCATCGCAAAGCCAAGCCCTACTCAACATCCCGTAGGGAGCAACCCCTGTCTCGCCAACGCCTACATTGGCACTCAGAAAAAAAGTGCCAATGTAAATGTTGGCGTTGACGGTCTTGGCTTTGCTTAATTAATCTACAAACTCTGCTAAACAACAAAATTTTTAATAAAACAGAACGCACTAATTGCTATGGCATACACAATCTTAGACTGCTACACAGATGAGCCAGCTGGATTAGGAGTGCCTCCTTATTTGGGAACTTATCCAAGGTATATAGCAGGCTACTTAAATGAAGATGTGAATTATTTAACTATTGATGACTTAAGGCTGTGGAAGAAGTATGGCTCAAATATTATTGAAACAAAAAGGTCCCAAAAAACCAATATTGCAACTTACAATTTAACAATAAATTATAAAAATATTAAAAAAATATTAGATGAAACAGACACTTTAATTGTTGTTCTTGGCGTTCATGTCCCTGGGAAATACCTTTCTGCAGTGCCAGGAACTCTAAAAGAAGTAATACCCCTGATTAGGGATTTAAGATGTAAAAAAATACTTACTGGGCCAGCAGTTTTTGGCACTCAGCTTTACGGGGGCAGATTTTTTGAGAAAGCGGATTTAAGCGCATTTGATAAAGTTGAGCATTCTATGTTTAATTTTGCTTATGATAATGTTAAGGATTATGCAGTTAATGGAGCAAAAATTGTTGAGCAGATTCCAGATTACAGGATGATAGAGATTGAAGCAGGGCATGGGTGCGATATTGGAAAATGCAGCTTTTGCATAGAGCCGATAAAAAATAAGGTTGAGTTCCGCAATAAAGATGATGTTTTAAAGGAGATTGCGGAATTTTATAAATTGGGGTGCAGGTATTTCAGATTAGGAAAACAAACTTGTTTTTACACACTGCCTTATGCTGCTGAGCTTTTGAAAGAAATAAGAAAAAATTGCGAGGACATAAAGGTTTTACACATAGATAATGTAAATCCGGTTAAGGTTGTTACGGATAAAAATCATGAAATAACCAAGGCTATTGTTAAATACTGCACTGCTGGCAATACAGCTGCTTTTGGCGTTGAAAGTTTTGATGAAATTGTTGTTAAGGAAAATAGCTTGAATAGCTCTCCTAAAATATCTTACGAAGCAGTAAAAATTCTTAATAAATATGGCGCAGAAAGAGGAGAAAATGGAATGCCTAAGTACCTTCCTGGCATAAATCTAATTTTTGGATTAATTGGAGAAAGCAAAAAAACTCATGAGGAAAATATGAAATGGTTGAAGAAGATATATAATAATGAATTAATGCTAAGAAGAATAAATATACGGCAGGTTGCAATTTTTGAAGGAACCAGGCTTTTTAATGATGCCAAGGACAAGTTTTTGAAAAAAAACAGGAAAATGTATTGGAAATGGAGAAATGAAATAAGGCAGAAAATTGACTGGCCGATGCTGCAACGGATAGTGCCTAAAGGCACTGTGCTTAGAGATTGCTATGCTGAGATTTATGATGGCAACACAACCTTTTGCAGGCAGTTTGGAACTTATCCGTTAATTGTAGGTGTCAAAGGAAGGTTGGAGTTAAAGAAGTTTTATGATTTGGAAATAACTGGGCATATGCTCAGAAGCTTGATTGGGAAGGTTGCGGTTAACAAAAGTCCATTAAAAAATAATATAATATAAACCAAAAAGTACAACAAGAAAATTAAAAATTAATTTTCTTGAGCATAAAAAGTATTTCATACTTTTTATACAATAAAAATAATAATTCAACAAATAAATTCCAATAATAAAAATTAATAAAAAATGATTAATCGAAGAACGATATTAATAAAATAATATTAAAAATAATAAAATAAAATCACTATTAAAATTTATTCAATGCTTCTTACTATTATAGAAAACTGGACATACTGCCCGGCTAAAGGATGATTCAAATCAACAGTTATGTTTTCTTCTCCTATCTTCTTTATGTAAGTGTTTATCTTTTTGCCTTCTGCAGTAGCTATTGTGACCATATCATTAATTTTTAGATTTTCGTAGTTATTAATTGAAGTCTTTGGAAAAACTGCTGTTGAGTTTTCTATCAATGCGCCATAAGCCTTATTTGGGGGAATTCTAATATTTTTTGTTTCACCTGCTTTCATTCCGAGCAATGCTTCTTCCAAGCCTGGAAATAATGAGCCTTTATTGAATACAATTGTAACGGGCTCATAAACCCTGTCTGGATTGTAAATTCCTGCTTTTTTTGCAGCCTCTTCAAAAGAAGTATCGTATAATGTGCCATTGTCAAATCCTGCTGCATAATCAAATGTGATGGTTTTTCCAAATTCTACTGCAGACACTTTTTCTTTTTTTTCTGCTGTTTTGCACGCTGAAACTAAAAGCAATAGAACAATGCAAAAAGGCAATAGCTTTGAAAATTTCATTTAGCTTAAGGTTAAAAGTTATATTATTTAAATGCTATCTTTTTTCTTCGAGCGCTGCCTGGGCTGCTGCCAATCTTGCTATAGGCACTCTAAAAGGCGAACAGCTAACATAATTCAAGCCAAGATTATGGCAGAATTTGATTGAAGAAGGATCGCCACCGTGCTCGCCGCAGATTCCTATTTTTATTTTAGGATTAACCTTACGAGCTTTTTTTACGCCTAATTCCATTAAATAGCCAACACCCTCTGTGTCTATGCTCACAAACGGGTCTTTCTCTAAAATTCCTTTCTTAATATAAGCGGGCAAAAATTTTCCCGCGTCATCTCTGGAATAACCAAATATCATCTGCGTCAAGTCATTTGTCCCAAAGGAAAAGAACTTTGCCTTTTCAGCCAGTTTATCTGCAATTATGCAAGCCCTGGGAATCTCTATCATCGTTCCGATACTATAATCGACTTTTACCTTATTTTTCTTTATTATTTCATCTGAAATCCTTTTTAGGTCATAGTGCAATATCTCATACTCTTTCATTGTGCCTGTCAAGGGAATCATTATTTCTGGTTGTGTGTTAATTCCTTCTTTTGCACATTCGCAAGCAGCTTCCATTATAGCTCTAGTTTGCATTTCAGAAATCTCTGGATAAACAATTCCTAATCTACAACCCCTGAATCCAAGCATGGGGTTAAACTCTTTTGTGGCTAATATTAATTCATTGATTTTTTTCACGGAAACATTTAATTCCCTAGCTAACATTTCTATATCCTCTTTTTCAGTTGGAAGGAATTCGTGCAAAGGAGGGTCTAACAATCTAATATTGACAGGGAGCCCATCCATAATCTTAAAAATTTCCTTGAAGTCTTTTTTTTGCATGGGCATTATTTTATCAATAGCTTTTTTTCTTGCTTCTTGCGTGTCTGCCAGCATCATTTCCCTGACTGCTTTTATTCTGATTTCATCAAAAAACATGTGTTCTGTCCTGCAAAGCCCAATGCCTTGTGCGCCAAAGTCCAGAGCAACCTTAGAGTCATGCGGTGTGTCAGCATTTGTCCTGACCTTGAGTTTTCTAATAGAATCCGCCCATTCCATAATTGTTTTAAACTCGCCTTTCAATTCAGGCTCTACAAAGCTGACTTCTCCCAATAAAACCTCTCCTGTTGTTCCATTCAAGGTAATTTTATCACCTTCCTTGATGACTCTGTTGCCAATAGAAAATTTTTTTCCCTGCTCATCAACACTTATTTTTTCAGCTCCCACAATGCATGTTTTTCCCATGCCCCTGCTTACTAAGGCTGCATGTGATGTAACTCCCCCCCTCGAGGTTAAAATTCCCTGGGCAGCATGCATGCCTTCAATGTCCTCGGGACTTGTTTCAGCTCTAACTAGGATGACTTTTTTTCCGATTTCAGCCATATCCTTTGCCTTATCAGCTGTAAAATAAACCTCTCCGACAGCAGCGCCTGGAGAAGCAGGCAAGCCTTTGGCTATAATTCTGACATTAGCATTAGGGTCAATGCTCTTATGCAACAACTTATCCAGCTGGCCAGGATCAATTCTTAGAATTGCATCTCCTTTTGCAATAAGGCCTTCATTAACCATATCCACTGCTATTTTAACAGCAGCATGCGCTGTTCTTTTTCCGCTTCTTGTTTGCAAAATATAGAGCTTTCCTTTCTCTATTGTAAATTCAATGTCCTGCATGTCTTTGTAGTGCGTTTCTAATTTTTTTTGCACTTCCAGCAGCTCATTGTAAATGCCAGGCATAATTTTTTTCAGTTCTTCAATTGTATTTGGAGTTCTTATGCCAGCGACAACATCTTCCCCCTGGGCATTAATTAGGAATTCCCCATAAAACTTCTTTTCCCCATTGCTGGGGTTTCTTGTAAAAGCCACTCCAGTTGCACAGTCATTGCCCATATTTCCAAAAACCATTGCTTGGACGTTAACAGCAGTTCCTATAAGCCCTTTGATTTCATTTATTCTCCTATAAGAAATAGCCCTTTCATTATTCCATGAATCAAAAACAGCATCAATTGCCATTTGCAGTTGGATTTTCGGGTTTGCTGGAAAATCCTTTCCTGTCTCTTCTTTAATAAGAGCCTTGTACTTATTAACCACTTCCTTAAGGCCATTAATGCCTAATTCGCTATCTATCTTTACGCCTTGGGCTTTTTTTGTTTTGCCTAAAATATTCTCAAATTTATCATGTTCAACTTTAAGAACAACATCCCCAAACATTTGCATAAATCTTCTATACGAATCCAAAGCAAACCGCTCATTACCTGTTTTTTTAGCTAATCCTTCAACAGTCTCATCATTCAAACCGAGATTTAAAATAGTATCCATCATACCGGGCATACTTACAGCGGCTCCTGACCTGACTGAAACAAGAAGCGGGTCTTTTTTGTCACCAAACTTTTTTCCTATCTCTTTCTCAAGCTCTGCAAGCTTTTTATCGATTTGATTTATAACTTCTTTGGGGTATTTTCTGTTATTTTTATAATAAACATCGCAAACTTGAGTTGTGACAGTAAACCCTGGCGGAACAGTAATTCCTAGTGAAGTCATTTCAGCTAGGTTTGCCCCTTTTCCCCCTAGGAGCTCTTTCATTTCTTTTTTTCCTTCCTTGAATGAATAAACATATTTTTTTGGCATTTTTATTTCACCAATAATAAAGAGGTATAAACTATATTTTTGCAGTATCCATATACTTTAAAAAACTTTCCTATTTGCGATGTTGGTGCGAAAATCTAATTTGTGCTTGTGCGGAGCCTTAGCATTCCTCTCAACTTCGCAGCATTGCATATTGCTCAGGTCATACTTCATAATCCTGCGGAGCTTTATAATTAGGCAATTTACGCACAAGCACCGACTTTCGCACCAACCTCATATTTACTTTTGCTAATAGAGATATTAAAAACGCAAATTTTAAATATATGTATATTCTAACTTAGATTAGTAGGTTAATAAGTAGGTATTTACCTATGAAATTACATAATAAAGGAAATAAAATTCTGGATTTTGCCAAAAAAGACGGAGTTGTAACTACAACAGAGATTGCTAATGAATTTGAAATTTCCTGGAATACAGCTGAAAGATACCTCCTGGAGCTAGCTTTGGATAATAAATTTAAGAGGATTAAAAAAGCAGGTGTAAATTTATGGGTTTTAAAATAAAATGGAAGATACAATAATTAAGCTAGAGAATGTATGGAAAATTTATAAGATGGGTGAGGTAGAGGTTCCTGCATTGCGAGGCTTAAATCTAAAAATAAAAAGAGGTGAATTTGTTGCGGTACAAGGCGCATCTGGCTCTGGAAAAAGCACTGCCCTTAATTCAATTGGCTGCTTAGATGTGCCCACTAAAGGCAGGGTATATCTGGAAGACAAAGATATCTCAAAATTGCCTGAATCTGAATTAGCCCAGATAAGAGGCAAAAAAATTGGGTTCATATTCCAGCAATTTAATCTAATCAGCACTTTAACAGCATTAGAAAATGTAACATTGCCGATGATATTCCAGAACATACCAAGCGAAGAAAGGGTAATGAAGGCAAAAGAGCTTTTGGAAATGGTTGAATTAGGAGATAGAATTAACCATAAGCCAAATGAAATGTCTGGAGGCCAGCAACAAAGAGTAGCGATTGCGAGGTCATTGGCAAATGATCCTGAAGTGATTTTAGCAGATGAGCCTACTGGAAATCTTGACTCGAAAACAGGTGAAACTGTGATAAATTTTCTAGATAAGCTGCATAAAGAAAAGAAGACAACTATAATTATGGTCACGCATGATGCTAATTTAGCAAAACATGCCCAAAGAATTGAATACCTCAAAGATGGATCTATCATAAAAAATAAAAAATTAATGTAAAGGAGTTGATTAAAAATGAAGAAAATAATTTTGTTTGTGTTAATAACATTTGTTTTGTTAATAGCTTCTGCAAGCGCTGCAGTGCTGACAGGGCTAATGACATCATGGCCAATTGAAACAGACTCTATAATGAGGGTGACAATGATCAATCAGATACCAGACCCTGCTGAACCGGGAAAGTATGTTGATTTAAGGTTTAAATTTGAGAACAACGGCAGTAAAGCTGCTGAGAATGTAGAAGCAGAAATTCTGCCCCAATATCCTTTTTCCCTAGACCCTGGAACAAGCGCTGTAAAAAGCCTTGGCTCTATTAATCCGCAGCAAAAGGGAGACAATGGCGTTATTATAAAATACAGGTTAAGGGTTGATAAAGATGCATTAGAAGGAGAAAGCGAGGTAAAACTAAGATACAGGGCAAATAAGGGTGTATGGATAACAATGCCGGAGTATAAAATAAATATTCAGCCGTATGATGCAATTTTATTGCTTGACAAAGTTGTATCCAACCCTGAAATAATAGGGCCAGGAGAAAAGGCTACAGTTGATATTACCTTCAATAACATAGCTGAGATACTGCTTAAAAAAGTAAGAGTAATACTAAAATTAGGCAATGTTCCATTAGCTCCAATAGGCTCGACAAATGAAAAAGTAATAGAAAAAATTGACAAAAATGAAGAAGCAACTGTAAGATTTAATGTAGTAGGAGAGCCAGATGCTAAATCAGGAACTTACAAAGTCGCTGTAGAGTATATTTACTATGATGGCCTGGGAAACAGCTATAACAGAAATAGTACAATTGGTTTGATGATAGGCTCAGAGCCGGATTTATCAGTCAATATCGATTCAACAACACTTTATCAGAGTGGCAGCTCTGGAGATGCAACAATAAAAATAGTGAATAAAGGCGTTAATGAAATAAAATTCCTCAATGTAAAGCTGGCAAGGAGTAAAGATTATACAACAATTTCTCCAGATGAGGTCTATGTTGGCAATATTGACTCTGATGATTATGAAACCGCAGAGTTTACAATATTTGTGAAAAGCACAAAGGAAAAAAGGATTATATTGCCAATTACTCTTGAGTACAGAGATGCAAATAACGCAGCATATGTAAAAAAAGCGGAACTTGAACTTCCGTTATACAGCACATCAGAAGCCAAAGAGCTTGGACTAGTTAAAGGCAATGGCAAAGTTGGTTTCTTTGTTGTAATTTTGGTAATAGCTGCAGGATTGCTTATTTATAGAAGATGGAGAAAAAGCAAGAAGAAAAAATAATTTTTCTTTTTGCTAGGGGAATTGTGCAATGAAAAAATTAAAAATTCACTAAGAAATTTGCAAGGCAAATTTCTGGTGTCCCAGAAAAACCAAAGGGTTTTTCTCAGGATTTTCAAGCATATAAAATATTTCATATTTTATATACAATAAAATGATTAAAGATTATTTTATTTTTTCTGTTAAAAGCCTTAGAAAGAGAAAGCTAAGGTCATGGCTGACTATGATTGGCATAATCATAGGCATAACTGCTGTTGTTTCCCTTATTGGAATAGGCCAAGGATTGGAAACAGCTATAAGCTCGCAGTTTGGAGATATTGGAACTGATAAGTTAGCTGTAATGGCGTCTGGCGGAATGGGACCGCCAGGTACGGGTGTTGTAACTCCATTGACAAAAGGCAATGCAAAAAAAATTGAGCAGGTAAACGGAGTCAAGGCTGTTGTTGGCAGGCTTATAAGGGGCGGCAAACTAGAGTATAACAACCATGCTGCATTTGGATATGCTGCCAGTATGGCAAAAGGTGACGGGAGAAAACTTATTGAAGATGCAATGAATTTTGAAGCAGGAAAAGGAAGATTACTAAAGGATGGTGACAGTAAAAAAACAGCTTTAGGTGGTAATCTTGGTGAAGAGAATGCAGGATTTGGAAAGCAGATAGTTGTTGGCTCAAAAGTTCTTATACAAGATAAAGAATTCGAGGTTATTGGCTTCCTGGAAAAAAAGGGGAGTTTTCTTGTTGATAATATTGTTCTTACAGAAGAAGATGATTTAAGAGAGATATTGGATATTCCGGATGATGATTATGATGTGATTGCAGTACAAGTACATCCAAATGCTGATATCAAGGCTATGCAGGAAAACATAGAAAAGGTCATGAGAAAAGAGAGGGATGTTAAAGAAGGAGAAGAGGATTTTACTGTTCAGACACCGCAGGCTGTGCTTGGGCAAGTTAACTCAACTTTATTTGCAGTACAGCTTTTTGTTTATATCATTGCAGCAATATCCATACTTGTTGGCGGCATTGGGATAATGAATACAATGTTTACGTCTGTTCTTGAGCGCACAAAAGAGATAGGGATAATGAAGTCAATTGGCGCAACAAACAATACAATTTTTTCATTGTTTTTCATTGAATCAGGCTTAATAGGAAGTATAGGGGGAATAATAGGCGCGATTATTGGGATAAGCATGGCAATGGGCCTTGCCTTTGTTGGAAGGATAGCGCTTGGAAGCGAGCTCATAAGAGCAGATATAAGCATGTGGCTTGTGTTTGGCTCTATATTTGGCTCATTTTTACTTGGAAGCATGTTTGGCGTTATACCTGCGGTAAATGCCTCAAAGCTTAATCCTGTAGATGCATTACGATACAAATGAAATGTATCGCTAATGTCAAGTAACGAAGTGACGGACTTTGCGTTACAACAAGTAACACAAAGCTACGAACGTTAGTGAGCATGCTTTACGGCATAGTAAATAAAGAGGGTAATTAAAGAGAGTAATATGATAGGAGATTTAATTAATTACATTATACAGAATATAAGGCATAGATTTACAAGAAGCTCTCTTACTATTCTTTCCATACTTATTGGGATAATGTCTATTTTTGTTTTGATCAGCTTTGGAGAGGGGCTTAGAAATTATATGAATGTAATGGCCAAGGAAATGGGGACAGATAAACTCATTGCACAGCCAAAAGGTTTTGGGCCTCCTGGCTCTACAGGAGTATATCTCACAAAAGATGATCTTGATTTTATAAAAAAGCAAAACGGAGTTTCTGAAGCTACTGGCGCTATAGTGCGGCAAAGTGAAGTGAAAATTGATGAAAAAAAGGTGGGAAAATGGGTTTTTATTATGGGGATGCCTACTGAACCAAATGAACAAAAACTTATGGAAGAGGCTTTTGCAGGTTATGGAATTCTAAAAGGAAGAGCTGTAAAAAAAGGAGATGAAAACAAGGTTGCGCTTGGGTATAATTATATGCTTGCTAACAAGGTTTTTTCCAAACCTCTTAAGCCGGGGGATAACATATTCATCAAGGGCAAATCTTTTGATATTGTAGGATTTTATGAGGAAATAGGCAATCCAAATGATGATGCTAATGTTTACCTGGCAAATGATGTTATAAAAGAACTTTTTGACACTGGAGACAATTATGATTATATATTTATTAGAACAGAAAAAGGTGCAAATCCAACTGAAGTTGCAGATAAAGTTGAAGAGAAGCTGAGAAAGAAAAATGGGCAGAAGGAAGGTGAAGAGGATTTTTATGTTCAGTCATTTGAGCAGCTTCTTGAGACATTCGGCACTGTATTATTAGTGCTTAATTCTATCCTGGTTATAATCGCAGGAATTTCTGTTGTTGTAGCTGCTGTAAATATCATGAATACAATGTATACTGCTGTTTTAGAGAGGACAAAAGAGATAGGGATAATGAAGTCAATTGGCGCAAGGAACAGCTATATTTTATTGATTTTTTTCATAGAATCCGGATTTTTGGGCTTGATTGGAGGTGCTATAGGGGTACTGCTTGGATTTGGCTTAGCAAAGCTGGGTGGCATTGCAATTGCCGCTGCTGGATATTCATTTTTGCAGCCTTATTTTCCGTGGTGGCTGATAGTAGGATGCTTGGTATTTTCATTTCTTGTTGGCGCTGGCTCTGGGTTTTTTCCTGCAAGGGCTGCATCAAGGCTGAAGCCTGTGGATGCGCTGAGGTATGAGTAGTACCGAAAAGCTACGAACGATAGTGAGTATGCACTACGCTACAAGTAAAACGAGTAGCACTAGTGCTATGAACGCTAGTGAATATGCATTGAGGTATGAGTAAGACAAAAATTAAAAATAATAGTTGAGATTCAAATAAAGAAATAATTAAAAATAAGAAACTCTTTATCCCATATTATGGCCAATAAAAACACCAATAAAAACGTCTGGTATCTTGGATGGACAAGTTTTTTTACAGATGTAAGCTCAGAGATGATTTTTCCAATTCTGCCGATATTTTTGACTACGGTGTTAAATGCAAATATGGCTGTTATAGGCCTTATAGAGGGGATTGCTGAAAGCGCATCTGCTTTTCTAAAGCTTGTTTCAGGGTGGCTCTCAGACAAGTTTGGAAAGAAAAAGCCGTTGGTAATTGCAGGCTATTCACTGTCAACAATAATTAAGCCTTTGCTGGCTATATCTACCCATTGGACTCATGTTCTTGGAGTAAGGGTTTTTGACAGGGTTGGAAAAGGAATAAGAACAACGCCAAGAGATGCTTTGATAGCGGCTTCAACAACTGAAAAAAACAGGGGAAAGAGTTTTGGATTGCATAGAGCAATGGATGCTTCTGGAGCAGTTGTAGGCACTTTAATTGCATTTTTTATTTTACAAAAATACCTTGGAGATGCATTTAGACTAATTTTCTGGCTTTCTTTTATCCCTGGATTAATTGCTGTTTTGATACTTGTCTTTGCTGTTAAGGAGCCTAAAGGTAAAGTTGAAAAAAAGTACAGCTTTAATTTTAAAAATTTAAATCCAAATCTCAAGAAATTTTTATTTGTTGTTTTATTATTTGGGCTTGGAAATTTCAGCTATGCGTTTTTTATTTTGAGAGCAAAAGATGTAGGATTTGCAATAGCCATAATACCCTTAGTTTATTTGGTTTATAATTTGTTCTATGCTTTTTTTTCTATCCCTGCTGGAAAATTATCAGATATTATTGGAAGGAAGGTTGTTTTGGCTTTTGGATTTTTATTATTTGGCTTGACTGCATTGGGCTTTGCTTTTATTGCAAATAATTTTACAATATGGATTTTATTTGCTTTATATGGCTTGTTTATGGCGATAACAGATGGGGTGTCAAGAGCTTATGTTTCTGATTTAACTGTAAAAGAGGAAAGAGGAACTACTTTGGGGGCTTACCATACAATTGTAGGAATAACTGTGCTGCCTGCTAATTTTATTGGAGGTATGTTGTGGCATAAAATTAATGTTTTTGCGCCGTTTATCTATGCTGCTGTCCTATCAATAATAGCTGCCTTGCTTCTTGTTGTTTTGGTTAAGAGAAAATAAAATGCTTTTTTTGGTTTTTGGCACCGTTAGGTTAAAGTTTTTTCACTGGGCAAAATCACGCTTCGCGGTTGTTGCCGAGTTTGCAATAAGCGATAAATTTGCTGGTAATCGGCATTTGTCCCAGTAAGGGACGTCCCCCTCAAAGCCGATTGGATATTGAGGGTTATGTTGCTCACAATTGGCAACAACATAGATTTTGCCCTTTTTTGTTTATCCTAACGGTATCTTGGTATTTAATAAAAATGTTTTTAAATTGATTATAGTTATCTTATATCAGGGAGTGGAAATGAAACTGACAATAAATGGAGAAAAAAAAGAATTAAATTGCAATAAAGTTTCAGATTTATTGAATGCGCTTAATTTAGAAAAAAATATAGTTGCTGTAGAGCTGAACAAAAATATTGTTCACAGGGAAAATTTTGAAAAAACCAAATTAAAGGATAATGATAAACTGGAAATAGTAAAAGCAGTTGGCGGTGGTTAAAATAGATGATTTATTGAGAATAGGGGATTTTAAGTTTACTTCGAGATTATTTATAGGCACTGGGAAGTACGCAAATTTTGAGATAATGAAAATGGCTCATGAGGCTTCTGGTGCAGAGGTTGTTACTGTAGCTATAAGAAGAGTTGATTTGAATGATAAAGGCAAAGAAAGTATGTTGAGCTATATTGATACAAATAAGATTACTATTTTACCAAATACTGCTGGATGCTTTACTGCAGAAGAAGCTATCAGGACAGCAAGGCTTGCAAAAGCAGCTGGACTGCCTAATTGGATTAAGCTTGAGGTTATCGGTGATCAAAAAACATTGATGCCGGATAACGAGGAAACATTAAAAGCAACAAAAGTTTTGGTTAAGGAGGGATTTACAGTCCTTGCTTATACAAATGATGATATTGTTTATGCAAAAAAGTTTGAGGAAGCAGGCGCTGCTTCTGTTATGCCGTTAGGCGCTCCAATTGGATCTGGACAGGGAATTTTAAATCCAAACAATATTAAAATTATACTGGAAAATGCAAAAGTTCCTATAATTGTTGATGCAGGCGTTGGAACTGCTTCTGATGCAACAATTGCAATGGAATTAGGCGCTGATGGAGTTTTATTGAATACTGGAGTTGCTTTAGCGAAAGATCCTGTAAGGATGGCAAGGGCAATGAAACTTGCTGTTGAATCTGGAAGGGATGCTTTTTTGGCTGGAAGAATTCCTAAGAAATTATATGCTTCTGCTTCCAGCCCAATAGAAGGAGTGATGAGGTAAAATGAACAAGCTTATTATTGCCGGAAGGATATTTGAAAGCTTTGGAATTGTTTTTTTTGCGAGCGCCTTAGTTGCGTACAGGTTTACTGAAATTCTGTGGTGGTACTGGATATTGATAGGCTTTATCCTGATTGTTGCAGGGATATACTACCAGGAAAATTCCAAGGAGCAATAAAATAACAGAGACTAAAAAGAACAGATACCACAAAACAACTAAATTATTTTAACCATTCCTTTTTTAGTTTTTTAAATTTATTTTTATCAATAGCATCCCTAATCTTTTCCATCAGCCTTAACATAAAATTGACATTATGCAAAGAAGCCAGTTTGTAGTATGCCAACTCTTGTGATTTGTAAAGGTGGTTTAGGTATGCTCTTGAATAGTTTTTGCATGTTAAGCAGCTGCAGCCTTTATCAATTGGTTTTTTGTCAAGCTTAAATTTTGAGTTCTTTATGTTAATCCTAAATTTATTTTTTAGATTTCCCCCTGAGCCTGGAGAGATAAACAAAGCTCCTCTACGACCTATTCTTGTTGGCGCTACACAGTCAAAAGTGTCTATGCCTTTTTCAACGCATTCAAACAAATCTTCTATGTTTCCTATGCCTAAAAGATGCCTTGGCTTGTATTCTGGCAATAATGGAATAACCCAGCCAAGAATTTTGTGCATATCTTTTTTTGATTTCCCTAATGAACCACCTATAGCGATGCCATCAAAGTTAAGAGAGGAAATGAATTTTGAAGATTCAAGCCTTAGGTCTTTGTATTCGCCACCTTGGACAATGCCATAAATTGATTGTTTTGTTGAGCTTGCTTTTTTCTTATGGTATTTTAATGACTCTAATGCCCATCTATGGGTTCTTTGCATTGCTTTTTTTGTGTAATTGTAATCGGATAAAGGTGATGTGCATTCATCAAATGCAAGAATAATGTCTGCTCCTAAGTTCTGCTGTATTTGAATTGATTTTTTTGGGTTAATATAGATCAATTTTCCTGATTTGGGATCTTTGAATGTAACGCCATCATCATTTATTGTTGCTAATTTTTCTTTTTTGTCTGATGTTTTTTTATTGTCAAAATGCTCGGAAATGCTTCCTCGCATTTTTTCCAGATTAGTCTTTCCTTTGTGAAAAGATAATCTTTCTGGAAATATGTTTCCTAACTTATTGATGTTGTGCTCCATTCCATATCCTAAAGAAAATGCCTGAAAACCACCAGAATCGGTAAATAAGGGCTTATTCCAGTTCATGAATTTATGCAAGCTTCCTAATTTCTTTATTATTTTGTCCCCTGGCTTTAAATGCAAATGGTAAGTGTTTGCAAGAAGAACCTCTGCATTAATTGCTTTCATGTCCTCCTGGTTTAAGCCTCTAACTGTTGCTGCTGTGGCTACTGGAATAAAATATGGGGTGTGTATAAGCCCATGAGGTGTTTTTATTATTCCTGTTCTAGCTTTTGAGGCTTTTGACTGTGTTTTTATTTTGAACTGCATAGGGACTTTAGTTAAGGGTTAAGATTAATAAATATGTCGCTGTATAAGTAGTTATAATAGAGGTTGGTGCGAAAATCTAGTTCGTGCTTGTGCGAAGCCTTAGCATTGCCTCTCAACTTCGCAACATTTCATGTTGCTCAGGTTGCCGTGTACAATCCTGTGGAACTTGTTGCATTGGCAAATTACGCGCAAGCACTGATTTTCGCACCAACCTCTAAAAAAATAGAAAGTTATTAATATGAAATAAACCCGAACAAAAAAAGGTGATAGAATGAAAAGAAATAGGGGACAAGCAGCCTTAGAATTTCTTATGACTTATAGCTGGGCTTTGATAATGGTATTAATTTTAATAGCGGCAATATATTATTTTGGCGTTACTAAACCCAAAGACCTACTGCCTAACAGGTGCTTATTCAGCCCAGAAATTGAATGTTTGTCATACAGCCTTTCCTCAGCAGATAACGCATTCAGGTTAAAACTGAAGAATAATGCTGGTGATATGATCACTGTAACAGCTATTAACTTAAATAACGAGGGTTCGACAAGTCTTGCCTGCACAAAACCTTCAAATCCGACAAACTGGGTGCATGGGGGCTCACAAGATCTTGTTTTTACAAATTGCAATTTAGGAAGCACTGGATTTAATCCAGGAAAGACGGCAAAATTATTTATAAATTTGAGCTTTTACCCTTTTAAAGGAGGCCCCAGTTATGTAAGGAATGTCCAAGGCGAGATAATTACAAAGGTTTCGTGAGCATTTTGAATTAGCTTAGGGCACGGTTTTGTAGATGGTGAGGGTTAATAGCCATTCCATGGCTAGCAAAGCCAATGCTATTATGAGCAGGATCCATGATATGTTTAACGAAATTCTTTTTTCTGTGAAAGATGCAATTTCCTTAAAAGCATTTTCTAAAATAGTTTTGCTTTCTGCCTTAAAATATTTGCCGTTTGTCTGCGATGCGATTTTTTTAAGAGTGTCTTCGTCTAACTTAGAGATTACATCAAGCCCAAAAAGCTTGCCTCCTTCTTCTGTAGCTACGCCTATTGTATGAACAACAATCTCCCTTGCTTTTACATAAGTTAAAGCTATATCAACAGGTGTTCCTACATTGCTCTGGCCGTCTGTAAGGAGGATTATAACTTTTGATGTTTCATTTTCTTTTGCTTCTTTGTTTGTCAATAAGTTTGCAGATGTGATTAAAGTATCACCAATATTGGTTCCTCCGCTTTCCTTTATATCCAACAGGCTGATTATAGTTTTTACCTCTTCCTTATCAGAAACAAGGCCTTTATCAACAAAAACTGTGCTTGCAAATGAAACTACGGCAATGTTAGACTGCCTTACTGCTGAATCAACAAAGAGTATTGCAGCTTCTTTTGCAGCCTCTAATCTTGTTATGTTAAAATCATCAGCAAGCATGCTCGTGGAGGAGTCAATTGCCAGCACAAAATCAAAATCGCTTGCTTTGCCAGTGTACCATAAAGTTGTTCCAGTAACAGAAAAAACAAGCATGGCGTAAATTACTAGCCTTAAAAATAATAAAAAAATGTTTTTGTTTTGAAATAAACCCCTATACGGCTTGCCCAAAAACTCCCCTTTTGAGACTCTTTCAATAGCTTCAAAATTTGAGAATTTCAGGGCAGCAGCTCTTATATGCTTCAATGTGAAGATATGGGTAAGAATAATAAATGGAATAAGAAGCAATGTCCATAAGTATACTGGATTTGTAAAACTTACTTCTATCATCCTTATTTAGCCTCTTAACCCTTTATTTTTCTTTCTCTTTTTATGAAAAGATTTGTTATCGGCTTTACAAACGATTCATTTGTTGTAAGCCCTATAAAATCAGCACCTGAATCTAAAAAGGCACTTTTCACCATTTCTTCCTGCTTTAGCGCATAAGCTTTATATGCTTCACTTATAGTTTCCGGCCTAACTAAGATCTGCCTATCGGAAAAAGGATCTTCCAATAATACCTGGCCGTTGTAATCTGGCAGTATTTTGTCGTTTTGGTCCTTTACCATAATTCCAATCAAATCAAATTTTTTTGAAACCACTCTTATGTACCTTTCCCAATCATTTTTTAAGCCTATAAAGTCTGATATTATTATGACAATAGATGCTTGTTTTAAAAAGGCAAGTATAAATTTTAATGCCTCGTCTAAATTGTATTTACCGCCATAATGATTTGGGTTAACAAGCGCAGTGACGAGGTTATGATACTGCATAGGGCCAATTATAGGCGGCACATTTTTTACAATTTTATCATTAAACAATGCAAATCCCACACTATCTCCAGCGTTTAATACTACATAGCTTAATGCTGCAGCTAATTCTCCAGCATATTCCATTTTTAGCTTGTCAATAGAGCCATAAACCATGCTTGAGCTTACATCAATCAAAAAATAAACATTTAAATTGCGCTCTTCAACAAATTCGCGGATAAATAACTCCTTGCTTCTGACAGAAGCTTTCCAGTCTATTAGCGATGCATCATCATTTGGCGTATATTGCCTGTAATCTTCGAATTCCAAACCGCGACCTTTAAATACACTTTTATAACCACCCACAATGCTTGTATTTACTATTTGGGCGGTTAATATTTTTAATCTTTTAATGCCTTCTGATAAGTCTAATTTCACTTCTTTTTTCATGGTATAGGCACCTTAGAAAGAATCTCACTTATGATTGTCTCTGTTTTAATGCCTTCTGCCTGACCAGTATAATTAAGAATAAGCCTATGCCTTAGGACATCAAAAGCCACGTCTTTTACATGCTGGGGCCTTATGTAAGCATCGCCTTTCATCAAGGCGTCTGCCTTTGCGCCTATGAATAAGCCAATGCATGCTCTCGGGGATGTCCCCAATTCGATATACTTTCCTGTTTTAATGTTATATTTTTCAGGGTGCCTTGTTGAATTTGCAATGTCTACAATATACTCTTTAATCTTGTCGCTATGAGCTATTTTTTTTGTTATTTCCTGCAAATCCAATATTTTTTTCGGCGATAAAATTGGTTTAATTTTATAATCCTCAAACTTATTCAGGGTTATGTTCTGCTCAATTATCTTTTTCTCTTCTTCCTTGCTTGGATACTCCATCTCAATTTTAAATAAAAACCTGTCAACCTGCGCTTCTGGCAATTGATAAACGCCTAAGGTTTCAATTGGATTTTGCGTTGCTAAAACAAAAAATGGCAGATCCATTGGAAAGGTTTCTTTGCCGATTGTGGCTTGCTTCTCCTGCATTGCCTCTAATAAAGCAGACTGCACTTTTGGAGGCGCCCTGTTAATTTCGTCTGCTAAAACAAAATTACTAAATATGGGGCCTTTAATTACAAAGAACCCCTTAGTTTCTTCATAAGACGTTATGCCAACAATGTCAGTCGGCAGCAAATCTGGGGTAAATTGTATTCTTTTAAATTTACAGCCAGCAGCAGTTGCTATGGCTCTTATAACAAGAGTTTTTGCTATTCCAGGAATTCCCTCAAGAAGAACATGGCCATTTGAAAGCAAGGCTTTTATTAATGCATCAACAATCTTTTCCTGGCCAACAACTATTTTTGCAACTTCAGCTTTGACTTCATCCAGATCAGATTTGCATTTTTTAATAATATTTTTATTTAGCTCTTTCATCTATACCCCTTTTTTATAATTCTCCAAAAGACTAAATAACCGGTGTTTTACCACCATACAATGCATAAAATCTTTTGTTTTTGTACTCTAAGGTAAAAATATCCAAATTGCAGTTAGTAGCCCTCATCTTGGCTATGGAGAGCTCTCTTGTAACTTTTCTATACCTTTCTGTTAGCTTTAGCCTTATTATTCCATCAGCAAGAGATTCTTCTACACTAAATTGAGCTATGTCATTTTTATCAAAAGACGTTTCCGAAATTAGGAATGATGTTAAATTAAAAGTCCTTAAAAATTCAAATATGTAGAATAATTCTTTTCTTGGCTCTTTAAATTCTGACAAGGCGTACAAAGCAGACAACGAATCTAAAACAAGTATTTTGCAGTCTGTAGCGCCTGTTACCCTTGTTACAAGATTCTTTATTGCGTCTAACCATATAGTGCTTGAAAAAAATTTTGTATTTTTTGTCTGTTTCCTTACCGCTCCTAAATCAGCCATAATAAGGCTTCCTTTTCTTGAAGATTTTATAGATTTCAGATCTTTTTCAATTTTGGACATGTCTGATATTATGTGGAGGTTTATTTTCGACATGTCAAAATCCATGTTTACCATATGCTTAATTATAGAAGCAGACGATTGCTCCAAAGTGGCATACAATACTGTGCTCCCATTGATAACTTTATTATATAACACATTAAAGGATATAGAAGACTTCATAGTTCCGCTTGCTCCATTAATGATAACTATATGGCCTTCAGGAATCCCGCCTTCCAAATTTTCATCTAAGCCGTCTATATAGGTTTTTACCCTTTTAATCTCCTTTTTGCTTTTGACAATATCCATTTTAATATTCCTTAACCCTTTTTATATATAAGTTTATCTGATTTGTTGTATAATTTTGTTTGCAATGATATTTTGTTTTTATTTATGCACAAAAATCGAAGATTTTTGGCATCCTGAAAATCCTTGATTTTCATGATTTGCTGAACTTAAAAGCTTTTTTCTTTTCTCTTCTTCCTTTTGTTTTTGTATCTTTTCTATTTCTTCTTTAGTTTTAACTAAGCCCAGATCATGAAGGAATTTGAAAATCTTTTTCTTCCTTGCTTTTCTTCTCTGTTTCCTTAAATTTTCTTTTAACTTTACTTTCTTGATTCTTTCTTCTTCCCTTCTCTTTGCCTCTAATTCCCTTGCTTTTCTTTTCTCTTCATCACGCTTTTTCTTTTCTAACTCTATTCTTCTTCTTTTTTGGCATTCAGAATTCAATCAGCATTTAAAATATTAGTTAAACCCTTCTTAAGCTGATCTTCCAGCTGTTTCTTCTTTAACAATATTTCGCGGCTAGCATTTTTTTTCAATTCGTTTTCTTTTTCCCTTAGCTGGCTATTGAACGAGGCCTTAAGCTTATTCTTCTCTTCTTCATATTTATTCTGGTACCTAGACTCCAATAGCAACTCGGTGTCTTTTTTTATTTTATTTTCTTTTTCAATTAATTTTTTTTGGTATTCCCCCTCAAATTCAGTTTTTAATTCATCTTTTTTCATCTTTAATTTTAATTCACATATGCCGTTTAATTTTTCTAGTTTTTCCTCGTAAATCTTCTCTTTATTTTTTAAATCCCTGGAATATGAATCTTTTAATGCATTTTCTTTATTTTTAAGAACATCCGCCTGCTTATTAAGCTCTGATTTAAGCTCGGATAGTTTCTCTTGATATTCTTTTTCTTTATTTTTAAGAACATCCGCCTGCTTATTAAGCTCTGATTTAAGCTCGGATAGTTTCTCTTGATATTCTTTTTTGTTTTTTTCTATATTGCTTTGCAATATCTTTTTGAAAATGCCCTCTTTATTTTTTAAATCCCTGGAATATGAATCTTTTAATTTGCCTTTAATATGCTTAAACTCTTTTTTTAAGATTTTTTCCAGATTTGCATATTTTTCTTTAATTGAAGCTTCTTTTTCTCTATCCAGCTTAATGCTTTCATTAAATTTTTCCCTAAATTCTTTTTTTATTTTGCCTTTAGCAGCTTTCAATTCTTCATTTAATTTTATCTTCATATCCAGAGTTTTTTCCTGAAATTTTTTATTATATTTTTTTTCTATAAAAACATTCTTCTTGGAGATTTCCCTGCTTAGGATTTCCTTAAATCTCCTGTCTACATCTTTTTTTAATTCAGTTTCAACTTTATTCTTGTATTTTTTTGAGTATGAATTAACTAGGGCTTTATTTTTTTCTTCTAACTCCTGTTTTTTTCTTCTTAATTCCAAATTATTTTTATCTTCCAGAGCCTTTTTCTTACCGCTTAAAATATTTGAGAATTCATATTTGATATTAAGGAGCATGTCATTAAAGTATTTTTGAACTACTGAGCCGGAGCCACTATCAATTTTGCTGCTAGGAATTCTTTTTGATCTTTTTTCTATCTCAGACTTTAATTCTGCAATATGCTGCTCAATCTTGGGTATTTCGCTTATATGCCCCAAATATTTTTTTGAAACTGAATTTTTTCTGTTGGAAATGGCTTGCAAAGTATCTTTCATTTCCCCAATTGCTGCATCTATTTTTGGTATTCCATGTATATCTTCCAGCTCGTCTTTACCTAATGATTTTGCAACTGGCCTATGCCTTACCAAATCCTTTAATTCAGAAATCTGTTTTTCTATACTTACCGATCCAGCCATTATTTTTGCTGGTTTTCCGCTTTTACCCGCTATTTTTAGTTTTAGCTCTTCCAGCTGATTTTCTAATTTAGGAATAGCTGAGACATTATTCAGATTTGATTCAATCGCTTTTACTTCTTCTTCATGGCCGTTGGTGTTTAAGCTTTTTAGCTCTTTCTTTATCTCTTCTAATCTTTGAATGCCTTTGCCAAATATTTCAAAGTCCTTTTTAATGCCTCCTAAATCCTGCAATTTTACACCTCTTTTTTTGGATTATTATTTGATATAACCTTATATTATAAATATTTTTCTATTGTTATTTCTTCTTCTTTAACTCTCTAACTTCTTTCTCTAATTGGCTGACATCATAACCGTTAGATTTCCATTCTTGAGCTTTATTGCTTAATCTGCTTGCATCGGAGCCAAGTTTGCCTGTAACTTTAATTTCGCCCTTAAGCTCGGCCTCGAGCAATGTAGTGTCGTAACCTTCAGATTTCCATTCTTTTACTTGTTTTAATAATTCATGCATTCCTGGCTCTTTTCTTAATCTCCCCCTGGATTCTGATATTTGAAGTTTTTTTATTCCTTCCTGCTGCTTTTTTGCAAGCTTTTCTTTTCTTTTCTTGAGCCTTTTCTTTCCCAGGATACCTTTCTCTTTTTGCTTTTCTTCTTTTCTTATTTGTCCCAGCTCCCTTATCTTTTCCTTTTCTAACAAATGCTGCTTTTTTATTCTTTCTTTTTCCCTTTGTTTTTTTAGTGCTTCTAATTCCAGCTTTTCTTTTTCTTTCTCTAATTTTTTCTTCTTAACTGCTTTTTTTTCTTCTTCTGCTTTTACCAAACCAATTTTATGCAGAAAATTAAATAACAGCCCTTTTTTTGCCTTTGCTTCTTCTTTTTTCTCGGTTTTCTCTTTTTTCTCTACTTCGCCTGTAGCTAAATTTACAATATTTTCTGCTTCCCTCAGCAGTAATTTGAATTCTTGTATTGATGTTTGTTTGTCCTCATATTCAATCTCTGTCAACAGATCCAAAAGTGAGATTATCCTGTCTTTTAGTTTAGTTGAGATTTTTGCTTTACCTAGCTCGTTAACGAGTTCCTCTGAAGTGAACTCATAATTTAAATTCAAGTGCCTAAGCAAAAATACCCTAAAAACCAAACTTAATTTGTCTATTGATTTGGGCTCAAATTCTTCCTTCTGAATAGTTTTTAATTTAGCAAGAATCAGCCCTCTAAGCAAATCATTCTTTCTATCTACTACCTCTTTTTTTTCAGGACTCATTTATACATCAAGATATACCAAGCCTAGTTGGCGATTTTTAATGATTTAATTCTGCACAGTATTTATAAACTTTATTACAAATATGAAGATATTATTTAAAATACTGCTAAAATTGGATCATAACCCTCTTCCACGCAGCATCCTCCTTATCTTTTTTTCATCGCTTTCAAAAGTCCCAATTTCTTCTTTTGTCGGGCCTATTTTTATCTTATGCTTTTTCTTGAAAGTAAATTTGGGAAACTTTAATCCAAGTTGTGGCTTTTTCCATTTAATGCTCCTAGCCCCGTAAATTATCAATGCCAAAATTATTATCAATAACAAGATTATTAACGGCCATGTTATCTTGAATCCTACTTCTTTAGAAGGCTTTTCCGCTACAGGCCTTAGCCCTGTTGTGCCTACAAGCTGCCTGCAGGCATTTATTGCGCTCTCTGTTAACATCATGGCTTTTTTAAATTCCTTGTTTTTCAGAGATTCTTCTGCTTGCGTTAATAACTCTTTCAGCTCTAGGCATTCTGGATTGTTTTCAAATAAGTCTAGCGTAAACTTCAATTTTTCCTCTACTATTGTCCTGTTGCCCTTGTAAATATCTATTGTATCAATTATTATATCAACAGATTCTTCCAATTTTGGAGTGCCTACTTTTGCGGTTATTGTTATTTCATTCTGGCTCATATTCCCAAGGTTGGTCTTTATTATTACTTTTGTTGAAACAGTTTCATTTATGCCCAATGATTCAAAGTATATGTCTTCGATTTCAACTGTAATGCCTTCAGCTTTAATCAAAGAGCTCAAATTGATGCCATTTAACTTAACTTCACCCGTATTTTTTAGTATAAGCGGTATTGTTATGCTGTCTTTGGTATGCATTGAAATCGGGGATGGAACTATTATATCCAAGGAAGCTGTCTTGGTTACTATTGAGCCTCCTCCACCACCGCCTCCACCGCCTCCGCTAGATACTGTTGTGGTTGTTGTTACTGTTTCTGTTGTGGTTGTTGTTGCTGTCTCAGAAACCAAGAAAACTGATAAGCTGTTCACAACAGCAGATATTATGTTTGTTGTGGTGTTTAATGCCGTAGTTAGTTGGGCCCAAGTGCAGCTTGACTGGCTAGTGCACTTATACATTTTTAGATTGTTTTCATTATCCAACCCAGCTTCCATTCCTGAATAATTATAGCTGACAGTTATGTTATCGAATTGCGTAAGGTTTGTTTTTATTTCAAATTCAGTAACTATTCTCTGCCCGGAAGGCGCTGATATGTTTCTTGCTATGTCTGTGTAATTCAGCAGCATTGTTGTGTTAGTTACGTTTGCATTGTTTAATGTTATTATTGGCTTTGAAGTTCCTATCTCAACATTTACTAATGAGTTCTCAGCAAGCGTGGCTAAAATTGTTGTGCCATTTGAGATGACATCATTCGAGCATACATCTCTTACTTTTATGTATGTTACGTTAATTGCTGATACGTTTATTGTTTTTGCCTGCGCAATTGAGAAGAATGTGTAGTTTTTCTCAGTTATGTTGCCTTCAATATTTTTGACAGATGCTGTTAGCGTATAGTTTCCTGTTTCATTAATAAACTGGGCAAATGTGTATGTGTAAATCAAGCCATCAGATGTAACAGATATTTTGCTTAGATTTAATATTACACCAGATGGGAAAGTTAATGTTAAATTAGTTGTGTTAGCTAATGTGTTTAGAGTTGTTTTAATTTTTAAAGTTGAGTTGGTGTTATTTCTTGAATAGGTTTCATTAGAGCAGACATAGTCAATAATTGCAGAGGTATTTACTCTAGACATAATTACTGTCCTGTAGTCTGTTATTGTAAGGTTATTGGTTTGGTTAAAGCCATAGGCAGTTATATTTAGGTATTGGGGCGTTAAGCTTGAGAACGTTACATTTACAGCCCAGTTATTGTTTGTATTGGATGCTGTATAGTTGGTGTTGTTTATTTCCACTGTAACATTATTTATCCATGCTGTGCCATTAAGCTCGCTTATATTTATTTCTATTGTGTTTCCTGGATAAAATTTAGTGTCGTTTGCAGGAGCAGTTATGTTTAAAATAGCTACTATTATATTTATATCGAAGTAATTAGAATAGCTGCTGTAGTTTAGGTTATCATATGCCCTGGCTTTCCAATATCTTCTGCCATCGCTTAATACACTTCTGTTTTCATTTAAATCAAAATGGTTTGTGGTAATTCCTGTTTTATTTAAGTCTATATCTGTAAATGCTGTGTCTTTGGCTATTAATAAGTCATAAGTTATATTGTCATTATCAATGTCAGTTGAGGCATTCCATGTAAAGTTGATGTTGTTGTAAATGTTTATAGTATTATTTGATGGCAATGTATTGTTTGGCATTGTTGGAGGGGTGTTTTCATAGGTTTCGTAGCGGAAAGCGCTTGTTGATGTTCTGGATTGCGATTCTTTATCGTATGCTATTACACGCCACGTCCAGTTTAAGCCTACTGTTAGCGAGGTTGTTAATGCTATTGAGGAGTTGCTTACATTGCCTCCTGCTTTAAAGGTATGATTAATGAAAGAAAATGCTGAAGAGGTGCTTAATTGAATAGTATAATTGGCAAAGTTAGGTTCTGATGTGTCTTGCCAATCCAAAGTTGGGGTTAAGATAGTGCTTTTTGTTCCATGCGCTGGAATTAACAGCTCAAAAGCTGATGGAGGTATTGTGTCTTGGACAGTTAAATTCTTTGTCAATGTGCTGATGTGCCCTGCTGAATCATTGGCAAATAACGTTAAGTTATACATTCCTGTAACTGTTAAGTTAGTTGTATTTAAAGTGAAATTAGCAGTGTATCTTGCAAGCAAGCTGCCATTTGGCAGTGTGACATTAACAATGACTGTGTCTAAATTAATATCATAAGCTGAGAAGTTAACGCTTACATTGTCAACTCCAATTTCTGCTGGATTGGGGCCTATATTCAGGACTAAGTTAGAAGGCCCTTCCCTATCTAAAGTAAAGTTAACTGTTGCGTTGTCATGATGGCTAACACCATCAGTTATGCTTACGTTCAGTATGTAATAGCCGTCACTTGCATTGAAGGTTGTGTTAAATGTTGTTGAGTCGTTTAGTTTTCCATTTATGTAATAGTTAATTGTTGTTATGTCATTATCTGGATCTTTTGCAAATGTAACGTTTAAGCCTAATGGGGATACATTCGTGTATAGATTATTTGTTGGGAATAAAATGCTTAATCCAGATGGCGGTGTATTTGCTACTGTTACCATAGTGTCATTTGTTCTGAAGTTATTTACTGTATCATTTACTCTTGCAGTAAAGTTAATTACTTGGCCTCTTGTTACATTGATTGTAATGTTTTGAGAGAAGGTTGCTGTTAATGCGTCATTTAATGAGAAGTTGAAGTATCTCTTGAATCCAGATATGTTTACTATTATTTGCCCGAAGCTTAATCCATTTGCATCTGTTGCGTTTGCTGTTATGTTTATTACATCATTGACTGTTATGTTGGTTAATGATTTGTTTAATGATGTGTTTGCTATTGGAGGTGTTGCATCAATCCTTACAGTAAAGTTGCTTCCATTAAATGCGCTGTTTCCAGCTAAATCATTGCAGCTTGCATCCCATACAAACGTGCTGTCGTTCAGTGTTATTGCAGGGAACAAATTTTGAGATCCGCTAGTAGCATTTTCTATTGTCACATTTGCCTGCCATGTTCCTGTAAAGTTGAAGTATAGGGTGCAGTTAGCTAAGTTAATATCAGTTGGAGTAATTTTTGCTATAAATGATGAATTGTGCAGCGTGTTGTTTGCTGGGCTGTCTAATCTTACTGCTGGGTTAATTGTATCAACAGTAAGGTTAACTGTTGCATTTGCAGTATAATCAATGCTGTCAGTTATGCTTACGTTCAGTATGTAATAGCCATCTGATGCGTTTAGAGTTGTGTTGGTTGCAGAAGTCTGGTTTAATCTTCCGTTAATATAATAGTATATAGTTATTGCCTGGCCTTCGGCATCTTCAGCGAAAGTTACATTTAAGCCTAAAGGCTGCAAGCTTGTGTATTGGTTGTTGGATGGAATTAAAATATTCAAACCATATGGCGGTGTATTAGTTACTTCAACTATTGTATCATTTGTTCTCCAGTTATTTGCTGAGTCATTTACTCTTGCAGTAAAGTTTACTACGCCAATGCCTCTTAGTGTTATATTTTGGGAGAACTGTGCGGATTTATCAGTTAAGCTGAAGTTAAAGTACCTTACAATGCCTGAATCATTGACAATTATTTGTCCTGCGGATAATCTGGCATTGTCTGTTGCGTTTGCTGTTATGTTTATTACATCGCTTCCTTTTATATTGGTCAATGATTTGTTTAATGATGTGTTTACTATTGGGGGTGTAGTATCTATAGTAAAGTTTACTGTAATGTTGTCATGATGGCTAACACCATCAGTTATGCTTACGTTTAGTATGTAATAGCCATCTGAAGCATTAAATGTTGTGTTTGTTGTTGTTGAGCTGTTTATTCTTCCGTTTATGTAATAGTTAATTGTTGTTGTGTCTCCATCAGGGTCTTTTGAGAAAGTTACATTTAGTTCTAGTGATTGGGCAGAAGTGTATAAGTTGGATGTGGGAAGTAATACACTAAATCCAGATGGCACTGTATTTGCTACTGTTATTATTGTGTCATTTGTTTTGAAGTTATTTGTGGTGTCATTTACCCTAATAGTATAATTAATTACATTGCCTCTTATTAAAGCGACTTCAGATTTATTTGAGCATTGCGCAGAAGTTCCTGAAAGAGATATGTTAATTATATGCAAAGCAGTTGGTCCAGACTGGTTGATTATTATCTGGCAGAAACTCAAGCCTATATTATCTGTTATATTTGCTGTTATGTTAATTACATCATTAACTGTTATGTTGGTTAATGATTTGTTTAATGATGCGTTTACTATTGGGGATGTTGTGTCAATGGTAAAGTTGACTGTAATGTTGTCATGATGGCTAACACCATCAGTTATGCTTACATTTAAGATGTAATAGCCGTCTGAAGCATTAAATGTTGTATTTGTAGTTGTTGAGCTGT
>Ga0209211_10002528_pt1 | contig 31374 bp, 19 predicted proteins | sample RifGroA2_FD_183992 | JGI IMG/M metagenome (GOLD analysis project Ga0209211, IMG submission 183992) | Groundwater microbial communities from Rifle, Colorado, USA - Groundwater A2 (SPAdes) (version 2) | ecosystem: Environmental > Aquatic > Deep subsurface > Groundwater | place: Rifle, Colorado...
TGGATGGCGGTTTCGCCTCTGTGCCGGTCATAGCAGGCAGCCACATTTACGTTACGACTTCCGATTATGGAAATGCCATGATGGGAGACGGCGCCTTCAACTCGGCATATGGAAATTATAATTTCAACAAAAACGGGTCTGCAAAAACCTACCTGTATATCTTTAATATGGACTGGACATTGGCGTCGAAGATACCGGTCCAATAAGCTGGCCATGTAATAAAGCGCCCTTCAGACGATTTTTTATAAAGGGCCGGGGCATGCTGAGAGAGGCTAATGGTTCATCCAGTGCTTATTGTTGAAGATGATGAAAAGATTGCCAGGGTCATAAAGGTATATCTTGAAGACGCTGGTTTTAAGGCGGTCCGCTGTGATAAAGGCCAGGACGCCCTTAAAGCCGCCCTGGCGGAGCCGCCGCTCCTTGTGATACTCGACCTGATGCTTCCCGACATAAGCGGTGAGGAAGTCCTTCAGGAGATAAAAGAGGTCGGCGACTTCCCTGTGATCGTGTTGACGGCCAAATCAGCGCCTGAAGAAAGGATTGCAGGGTTTGCCCTTGGCGCAGATGACTACGTCACAAAACCGTTCAATCCCCGGGAACTGATCTATCGGGTAAAGGCTATTTTAAAAAGAACGCAGAACAGGGAAGCGGACAGTTCGGCAGTAATAAGCTTTGACGGCGGGGCTCTTATAATAGATGAGCGCAGATACGAGATAAAAAAGAGGGGCCTGCCGGTAAACCTGACATCAACGGAATTCAAGGTCTTCTTAACGCTTGCCTCCGCGCCGCATAAGGTCTTTACCAGGGAAACGCTTATAGAAAATGCCTTCGGCCACCAGTTCGAGGGTTATGACAGGAGCATAGACGTCCACATCAAAAACATCCGCCGGAAACTCGAAGACGACCCCAGGAATCCCACCTTCATACTCACCGTTTATAAAGTAGGATACAAGTTCATCGGTGAAAGAGATGCTTAGGAGTCTCTGGATAAAGTTCTTCATTTTGCTCCTTGGAGTATCGATTATTGCCCTCTCTTCTGCCTTCATATTGAGGGAGCTTATGGTGCGGGACTTCCGTGAGTATTCGGAAGGGCAGATGGAGGACAGGGTCTATTGGGTCATTGCCGATCTTGAGGGGACCTACGAAAAGCACGGTCTCTGGAAGAAAGAGATCATCTCAGAAGACGCTATATGGGCATTGATGATGGGCTTTGAAGTGAGGGTCCTGGACCAAAACGGCGGGCCTGTCATGGATACCGAAAAGGCTTTAGATATGCTTTCTCCCCGCATTCGGAAAAGGGTTTCCGCAATCTCGAACCTGTCCGTTATTGGAAGAAAAGAACGGTTTCTTCCCTATCCCCTCTTTCTGGGCGGAAAGGAGATCGGGACCCTTGAGGTGCGCTTCCTCCGCCCCGAGAGGGAGTCCATCTTTATTGGACGGTCGAACAGATTCCTGCTTCTTTCGCTTCTCGGCGTGGGAGGATTGGCGCTTCTCCTGAGCACAGTCTTTTCCCGGAGACTGGCCGGTCCCATCAAGCGGCTCGCGGCAACAGCCGAAGCGATCAGCGAAGGCGATCTGAAAATGAAAGTGTCCATTGCGGAAAACGATGAAATCGGGAGGCTGGCGACGTCCTTCAACAAGATGATTCGATCTCTCGAAACACAGGAATCACTCAGGGAAAAGCTCCTCTCCAATGTGGTCCATGAAATTCGAACGCCTCTGACCGCTATAAAGGGCGAGCTTGCGGGCATGATCGACGGCCTGCTCCCCAAAGACGGGGAACAGTTTCAGTCTCTATACGATGAGACCTGCCGGATCGAGGACATCTTTGAGAATATCGAGGAGCTGTCCCGCGCCCAGGCAGGCGCCCTTTTCCTCAGGAGACGAAGCGAAAAACTGAACCCGATACTCCTGGATATCAGGAAGACCTTCGACAGGCTTTTCCTTGACAAAGGGGTCAAACTCGAAGTGTTTTGCGACAATGAGCTCATGGTGTATACCGACCCCGATAAGCTCAGGCAGATTGTCGTGAATCTCCTGAGTAACGCCCTGAAGGCAACGGACAAGGGAGGCAGCATACGGATTCTATCGCTGAAGGAGCCTAATGGCGTTGCCATCGCTGTTGAGGATACAGGGCATGGCATCCGGCAGGAGGACCTCCCCTTTATTTTCGAGAGGTTCTTCCATTCGGCGGAGGGAGGACTCGGCATAGGCCTTGCGATTGTCAAGGAACTGGTGGATGCCCATAACGGACGTGTTGAAGCCAGGAGCGAATACGGCAGGGGCACGACCGTAACGGTGCACATTCCCAACGAAGAAACTTCATAGATTTTCACAACTTGCACATAACCGCTACACATTTCTCTGGTAAGCTGTAAGCATCATAGAGAAACGGAGGTGAATAAAATGAAGGTAGCAATGACAGCCGCAGTTATGGTAGCAATAGCGCTTTTTGCAAGCACCGCCGGTTATGCCTGGTGGGGCGGTTATGACATGGGTTACGGAACAAATGCGAACGCGGAGACAATGAAGAAGTTCCAGAAGGAAACTCTCAGCCTTCGGGACGAACTTGTGACAAAACAGATGGAGCTCCAGAATGAATACGGTAGGTCCGTACCCGACACCGGCCGCATCGTAAAGCTCAAGAAGGAGCTCATAGACCTGGACGCGAAAATTCAGAGCATTGCGGATAAGTACAACATGCCTTCGGACGGTCGCATGGGCGGCATGATGATGGGCCGGAATATGATGGGTCAGGGCATGACAGGATGTGGCTGCGGGATGTGCAGATGATAAGGGTCTTGGATAAATGAAACAGTGGGAGGGCTTCGTGTCCTCCCATAAAATCTTACGACGATGAAAAAAATATTGTTATTCATAATGCTTGCAACAGGTATACTTCTCAGTATTGAAACAAGCGCCTCTGCGATGGACGGCTGGCGGTCCGGTCCGTTCGGCGGCTACTGCAGGGGCCCGGGACGGGGATGGTACGGAGCAAGGGAAGAGATAAAGACGGCACAGGAAGCAAAGAAACTTGTGCGGGAATACTTCTCGAACGAGGATGTCAAGGTCGGCAAGGTCACTGACAGGCAGCACTTCTTCGAGGTCGATATAACCGATAAAAAAGGTTCGTTGATCGATGTCGTGATCGTGGATAAAAGGACAGGGCGGATACGGTCAATAGATTAGGGATGACCTATAGAATATCTTCGCATGACGCTTGACGTTGTGGATGTCTATGGTATCAAAACCCATGGATTTGGATGAGCTGGTTTCGATTTTACGGAAAGGAAACGCGTAAGGCTGAAAGCATACCACTCAGTAAGAGCACTGCCGTCCCGAGAAGAAGATTAGTTTTAACCAGCCGCAGGGATAATTGCTGCAGTTTTGCAATAGAGTCGCCTGGAGCGGCTTCCGCCGTCATTTTACCGATTTTCGGAGTAAGGAACAGGCCCCTGTAGAAATGGACTCCTGCCATAACCGATGCCGCCGAAACTTTTATAAACAAAATCTGTGACTGAATACTACCCATTTCAGAAAAACGCCCGGCAGACAAACTCATGACAATACCGGTTGCAAAAATAAGCATGATGCTGAAATTCGCCAAAGGCATAAAGCGCTTGCCAAGATCGCCCATAAATTTGCCCGGTAGCTCAAGGTTTTTCCGGGCGCCGGGGAGCGCAACAAATAGAATGAAGAAAATCCCGCCTATCCAGACAACTGTCGCAAACAAGTGTACCCATGCAGAGATGATTAAGAATATTTCGCGCATTATAATACCTCCGACAACATTTTTTATTGGAATTCTTTTTGTGGGGAGACATAGTCTCCCCACTGTGTTTTCAACTACTTCTTCGTTTCTGTACAACCGCAACTGCAGCCGCAACCGGATTTCTTAATCTCCTGTGCGGGCTTGCCCATAGGCATGATTTTTTTTACATCTTGCTTATTATCCGACATGATTATTCACCTCCTTCCCCGGCTTTGTCAGCCGACTTTAATTTGATGTCAATTGCTATGAGTTCTGATTCCAGCTTCCTCTTATACCTCCTCAACTCCATAAGCGTATCCTCTTTTCCCACGGTTTCAGATTCGCAGCCGCACTCCTTTCCGGGTTCCCCTGGCATTTCTCTCCTGCACATGCCGCCCTCCTTATAAGTTTATTAGCAGTTACTTAAATGGAAAACAAAAAAATAGGACTTACTATTCCTGTTCGAGGGCCTTGATTTTTTCTTCGACCTGCCTCAACTCGTCCTCAAGCCTCCTCTTATACTCCATCAGGGCTTCCTTTGTTCCGCCGGTCCGCTTTTTTTTGTTGTGATCGCAGCCGCAGTTGCATACTTTGATAAGTCCCTGCTGGTATCCGTCCAGCTTATCTTTATTCAATGAATAATAAATGTGATAACCATCCCTTTTATCGGTAACCAGCCCGGCCTGCTTCAGCACACGGAGATGCTGGGAGACAGCGGACTGGCTGATATTCAATGCCCCGGCAAGCGTGTTTACGGCAAGCGGCCCTCCCTTGAGCAGTTCAACGATTCTTATTCTGCTTTCCACCGAAAGAACTTTAAACGACTCCGCCTCAAGCTTCATTCAATCTCCTTAAGTTATTGCTAATATAGTTATATACTTTTTGACCTTGGACTGTCAAGTATTTTGGGGCGGATATGTGCTTTGCTGTACAAAATATTCGCAACGCTGATAAAATGAGCGTCATGAAAATTCTCAACTTCATTCGATGTCCCCGCCGAACAGGCCTTACCCGTTCCGGCTTATGTTCGGGCGCGGTCCGGAATTGACGATGTCGCCTGTAGAAACCGTTATCCTCGGCATTATAGAGGGGCTGACCGAGTTCCTGCCCGTGTCCTCCACAGGGCACATGATACTGGCATCGGCGGCCATGGAGATTGGCCGGGAGGAATTCGTCAAGACCTTTGAGATCGCCATACAACTGGGCGCTATCCTTTCAGTGCTCGCGCTGTATTACCGGAGGTTCCTGGTGAGTACGGAGATATACCTCAAGCTCGCTGTCGCTTTTTTTCCCACAGGAGTCATCGGACTATTAGCTTACAAGACCATCAAGCATTATCTCTTTAATCCCTTTGTGGTAAGCACTGCCCTTGTAATCGGAGGGGCGGCGCTTATCGTGCTTGACAGGTGGACGGAGAGCAGAGAGGCCTGCTACGATTCGACCGACAACGTCTCGTGGACGGGGGCGCTGCTGATAGGCCTTGTCCAGTGCCTTTCCATGGTCCCCGGGGTTTCGCGCGCAGCAGCCGCTATTTTCGGAGGACTGTTGGCGGGGTTTGACCGGAAGCAGGCGACGGAATTCTCTTTCCTGCTCGCCATTCCCACCATGTTCACTGCCACTGGCTATGACCTGCTGAAGACCTCTTCCGGCTTTAACGGCGACCAATGGACGCTGCTTCTCGCAGGCGGCCTTGTTGCTTTCGTCTCAGCGCTTATCGCGGTAAAGGCCTTTATAGCTTTTGTGCCGAGATACGGCTTCAGGTATTTCGGGTATTACCGGATAGTCCTGGGAGCGCTTTTTCTCGCTTATTCCACAGTGACGGGGCTTAGCCTATAGAAGAGCGCGAACCAGGTTGCCGGCGGTAGAAGCCCCCAGGTAGGAAAGGCGGGGCCTGAGCCCATAGGTGTTAACTTAAGCGGCATCGAGAATAACCGATGCCGCTTTAAGTTTGCCGCGATCAATTGTCTCAAGAGTAGATCGTCGAGATCGCTGGCGAGATTTCAGGCAGTTCTTGATCAGGCGGGGTATTTCATCCTGAAGATAGGCTGTGGCCTTTTGTAAAGACACAAGAAGCAGTTGAAGGATAATGAAGGCTCGCTCCTGAATCCTCTTGTAGAACTTTTCCATGCTAAGTTCCCTTCTCTGGGTATTCCAAAGTCTGATGTTTATATCAGCATGAATTCGATGGATCATTACTGCCATAATAAGCTTGCCGTATATTTCGCAAAGCAACCGGTTTTCCTTGCCGGTATTGGATCGATGTATGCACAGAACACTCTTTATCTGTTTAAACAGGAGTTCGATCTGCCATCTCAGGCTGTACAAAGGTCTCATCATCTCAGTAGGTAACCACTCTTCGGGTGCATTTGTCACCATGAGTGTCCAGCCCGCCATCTGCATGTGATACGCACTCGGTTCCCGTCCCTTTCTTTTCTGCATGGCTTTTCTCATTTTTCTGCGTCGCTCATTTGCTATCTCCTGAGGCACCCTTAAATATACAAGCCTGCAGACAACCTGAAGCCCTCTGTATTGACTGCCCATAAGCACATTCATCTGATAGGAATTACCCTTCATTTTCCGCAATGTTTGAAGCAGGTCAATAGGCATCAAGGTAATAGGGTCCAGCAAAGCGGTGCCTATAAAAAAACGGCAGAGGAAATATGCGCCGATCCTGTTAATGTCTCTCAAAGTCTTCGTGCAGAAATATCCAAGATCGAAGAGAATCAGATCCCCTTGTCGCAGATGTGAGGTCAACTCAGAGGTGTAAGCATTGTCCGGATTAGTGCCAGCCGTTATTTCAAAGAACATAAGCTCGCCACCATTGTATTCATAACAGGTCTGTACTTTGCAGTTTGCATCAGAGGCCCCCCCACCATAGCCAGGAAGGACATTCTTTAATGCCGGGCTTATATCCCAGCTTGTGCTGTCAAAAATAAGAATGCGCTTGAAGTGCTGAAGGATTTTTGACTGAAGTCGGATCATCCCGGATGCCTTCTGTTTCATAACAAACTCGGCACAACGCCTCATAAAGGCAACAGCAGTACCTGTAAATCTGCGATGCATCCCCTCTCTGCTTATCGATACCTTAATGGCCTCGACCATTGCAGCCAAGGAAGGATGCTTCATCCCCATTTGCCCTACAGTCATCAAAGCCAGGAAATCAATGGCGCTTAAAACTTTTTTGCATCTGATGAACCCTGTCTGCCGCCCCCACTTATCAAGTGTTTTTTTTAAAGACTTTCAGAAGTTCACCTATCATGCTTGGCCCTCCTGAATCCCTCTGAGCGGATCAAATCCACATATGCCTGAACCAACTCCATGGTCAGCTTTTTGAACTCCTGATAGCGTTTCACCCGCTTGCGGACATCTGCAATATCTTCCTTCTTTATGAACATTGAGGAACTGCGGCCTCCAACACTGAAGCTAAGCTGATAATAGGGGCCGTGTTTTTTGGGATTTGCAGCGTCCTTACATTTGCACCCCGGTGTCCCGCAGACATTCCATTGTTCACTGATGCTGCCAGGCAGAACCGGTCCAAGCATCAGAAGCTCCTGCTTTAACTGCTCAACGCTTTTCTTTATTTTCATTTGGCTGTCCTCCTCATTACCGATAGCATAATAAATGCTATCGGCTAATAGCAAGAGAAAAGCGGTCCGAAGACCGCTCTCTTTTAATTCATTAAGTTAACACCTATGGGGCCTGAGCCCCGCCTTTGTGTCTTTTAAAGCCCTTCCTTACTTCTTGTTCAGTTCCGCGGTCCCGACTGCAGTAGGCTTAGACGGTCTGTTCTGGCCTTTGAAGAACGTGTGAGTTCTCACGGCCAGGTTCTTCGCAGTGCCGCCTGTACCCGGCATGATTTTCTCATAGCTGTACGTGTCGCCATGGCAGGCTTTACATGTCTCTTTTGCAACCTTTACTTTAATATTCTTGCCTGCATGTGACGCATGACAATCAACGCAGCTTATGACTTTGAAATGTTTCGACTGGATCAACCCTTGGTATTCCTGGTGGTGTTTGCCTTCGTCGTAGACACCGTTTTTCTTTGAAGTGTCATCCAGTATGAAAATGCCCTTAAGATCACCCTTATATTCTGCGTCAACCTTGTCTTCGGAGTGCACACCGGGTATAACTGCCTCTTCAGGATACCACTTTGTCCAGTCGTCCCAGGGTTTGAAGGTGTCGCCGACCTTCGGGGCCGGAAGGTCCTCGCGATAGGCGCCCTGAGGGCTCTTGTATTTCTCGTTTTCCAAACGGATATGGCAATATCCGCACATCCTTGACTGTTCCTGCTTTGACAGCTTTGTCGGGTTAAAGATGTCTTTTTTGGATTTGGTCCTGACATGTTTTGCCCCAGGCCCGTGACATGCTTCGCAGCCCACGTTGAGTTCGCTCCAGGTCGCCTTTGCAGTCTTGGGGTCAGCGTGGTCATAAGATGTCATGCGATAACCTGTGGTATGGCATGTGGCGCACATCTGATCCCAATCATTGGCGTTCCCGTATGCCTCCCACTCCCCGCTCATCCTGTTGAACTGTTTGTCCATCAACTGATACCCGCCTGTGGTCTCATCTTTTACAAGGTATCTCTGCTTCCAGTGAGAACCTACGACATACTCGACATCCGACATTTTGAATTCTTTTTTGGTAACATTACCTTTTGCAGGTCCAGAGTTCTTCCCGTCAGTGGCCCATTTCTCAACAGCACCCTTTAAAATGCCGTCTTCTCTTTTCACGACCATCTTGCTGTGAAGGGTCTTGTTCCAGCTCTCAAATACCGCCTTATGGCATTTCCCGCACGCCTTTGAGCCAGCGTACTCATCTTTTACGGCCTTCTTTTTTTCCACCGTTTGCGCGCTGGCTGCCATTAAAAATACTGCACAGAAACAAATAAACAGAGATATTAACATCTTTCGGTTCATCGTACTCCTCCTTATATAAATAACTTTTTTTGCGCAAAACAACACAGGATTACACCCTCGTTCCGTAGGAACTCAAGGGGTAACTCTACTGATACTGATAATCAGGAACTTAGATCACTGGAGGGGAGAGACCTGAGGTCTTACATCCATAAATATACGGCGTGAATGATATAGCAGACCAAATATTACTGGCGTGACATTCCGTAGTAATGAGTGAATACTCATCAGCCTTTATGAAGGAGATCGCTATAGAACCATTCTTTTGAGGGTCCCTTTGCATCCGATGCGGCGGATAAAAGTAGAGTATCGCATGGGAGTGGTCACTGTCATACGACTCGTGTATTCCAGTTTGACTGTGATGGTAAAATTCCGCGTATGATTCGGTAATTTCAAAAAAGTGGAATTCATGGACTTTTTCTTCAAAGCCTTCATATGAAGGGCACAGAACGGCAAGAGAGAGATAAAACAAAAGCATTATTTTTATAGGCTTATGCAGTTTCATAAATATCCCTGGTTTGATTAATGAGCCAATCTCTTTAAGAATGCAGATTGATTTGCCTGCTGAATAAATCAATCATTCCATAGCCTCTTTTAAATAGCATATATTTTAAAAAGCAGTGCTGTCAATGGACTTAACCGACGATATTCATACAGGTGCCAATCAATAAATTTCTTTCAACCCGGGTTTCAATATCAAAGTCGAAATCGTTCAATATGTCCTCAGTTCATCGGTTGCGATATTTATTGACAATTTAACGATACTTGGATATAATTATTAGAATATAACAAATTAGGTGATATAATCTTATCACTATGTTAGAAAAGGAGGAATTTTATGGCCAAGACTGAATTAAACTTTAAAGGAATGTCATGCCCCATGCCGATAATGAAGACTGCTATGGCGTTTAAAAAAGCGGCTTCCGGTGATATCTTTGAGGCTGTTTGCGATGACCCTGCTTTTGAAGCGGACATCCGCGCGTGGAGCAAGGAGACAGGGAACATCTTGCAGAGCGTCAGCAAGTCAGGGAAGGACACTACCGCAGTAATCGTAAAAAAGTAGAATCCCATTTTTGGAGGAGACAATGGATAGTAACGCGCTTTCAAAGACTGTTCAGGAACTGGGGGACCGCGTCGCGGCCCTGGAGCATAAGAATTCCAACATGACCATGGTGCTTTTCAGCGGGGATTTTGACAAAGTCATGGCGGCCTTTATCATTGCAAACGGCGCACTTGCCATGGGCAAGGAAGTTACCATGTTTGTTACGTTTTGGGGGCTGGATGCCTTTAAAAAACCTACGTTATCTACAAAGGGCAAAAAAATATTGGAAAAGATGGTGCTCTGGATGAGACCCAAAGACCCCACTAAGCTTCCGACATCGAAAATGAATTTCGCCGGTATCGGTCCCAAGCTCTTCCAATACATGATGGGCAAAAAGAACGTAGAACCCCTCCCCTCGCTTATCGAGATGTCTATGGAGTTCGGCCTCAAAGTCATAGCGTGCCAGATGTCTATGGACGTCATGGGCATCGCAAAGGACGATCTCATGGACGGCATTGAAGTTGGGGGCGTCGCAGCATTCCTCAGCAGCAGTTTCGACTCAAATACGACGTTGTTTATTTAATAACATTATATATGGAGGTAACTAATAAATGAGTAAAGTTGTTTATGTTTTAACGGATGATCCTAAAGAACGGTGTGAACTGGTATCAAGCGTCCTTGCGCAGGCCCTGACCGCGTTAAGCTTTGATTATGAATGCGATTTATTTGTCATGGATAATGCTGCAAAACTCATTAAAAAAGGATACACAGAGGGACTAAAGTCACAGGAATTTGCGCCTATAGATGAATTAATGAAGGATTACATGGAAATGGGGGGCAAGCTGTATGCCTGTCATCCGGCAACAGATGCCAGGGGATTGCATAAGGAGGATTGTATTGACGGGGTTGAATACGTTAATGCATCCAGACTCCTCGGATGTTCCAAGGAAGCCTTTGCTGTTTTTACGTTCTAAATAAAAACACTGTTTTTGATTTCACAATATGGGGTGGCAGGCTGTGAAGTCTTTAAAAAAGATTATTACATTAATTATATTTCTCGGCTTCATGGCCCAGCTTACCCTTTCCAGCCTCTTTCCCTTTCGTGGAAGCGCCTTTATATTTGCCTTTATATCCTGCATCACAGCCATTATCGCTTCAGGGATATTAATCAACAGAAAATTCAAGCCTATTGAAGATGTTTTCCTGAATACTGTTGGAAGACCTGTTGGTGAAGACTTAGCCGAAGCCTCAATACATCTTAGTGGTCTGCTCAGCGACAGTTATCAATACAAGGCTAAAACAGAAGATATGCTTTCAGTCATCAACGAGATCTATACGAAAGACATGAATAAAACAATTGCCGATTTATACGGGATTATTAACAATATAAGCAATGGCATTCAGGATTTAAAAAATACCATTTCTGAACATGCTGCAGATATTGGAGAAATCTCCTCTCATATTGCTTCTACAAACAAATATTCCGAACAAACCAGTGAAAAGACCATGGAATCTGCAGAAATCCTTTCCTCTTCGTCCGTAAAAATAAAGGAAATGCTTTCCGCAGTTGAAGCATCGAACAGCGAGATACAAAGGCTTGAAGAAATAACACAAGAGATTGAAAAAAGCACAGAGATGATTAACGATATAGCCGACCAGACAAACCTTCTGGCCCTTAACGCTGCAATTGAAGCAGCAAGGGCCGGGGAAGCAGGCAGGGGCTTCTCTATTGTTGCAGACGAGGTCAGAAAACTTGCGGAACACTCCTCAAAGGCAACAAAAGAAATCGACTCAAAAATACATGCTATACGCGAATCTGTTTCCCTGTCTTTTGATAAACTTAAATCAGTACTTGAAACAACACAAGATGTAAGCGACTCAAACAAGAAAGCAACAATGAGTGCAAGCACAGTTATAGGAGCTATATCAAACCTTGATGACCAGATCAATTCTATAAGCAGTACGCTGTCACAATCCAGGGAGTCAATTGATAAACTCATTGGATTAACAGAGGATTGTGATAATTCTGCAAGCTCAACCAGGCAAGCTATTGATCAGATCGTGTTACATGTTACTGATATAGACAGGAAAGTTCAGCAATTCTTAAAAGCTTAATTAAATTTAGAGAAGATAAGACTAATATCTCATGTGAGGTACTGACATATGGCCGAGACTAAAAAAAGGGGGGTGATAATCATAAAATAGCCTGTCAGATAATTGTTGGCTTTCATTAAGTTAAAAAACTAAGGAGGGTAAAGTGAAAAAACAATTTATTATTACCGTATTTGTTGTTTTGTTTTTAAGTATCACTGGGTTGGCATACGCCACTAATGGTTATTTTTCTAACGGGTACAGCATTGAGAGCAAGGCATTGGCGGGTGCTGGAGTAGCGCTGCCGCAGAGCAGCCTCGACGCTTCAATCAACCCGGCTTCAATGGCTTTTGTAGGAAAGCGTATCGATTTCGGACTCACGCTTTTTAATCCGAACAGGGAGTTTACGGTTACAGGCAATCCTTCCGGCGCCCCGGGCACCTTCGGCCTAGCGCCCGGCACGGTCCAGAGCGACTCGGAATGGTTCCTGATCCCTTCATTGGGAGCTAACTGGGTGTTTGACGAGTATAACTCAGTCGGCATTTCGATCTATGGAAACGGCGGTATGAATAGCGATTATTCAACAAGCCCTTTTGGCGTATTCGGCGGTTCTTCACCGACCGGCGTGGATTTGATGCAGCTATTCATCGCTCCTACATATGCCAGGAAACTCAACCCCAAACATGCGGTCGGCATTACGCCTATTCTTGCTTACCAGAGTTTCGAAGCGACTGGATTGGAGGCATTCGCAGGGTTTTCCAGCAGTCCCCAAAATCTCACGAACAACGACCATGAAAGCGCATTCGGCTATGGCGTGAGAATCGGTTATCTCGGAGAGATCTTGCCCAACCTGAATCTTGGCGCCTCTTACCAGACTAAAATATACATGAGCGAACTTGATAAATATAAGGGCCTCTTTGCAGAAAAGGGCGACTTCGACATTCCATCCAACTGGACTGTCGGGCTTGCTTACAAGCCTACCCCGGAACTTGCCTTTGCACTTGACGTCCAGCAGATATACTACAGCGAGGTTGATTCCATAAGTAATCCGCTCCTGCCGAATCTCATGCAGGCTCAACTCGGTTCGGACAGAGGCGCGGGTTTCGGCTGGGACGATATGACAGTGGTCAAGTTCGGAGCACAGTGGCAAAGCAGCAAGGATTGGATATGGCGGGCCGGTTATTCGTTCGGTAACCAGCCTATCGGAAGCAGTGAGGTGCTGTTTAACATCCTTGCGCCAGGTGTCATAGAGCAACATGCATCCATAGGCGTCACAAGGAATATCGGGACCAACAGCGCGATAAACTTCGCGCTTGTACATGCTTTAGCCAAAGACGTTACCGGTCCTAACCCACTGGAAGCGCCCGGACAGCAGACTATCAAACTTGAAATGAACCAGTGGGAGGTATCACTGGGTTATACCTGGAAATTCTAACCTCACAATCATAAGGGGGAAGGGAAATCAGCCCCTTCCCCTTTATTTTATTCATCATAAATGTCCCCAGCGCCTTCCCATATCCTCAACAATTCATCAAGCATTAATCTGGCAGCGGACACATCAGCGCTCGTTACTGGAAACAGTGCTTCAATTGCCTTTAAAACATCCCGGATATTCTTCTCAATGTCCTTATTGTTGACTATAATTCTCTTCTGGACGTTTTTTATATATCTTATTGCGTCTTTTATCTTTGCCCTGTCCTTTCCAGAAACTGTAAGCTCGCTTAAAGCGGTGATTGCATCACTTGCGGCCGTTACAGCGTCCTTGGAGATCATAATATCAGCGCCGAGGTTTTGACCGAATGTATAATCGCCATTATCCATATAGCCCACTTCTGTCTGCAGAGTGTAAGTACCGGCTTTATCAGGAGTAAATACATAGAAGCGCAGGGTATTCGGACCATTAGGTTCGAGGCGGATATTCATCACCCATGGATTGTCCGTTATCCATTCTCCGGCTATCGGGTCATAGAGTTTGAGTTCCACAGGATATGTCTCCTTTATCCTGAGGTCGGAGGCACCCCCGGAATTCTTGAATTGCATCTGAAAAGGAATAAAGCTATTCGGATAGAAAGTTGTTGTCTCCATAGGCCTGTGAACGTAAGTTATGGAATTCTTAATCATATCCGCCAGAGAATTGTCGTTTGTGTCGTCCAGTGTCAATCCCAAATCAAAGGCATAATAGATGGCCCTGCCATTTCCATATTCGTTCAGGACTATCGCGGGATAGAATTCATCTTTTTTGATATGTTTATACTCTTTCACCTTCTTTATCCATGCGGCAATGGTTGTTCCGTCCATAGTTTCCACTCTTTCGGCATCCCCTTTTACACTGATAATACCATTGGCCGTGACAGGGCTTGGGACAGTATTAACAACATGGTCAGAGCCGGAAAGTTTTCCTTTATATTTCACTCCGAATATCCTGTCCTTACTCTCTCCATAATTTAACCACAAGGAAGATATCAGGCCCATACCAGAATAAACCCTTTCTCTGAGTTCATCTTCAAAGCGGTCATCGAGACGACTATGGTCTCCGAGAATGAGAACGTCCGTGTAATAGGGGTCCCTTAATTCCGCCTGAAAGTCTTTCTTGCTGTAGACTATGAAATAATCTTCAGCCGATTCCATTAATACCTTTTCAAGCAGATCAAGTCGCAAGCAGGTATTATCATCATCTTCCTCTTCTTCTTCGTCGTCATCATGATGCTGGCACCCTTTTGTTGGAGATCCCGGTAAATATTTGTCCTTTTCCTTGTTCTTGTTTGCTTCGTGTTCATGACATTTGCCGTTCAGCCAGACAAGCATATTAATAACATCCGGTATAGTCTTTGTTATTTCCAGCCCTGGCTTCACTTCAAATACTGCTGTGGCTGCCTCTTTTGGTTTTATCATTGACGATGTTGATATCTGAAGGGCAACAGAGTATATACGTGGAGCAAGATTCGAAGTATTGAACACAAAGCTCCCCGTGATGGTTGTATCCATAGGCAGATTGATATTATTATTGAAAGTATTTTTTATCTCCTGAGTGTCAAGGTTCATTATGAGGACTTTCACATCAAGACCGCCGACATCCTCATTCCCCTTGTTCGTGATCGAGTAAGTAATGGTTTCGTCCTTGCCCTGGGACACTGGGTCCGGCTGGGCCATGATGGTCCCGGTAATGCCCTCGCCTGTTTGTGATGAACCGAGGATCTCAAAAGTCATTGACGAGCTATTTTGAATAATCGTGTCTTTCAGGATTTCGAGTTTGACAGAATAAATACCTTTTGCTGAATTTGAAGTATCCCAGTACGCCTTGAGATCGACAAACTGTCCCGGCACGAGAGTCTGTACCTGTTTTTCGTCTGTAAATACGGTCTGTCCCGGCCCGTTAAATATTGATACCTTTGCAGCCAGGTCCTGTAGCGTATACCCCGAACTAATATTTTGCATGGTCGAAGTGACGGCAACGGTTTCATAGGGATTATATTTCGTCCTGTCTGGCGCAACCCCGGCAGCCAACGGCATAAAGTTGAGCGCATATGCTGCAGGTTCGCTCACATTCCCTGCAGTATCGCTTACAGTAAAAACAAACTCGTTTTTACCCAATGCCAGATTCATTCCCTCGAAAACGAACTCCCCGCTTGAAGGATCAGCTTTTGTGGTGAGGACATTGTCAGAGTACATGGCAACAGTGGAGCCGGGCTCTGCGGTCCCCTTTATGTCGGCCACTTCGGACACGACAGTTGTATTGTCCTCGGGAGATATAATTACAGGCGGTTCCGGCGGTGTCAGGTCTACAGTAAATGCCACCGATACAGGCTGGCTGATATTCCCGGCTCTGTCCGTTGCCCTGAAACTCAAGGTTTTATTACCTTCGTCCGCCTTGACCAGTGCCCATGTTGTCGAATATCTGCCAGCTGAAGGATTTGAAAGCGGTAGTAATTTCCATGTCCCATTTTCAGTCCGGTATTCGACCTTGTCCACGCCAGAAATATCATCGGCGGCAGTCACGGAGATTTCAAGTTTTGAGTTGTAATAGCTACCCTGTAGCGGGAAAATAATATTTACCGTTGGAGGAATTCCGTCTTTCACTGTAAAAGATGTGCTCGCTAAGTTCTTCGTATTATTCTGATATATACTCTGAAGAATTGCCGTATATGTCTTCAGCCCGTAATCCTGGGTAAGAAATACAAATTCTCCAGCCTGCGACCCGTTAACCGGAAGGTCTGTCACATTCTCTCCCGTATTTATAACCGCCCCGCTTTCGGGGTCAATAACCAGGACTTTTAAAGGAAGGCTGCTGATACCGGTATTGCCGCTGTTTCTGACCTGATAACCTATCCTTACCGTATTGCCATGGATTACAACAGCAGGTGCAACCGCCATTTCACCCGTAATTAAAGATGTCGGGTTGATAGTGAAGGCTGTTGTTTTAGTTGAAACAAGACCGTTATCAATATAAATCTCTACAGAAGCATTGTAAATACCGGGCGAATTAAGCCCTGCATTCCAGGTAGAGTTTATAGCATTGGACACATTTGGCATCAGGTTCGTCAAAATCCTGTCATCCGTAACCAGCAGATTATTGTTTGAGTCCGTAAGCTTCATTTTTACGTTCAGTTCAGGGACGATATAATTCTTGCCGTTATTTTTCAGCCCAACGTTAAAAGAGACATTGTCAAATGCGGCATAATTGCTCTTGTCGGAAGTGAGTGATAAATCCATATTCAAATCTGGTTGTATGGTGAACGAGGTTACATTTTCGGCAATAATTCCAGATGCGTCTTTCAAAACAGCATGGACCCTGTATTGGCCGGCAAAAGTATTGCCTGTATTCCATGACAACTCCATGTCCTTGTGGAAGGCATAAGGAATATGCAAATCGGCAGAGTACAATGAAACGACCGCATATCCATCCTTGTCCTCCACGGTTATCGTCAGTGTGGCGTCTTTCTCTATGCCGGCATTATCAAGCCTGGCAGCTACTTTTACTTCCTTATCAGCCTGATAACGGTCCGAATCAAGGACAGTTGACATCAAAACACCTTCGAGATTTCCCGCAATTACTTCTTTCTCTGCATAGTTGTTGTTTTCATCCAATTCCTTGATCTTGTCCTGCGGGTCAATTACTGCAAAGAACTTATTAGCTCCAGCTTTGAGACCGTTCAAGTTAATCTCGACGACTTCAGATGAAGCGGCTGCGATATGTGATATTTCTGCTGACTGCACAAGCCCAAGATTGCCTTCGGAGTCAAGCAGATAAATATCCGCCTCCACATCGTCAGCATCTGCTCCGCCTTTGTTCCGGACCGTTACATATACCGCAGCTTCTTCTCCCGGTTTCGGGTATTGGGGATATACGAAAATATCATCAGCCGTTGTTTCAAGGTCCGGCATCAGGTTTGTGCTGAAAGTTACGGAGATCTCATCCGAAGACGGACTTGCATTGCCCGATATATCAGTAGCAATCGCATGGAATACATTTTCGCCAAGGTCCAATGGGACGTCTTTAAAACTGAAATGCCCTTTGAGATAAGAGATGTCGAAGATATTTCCTTTTGCGTAAGCGACCGCACCGGCCTTTGTCCACGCAAGATATTCAGACCTGTCGAGATATTGTTCAAGTATCTTCTCCTGCCCCAATCCATCAGCAGAAGTAATTACTATCGAATTACTGTCGTTGCTGTCCCACCTCTCGAAAGCGATTGCCTTGCCGTCAGGTGACCAAACCGGGTAAAAGTTATCATAGCCCGGCGCTGCTATCTGTGTCTGCTTTGAGGTATTCGCATCGAGGACAATAATATTTGAGTTTCCATCGCTAGTATAAGATGAAAATGCCAATTTATTGCCGTCAGGCGACCATGCATTGTCGTAGTAATCACCGACTGGCGTCGCTAACAGTGTCCGGGCTCCGGTATTCATATCAAACAGGACAATATTTGAATAATCTTCACTGTTATAACCTTCCAATGCCAATTTATTGCTGTCAGGTGACCAGTTCAGATTTGTTTCATCCAAGCAGGAAGCGTCAACAAGAACGGCATTCTTTTTATTGATATCATTCACATATACGTCATCGCATTCCGTGTCCCAGTTAAACGATAAATAAGCGACTTTTTTGCCGTCCGGAGATATTTGGGGACCGTAAACTTCACTATAACTTGTCACCTGCAAATACGAGCCTTCAACAAGGTCCTTGACCCATATATCCTCATAACCTTCTCCTGCCCTATCGCTTCTAAATGCGACCCTGTTTCCGTCAAATGACCACGATGGTTGACGCTCGTAAACATACTCATCCCCAGTCAAGGGTGCAGTTTCTCCGGTATTTGCATCATATATACCGATGCGCCGGTTCCAGTTGTCATCCCTGAATTCATAGGCCAGTTTTTCCCCATCGGAAGACCATCTAAAAGAATATAAATTCTGAGTTATCATGGTGTCACTACCGGAGATCAAATCCTTTATCCACATTGAACCGTTAAGTTTATAAGCGAGTTTCTTGCCATCAGGAGACACTTCCATATAGAAAACGTTATTCCCCAACGCGAAGCTCTGCAGGGCATCCTCCTGTGCTGCAGTTGTCTTGCCCATGGAACTCCCGTTCCAGAACAACTCCACAACAGAGCCTGGGTCGGTACTGCCTGCAATATCCGCTTTGTCCTTATCGGAGACAACCGGCATCCCTGATATGGTCGGAAAATATATTTCCGGAATCAACTGCGGCGGCGTATCAGGCGGTGAAACATAAACGTCGGCAGACGCTTCATTGGAAGGCAAGCCCTCATTATCTGCCTCGTCCATTGCTGCAACCCTGTAAGTATAAGCGCCATTCTTAAGATTGAAATCAGTATACGCATTTACCGTTACTATGGCTGTATTCAATTTTATCCAGCCGTTTTGAGTGTTCCTGTAAACGTTATACCCTTTAAGGTCAGGCTCAAGGTTTGCAGTCCAGTTGAGTATGACATTGGAGCCCGAGGCCTCCGCAGTAAGGCTTAAGGGAGCAGACGGGGGGAACACGTCTCCAACCGCGGCTTCAACCGCGTCCGACGGCCCGCTTTCAAAGCCGTAATAATCAACAGCCGACACCTTGTAGTTATATTTATGGTCATGGAGATTGCTATCTGCATATGACGGTTGGGTCACCAGGTTATCCCTGACAATTTTGACCTCCGAAATCCTTACCTGTTTTGAGTTGTTAGTGTCGGTAGTATCCATTATATAGAGTCTCACCTTGTCTGTCCTGTACGATGGATTAAAGTCAAAGATATTATCTATTGAATTATTCCCGGCCACTTTTACCTGCGTAATCCACGCATATCCTGACCACACCTGGATTTCAAAGTCCTTGCCCGCATACAGGATTGTATTCCCCTGATAATCAGTGCCGCTGCCCCAGTTTATTGCAACCTGATTTATCAGTTCAGTAGACGGCAGGGCCAACTCCCACCAGGCAGGGCTAAACGGGCCATAACTATATGGAGATTCCCAATATGTATCAGGATTACCGTCAAAGGCATAAGACGGCGGATTATAATACGAAGAAGATACAGTTGCAGTTCCTGTAGTTACAGATATAGGCGCATTGACCTTTTCACCATTCCTGTACATATTGTAACCTGAAAGGTCCGGTTCGGTATTAGCATTCCACGCAAGATTGACATTATAATTTTCAACTGAAGCCGCAAGACCCGTTGGCGTTGACGGCGACTCATTATAAACGATAACAACCATCTCAGAGTTCCTGCTTATATTGCCTGCGCTGTCGGTAGCCTGTGCAGTTATCCTGTTTTCACCTGCTGAAAGAGTCATTTCAAACTCAAAAATCCCCTGACTGTCTGGTGTGGCAACACCTTGAGACGCCGGCCCCGAACCGCTATCCACAGATATTTCAACGAAGGTGTTTAGTCCTGCATTGTTCCCGTTAATCTTGATGATTTTCTGTGCTGTAGGGGTATACGGCTGTATTAATAGAAGCGCATATATTTTCGCCGATGCCTTATTGGAAGCCTTGCTTTCATTCCCGAAGGTATCAACTGCAGTGACTTCATAAGTATAATCCCCGTCCGCAAGGTCCATGTCCTGGTAAGCCGCCTCTTTTACAATTGACGGGTTGACCCTTGTCTTTGTCCCTTTTAAGGTCCTGTAAACGTTATAGCCATTGAGATCGGGCTCTGTATTGGCTGTCCATGTCAGAGTAACATCTTTACTCTTTGTCAATGCCTTTAGTGCGAGAGGGGTTGAAGGCGGTGTAATATCAGTGAAAGTGATAGTGATATATGAAGGTGAAGCGTCTGTCTTTCCCCCGGTATCAGTTGCAACCGCCCTGACATGATAATCACCATATGGCAATCCAGCCTCTTTCAGGCTCAAATACGCTGTATACGGCGATTGCGCTGTAGGAGCGCCGAGATTTATCCATACGGCATCCTGGACAATCTTGTACTGGAACTGGACAGATGATATATCGAGGTCCGGGGATTCGGCCTTTACAAGCGTTTTATTTTCAAGCTTCGCCCTGTCGGCAGGCTCGACTATGGTTACGTGCGGTGGATGGGTATCAATATTCACTTCAAGGCTGTTGGATTGGTCGCTCAAATTGCCAGCCTGGTCCATTGCCATAAGATAGTATTTAAATTTTCCATCAGGACGCGCCTTGTCAAGATACGTTGTTCCTGCTATCAGGTAAGGTTTGAGGTCTCCTATCATTATGCCTGACACATTGGCAAGTTGGTCGTTGCTGTAAAGCAAATACCCTGCAAGGTCGCTCTCTGCATTTGCCTGCCAGGTAAGCGTGACATCTGAACTGTTAGGCGCTGCTGAAACAAGAGACGGCGCTGCCGGAGGTGTATTGTCAATCGTAACTGTCACCTGGTGCAAATTAATATTCCCGGAAAGGTCTTCTGCTTCAAGTTTTATGGAATACATACCGCCGGGAAGCCCTATAGTATCCCACTGCGCCAGAAGACCATATGTAACAGGCAAAGGAGAAGTCCTTATCAGACTCCAGGTGGATGGGGTCTGCCCCTGTCCAATATAGACCCTGTATTGCTTAAAGTCATCTGAACTGTATGCCGTACCCTTAATATCAATAAGACTGCCGGACCTTGAGCCGTCACGGGGTGAGGCGATCCTTGCATCAGGCGCGATTAAATCCACTTTCAGTTTGATCTCGTTTGACAGTGCGCTTTCATTCCCCGCAAAGTCTACAGCTTTAAGAGTATAAGTAAAAGTCCCTTCCTTAAGGCCTTGCTCAGAATAACCGGGCCCATTAATCAATGCCGCATTTATTTTTTGTCCATCCCTGTAAAGGTCATACCCTGAAACATCAGTCTCAGTATTTTGAGGCCAGGTGAGCTTTACGACTGATTTATTCTCAATCTTGCCAGAAAGAACAGGCGCAGCTGGAGGATGGGTATCAACCTTGACATTGATCTTTGATTCCGCTTTATTTCCGGCCTTATCCATCGCAGACAGCCTGACACAATAATCGCCGTCAGGAGGGACCATTTGCCATTTGACAAGAAGACCATCATTGACCGGAGCTGTCGAAGTCTTTATAATCGCCCATTTGAATGCACTGCTGCACTGGCCTTCGGAGAATTCAACTGTGTACCTGTCAAAGTTCGGATCAGTTGCGGTCCCTTTTATGTCTGACCCGGCTTTGATATAATTGCCATCATTAAGCGACGTTATCGCCACCTCAGGCTGTGTGTTATCTACAATTATTTTAACTTTGGCCTCACCGGTTGAACCGGCCTTATCTTTTGCATACAGCGACAATGTGTACACGCCGTCCGGGATGCCGTCATTCTTACCGACTTTCCATGACAGGAGTTGCGGAGTGGCCGGGACAGTATTCCCGCTGATCAGGTCCGTCCACTGCGAAGGATTGTCCCCCAGTCCGTATCTCAGGCTGAATGTCTCAAGGTTCTTCTCGACTATTGAACCGCTGATATTTATGATATTTTTGTCCGCGCCATAATATTCGCCTTCTTTTGGTGTTTCAAGAGCAACTTTCGGAGGTGTCCTGTCTATTGTAAAGACTATGTTCTTCTCATTCGAGTTTTCCGCGAGGTCTTTTGTCTTTATGTTAAGCGTATAATTGCCTTCAGGAAGATCATTCAGGATGCCAAAAACAAAGTCTTCCCTGTTCTGGTTACCTTTATCGAAAGAGACGGTCCCGGAATCCCCGATATAATTTATCGAGTATTCCTGGAGGTTCTTGTCGCTGACAGTCCCGTTTACAGTCACTTCTGTCTTAATGTAGGAGTTCTCTACAGGCTTTTTGATATCAATGACCGGCTGAGTTGAATCAACTGCGACGGTCAAAGATTCGCTTTGCATGACGGAAAGATTGTATGAGAGGGCCGCGCTGAGTTTGACTGTATAAACATCGTCGGGGACAATATTACCTGCATTGTCCTTGCCATCCCACACGTATGTATATGTCCCACCTGATGGCGTCACGGATGTGTATGTTTTCTTGAGCGTTCCGGCTGAATCGGTCATATCAATATTAATCAGACAGGTATCGGTAAGTTCATATTTAATACTTGTTGAATCAAGCTTCCCGTCATTGTTTGGGGAGAAAAGTTTCGGCGCTACGCTAAGGTCTTTTATAAGATTTTTTCTTATACCTAGGTCAACCGTGACCAAAGATGTATTCGTATTACCTACTGTATCGGTTGCTGTAAGCCTCAATGTCCATTTTCCCAAAAGCCCGAAGGTGTTCCAGTTTCCGAGTACTTTGTCTTTTACCTGAACAGTATTCGACGCAATAATATTCCATACGTCAGGATTATCACCCTGGCCCGCTTCGATGATATAGTCCTTAAAGTGAAGATCATCCGCCGTACCTTTGACTTCGACAATGTTGCCGAGAGGGTCTGACGGACCCGGATAAACGATTACTGAGGATGGGGGAGTATTATCAACCTCTACCAGAATCCATTTCATGGCCGTATTTCCGCATGAGTCTTTCGCATAGACGGCAACGCCGTATTTCCCGTCCGGAACAGCCGCTCCCCAATAATCATAGCCGTCCCATACATGGCCTTCTGTACCGCCCATATGCTGCAGACCATAAGCTATATCTGTGACCCATGCAGTATAGTCGAGGGAGTAAGAACCGTCATCTGCCTGGAGTGTCTGGAACACCTCCACATCAACCGTAGCAAATTCATCAATCTGATAGCTGATATTGACGTCGTCAAGGACCCCGTCGCCGTTAGGTGAAAAAAGATTTTTGTCCTTAGAGAGATTTACAATTTCCGTTGCCGTATCTACAGAAAAACTCACTGTATCACAACTCGCATTTCCAGCGCCGTCCACAACTTTTAATTTAAGAGAAAAATCCGCATCCTTTAATTCCGTGACATCCCAGCGTCCAAGTTGTCCGCTAATGGAACCATTTGAATGTTTGGCAGTCTTTTGCGCTACGGTTTGGGTCCATGCCACTGGATTTTCACCAATTCCGTAATAGATTTCATATCTGTCTACGCTATTGGCGTCAGCAGCTATCCCTTCGACCGGAATTATAAATTTGTCACTTTTGGGATCGGAAATCTTGATGGGACAAACCATTTGGGAGTTGCTTGGATAGGTTATCCGCGCTGTGGGAAGGACACGATCAACCCAAAGAATCTCAGACCAGGTCCATGAAAACCCGAAGGACTCGGCTTCAATTACGTATTTACCCTCCTGCAATTGGCTCGTGTCCATTTCCGCCGAAATACGTACCTGCCACTGCGGAGCATCATAGGTAACTTTTTTAATTTCCTCTCGTTTCCCGTCGGGATATTTGAGATATAATCCTACACCGCCAACGAGTATCGGTATCGAATATTCATTCCCGGTTTCATCCTCACAGACAGTACCATTAAACCCTTCTGCCGTTATGCCGATTTTACTATTATTTATCATTCCGCAGACCGGTTCCTGTTGTCTGTCAACCTTTATATTATGCTTACCTTCCGGTCTGCATTTCTTTGTATTCAGTACGATTTTATTTGAAACAAACTCCCTTCCCATAATATCCATCATCTCTATTTTAATATGAACTTCTCTTCCATCGAGGAGCTTTTGAATGACCAGTCCGAGATCAAATTTGATTTCAATATTTCTTTCCGCAGGCGGAGGCAGAACAATATCGGCCCATTGAGTCGAGTCGTCAGACTTATACTTAAGCGAAATATTGGCAAGTTCATTTTTGACCGTATAAAAAAACCGCAGGAATATACTTGCCGGGGTGTTTACATCACTCATCAGGTCCTTTTTCCTGAGGCGTATATAGGTATCAGCTATATCGCCGCTTTCCGCCGGCACATAAAATGGGTCCAATACTTTTTTATCCTTATTCGAGACCTCATATATTGCTATTCCTTCCGGGAATGAATCTGCAGACAGGCTGGCTTTATTCCCGGCAAAATCTTCAGCCGCCAGCCTGTATTGATACATTACAATCTCATCGATATTATCTTCCCCATACAGGATTGTCCCGGCAGGGTTTCCATAATTGATATTCCCATCCTCATCTGTTGCGGCAAGCGATGAACTGCCTTGTGTCACTTCCTGCCATCCCTCGCCGTTGTTTTTTTCAATTCTCCATGCTTTCAAATTTATATCCACGGAATATCCCTTAAGATCTACGCTTGTTGCCGGGATATGAACCTTGACCTTGCCCCCTGTTCCATTATCAACCGATTCTTCCCTATATAGCCCGCTGAAATTAACGTCTACCTTTGGTGGGGTATTATCAACTACAACAAAAAATTCATAGTCAAAGACCTTGATCGTATATTCCCCGTCGGGTACTACATTGCCCGTGCTGTCTCTGCCGTCCCATGTAAAATAGTCATTTACCGGAGACGTATAATCTTTTAAGCTTGCAGAGATAATGTTGTTATTGCCATCATAGACGGCAAATTCAAGGTGTACAGGCTCAATGACCCTGTAGTGAAGTTCGACTGTATCTTTTACGCCATCGTTGTTGGGCGAGAACGCCTCAAGTGTCTTATATACATTTGTTATACTTGAAGAGAGTCCCCATGAAACTCTCCTCTTGTCCACTGCCGTATTGCCGGCTTTATCCCACGCAGTAAGTTTCACATAGAAAGTCCCTTCATAAGGCGGGATCCATGCTGCTAATACATCGTCAACAACCGGAGCCTCAGACAGAGGGACAATATAATTCCATTGTTCAGGGCTGGCCACGTCTGAGTACTCAAGCTTGTAGCCCCCAAAATTTTTGTCCGCTGCAATACCCCTAAGCGTAACCTGGTTCAAGTTTTTTACCGCTTGCAGATAAGCCGTTAAATTCAGAAGTGACCTCGTAAGCCCATTGCCGTATCCGTCACAATTGTTATATTCAGGATGAATATACGGATCATGCCTCCACGAAATATAATTTTCAAACGGAGAGATAATCGGCGCTTCGGACATGTATGGCTCCCAATAATCATAGCCGTCGCTCCAGACAGAACCCTTTAGCAGATATGTGCGGTTTCCTGAAACCACATTTATAACATATATACCGAAGTTGCTTGAGATCAAAAGATGTTCGTTGTCATCAAACCAGCCTGATATGACCTTTTGGTCTTCTTCTTGCCGACTGCCGTTGCTACATGGGGCTTTGTCGGACTTCAACACCATATTTGTTCCGGCTTCCATATCAACGATAATTAAATCTGTTTGCGTATTTGAATAATTATACCCTCCGCAATCTTTATCAGGACCTGGAAGCTTTTCTATTACATTAACGAATGCGATCTTCTTTCCGTCTTTTGACCATATCAGAACATTATTGTCAGCATTAGCGTCTAGATTACTGTCGAGATTGAGCCCGTTCTCCGCTTCATAGATTATCCTGGAACTGCCATCCTGAGATAATAAGTTCAAATTATTAATATCAGCATAGGCAACAGTCTTCCCATCCGGAGATAGAGCAATACTGTTTTTATTACTGAACATGCCCAGACTAATGAGGTTGCCGATCGAAATGTCTATTAAGAACCTCTTGTCTCCCGATGTTTGTACTGCCAGCTTGTTCTCAGTCAACCATGAAACGCTGTTGACCGAAAGCCCGACATCGCCGAGTTTTGTCATATTTGTTCCGTCCGCATTTGCTATATATACTTCGCCGGATTGGGTCCCAAAAGAAATACGGGCACCATCGGGAGACCATGGGTTAGCGGAAAAATTAAAGATTTTGACCCCGTTTACAAAAAATGGGACCTTTGCGCCGGTGATGCTGTAGACTGAATAATCGCTGGAATTATAAGACCATCTGCTCATTGCGCTGAAATGATTATTATCAGGTGACCATGCGATAACTTCAGGGTTATACAAAGTCAGGTTAAATTGAGTCAGTTCATTGCCATCCCGGTCACTTACAATCAGATTATAAGATGTCTGTCCAAGCCAGGCAAAATAGGAATCTTGAACAACAGATACTATCTTTGAGCCGTCATTTGAAGGATATGTCGCGGGATAGCTTTTCCACCACCAGTCCTTCCAATCAGGAGCCACCGGGATTATGTCCTGTCCTTCAGGGGACATAAGGACAACAGTTTTATCCTTAAGTGCCAGCATTTGACTTTCGTCAGGCATCCATTTAATGTCTGAAGCTCCACAGGTGACATTTTTTGAATAAAGGTATTCCGTCCCTATTGCATCCGTCAGTAGTGAACGGTTATTGTCAACAATAACGAGCAGGCTGCCCAGAATATTGTTGTTCATATCGACGACCTTGACCTGGTACTGCCCGTCTGCGGCTACGGTTCCTTTATCATTCAGGCCGTCCCATGTAATATTGCCGCCCGGAATGTTCTCAAATTCACTGCCGCTGAACATTCTGACAGTCTCGCCTTTTTCATTGACCACAATGACCTTGACGGTCTGCGGTAGATCAAGGCTGAAAAACATCTGCGTGCTGTCCTTGACCCCATCACCGTTTGGAGAGATGTATTGTTCCGTGAGCCAGAGATTTGTATCCTGAACTCCAAAGGTCCTCGACGCGCTGTTGTTGTCTTTGCTCCGCTCAACAATCGCATTGTCAGGGTCAACAACAACCGTTATTTGATGAGCGCCTTTTTTCCCGGCCGTATTGTAGGTCATGGAAGCGCTCGCGAAAGAATTGCCTGTTATTGACGGAATGACCTGCGAGCCGATAAGCGTATTGCCTTCATACGCCCTTACCATAACATTCAAGGCCGCCTGCTGGCCTTTATTCTGCACAGTTACGCTGATGGAAACCGTATCTCCATCTTTGGGGGCCAATGGCGTGAATACAATGGAGTTTGTTGAAAGCGCCAGATCAGGAAGACTCAGGATGTTTAGTATGACAAACGCATCGTTATCGTCTTTCGAGGTCTCCGTTATCTGGTTATCAGGATCAACTTTGATGTAGATTATCTTCTCTCCTGATTCGGCGATATTAGTCCAGTCAAAGGAAACACTCCCGTTTTCACCAGGGCTAAGCGATGGAATCGACCTGCTTCCGATAAGCACGCCATCAACTCCTGGCACTCCTTTATAGCAATTCACCGTGATATTGGATGCAGCAGAGAATCCATCATTTTTTACAACAGCAGAAATCGAGACGCCTTCTCTTTCATTTACGGGGTTAGGCGTAACAGTCATGTCTTTGTACGATGTTGTAAGGTTAGGCTCAGTTGAGCCGTTGACTGTAATTATGGTTGTCGCCTTATTATTGTCCTTTGACACCTCTGTAAAATTATTAAAGGGATCAACATAAACCGTCACAGGCAAGTTGGCCCCGGCCTTGTTCGTCCTCCATGTTATTTCATTGGATATAGTAGAGTTTGCAGGTATATCAACCGTTGCCGTAGCGAGTTCAAAAGGACCGCCTGCCTCATCAATATAATATTTAATTTGGACGTTATACGCATTCAGCGTCCCTTTGTTTGTAACTTTTGAAGAAATCTTCACGTCTTTGAATATGTCAACAACACCCGGCGATACGGCAATATCTGATGCAAGTATCTCAAAGTCATAAGTGGATGCAGGTTTAAAGCTGTTCATGGCCGTATTATTGGTCTTATTGAGTTCTTGTACAAGATTTTCAGGGTCAACATATACATAGAACATGTGTTCGCTTCCGTCCGTAATCGTTATTGGGAATTGCGCTGTTGCCGACGACTGGCCGGGGACGGCTATAATTTGCTCCCCGATCTTTTTCCCCAAGGCCATGGCCCCGTCATACAAGACGATCTTTACCTGTGAGACGTCAGTCCTTCCAAGGTTCGATATGTTCGCATTAACGACAATATTCATCGGGAGGCTGCTTACTGACGGCGGCGTATAGGTTATATCGGATGTTTTTATCGAAAGGTCGGGATTTACAGTAGCTCCCCACACTGAGTTAACTGCAAGGGCCGTCTGGTAGGCGCTTTTGTACCAGCTTCCGTCTTCAGACTGGAGTCCGAGCATATAGTTTACAGCCTTAGTTGCAACCTCAGCCGAAACATCCAGTTCCTTCAAAGCTGAAACAGCTATGGCAGTGTCATAGACCGTGCTTGGACTGTTGCCAAAACCGCCGTCCGGGTTTTGGCGCTGAAGCAAAAGCGCGATACCGCCTGTAACAATCTCATTGAGTTGATAAACATTACTATATTTATTGAAAGCTGAAAGCACGTTCGATGTCGTTTCCACCGTGCTCTCACCATCATCGCCGCCCCATCCCTTGTCGGCGTTCTGACTTGCCTTTAAATAATCTATTGCCTTTGATATTGCCCCCTGCCCTGAATAGTCCGCCTTTGAAAGCGCCTTCAAAGCCAAAGAAGTATCAAGGGGATTGCTAAGATACGCCTTATCGCTTCCCCAGCCGCCGTCCGCGTTCTGCCTTGATACCAGTTCATTCACCAATGACGTTACGTCCTGCCCGGAATTTGCCAGTGTCTCTATCTTCCGCGAGAGGTAGTCCAAATTGCCGGATTCTGCTGCGCTCAGCCATTGGATGCCTGTCGAATAGTTTTGCAGCGCATTGCTGAAGTTCTTCAATACGAGCACAGACTGCGCTGTGTCCCTTTCGCTTGTCAGGGACATATCCATCCAGCTTCCATCTGACTTCTGGCTTGTCATCAACCAGTTGACCCCGTCTTCGATATTCGGAGGAAGTGTCCTTGGAGTTACAGCAGGGGTAACAGTCCCGGGATTTGATGCAACATTTTCAGCAGGCGCGGAGTCAACAGAGACAATGGCCTTGCCGTCCGTGAGGATTGAAAACCTTGATACCCAGCCGTTTCTTATTCCTTCAATACCGTACAACTCATCACCGGTAAAAGTCCCTGGAGCCGTAATAAATATAAAGGCCGTCTTGAATGTCTTTTGCGCCTCAGATGAGGCAGGGATACGTTCTCCCTCAGCCGCAACAATATCGTCAATTGTGACGTATTGAGGCGTTCCGTTAATCGTGTCGCCTGTTTGCAGCATTTTCGCGGGGTCAATGCCAGGGTTAGCAATAAGGAGCATCGGGGGGACTTGAGATTTGCCATACACCCCCATAAGGTAAAGATCGAGCGGGCTGTAGTACTTCATATTAGCAAGTGATGTAAAAGTCCCGTTGCCGTTGTCCTGCCATTGATTGCCATAAAGCACCGAGCCGTAACCGTTCAGCAAGTAGCTCCAGTGGGACAGATCTCTTCCGAGAAGGGCCGTGCTGATGTTGCCGTTTGCGTCCTTGAACTTCACATAAGCTCCCCACCTGTGCATTATTTCATGGCTGAGCAGAAAAAGGGTGTCTTCAAATTTCGGATTAAGCGGGTCAGCAATAATATTCGACACATTACCCATATCCACCATCCCCTGGAGCTTACCGCTGCTGCCGAAAAGTGTCGAAACATCGAAAAGCTGCTGGCCAATACCCTTCGTATCGTTCTTTACACCGACATAAAATGCCTTTGCTTCCGTTTCAGGCATCTGGAAGTCAAAGTTAGAGTAGACGACAAGGAAATCATATTCGTCCTTGTGCGTCTTGAGGAATTCTTTTGCAATAACCTGCCTCGGAGCATTGTTATCTGACCCATCCGCCTTCTTAGCATCATAGTTGCCTGTTACTTCCATAATAGTGATATTGCCCTGGTCGCTGAGGGTTTTGGCGGTAAAGTCTTCGGCGTGAGATGGAGAGGAGAGTAGTATAATCATGAGACATAGATATACGCAGACTTGAGCTAAATGATAAAAGAAAGCATATCTGTCGTCTCTGCTAATGAATGATTTCATCTGTTCTCCTCCTCTCTGGTGCTCAAAAGCCCTCCATCTGCTTTATGATTGATTTTTATCTGTTTCTATAATCTTAAGTTTATTTATAAGTTTATTTTTTGGCTCCAACCATAACTCAACATTGCCTATCTTGTCCTCAACATCCACTATATAGCTGCCGGGACTAAAAGTCCGTTTGTCATCCTTAAAAACAATGATGGTATTACCTTGGAAATGAAATGTTTTATTCTGATTAATCCCTAATTCATCTGAAAACACTTCTCTTCCGACAACCAACATCCTTAGAGGGACACCGGTTTTATTGGCAAATGACACAGAAGCCACGTTATCTCCTTGCCCAACAAATGGCAGAAGATAATCTTGATAAGAAAGGACATTCGTGACTTCATGGACTATAATGGAAGTCCCGACATCAGATGAATATTTGCTGTTTGGATACCTCTTTAGAAAATCCTCATAGGCGGAAAAATTATCTTTAAATCTTGCCTCGACATAATAAAGGTCTTCGAGTCTTTCTCTTGCAAAAACCGCATATTTGCTTTCAGGATAATTATCCTGATAGTTGTTAAGATAATTTTCATAAGCTTTGATAGAGTCCATCCCGACGGCCTTTCTATAAGCCAATTCCATACATGAAGTTAAACAAAAAAGCAAACATAGAAGAATTATTTTTTTAAAGAACTTCATTGAGATACTCCCCCGGATGTTCCCACAAATCCACTTCGCACCGGCAAACCAAGCTTTGTTAGCACATCATAAAATCTCAGATCGGAAATAACGAGTTCCGGGAATCTCGCATTAACAATTCTTTTCAAAACATTTCTCATGTCATGACCTGCTACTGTAATATTATTAAGAACCGTTATCAATGCTCTATTGTGCCCGGTCTTTTCTAATGCAAATATAATATCTCTTTTCCTGTCGCCCTTTACCGTATCAAGCATATTTATTAGCTCATCTGCAATAGGCCTACCAAACTTCCCAAGCATTCTTGCCGCATCCGCGTAGAGATCATCATTATTCCTGAATATATTTATCAATAAATGTTTAGATTCATTGTTTTTTATCTCACCGAGTATTCTTATAGCCGTTCTTTTTGCATCAATAGTTCCATCTTTCAAAATTGACGACAAACCCTCAATAACACTCTCATCTGTTATCTGCTGCAGAGATAATGAAAGGAAAACAAATTTAGCCTGTCCAAAGCCATATATGTCTTTATATTTATTTAGCTCCCACACTAACGCCCTATTTGCAGCTGGCCCACCGATACGACTAAGCGCCTGTAAAAGGCTATTATGCAATGGCGTAAAGGGTACTAACCTATCATCTTCAAGCATAGAGAT
>Ga0209211_10002531_pt1 | contig 31333 bp, 31 predicted proteins | sample RifGroA2_FD_183992 | JGI IMG/M metagenome (GOLD analysis project Ga0209211, IMG submission 183992) | Groundwater microbial communities from Rifle, Colorado, USA - Groundwater A2 (SPAdes) (version 2) | ecosystem: Environmental > Aquatic > Deep subsurface > Groundwater | place: Rifle, Colorado...
ACGGCCATGGAAATGCGCAGCGCAAAGCGCAGCACCGGCGAACGCCACGTCAACTCTTCCAGCACCAGCCGCAAATTGAACTGCCCGACCCCTTCACCTGGCGCCACCACAACACGCTGCAGGCCCAACTGTTGGCGCAGACGCTGGCTGATCAATTGCGCGGGTGGCATGCTCCAGCGCGCCTGCGCATAGGGCTTGAGCTGCTGCGCGTCAGCATAGGCCAGTCGGTACAGCACCGCATTGCCGTCCAGTGCCGGACTGACCTGAGGTTCAAACAGTACCAGGGTGGCCAGGCTGGCGGGCCCTGCTAGCGCAGCCTGGAGCGGTACGGGACCAAAGTCGTAAATCCTGATCGCCCCTTCTGACCGGGAGGTGCTGCAACCGGCCAGCGCCATCATCAACACGAGCACCAGACTGATGGACTTGACCGAGTGAGTTTGCGGGGCAACTTTTTTCATGGGTTTTTGATACCAATCAAGGGGCATGGATTGCGGGGCTTTGCTCGCGAACATTGAACCCTTGTGGGCGGACTTGCACCCGCCATGGTCGACTGAAGTCGACCCCACAGGAGCCCGCTGAATCGGCAGCAACAGGTTCATGGTACAGAAAACCCGGGTTCACCGGGGCCGGGCACGGGGGCAGGAGCGCCCAAGAGCAGAGCTTGCGGGGCGTCACGCAGGGTTTGCGCCAGCTCGCCAAGCTGGCGGGTGCTGCGCGCCACATCCTGGGCCACAAGGTTCAGACGCGGCAAAGTGACACTTTGCAGGATGTGATTGGTGGCCACCCACACCTCTGAGCCCTGCCCGAGCTGGTCGAGCGCGCCACCGGGCGCCGCCATGCGCTCGGTCAACTGCTGAAAAGCGCGCGCTGACGTGCGGGCGGCGTCAGCACTGTCCCCCAGCCGCAACGAGGTCGCTTTCAGCGAAGCCAGGCTGTTGCGCACACCCTGCGCCGCTTCGGGCAACAGGGTACGGGTTTGCGCTGCCAACTGTTGAATTTCAAGGGCTGCCTTGCCAAAATTGTCCACGGTGGTGATCAAGGTTTGCTGATTCTGGACTGAGAGCAATTGAGTCAGACGCTGGCTGGCCTCGTCAAGCTGCCCCAACACCCGCTCACCCCGGTCAGTCAGCTTGCTCACCAAACCGGGTTTGAGAGGAATGCGACTGTTGTCACTGAGTTGTGCCAGGGAAGTCGTTGCCCCATTGCGGGGTTCGCTGTCATCGAGTTGGATAAATGCCAGCCCGGTGACGCCCTGGTAACCGAGCGTGGCGAAGGTGCTGGCGCTGATCGGGGCCAGGTCATCAACTGCGATGCGCACCAACACATAGCCCCGGGTCTGGGGGTCCAGACTGATACTGGTCACCTTGCCCACCGGCACACCCTGGTAGCGCACACTGGCTTGTGGTTGCAAGCCACTCAGGTTGACCGGCCCGCTAAGTTCATAGTTGCGCAGTTGGCGCGTGTCGCGTGTCAACCAGACCGCCAAAGCGATCAACAAGGCGGTGACAAACACAACAAACAGACCGGCGGCCAGCGCATGAGATTTGTTTTCCATGGGGTGTATTTAAACCCAAATCCTTCCTAGAATGCGATCCTGAGGGGGCATAGCTCAGTTGGGAGAGCGATTGGTTCGCAATCAATAGGTCGGCGGTTCGATCCCGCCTGTCTCCACCAGTCAAGCCGTCAATGCGAGCGGATCATGGTGCCAAATGCCTGATCGGTCAGGATTTCCAGCAACAGCACATGCGGCACGCGGCCGTCGATGATGTGCACCGAGTTGACGCCGCTCCTGGCGGCATCCAGCGCCCCGGCAATTTTGGGCAGCATGCCGCCGCTCAAGGTGCCGTCGGCAAACAGAGCGTCTATCTGGCGCGCGGTCAGGTCGGTCAGCAACTCACCTGCCTTGTTGAGCACACCACTGATATTGGTCAACATCATCAGTTTTTCGGCCTTGAGTACCGTCGCTAGCTTGGCGGCCACCACGTCGGCGTTGATGTTGTAACTCTCGTTGTTTTCACCAAAACCAATTGGACTGATAACCGGAATGAAGGCGTCGTCCTGCAGCGCCTTGACCACACTGGGGTCGATGCTGACGATGTCACCCACCTGGCCCACATCGTGCTCGATGCTGGGGTCGGCGTTGTCGAGCATCTTGAGCTTTTGGGCGCGAATCATGCCGCCGTCGCGTCCGGTCAGACCCACCGCCTTGCCACCGGCCTGGTTAATCAGGCCCACAATGTCCTGCTGTACCTCGCCGCCCAGCACCCATTCGACCACTTCCATGGTCTCGGCGTCGGTCACGCGCATGCCCTGGATGAATTCGCCTTTTTTGCCCAGCCGCTTAAGCGCCGTTTCAATCTGCGGGCCACCGCCATGCACCACCACCGGGTTGATACCCACCAGTTTGAGCAGCACCACGTCTTCGGCAAAATCTGCCTGCAAAGCGGGGTCGGTCATGGCGTTGCCACCGTACTTGATCACCATGGTCTTGCCGTGAAACTTGCGAATGTAGGGCAACGCCTGCGCCAGAATTTCGGCTTTGTCACGCGGAGGAATGTGGGATACGTCGGTCATGGTGGGTTTTGGGGTTCAAGGTGGATGACAGTTGGCTAGCTGCAAATTGTGCCCCATGTTGCCGGACGGAATTCAGCCCGCCATGGTCGACTGAAGTCGCCCCTACAAATTCAAACGCGCGTCCCCGTAACCATGCACACAGATTTCCAGCACCGCCTTGATCGCGGCCAGGTCTGCCTGTTCGGCGCCTGCGCGCAAGGTACTCAGGTGCGGCACCAGCGCGTCCCACGCCAGGTAATCCTCATGTGCTTTCATGATGCGGACATGCGCGGTGGGCTCGGGGTTGTCACCAATCAGTAGCTCCTCGTAAAGTTTCTCACCAGGGCGCAAGCCGGTGACTGCAATCTCGATATCTCCGTCAGGATGATTGCCGTCGCGCACCGACAGGCCACTGAGTTGCACCATGCGCCGGGCCAGGTCAATGATCTTGACGGGCTCACCCATATCCAGCACAAACACATCGCCCCCTGCCGCCATCGCACCCGCTTGCAGCACCAGTTGCGCAGCCTCGGGGATGGTCATGAAATAGCGGGTCACCTCAGTATGGGTCACAGTCAGCGGGCCCCCCTCACTTAACTGGCGCCGGAACAAGGGCACCACACTGCCGCTGGAGCCGAGCACATTGCCAAAACGCACCATGGTGAAACAAGTCACTGAGTCCTGCATGGCCAGCGCCTGCAAGACCAACTCGGCCATGCGCTTGCTCGCCCCCATCACATTGGTGGGGCGCACCGCTTTGTCAGTCGAGATGAGCACAAATCGCCTGGCGCCACTGGCCATGGCCGCGCGGGCGGTGTTCAGGGTGCCGAACACATTGTTCAAAATACCCTCACCGGGGTTGCCCTCAACCATGGGCACATGCTTGTAGGCCGCAGCATGGTAGACCGTGGCCGGACGGTAGGCCTCAAAAATAGCAGCCAGCCGATCCGGATTGGCCACACTGCCCAACAAGGGGATCAATTCAACGCCCAGATTTTGACTGGCGCAAATACCTTGCAGTTCCTGGTGGATGCTGTAGAGGCCAAATTCATTGTGATCAAGCAGCAGCAGTTGGCGCGGCCGCTGCAGCACAATCTGGCGGGTGAGCTCGCCCCCAATGCTGCCACCCGCACCGGTGACCAGCACCACCTGCGCAGCCAAATCGCGTGCCAGCAGCGCGGTGTCGGGCGGCACTGGGTCGCGACCCAGCAGGTCTTCCAGATCCAGTTCACGAATATCCTGCACCGTGACGCGGCCACTGGCCAAGTCTGACAAGCCCGGCAAAGTACGAATGTGCACAGGCAGCGGCCGCAAACTGTCCAAAATGGCATTGCGCCGGTCCCGCGAGGCACTGGGTAACGCCAGCAAAATATCAGTCACACCCTGACGAACCACCACTTGCGGCACCTCAGACGGGGCAAATACCGGGATGCCATTGAGGCTACGGCCGACCTTGGAAACATCGTCATCGACAAAGCCAAGCAAGGCATATTGCTGCGACATGCGCAAAGCTGCTGCGGTTTGCACGCCGGCCGTGCCGGCGCCGTAGATCAACAAGCGGCCACCGACCTGCGCCGAAGTGTGCCCGAGGTCAGCCAGCCAAAACCGGGCGAGCGCTCGGCTGGCGCCCACCAAAAACAAAAAAACCAAGGGCTGCAAAACCCCCAGGCTGCGCGGCACCATCGGCCATTGCATCCAGAGCAAAATGACAGTGAGCACACAGCCATACACTAGGACCGCCAAGCCCGTGGCTTGCAAAGCAGCTTGTCCGGTGTAGCGGAAAATGGCCCGATACAACCCAAAACGAATAAAAATGGGAATAGCGACAACTGGCGCCAGCATATAAACCCACCACTGTGCACCACTCGGCCAATTCAGTGCATCAAGCCGTAACGTGAATGCAATCCATGTGGACAGCAAAGCCAATACAACATCAAGCGACAGCACCACCAATTGCTTGACAGTGCGCGGCAAATATAAAACCCGGCTTTGCAAACAACCCTCCTAATTTTTCGTAGCACATTTTAAATGCGCCTATATTTATCTGAAAATTGAATCGTTATATGGCAAACGTTTCTTTACTTTTCCCTTGCGCCACTTCAGTTGCCAACCAGCGCGGCATCAAGCCGCGACCACTCCAGAGCTCACCATTGGGACCACGGTATTTGGCGGGTGCCGGGTTGGATGACTTGGTTGTGACTTTTCGCGTACGAGACTTACCACTGTCCAGGTCCGCAGTGGTAATACCAAACGCCTCCATCTTGGCCTTGATCTCAGCCACTGTTTTAGCAAATTCATGGGCCTTGATCTCTTCGGCCTGCTTTTGCAACAAAGCAATTTGATTTTGAATATCGATTAAATTTGTCATGTTTTACACCTATATAAAAATTAAAACCCCTGCCGTCACATTGATCGCGATTCTTAATGTGTCACATTATCTCTTCTCACAACTTTCAATGCAGTCAGAAGGATGATTTTTATATCAAATAAAAATGAACGACGATGAAAATACTCAACATCAAAAGCCACCTTTTGTGGTATGGGTAATTCATCGCGCCCATTGATTTGCGCCCACCCCGTTAAACCAGGCAACAATACATGAACACCCGCTTTGGTGCGCAACTCTATCAGGTCTTGCTGGTTAAACAACGCCGGACGGGGTCCGACAAAACTCATATCACCCTTGAAAATACTCCAAAGCTGAGGCAACTCATCCAAACTGGATTTTCGTAAAAAACTACCAATAGGGGTCAGATAGGCGTCCGGGTTACTCAACAAATGGGTTGCCACCGCAGGCGTACCCATTTGCATGCTGCGAAATTTTGGCATTTTGAAAATGGTGTTATTACGACCCACCCGGTCTGACCAATACAGCACAGGGCCTTTGGACGTCATTCGCACCAAGCCTGCCACCACCAGTACAGGCACCAGTAAAAAACAGCCCGCCAAGGACGCCAGCATCAAATCAAATAATCTTTTCATTCCGAATTCTGCACCCTGTATCCTGTAGGTCAGACTTCAGTCTGACACCCCATAGCCCGCCTCAATCCCTCCTCCACCGACACCGGCGGCACCCACCCCAAAAGCCTGCGCGCCTTGGAAATGTCCACCTGCAAATTTCCACACAAGCGCTGCACCGCATCTTCCTTACCCAAAAGCCTCGCCCCCGCTTGCAAAACCCAAACCGGCACCGGAAGCAAGCGCGCGGGCACACCGGCTGCACGCGCCATGCCCCGCACCAGTTCGGTGGTGGACAGGTCTTGCCCATCACTCACAAAAAAAGTCTGATTGGCCGCCTGGGGATGGGTGATGCAGGTGACGATGAAATCCACCAGATTGTCCAGCACCACCAGACTGCGCTGGTTATGCACCGCGCCAAGTGGCAAAAACCAGCCTCGCTGCACGGCACGCATCAAGGCAGCAAAGTTGGCCTTGACCCCAGTGCCATACACCAGCGGCGGACGGATGATGACGACCTCCATACCCGTTTCTGCAGCGATCCGGTGCAAACCCTGTTCGGCCTCGTGCTTGCTTTGACCGTAAGCATCTTGCGAGTTGGGTGCATCGGTTTCGATAAACGGTATGCCTGGCGCAGTGTGTTCCCCATTCACCTTGACCGAGCTGATGAACACAAACCGTTTGACCCCAGCGTCTGCAGCCTGGCGGGCCAAATTCAGGGTACCTTCCACGTTGACGGTGCGAAACGCAGTCAGCGGATCGGCCTCGGTGTCGTGCATGATGTGAACGCGGGCGGCACAGTGCACCACAGCTGCCACGCCATTGAGCGCTCGTGACCAGTCGGTAGCCGGTTCCAAGTCTCCCGTCACGCAGGGCACTACTTGTTCTGGCCATTGCCGTCCAATGCGTCGCACAGAGACCACCACGCATTGAGACTTGCTGTCAGCCAGCATCCTCTGCACAACTGCTATACCTACAAAGCCTGTTGCTCCAGTCACCAAAATCACGTCATCACCTTTGCTTGCTTGCACAGGTCTACAGCTTCATGCAGTAGCACATCCAATCGGTCCATGAGCAAACTGCGGCCGAACTCTTTCTGAGCAAATGCACGGCCATTCGCACCAAGCTGATGTCGTTGATCCGCACGCATGGCTGCCATCTGAAGCACCACTGCGGCAAGCCCGCTAGCATCGCCCGCGGCACAAACCAGGCCTGCATTTGCCTCCGTAATAACCTTTGCGCCCTCACCATCGAGCATACCCACAAGCGGCACGCCTGCCATCAGGTAAGACTGCACCTTGCCTGGAATGGTCATGCTAAACACAGGGTCTTTCTTCAATGAAACCAACAGCGCACCAGCATGCGCGTAAAAAGACGGCATGCGCTCCACGGGAAACCGGCCCAATAACAACACGTTGTCTTGCAAACCACGGCGTGCCACCTCATCTAGAAGCCAATCAGACTTTCGCCCATCACCAACAATCAGCCAACGAATAGCGGGTTTGTGCTTTAAGGACTCAGCTGCGTCCAAAACCGCTGGCAAGTCCTGCGCCTCACCGATATTCCCTGCGAAAAGCACATTGAATGCACCCTCCAACACGGGCACCTCAGGTGCTGGCACCAAGTCAGGCTGATTAAAAACCTCTTCTGCCCAGCTTGGAAAATAGCGAATTTTCCGGACATCGGAACAATACCTGGCAATGCTCTCCAAAAAGCCGCGCGATTGGCCTAGCACCAACGTACAACGCTCATAAATGAATCTCACCAGATGCCCGACCCAGCCCAACACTCTTGGGGACCGCACAACGCCGATAGCAGCCAGTGTCTCCGGCCACAAGTCCAACGCCCAAAATACAACCGGTGTTCGCTTGATTCGGCCAAGCAAAATTGCAGGCAAGCCAACTGTCACAGGCGATGGCTCAAATACAAAAATGATATCTGTTTGTTGTCCCCGCAACTGCCACGGTCCAAACAAGCACGCTCCGATCACAAAGCTCAAATAATTCAAAAATAAGCGCACCACACCATGACCCCGCGCCAACATAGGAACCCGCCACACTCGAGCTCCGCCGTAATACTCAAATGCTTTTGGGTTTTGTCGGTACGCGTCAAACACGCGCCCGGCCGGGTAGTTTGGTATTCCCGTCAACACCGTCACACTGTGCCCACGCTGCACCAGCTCTTGCACCAAATCATTTATTCTGAAATTTTCAGGCCAGAAGTATTGGCTGATAATAAGAATTTTCACGCGCCTATCTTCTCAATATTTCTTCCACACTACCCGATTCACATAATCGGTATAGCTGTGGATGATGCGCAGCACCTTGTCAGACACATTGGGCATGCTGTAGTCGGCCACCTGGCGGACACCATGCGGGTCGCTTCGGTCATTGCCGCGTGGCTGGGTCGCCAAAATGGCCAGGCCTTGGCGCACACGGTCTACCTCTAGCCCTACCATCATCACGGCGGCTTCTTCCATGCCCTCGGGGCGCTCATGCGCTTCGCGCAAGTTCAGCGCCGGAAAGTTCATGATGCTTGACTCTTCATTGATGGTGCCGCTGTCTGACAACACGGCTTTGGCTGAAAGTTGCAGCTTGTTGTAGTCATGAAATCCCAGTGGTTTAAGCAGCCGCACCTGCGGGTGAAACACCGAACCGGTGGCATCAATACGCTTTTGCGTACGCGGGTGGGTGGACACAATCACCGGCAGCTGGTGGTCTTCAGCCACGGCGTTCAGCACCGCCACCAGTTTGGTGAAAGATTGGGTGGACTCAATGTTCTCCTCACGGTGCGCACTGACCACAAAGTAGCCCTCGGCAATCAGCCCCAAGCCGCTCAGTACGTCAGACGCATCAATACGAGGGCGGTAGTGTGTCAGCACCTCAAACATCGGGCTACCCGTCTTGATGACCAAATCTGGCGGCAAGCCCTCACGCAACAGATAGTCGCGGGCAATGGTGCTATAGGTCAGGTTGATATCGGCTGTGTGGTCCACGATGCGGCGGTTGGTTTCCTCGGGCACCCGCTGGTCAAAACAGCGGTTGCCTGCTTCCATGTGAAAAATCGGGATCTTGCGGCGTTTGACGGGGATCACCGACAGGCAACTGTTGGTGTCACCCAGCACCAGCATAGCCTCAGGCTGCACTTCAGCCAGCACTTTGTCCACGGCAATGATCAGGTTGCCAATGGTGTGGGCGGCACCGCTGCTGCCCTCGGCACTGTTCAAAAAGTAATCGGGTTTGCGTACACCCAGGTCGTCAAAAAAGACCTGATTCAACTCATAGTCGTAGTTTTGCCCGGTGTGCACCAGAATGTGGTCGCAATGCGCATCCAGTTGTGCCAGCACACGCGACAGGCGAATGATTTCTGGCCGGGTGCCGACCACCGTCAATACTTTAAGTTTTTTCATCATGTCAAAAATAATAGCTACTCATGCATTCAAGTAAATGGCTAGCGGCATATTTATACCGCACAAGTAAACGTATCCGGCCGGGCGCGATCAAACACCTCGTTGGCCCACAGCATGACCACCATCTCGTCGCTGCCGATGTTGGTGATGTCATGCGTCCAACCGGGCACGGTTTCAACCACCTCTGCTTTGTCACCGCTTGTCAGCAGCTCATGCTTCTGACCGGTTTGCATGTGCCGGAACTTGAAGCGGGCCTGGCCCTTGATGACCAGAAACTTCTCGGTCTTGCTGTGGTGGTAATGCCCGCCCCGGGTGATGCCGGGGTGCGCAGTGAAGTAGGAAAACTGACCGCAATCGGGGGTTTTGAGCATTTCTGCGAACACACCACGCGGGTCGCCATATTGCGGCACGGAGTAGGCAAACAACTCGGGTGGCAGGTAGCTGACATAGGTTGAATACAGCGCACGCACCAGTCCGGCGCCAACACGGTCTGTCAAGAGCGTGACGCGGCTTACTTTGAACACCTGAATCATTCGCGCCAGTTCACCCACGGTGGTGGTGTATTGCGGGGCCACGCAGGCAAACCCCGCTGCATCCACCGCAGCATCGGCACCGTCCATCAACTGCACAAAGCGCTCAATCACATCATCCACATAGACCAGCGTGACAGGCGCGGCTGGGTCATTCACCTTAATAGGCAGGTCACGGGCGATGTTGTGGCAAAACGTGGCCACGGCCGAGTTGTAATTGGGCTTGCACCATTTGCCGAATACATTGGGCAACCGAAATATATGGACGGGTACCTGATGGTTGCGTGCTACCGCAAGCAGCGCCTCTTCAGCGCCACGCTTGCTCTGGCCGTAGGGGTTGTCGCGCTCGGCCTGAGTGGATGAGGTGTAAACAATGGGCACCCTCTTGCCCGCAGACACGGCCACAGTGCCAACAGCCTGGCACAGCGCCTGTGTCAAATCCACATTGCCAGTGGTGAACTCATTCGGGTCTTGCGGGCGGTTGATGCCCGCCAGGTGAAACACGAAGTCCACGTCTTGCAGCATGGCCGACAACTGGGTTATGCCGTCGTCACGGGTAAAACACAGCACCTGCACGTCTTTGCGCTCGGCCAGGTGTAGCTGCAGGTTTTTGCCCACAAAGCCGTTGGCTCCGGTGATCAGCACTTTCATGGGCTTAATCCTCGGCCAGAGCGTGTTCACCACGCGCGATACGCTGCATGAAGTCAAGCTTGAACAGCAGGGTCTTCATCCCGGCCACATCGAGCCGAGTGGTGTTGTGCGAGTTGTAGTCTTCCCCATGCACGCTTTGAGTGATGCGTTGCTCGCCTTGCTCCACAAACTTGACGTAGTTCAGATCTCGGGAATCAGGCGGGACGCGAAAATAATCGCCCATATCCTGGGCACTGGCCATTTCTTCGCGACCCAGCAGCGCCTCATACAACTTCTCACCATGGCGCGTACCGATCACATTCACCGGATGGTCTGGCTTGTCCATCAGTTCCAGAATCGCCCGCGTCAACACTTCCACCGTAGCCGCTGGGGCTTTTTGCACAAAAATATCGCCGTTGTTGCCATGCTGGAAGGCATACAGGACAAGTTCCACGGCGTCATCCAATGTCATCATGAAACGGGTCATGGCAGGGTCAGTGATGGTGATGGGCTTACCCGCCAACACTTGCTCGACAAACAGTGGGATCACCGAGCCGCGTGATGCCATCACGTTGCCATAGCGCGTACCGCAAATCACGGTACCTGTGCCTTCCAGGTTCCGGCTGGCCGCAACCATGACTTTTTCCATCATGGCCTTGCTGATGCCCATCGCATTGATGGGGTACACCGCCTTGTCGGTGCTGAGGCAGACCACACGCTTGACACCTGTGGCAATAGCGGCCTCGAGCACGTTCTCGGTGCCCAGCACGTTGGTGCGTACTGCCTGCATGGGGTGGAATTCACAAGAAGGCACCTGCTTGAGTGCCGCTGCGTGAAAGACGTAATTCACTCCACGCATGGCTTGCTCCACACTGCGCGAATCGCGCACATCCCCGATGTAAAACTTGAGCTTGGGATGGTGGTAGCGCTTGCGCATGTCGTCCTGCTTTTTTTCGTCGCGGCTGAAGATGCGAATTTCTGCGATACCGGTATCCAAAAAACGCTTTAATACTGCGTTGCCGAAAGAACCAGTGCCACCTGAAATTAGAAGAACTTTATTGTCAAACATAATTCTGAAAAAATTAATTGGATTCGTGTGAGCACATGAAATTTCAGTAAATTTAAATTACTTAACCTGTTATTTAGCGTACATTTTTGTAAAACTTTTCAACATCCACATGGATAAGTTTTTATGATTATTTTCCGTATATCTTGCAATAAAAATAGAAACAACGTTTGCAACAATTATAGAAAGTGCAAAGCCTTCAATACCGCGTAAACCAGCTCTCCAAATCCAAGACAAGACTGTGTAGTGAATCAAAAATAATGTAAAGCTATAGCCGGCGAAAAATTGATAGATGGTCGATTTCTTATGAGTTGAAATATATTGTGAATTTTTGTGTGCCGCCAACAATAATAAACCAATAGAAAGAAATGAACCAGCAAACAAATTATATGCGTTGAGCGTGGTTAAATAAATTAAAACTGCAGCTATAAAAAATAGAGAAGAATATAATTTTTTATTAAAATACTTAGCGCAGATATCTTTATAAAAATATGCTGAAATTGCTCCTACTATCCAGATCACTGCAATCTGACCCGCCTCGCCTTTACCATTTACAAAGAAGGTATAATATGCGCCAAAGAAAATAGCAAAAAATCCAATCAGTTTATTTTTATTGAAAAATACTATTCCGCCAAAAAGCACATAAATCCACCATTCGAACATCAGACTCCATATGGGCCTCACGGATCCAAATGGCATACTTGGAATGAGAAATATGTTTTTAACAAATGTCAATAAATTTAAATTTTCAGAGAACTCATAGTTTGGATAAATTTTATATGCCGCGTAGTCAACTATGACTACAAATAAAAGGCATGGTATGAGTGTGCAATATATTCTAGCAAAACGATCTATTGCATAAGATAGAAATGTAGCATTGTTTTTTTTAATCCGAATTAATACACTGATGGTAATCAAAAAACCGGAAACAAAGAAGAATCCAACAACAGCAATTGACTGGATGTAGGGAAGTTGATTTGGGAAAAACCCATCCCAATAGTTAAAGAAAAACCCGAATCCATGCCCAATAACTACAATTGATGCTAAAAAGAATCTGAGGCCGTCAAAAAAAACTACGGCATTGGACGAAAGTAGCCTGTTTGACATCAATATTCAGCTTTTATGCCGCAACGAACAGATTAACTCATCTCTTTGTACCAATGTCGGGTAACTGATTAGCACTGCCTTGTAAATTCCCTTGAACACAAAAAGACTCCCAGCCGCAGCGCCGACAACGCCGCATGTTCGAATCAACGCTTCAAGGTCTGTCAACGAGCCTGCACCACCAAGAATGGTGATCGGTATTGATACCGTCTCTCTGATTCCCTCCGCCAGAGTAAGGTCGTAACCTTTCATCGATCCATCCAGGTCGATCGAATTGATAACAAGTTCACCGGCACCTAACTTTTCAGCCTCAACCGCCAAATCAAAAACGCTTCGTTTCGTGTTGTAGCGGGCATTCTTGGTAAAAACGTCATAGTCTTTGCTGAACATCCGCTTTTTCACATCCAACACGACAACCACGCTTTGTCGCCCAATCTCGTCTGCAATCTGTGTAATCAAACCCGGGTTCTCAACCGCAGCGGAGCTAATTGCAACCTTCTCTACGCCCAGGCTAACAATCCGTTTTGCCTGCTCAGGGGTCTTAATGCCGCCTCCATAACAAAGCGGCATCCTGCACTCCGCAGCCAGATTGGCAATCATTCGATAGTCAGGTTCGACGTTGTTTACCGTCGCGTCGATGTCCAGCACAATAAGTTCGTCTGCTTCCTTCTCGTTGAAAATCTTGACCGCATTGATGGGATCACCCACATATTTTGGTACTTTAAACCCTACCGTCTTAACAAGTCCGGCCTTGTGGACCAGCAGACAGGGTGTAATTCTTGGACGCAACATTTCAAAGCTCCGCGAAATTCTTCAGCAACTGGGCACCGAAATGGTGGCTTTTTTCTGGGTGAAACTGCACGCCATAGACATTGCCAGCTGCAACTGCACAGTTGAAATCAAGCCCATATGAGGCCACGGCAGCGACATGTGACGGTTCATCGCATTCAAAAAAATAGGAATGCAAGAAATAAAATCTTGCATCGTGCTCAAGTCCTGTAAATAAGGGGGCATCCGGTTTTAGTTGCACGTCATTCCAACCCATATGCGGCAGCGGCAAACTTGCAGACCGTTCTTCTGAACGGAAGGAGCGAACCCTCCCTGGCACCCACCCCAATCCTGGCAAACGCCCTTCGTCGCTCGAAGTCGCCAATATCTGCATTCCAACGCAGATTCCAAGCACGGGCACCCTGTCGTTCACAACCAAACTTTCCACAGCTGGACGCATGCCTGATTGGTCAAGAAGTTGAATCGCATGGTCGAATGCGCCAACGCCAGGAAGAATGATCTTGCTTACCCCAACTAAATCTTCCGCAGTCCTGGCGCGGGTAGCCTCCAGCCCCAGTCGTTTGAACATTGTCAAAAATGCTTGAACGTTGCCGAGACCATAGTCAATGATATGAATCATCTGAAAAACCTCTTCTCCAAGCCGAGCCAACGCAAGACATTCGCACCTAGACCAATCATCCAGCGCTTGTTCTTGTAATCCCGATACGTCTTGTTTTCACCCTCGAAAATATCACGGAGCTCGTCAACAGTAAGATCCAATTTATTGGCAACATAATCAAATTCTTGTTGAAGAAAATGTTCATCCATCTCCGGATTTGAGATTCGTGCCAGTGCCTCATCACGCGACATCTGCCCAGTCATGATGAGGCTTGAAAAATGAGCTCGACGCTTATGAAAGCCAAACTTGCGCGGCAACCAGTAATCCTCATAAAAACGCGTGAATCGCGATTCATGGTGTTTGTGCTGGAACCGCTGCCAGCCAAACCGCCTCTTAAGTTCATCCTCGGCATCCTTTTTGATATACGGCACCATGTTCAGCGGTTTGGCGATCTCCATACCAAGAATCTGCTGGTAAAAGACCTTGGAGATCAAAATATCAACCAGTGGAAAGGTCTCAAGGGGACGCTTTCCAAAACGAGAATGGATATCTTTGAAAAGCAGCGTATCGATCCCTAGGTAGCCACCCCACTCCTCAGGTTCGCGACAGCACTCTGTTGAAAAATTGGAGCCGGTGACCACATATTTAATCTCGTGCTTTCGGGCAAATTTATACAAACTAGAGAAGAAAGCGGCATCTTGCGGGAGGTCCTGATCTGGCATTTGAGACCGAAGGAAAGCGACCTGTAGGTCTTTCATCTCCTCCCAATTGATGACCTCCGTATAAAGATCAAGCCCCAAGCCATCCACCAGTTTTTCAATATTACCTACCGCCTGGTCAGTGTTCCACCCTGCATCGACGTGAAACAACAGTGGACGCAATCCCATCTTCTCTTTGGCGACATAGGCCACATAAGAGCTATCCAAGCCCCCGCTAAGCCCAATAATGCAATCAAAGTCTTTGCCCTTACCTTCTTGTCGAATCTTGTCGGCTAGCAATTGAAGAGAATCAGCACCTCTTTGGTCTGTATGCCAAGTAGACTTTATCGTTGACTCAAAGTTATTGCAATAGTCGCACCAACCACGCTCGTCCAACAAAATATTCGGATCAGAGGTGTCCATGATGCAGTTGGTACAGATGCAATAGGGTTGGTTACTTGTCATTTTTTGAAATCAGAAGAAGGAGCAATAAAAAGGTATCAACAGGTTCTCAGCCTAGGGTGGAGGCTGATTGAGCAACGCAAGGACAGCTTGAGCGGCTTCAGAAGGACCGCCAGAGCGGGCGATTGAGAACGTCGGTATGCCACGTGCCTTGTATGCGAATTCCATAAAGGAATTGTGGCTGATAAACACCTTGCACGCGGGATTTTCGTCATCAGAGCACACATACGAAGCCAGCGCAGCAAGCCGCAGCTTTCGCGAATCATATGAGTGCGCAGGATGAAACTTAACTATGACCGGAACGTCCCGGTGAGCCGTGATCTGCACCAACAGCTCAATTTCGTCGTCTATTGACGGGAAGGACGACGCGAGAAACAGTCCCTCTGACGAGAAGGGATTCAGTGTTATATCCCTAACTGGCGAAAAAATTCTACTCCGCAGAATTTTGTAGTACGTTGCAAATTCGGGTAAAAAAATTAAATCGCAAACATAAAGGGACTGCACGATGCCGAAAGAGTGCGCAAAAGCAATGTTTGGGTCCAAAAAACCATGCTGCACGATGCGAAAGTCTTCGCAGTTGTGTGAAAGCAGGAACGCCCAGCGTTGGTAATGATCGTCTGTCACGAAGACGTGGGAAGGGTGGCGTTGCACATAACACATAAGCATGAGCAGCACAAAGGCATCTCGCGAATGAAGAAGCAGATCTGTGCGCCTGCTGCGATCTGTTCGCAAGATGTGAAATAACAAACGGAGGTGCGAAGTGATGCAAAGCAGTACCCCTCTCAATCCAATCTCGCGGCTTAGCCGATCAAAATCAAGAATATTCCGATCCTGTAGACGTCCTTTCAAGGAAGAATCAGCGCTCAAGGCAGCTTCGATCAAGTCAATATTCCCTTGAGTCGTCGTAACGATGTGCAAGGATGCCCCACCCACTCTTCCCGCGTACGCTGCAGAAACAACCATCGCGAGCAACCATTGGATCATTGCCAGTATCGGAATAAGTGCAAGCGCAAGCGCAATAAAAGGGCGGTAAAGAATTCCTAATTTATTTTTCAAAGCCAACTGCTTCATTACTTTGTAATTAGGCACCGGATCATCATCCCGCAGGCTGGTATACGCGGCGCGGTAACGCAGATCCAGGCAGCGCTCATTCTCGATAGCATGAAATATCGAACCCCACAAGCCGAAAGTTCGTTCCGCGGACAGAGGCACAGAATCTAGGTCACACATCGAACCCACTCGCATCTAGATGAGTCGACTGTTTTACCTTCAATTCAATTGCGAATTTACACATAAAGTAGATCAATAGATACTGAGCGATGTAGATTGGTGTTTCCCACGGAATAAGTGTTCCCCGCATCGTACTGAAAATACGTTGGAATTCCATAACAAATATTGGCACCAAAAGAAAGTTGTGTTGAACAATTGCAGCCCGGTAAAGCCAAGATACCAACCATGCATATACAATTAAAGGCAACCATGAAAGGTAGAACCCATAATAATTCAAATAAAGCTCCGTATCAATTGGCCATTGTTGGGTACCATGCTCCATCTCCCATTGCTCAGGAAAGAACTCCTTTGTCAGCATTACACTGATGTCGAAATTTGCATCTACTTCGGCCAGACCTAATAACTCAAACGGTTTTGTGAAAATAAAATATAGCGTTTGAAACATCCCGGGATCGCGACTTGTTACGACATAGTCATGCAACTGATACACATTAAAATATCCGACCAACATTTCGAGAAAAAATGAACCTGAAGCATAAAATCCCTCTGTTCTTATCAATGAACCAAGATAAAGAAAAAGAAAAAATAAAATCGCCAATGAAACAAATACTTTCAATCCAAATTTAATATTCATCAAATACGGCGCAAGAAAAATTATTAATAGAAATATCAATCTACTCTTTATTCCACCAATATATGATAATGCAACAATAAGCAATAAAGCACTCAAAATTGGTGTTAATTTTTTTTCTGAAAAGTAAGTTTTTAGACCAAGTAGAAAAATCACGATATTGCCAATGGCAATCACAATCACATTAAGAAGTCCATAACCTTCTCGTTTGGTGAGGTACGTGAAACTGTAATCATTGACCCACGCGCTTAGACCTGCCGTACCTTGTATAAACCAAATAATAAGAAAAAATGTCAATATATACAGATTTCGTAAAAACACCGGATGAATGTCAACATATGATTTGAAAGACCGATCATGTTTCGGATTCTGTATTTTGGAGAAGAAATGGAAGCTGAAGAAAAGAACTAAAAATGTGAACTCAGCTTGAAAAAGAACATAATTTGAAATACTGTCCCAATACACCTGCTGTCCCCAAGGAAGCACATACTCCCAATCAATAAAGTCCAAAATTAGATTAATCGTACTCGATAGAACCACGTAAAGCCCATTAAAAGCAAACAGCATGTTGTTTGGATGGAATATCCTTGTGGGGACGAAGAAAAGATACGTCATAACCATGATGACAGATAGGTATGCACTTCCCCAGGTGGCACTTGCCATCAGCACATTGAGCGGAAACAAGATTGCAATATAAAGAGAAAATTTCACACTTTGCATTGTGTCACTAAGCCGTTTGGCTAACCTTCTTCGATTGAACCAATTCAATCAGCTGGTCCTTCAAGTTCCAGATAATGAACGCCAAGACTATTAGCTTTAGCGTATTCTCAAGCAGTGTTTTTAATTCGAAGTTTTGAAAGAACAACGTCAACGCAACCAATGCGCTTATATAAATAATCTCGGACAACACGTTAACCCTGAATAGACGGACCACGTAATTCAACATTGCTACGCAGCCGAGGCTCATCAAGAGGTAGGCGACGACCGTGGTGAGTGCGGCAATCTTGTATCCAACAATGGGCAATAGCCAATAGTTCAAAGTGAGGTTGGTCACAGTGGCGACAATGGCAATGATGGATATGAGCATTGTTCTATTGACATAGGCGATCACCCGAACCCAGATTTGAAAAACCACAAAACACAACCCACCAATGGCGACCGTGGGTATAAGGTCAAAGCCGCTGGCGTATTTTGCGGGGGCAAACAGGGCCGCAAAGTCCTGACCAAACAATACCAGAAGGGCGGAAACCACAACCGCAAGCGCAAAAACGTTTTTTGAATCATTTGTTACACGTGCGTAGTCTTTTTTGTTCAATGCTGCAAAAAAAGCGGGACTGAATGTATTTAGCACTGCCGTGACAACCATGAGAAGAAGCATTCCGAAGTTGTATGCCAAACTGTAGAGACCAGTAGACTCCTTGCCAAAGTAGCGGTCAATCAGTACCCGATCGAATTGTGACAAAAGCGTCAAACTAAGCATGTATGGAATCAAGGGCAGCGAGTAGTTCAACAGGTACCGAAAGTGATTCATTTTGAAAGTCCATCGCACTGTCGTTCGAAGGCTAACAAGAAAATAGATCAAAATCGAAAAGCTTGCAATAGCATCAGCGTAGACAACAGCAAGGTACTTTTCGCTACTCAAAACGAATAGCAACCCAATACTCAACAAAAATGTTGCCGCCGCTTTGATGGATACTACTTTGAGCAATAGCGAGCTATGTTGGTTAAAAATGGCTACTTGGGTGAGCAGCGATTCAGCAATCTGACCAACAACAACTACGAGCATAAGAAAAACCAACTGACGCGGCAATCCGAGCAACAGAGAAAAATGGTCAGTATTGAAAAGAATAGCAATGACGACTGCTAGATAAATAGTTCCTATCGCAAGCAAAGTGGTTCCAAGAAAGGAGTCAAATTCAGCGTCTACACTATAGATGTAGCGACCAATGCCAGTATGCAAGTTCAGAGACATCACGATCGCGAAAATCCATATGTACGACATGAAAAGATTAATCACACCGTAGTCCTGAACTGTCATGAAGCGGCTGTATATGAAGATCAAGGCAAGTGGAACGAACTTGCTCGCAATTGCCACCCCCATGTGGTTCACAATATGCCGAAGAATTGAAGTTCGTTTAAGCATCAAAAAAATAGGTATTTGAGCCAGCCTTTTCAGGGGCAACCATGTGACATTGCAGGCGCCCGAGCGACGACCCCTGACTGATCAGGGGCGGAAATTCTCTCCGTATTACTTGTGACAGCAATGCGCACATCTTTCGATGCCCTTCACAACTCAGATGGTGAAAATCCGTCATGATGTCACCCACCTGAAACTGCGCTGTGCCGATGTATTTATGGGTTCGTAAGATGGCACTGTAAGTTTCTGTGTTGCGCTGCATACCTTCAACCTTAGACTCGTAAAGTGCAAAAACTGGCAGAATGTCTATCCAGTACACATTCTGAAAAATAGACTCGAACTTGGAAACATATTCCACGAAGGTCTCTAGCGGCGTGTATGTCATTTTCCTCGCTCTGCGCAGCATATGGCTATATCTCTTGACCAGAGAGGCTATTGGTCGACTGACCAAAGGCAACCTCGATATAACTTGCTGCTCAATAACCGTCAGCGCGCGTGGAGCACAATCGACAACGCCAGACTGCATGAAAACCAAATCCGGCCTCAGTGTTTGATGATAGTAAGTACTATGTTTAAATAGATCGACAATAGTAGCACCGCCACGGCCGTGATGAATGAAATCACACTGCGGAAACTCAGACTTCAAGAGCGCTATGTAGGTATCTTCATACATAACAGCTTCCGGTTCCAGCCGTGGGAATGCAAGAGAATCAGTAATTAACAGTATTTTGTATCTCACTTTTCTGACAGGGCTTGGTTTGTCGGTCATTGCTTCAATTTCTTACAATTAATAACCCGCAATTCGAGTGTACAAAGGCCAATGACGCAATTGTTCTTCCAGCGTGCAGAGTCCATCGGGGCGTCGCTGAATAAACCGGCTGACCTGCTCGTAGAGTCCTGGCTTGAAGTCCTTGTCCATTTGATCATTCAACGGTATGTGTTCAACCGCCACAGATCCTTTCCGGATGATCTGCAGCGACTCCATGGGACGAAAGACAAACCGGTAGTTCGCAGTCAGTACCTCCAAGCTCCAACGACCCGGTGCGCCCCAGTTCGCCTGGTAGGAAAACAAGACACCACGGTCTGTCCGGCCAGCACCGGCAAACACAGCGGAACTTGGGTGCCAAGCGAGGCCACCCGACGTATAACAATGCATGTCGACTGGCGTGCCTCCGAGATAAAACGCAAGGTCAATAACATGTGTTGAATTGCCCAAGAGCCATGCAGGCTTGACACCATCAGCCTTATGAAGCCCTTCAATGACATGCCCCCATTCGGTGAACTCGAAGTGCATGGATTGCACGCCGCCATCCTCTTCGATCAGGCGTTGGGCGTGCAAGGTCGATGCATACATGCGTCGGTTGTACGCAATTAATACCTCCGCTGACCGGGCCTTCGCCACGGTAGCAAGTTCGCGTATTTCGAGGTCGTTCAATGCGCCGGGTTTCTCCACGAGAATGCGCCGCACACCATACTCAAGCAGACGCAGGGTCGTTGAAGCAAGCCCTTCCACTCCCACCGCGACGATGGCTGCTTCCGGCAACTGTGGGGCATCAGCGAGGAAGGCATCAAGGCCACCTGAATAGGCAGGTAAGCCAGCCTTTTCGGAGAATGTCTGAGACGAGACATTACCGCGGCCAATGACCAGCAGAGGCACAGCGAGTTCCTTCAGCACTTTTGCATAATCGACAGCCATGCTTCCTGCGCCGATCAACCACACCGGGGAAATAGGACTCATCATTTTGTATCTCTCTCAGGTAACTGGACAAAAATCGGCTGGTGTACCCTGCGTGCGAGCCGCGTGCGCGCCCAGAGCCGCAAGTAGCGGCAGGTGATATGCCATCGATTGCTCGAAGGTCGCAATTTTGCTCGAACCCTCGGTCAGAATCTGCGTTGCAATGGCTGTCGACAAGTTACTCAGGAATGGGACTTCGAAAGTTTGACGCTCCCACGGCGTTTGTCGTTTGCCATCGAAGAAGAAAGCGTGACCTGCAGTCTCGTCAATCACGCATGTACGTGATTCCGATCGAAGCGTTAATAACAGGCGTGCGGACGATTCTGCGAACGAAACAATTTCGAAACGTGTAGCACCAAATCGGCCACGCAGAGATCCTGTGAACTCCATGAAATTTTTACGTTTACTCGGCACCAAAACGTCGTCGAGGTCTGTCGTTGAGATTTCCGTCGGTAATTTTCCTGTGAGCATGCCAAGCAGGTCTATAAAGTGGATGCTGTTGCATCCAAGGCCCCACCCGCCACCCATGACTTGGAAATACTTCAAGGGCTCTTCGGCAAAAAAGTCTTTGACCACGCCGTAGATCGGAAATGCACGGCGTGGACAATTGACCCATGCTTGGACTTTGTGGCTGGCGAGAAGCGCGTCGGCCACCGCATAGTCACCCTGATATTGAAACAGTACTTTTTCAAGCAGCACCGAGCGCACCTTGCGACCAGCGAGCAGCGTCTGCAAGACCGACAAACGCACGTCCGCAGTAGTTGCTATGACCGCATAGTTCAACGTCGACGGCAGTGTCTCAATCGACGAGTGATAGTTGACCGAGACAATGGCTGAATTGGGAGGCATTTCGGCAAAACGCTGACGGGCCGTGTCAAGTGAGACCGGAGACGGGTCCACCACCTCAATTTCACAAGGCAAGGAAAGACGGGCGAGGCCCTGCAAATGCCGACCGCCAAGTTGGCCAGCTCCAATGACAGCTATACGGTACATAGGTTCATTCTCAAATGAATCGATTGTGCGTTGTTTGGCGCAGACGTTAAGGTTACAGAGCGAAACCGTCATCGACGATAAGGTTCTGCCCATTCATGTACAGGGACATGTCAGACAATAGAAACAACAAAGTACCCGTAATGTCATTTTTTTCAAGCATCCCTTTACTCGCACACATGGCTCTGTATTTCTGCAGGAACGCTTCTGGCTGTTGATCCAGAATCCCGCCGGGACTGACAGCATTGACACGGATGCCGGTTCCCTTCAGGTATTGCGCGAAGTACTTTGTCAACTGCAATACCCCAGACTTAATGGCAGCATATTCAACAGGCATGGTCATTTTTGTTGCCGCGTAGACTTCAAAACGCGGTGCAATGACGCCATAAATGGATGACATATTGACGATATTGCCTCGGCCTTGCTCACGGAAGAACGCCGCGAACTGCTGAGAGACCAAAAAATACCCACCCAGATGCATGCTCACGTTGGCACAAAAATCGTCATAGGTAACATCTTCCAGCCGACGACCGTAGTTCGCGTTGCGGGGGTAGGCGTTGTTGACCACGGCGTCGATCGAACCTCTTGCAGTCTGCACATTGGCAATTACCACCTTGATGGACTCCTTGTCGGTGATGTCCATGAGCGCCGCACAGGCACAACCGGGATACTGCTCGTTGATCTCATCTGCAACCCGCTGGGCAGCACCAAGAATCAGGTCTGAAACCACCGCGTAGCCGCCATGGCTCGCGATGGCGGAGCAAAATTCTTTACCAAGCAGACCAGCGCCACCTGTCACAACAACGACCTTGTTGGCAAGCAAGGCATTCATACCTTCTGCTCCTGAACTGTGGGCTCGACATTCTTTGAGGCGTGAGACATTAAAAACTCGACAAACAGATAATCGAGTTCAGAGTCAATGTCAATTGAACGCTCCTCTGGCATGACGTACAAACCGGTATCAGAATTGAACAGAGTAGGTGCATCAAACAGAACATTGCGTTGCCAGACATAGATGGATGCGTTCATGTCGTAACATTTCGGCGCATCCTGTCGTCGGACATATGGTGTCGCCGACGGCTTCGACAATGTGACTGAATTGGCCGAATCAACCTCAACCAGATTGAAGTATGGTGAACGGCGTGCGGGCATGGCAGTAATCACATTGCCAAAGCCTGAAGTTTCCAACAGCGACACAGCATTTTGAATGTCTTGGATGGACCGCAGCGGTGACGTGACATCCAGATCGACGAGTGTGTTGAACGTCTGGCCACGTACACGCTCCACTTCGCTGACGCAGTGTCGAATAACGGGCAACTTGGCCGCCGTATCCGTTGCAAGTTCGGCAGGGCGGTTGATGAGGTGGTCTACCCCACAGGTCGACGCGATCTCCAGAATTTGAGCTGAATCGCTGCTGACCGCAATGGCATCAAACAGTCCAGATACACGAGCCTGCTCAATGCTGTAGGCAATCAGCGGCATCCCCAGCATCATTCGGACATTTTTGCCCTTAACCCCCTTGGAGCCACCACGGGCACAAATTGTGCATAACCGAATCAAAGATTTATCCATTGATGACCCCTGCCTTGTCTTGTACGGCTACGACCTGAACCTGTTTGCCCGAGTCGGAAGATTGGCGTGCCGCTTCAACAATCTGTAAAACCGCCATCCCATCCTCCCCGGGAATCGAGGCAGACGTCTGAGCATTGATGCAACCCAGAAAATGCTGCCATTCGGCCAGATAGCTGTCATCACGTTGGTGTGGGTGGTGAAAAAGTTCTCGCCAGCCCTTGGCACCTTCCTCAAAAAGATCCACCACTCCCGTCAAACCATTCCAGCGCAGGCTGCCTTTTTCACCAATCACTGTACAAAGTCGGGTGGTGTCGTGGCGGACAAAGTCCATGTTGACATTAGCTACAAGCTGTCGGCCATCGGCCGCAGAGACAAAACCCAAAGTGAGATGCGCAGTGTCTTCGACATCAATTGCCAGACTACTTTGCCGCCTGAGGGTGGCCTTAACCCACTCCACCTCACCGAAAATCCAGCGCAGATAGTCAATTTCGTGACTGAGTTCCAGCAGTGCGCCACCCCCGAGTTCACGACGCGCTGAGACACTCTGCCGGTAGTCAGCATCGGGTCGCCACGATGGCAAATATTGCCCGATCTCGCAACGCACAGATGACACCCTGCCGATCAATTCCCCACTTAGCAAGCCTTTAAATTGTCGCAGCGATGGCAAAAACCGCAGGTTATATCCCGTCAGCAATACTGTCTTTTGACTCTGGCATGTTTCAAGCAACGGCGGTATGCCATCCAGGGATGCCGAAAGTGGTTTTTCGACAAGCAGATGAACGCCGGCGCGTGCCAAAGGCAGGGCCGAATCAAGGTGAAAGGTGGCCGGGCTGGAGATAACTGCCAGTTGTGGCGCAAATGCGATGGCATCTTCAAGTTTTGAAAAACAGCCGTTTGCATGCTCCGGGACTGAATCGGTCACCTGATGCCGCAAGACCCGGATGTCCACATGGGGGAGCAGTTCTCTAGCCAAGCGCAGGTGGCGCTTGCCGATACTGCCCAGACCAACAATGAGAACTCGGCTGATCAAAACGGGACTATGACTGTGAATGGCGTTCATGTACCCCGATCAATTTTTTGATTTTTTGTTTTCAACATTCGCGCGGCTTAAATCATCCGGTCGCCCAACATCAAGCCAAGGTTCATGCATCGGGTACGCCACGGTGCGTTTGGCTTGTTCTTGCAAGCGCTCAAACAGGGGCGGCATGTCGCAACGTACATCGGTGGTCAACAAATTCAATGCTTCGGGGTCGAGGGCATAGACACCTGCATTGATATGTGTCCGGGCCACCGGTTTTTCCTCAAACCCCACGATTTCAACACCATCTGTCTGCACCACACCAAACGGGTGCTGCCATTCATGCACACGCACAGCCATGGTGGCTGCAGCATTGTGCCGAAGGTGAAAATCAAGCAGTTCACCGTAGTGGATGTCAGTGATCACGTCGCCATTGGTTACTACAAATGCGGATTCTGGCCGTGGCTGAAGCAACCCTAACGCACCGGCTGTGCCCAATGGGGACTTTTCGCGCAGGTAATCAATCTGCACGCCAAGCCGTTCGCCATTGCCAAAGTGTTCTTCAATCATGTGGCCAAGATAATGGACTGCCAGCACAAAACGACTAAAGCCTTCCAATTTGGCATGCTCAATGATGTGTTCCAACATCGGTTTGCCAGCCACGTGCAGCAAAGGTTTAGGGCAGTTTTCAGTGTGTGGGCGCAGCCGTGTACCCATGCCACCGGCCATGATCACCATCAGATTGGGGCGCACGGCTGGTGTGGTAACTTCATCCCAGAGATGCAGGCCGACGACATGGTGATGTTCATCGACAACGGGAATCTGCTGAATTTTATTGGCCGCCATTAGCTGCTTAATCAACTCTCGCCCCATATCTGGCGGCACAACCAGCGCGTTACGATGGATGACCGCTGTAATCGGGCTCCTGAGATCTAGCCCTTTGAGCAAACTTCGTCGTATATCGCCATCAGAAATGGTGCCTTCCAACTCGCCTGCTTCATTAACCACCAGGACAATCTTGATAGCGACCTGATCCAGGTTGCTTATGGCCTGCCCAATGGTGGCGTGAGACGGGAGAATGGCTTTACGCCAGATTTGTTCTGTCGAATTCAATTTTTACACTCAATGTCAATGTGCAGGTAGATCATAAAAAGACTTTTTCGCGATGCCTTCAATTGCACAGTATTTGATCGTTTGAACCACTTTTTCACTAGCTCCGCCCTCGCCATAAGGGTTTTGTACCTCGCTTAAATTTGCCTGAAAATCTTCGGTATAAAGCTTTTTCAATGCGGCTTGGATACCCTTAAGCGTGGGTTCGCAATTGATCACACTCGCGGCTTGCAAGCGGCCACGTTGACGGTCACCAATGTTGACCGTGCCCTTTTTGAAACTGGGTACTTCGGCTAAACCGCTGGAAGAATTGCCCACCACACCATCAACCTGTGCAATACACGACAAATAGCGCAACTGCCCAAGAGAGGGAAAAGCACGTGCGTTAGAGTGTTGGGCCACAAACTGCTGGACCATCTTGATCAACGCGCGGCCATCGTTGTCGGCGTTGGGCATGGTGAAAATAAGCTGGGTATCCGCCAACCCAGCCAAGACTTCCAAGAGTTCAGCCATCTGCTCCGTCGCAGTCGAGTTTTCCAAAGTGACCGGATGAAAGGTAATCAGCAGGTTTTTGTGACCTAGTTTGAAGTCGAGCGATGCTTCCAACTCTGCGCGGTCGAGAAGTTTCAATCGTTTGATGTTGTCGATGCCCAAACCGCCGACCAGGAAGACTCTGTCGGGTTGCTCGCCCAGCTGGATCACGCGTTGGCGGTATTCCTGTGCTGCAACAAAATGCAGGTGCGCCATTTTTGTAATCGAATGCCGAAGCGCCTCATCAAATGCACCTTCGGTGGTTTCGCCACCATGTAAATGTGCAACGGGTATGCGGGCAACCAATGCTGCTGATACTGCTGCAAATATCTCAAACCTGTCACCCAGCACCACGATCAAATCTGGTTTCAATTCATTCAATGCGTCGGCAAAGCTTATCAGGCCCAAACCCATGGATTTGGCGATGCCCACCGACGTGTCTGAACTAGTCAACATTTCAACCTTACGGTCGATCTGGAAGCCGTCCTTTTCTATCTCGCGAAAAGTGAGGCCAAACTCAGGTGACAAGTGCATGCCAGTGGCTATGACCTGTAGCGTCAGTTCAGAGTCATCCCTGATACCCTGCATGACCCATCGCATCAATCCGTATTCGGCGCGGGTCCCAGTAATGACGCAAATCTTGCGCGTCATAACTCGACCAACTCGTCTGCCGCAAAATCGCGAGGTGCCCTGCGGCCAATTACCTCATCCCACAACATGGGGGAAATACCAGTGCCCGGACGTTTGGCAGTGATGTTTTGCGCATTGATAACCTCGCCAGCCTTGATGGCCTGGCTTGTGACCAGCGACTTGCGGGCAACAGGTTTGTTTCTGGCTTCGCTTGGAGTGAGTTTTTTGATGCCATCGCCCAACGCAGCTTCGATATTGCGAATGGCAACCACCATGGCCTTGAGTTCTGCGGGTTCAAGGCTGGCCTGGTGGTCGGGGCCGGGCAGCGTACGGTCCAGGGTAAAGTGCTTTTCGATCACCGTTGCACCCATAGCCACTGCGGCTATTGCTACCTCAATGCCCTGAGTGTGATCGGAATAACCCACTGCCACACCAAAGGCGGCTTGAATGCTTTGCATGGCCCGCAAGTTGACCTCTGCCATGGGTGTGGGGTATTCGGTGGTGCAGTGCAACACTGTGATGCTGGTGCGGGGTGTGCCAGCTTGCTCCAGAACATCGATGGCTGCTTCTATTTCGCCCAACGTGGCCATGCCGGTGGACAGAATGGTTTTCTTGCCAAGTTGGCCGATGTGGCGCAAATATGGCAGATTGGTGATTTCACCAGAGGGTATTTTGAAGTGATCCTGGCCAAGTCCCAGCAGCAAGTCAATGCTTTCTATGTCAAAACCAGTCGAAAAAAATCCGATACTGCGGGCGGCACAGTGGGCAATGAGCTCACGGTGCATCGCCTCCGTGAGCTCCAGGCGTTGAAGCATGTCATGCTGCGACTCTTTGCCGTCTGTCGTCTGGGTTTGGTAGTCTGCCTTTTGGGCAACGCGGGTGACTAGACGACTGGCGTTAAAGGTTTGAAATTTGACCAGATCGGCACCGGCTTCGGCGGCCGCGTCAATCAACCGCTTGGCTAAGCCAAGGTCGCCATTGTGGTTAACGCCTGCTTCGGCGATGATAAGTGTTCGCTTGATCATGATTCTTTGTGCCTGGCAAATAGCGCGTTGTCCGGCTGGTTGTGGCGAACTGCTAGCCCCATTCCCACCAAACAACCTTGCCCAAGTGACGTACCTTCCTTGATGATGCAGCCGCTACCAACAAAGCTGCCAGATCCGATGGCTGTATTCCCGTTAAGAATGGCGCCCGTCGAAATATGGCAATGGTCTGCCACCGCTGCGTCATGCTCAAGCAGCGCACGTGTATTGATGATGCAGTTTTTCCCCACGCTGGCACCGGCATTCACAATAGCACCGTGCATCACGATCGTGCCAGCGCCCAGGGTTGCATGAGGGGAAACATAAGCACTCGGGGCCATGATGGTGGGCAACTGAAACCCAAGTGCCACGACCTGCTCGTATAGCCTGATGCGGTGCGCAGGAGTTTTAATTTGACCCAATGTGATCAGCGCGTATTGAATGGTTTTGGCTAGTTCAGACAAATCGTCATCTGTTCCGATCACGGTATAACCAAGGTGATGATCATGCAGTTCGTCTGGCATGCCGATCAGCCCGGCAATGTTGTAACCACCATACTGCTCGATGACATCGATGCATGCGTGGGCGTGGCCACCGGCACCAATCAGGATCAGACCAGGTTTATTCATGTGGTAACGGAACCTAGGCCGGAGCTGCTGGGGATGTTGATCACACGTTGCTCCAGTGATTCTGCCACAGGCAAGGGTGCTCTCGGCGCATTGGCATACATGGGCAGGCGGTTCATCAGCACCCAGATCGGGCGCGTCATCAGACCTGCGTCGTTGGTAGCCGTCAATACGGCATCACGTTGGTCGGCGTGTGATGCATCAAGCAGCAATGTCTGCAACCAGTAGTTGCTACTGCAACCTGCTGGCTCGGCGACAAGATGCACACCAGGCACACTGGCAAAAGCTGTCTGATACTGTTCAAACAGGCGGCGCTTATCGCGCAAGAAACCTGGCAACTGCTCAAGCTGCGCACAACCCAAGGCGGCATTCAGGTTGGGCAACCGGTAGTTGTAGCCCACCTCGTCATGCACAAAGTTCCAGCGATGTGGCAGTTTGGCCGTCGTGGTAATGTGTTTGGCTCGTTTTCCCAGTTCGACATCATTGGTCAGGATGGCACCGCCACCACCGGTGGTAATGGTCTTGTTGCCGTTGAAGCTAAGGGTACCCATCAGGCCAAAGGTGCCAGTGTGACGACCTGCTACGGTGCTGCCCAGTGATTCAGCAGCATCTTCAATCAAATGCAAGTGGAAGTCATGGGCTATGGCCAACAATGCATCAATGTCAACGGGATGCCCAAAGGTATGCATGGGCACCATGGCACGAATGACACGGCCGGTACCACGGTTGATGCATTGACCGCTGCGCACTTCAGTGGTGCCTGACAGGTAATCACGAAGGGCGACCGCATCCATTCCGAGCGACCGGTCTTCGCTGTCCACAAAATGCGGTGTCGCTTGGCAATAGGCCACCGCGTTGGCAGTGGCGATGAAGGTGAGCGCGGGCAACAACACTTCGTCGCCAGACTTCACGCCCGCCAAAAGTAAGGACACATGCAGTGCGGCAGTGCCATTGACCACTGCTACCGCACGTCTGGCACCGGTAAAGTTTGCCAAATCATCCTCAAAACGATCAACAAATTTGCCTACCGAGGACACAAAGGTTGAATCAAGACACTCCTTCAGATAGGTCCATTCGTTGCCATTAAAACGGGGCTCGTGCAAGGCAAGTGGCAGGTCACCATCTACAGATTTAATAGCACGGACAATATCCTGTGGCAGATTGCTTGGCATATCCATGGAACCTAGATGTTGTAGATGTCAGCTTTATAGGCGGACAAGTTTGCGGGTTCACGGAACCACGTAACGGTTTCTGTCAAACCGCGCAAAAATCCTTCACGACTGCCATATTGGGGTTGCCAGCCCAGCAGTTCTCGCGCTTTGGTGTTGGATGCCCATAGTCGTTCCACTTCACTTTTTTCCGGGCGCAAACGCTGTTCGTCCGTAATAATTTCTATGGATGTTCCCATTGTTTCAGCGATGGCGTGGGCAGTGTCACCAATTGAAATTTCGAAATTGCTGCCAAGGTTGATGACCTCGCCAACACCACGGTCGGACTCCAGTGCCGCGATAAAACCTGCAACTGTATCGGCCACATAGTTGAAATCGCGTGTGGGTGACACGGCGCCGAGTTTGATCTGCCGTTGACCATGGGCAATCTGAGTGATGATGGTTGGAATCACGGCGCGAGCGGACTGGCGCGGGCCATAGGTGTTAAAGGGCCTCAGTAGCGTAACTGGCGTACCAAACGATGAATAAAACGACATCGCAATTTGATCTGCACCAATTTTGCTCGCCGAATAGGGCGATTGACCTTGCAGCGGATGATCTTCGGTTATTGGTACGAAACGAGCCGTGCCGTACACCTCGCTCGTCGATGTCTGCACCACCTTGCGCACGCCAAGATCACGCGCAGCCTGCACAATGTTCAGCGTGCCCTTGATATTGGTGTCGATATAAGTATCGGGCGAGTGGTAGGAATAAGGGATGGCAATCAAGGCAGCGAGGTGCAGCACAGCATCACAGTCTTTCATGGCAGTGCGCACACCGTTTGGGTCTCGCACGTCGCCAGTGAAAACATCGAAATGACCCTTCACGTCTGCGCCGCAGCGGTCCAGCCAACCCCAAGAATTAAACGAGTTGTAAAGGACGAATGCGCGAACATCGTAGCCAGCACGTACCAGTGCCTCTGTCAGATGCGAGCCAATAAATCCGTCAGAGCCGGTAACTAGAATTTTCTTTTTCACAATGACTCTTTCAAAAAATACTCCCAATTTGGTGGGCAAGCCATCGATCCAATCAAACACTCAAGTATTTGCAGTTGGTCGCGCATACAAAATTGAGCGCCAATTCTCACAATCGATAACCACATCGATCAAGTCAATTTGGCTGCGAGTAGGTATGCCTGGTCCGGATATTCTGATTTCCAAAGATTTGTACTGCGGCCTGACTGGTAACGTCAAATTTGACATAGGTGCGGGTGATGATGTTTGGCCCGGTTTGAAGCATAGGTCGATACAACATATTGAATTTACTGTATTTTTAATAGCTATTTACAAATATTTCTAAAACTAGAGGTCTATTTCATAGCGATTTCATTACGTCCAAAGGCGACCCGCAAGCGCGCCAGCTTTGGTGCTGCATCAGGGTCTTGTTTTGTTTTGCGCCAAGCTTGGCGCACGAACACAAAAAACAACAAGACAAAGCCGGTACCCATAGCAGTTATCACGGCAATTAGACTTTTCTTTGGCGCTACTGGCTCTGTGGGTAACGTGGGTGGCTGCTTAACCACGTCACGTGACAAGCCTTGCAAGGCGCGTGGGATGCTAATCACCTCATTGAGGTATCGGGCCTGCAGCTCTCCCACTGCAACCAGACCTGTCCCAGCCTCGCCACGAGTTAAGGGCCTTCCAAGGTTAACTGCGCCTTCTACGCTGAGCTTTTCCAGAAGTGTCGACACAGATGCAAGAGCGTTGCTGGCGTAGCTCAAGCGCTTTTCAAGGTCTGCACGGTCCTGAGGACCTGGCACGGTGCTTCTAAGCCAGACGTCAATCACAGCATTGGACAAATCTTGGGCATGTTTGGGGTCATTCGCGGTGACATGAAGACGCAGCAAGCCGTCTTTGCCCAAGGTCGCCTTTATTTTTTCAGCCAAGTCGACACGGGCGTTTTGAATGGGCATATCTTTGAACAAGTCGCTGCTGGAAATCACTGGATCCAAAACCAATGGCGACGTCATCATGGACGCCGCTTGAGCGGCGCTGGGCGAGTTGGTCGACGGAATCAACAGGATGGCCTGGCTGACAAAACTTTGCGGCAGCACAAACCCGACGCCAAAAGCCAACAATCCGACCACCAACGGCCCA
>Ga0209211_10002534_pt1 | contig 31325 bp, 30 predicted proteins | sample RifGroA2_FD_183992 | JGI IMG/M metagenome (GOLD analysis project Ga0209211, IMG submission 183992) | Groundwater microbial communities from Rifle, Colorado, USA - Groundwater A2 (SPAdes) (version 2) | ecosystem: Environmental > Aquatic > Deep subsurface > Groundwater | place: Rifle, Colorado...
CTCGGTTGAAGACGCCATGGAAAAACTCCAATACGACCTCTACTACATCAAACACCGCTCCCTCGTTCTGGACTTCGGCGTCGTCCTTAAAACAATAAAAATCGTCTTGAGCAGGGGCGGGAGGTAACGGATTTAATTAGCATGTTTTACTTCAAAGGAACGCGAAAGCCGGATTTTACAAAAATCCAAAAAATTGACTACGATGAATACTGGAAAACCCGGGGTTTTCAATTGCGAAGCAAGCTGATGGAACGCGAGCTTATTTTTTTTAACTGGATTTCAAACGGCGCGAAAGTTCTTAATGCCGGCTGCGGCAATTCCCGATTGCTTTTGGAACTAAAAACAAAAAAGAACTGCGACTGCGCCGCCATAGACGCCTCGCCTCTCGCGGTTGAAGGCCAGAAAAAAGCGGGCGTACAAGCTCGCGCGGCCGACCTTGAAAACGACAACTTTGACCTTACCGAAAACTACGATTACATTATCTTGTCCGAAGTATTGGAGCACCTGCGCCAGCCCGAGGACTTAATTGCTAAACTCACGCCTTACGCGAAATACTTCATTTTTTCAATTCCTAACTCCGCTTTTTATCGCTATCGCCTCGGCCTTATGTTCAAAGGACGGTTTATGACGCAGTGGAATCAGCATCCTTCCGAACATTTGCGCTACTGGAGCCACATTGATTTTATGGATTGGCTTAACGCGATGAATTTGGAAATCAGCCAAAGCGTCGCCTCAAACGGTTTTTGGTTCAAAAACATCCGGCCAAATATGTTCGGCCATCAAATTTGTTATTTGGCCAAAACTAAAAAATGAGAATACTTTATTTATCATTTTCAAACACCGACCGCTCGGTAAACAAAGTTTACATAAAAGGACTGGAACAAAACGGCGTTGAGGTCTTAAGCCATTGGTCAAACCGCGAAGGAGTCAAAAAAATTTTTGACATTGCCAAATTTTACCGGCTCAATCATAAAAACGTCGATTTTTTGATTGTCGGCTACGACAGCCCCGGACTTGTCGTTTGGCTGGCAATGATTTCCCGCAAAAAAATTATTTACAACGCCCTGTGTTCGGTTTACGAAAGATTGGTCGTCTCAAGAGGCCTGGCTTCAAAATTTTCTCTCAAAGCGTTTTATTACTGGCTTCTTGATTTTCTCGCCTGCCACACCGCTTCTTTGACAATGCTTGAATCAAATCAGCAGATTGATTACTTCAGCAAGCTCTTTTTTGTCCCAAAGAAAAAATGTTTTCTTGCGCGAACCGGAGTGGATGAAGAATATTTTTACTTTGAGCCGAACATTAAAAAATTTGATGAATTTACCGTAATATTTCGCGGTCGCCTGCTTCCCGAAGCCGGGGCGGAATATGTCGTAATGGCCGCCAAAAAACTGGAAAACCAAGGCGTGAAATTTATAATGCATTCATTCGGCCAGGAATTGCAAAAAATTCAGGACTTAATTGCTCAATTAAAACCAGTAAATTTAAAACTGGAGACGAAAATTCTGCCGGACGAACAATTACGGGAGTTAATGCAAAAGTCGCATTTAAGTTTAGGCCAGCTCTCCGCTCACGACCGGCTCACTCGCACAATACCCCACAAAGCATACGAAAGTTTAACGCTTAAACTGCCTTATCTTACGGCAAGAAACAAAGGCATAATGGAATTATTAAAAGAAAACGAAACCTGCCTTGCCTTTAAACCTGCGGACGCGGACGACTTGGCGGCAAAAATCCTTTGGGCAAAAAACTACCCGCAAGAACTTGCTATAATTGCGGAAAACGGCCGCCGCCTTTATCTTGAGCATCTGACCTCAAAGCTCTTGGCGGAGAAAATATTAGAAAGAATTGCCAAATAAAATTAAGGGAGATTTTATTAAAAAGACCTCTTTCTTGAAAGAAAGAGGTCTAAATAAATATTTGTTGTTTATACTATTCGGAAACCCCGAAAGCCGGTATCTTTTTCAAGATATAATTTTTGAGCCGTTTCCAGCGTTTCTTTTCTTTTAATCTCATAGTTTTTCTCAATTAATTTGGTGTTTGCCTCAAGAAGGGCGCGGTGGAATTCGTCATCGTTCATTTGAGTAAAGTTGACGGAGAGAAGATCGGAATTAACATGTTTCCTTTCGTAAAAATCTTCCGGCCCCTCAAGCAGGCCATTTTCGATGGCGTGATAATACAGAGGCGAACCCGGGTACGGAGTAACGGGCCTAATGGTTCTTAATTGATTATGATCGTCGTATTTGAAAAGAAAATCCAAGCCCTTTTGCAGAGTTTCTCTTGATTCTCCTATATTGCCGAAAATAATATTGAGGCCCGGGTGTATGCCTGCCGCCAGGGTATTTTCCACCCCTTCAATGATTTGTTTGGTTGTTAAACATTTTTTCATAGTTCTTAGAATTTCATCGTCCATGCATTCTATTCCGTAGTTAATAAATGTACAGCCCGCCTCTTTCATTAATTTAAGAAGTTCGGGCTTTGCGTAATTCAACCTGCCGTTGCATTCCCATCGTATTTCCAATTTTTCGTCCAAAAAGTCCTGACACAACTCGGCTACGCGGGAAACAGAATTCATCAACAATTCATCCCAAAAGGCAAAGTAGGTTATGCGGTATTCCTCTTTAAGTCGTTTGATTTCTTGAATAACATTTTCATTTGATCTTATTCTCAGTCCGGTATCAAGCCGATAACAAAAATTACACTTAAAAGGACAGCCCCTGCCCGTGAGCATCAGCATACATCGGTCGTTTCTTTTTACGGCAGGATTTGGGGCATACAGGGCGTAATGTTCCATGGGAAAGAGATCCCATGCCGGGAAAGCTATTGTTTCCAGATTTTGGATTAATGGCCGGCGTTGGTTTTGAAAGAAACCGCCGGAAGAATCAAGATAAGCAATCCCTTTAATCAAGGACAACGGCCTGTTTGTTTCAATGGCTTCCAATAAATCCACGATTGTTTCTTCCCCTTCACCGATTACTGCCGCGTTTGCCCTTGTTTTCCTCAAAAAATATTCCGGCTCCGGAGAAGGGCCGTGTCCGCCCAAAATAAAGAAAGGCCTGTCTTTGGCTTCATTAATCGCTTCCGATATTCTTATCATTTTGCGATATTGCCAATAACCCCCGATCACCCCGAGCCCAATCGCGTCAAAGTGTTCATGATTTAGGAGATTAGTAAGATGCTCTTCCGGCCAGTGATAAATATCTTGGTTGTATATTTTTACTTCATGGCCGGCACGGCGACAGGCGGAAGCGATATAGGCAATCCCTAGCGGGAAAAAAGAAATATGAGAATCATTATCGTACGCAACGAGAAGAATTTTCATAATACTCCCCTGTTTTATTTTAAAAAAACTAAGAAGATTTTAAATCAAATAAGGCATTATGTCAAGCTACGAGTTTTGCGATAATTTTGACATTTCCAATAAAAAATTGTAATATAAAAACAAACGCAAAGAACTTTAACAATGGCGCGGAGAAAATCATGAAACTGAAAAAAGAATTAAATAAAATTTTATCTGAATTTCAAGCCAAACGACCGGATTTAAGCGCCGTTAAAATCAATGCTCCGGATGCCTGGAACATCCGAATTGATATGACGGAAGCCGAGGATATAAAATACCGGGTCAGAAATCTCCGCAAGGACGACCTGTCCGAATTGCTCAAATTCCGGAATCAGTTAAGCCGACAGTCGCGCGACATGTTCTGCCCATATCCATGGAACGACAAAAAGAAACTGGAACAATCTTTGGTCGAAGGGATTCAAAGGGCCATAAGTAAAATTGACGCGAGCTTCCTTACCGTGCGGCAAGGAGAACCGATAGGTCATTTTTTCTTGTGGAAAGCCGGCGGCAACCCTTATTCGCAAAAGTACGGCCTGGAAATTCCTGAACTTGGGGTGGCGGTGGCTGATACTTATCAAGGACAGGGTTTAGGTCTTCTGCAGGTTCGCATCTTGCTGGCCATTGCCGAGCATTTGAACAGAGACGCCGTCGAATTAACTACCGCATTGTCTAATGACGCCGGTTGGCAAATTTACCTGAAGGCCGGATTCAAATATTTAGGCATTATTAAAAACCCGCTGGAAATTGACGTTACCGAAGCCGTCAATAACCGACGGAAAATTAACTGGCGGGAAGAAAGGCAGATGGTTTTTATCATTAACCAAGAGAAAACAAACGCCATTCTTCAATACCTTTCCTTAAAACGAAAAGAGTACGAAAAATTCATCAAATAATAAAAGCCCCGTGGACATGCCGCGGGGCTTAATTTTTGACAATTTTATTAAAAATTATACTTTCATATTCCATCCGATTCTCAATCCGCGCAACTCATCTTCCAATTGCTGTATTCTGTAAGCAATTAATTCATCTCCCATTTGAATGTCTACCGGCGCCCCCGAATTAAACTCCATAATATGTAACGGCAATTTTAATTTATGATTGATTGCCAATAAAAACGCTTGGAAGCCGCAATTTATTTCTTCCCTGACTTTATTAAAATGTGGCAGCAAGACGGCTGGAAAAATTCTCGGGCCGTAAGTAAAATCGTTTCGTTTTATATTTAAAAGCGCGCTCACGGCTTCCCATAAAAATCTTTCCATATCCTGCTGAAATTTCGGAAAGCGAAGAAAACTTATCCTGCTTCTTGCCGGCAACCATGTGCCGTGAGGGTGTTTATAAAATTCGCCCAAAAACCGTTCTGCGTGGTTTTTCACAAAATCGAGTTTGTCTGACTCGGTAAAAAAAATGTAATCCCCAAGCTTAGCCGCCTCCTCAAAACTTTTTCTGACCTGGAAATCCAACCCGTGCTTACTTGCTTTAAAAACACAAATGCCTTTAATTTTTTTTGCTTCGTCAATCAAAGGAAATTTTGAATTTGCCTGATCAACAACAATTACGGGCAGCCCAAACGAAGCAAGTTTTTTCAAAGTTTTCAACACGATTATTTTTTCTTCAACTGTCCGCGCCCAAGTAACGGTTGCGATTGAAATCTTTGGTGTCATTCTTTTATTCATTTATTCTTCGTTCTCCAATCAAAACCAATTTTTTTATCATCAAATGAAATCCGCTCTTCGTCGGGATGCTCCGTATTATATACTTCGGTAACGTGGTATAAAAGACGGACTTTTTCATTGCCTAACACCTTATAGCCATGAGCAACTTCAGGTGGAATGTAAATCAGCAAAGGATTGCTTTCGCCGGCAAAAATTACTTGCGTTTCTTTGTGTGTCAGCGAGTTTTTTCTAAGGTCATAAAGCACTATCTGCGCCATTCCTGATAATACAAACCAGATATCCCACTGTTTTTTGTGCCAGTGAAACGCTTTAATCACGCCCGGGTATGTTTCGGTATAAATGGTTTGTTTAATCGTCGGCCGGGTTTTATAGACTTTTTTGCAATAAAGAAGAAAGTCCCGATGTGTCGGGTCTGATTCTTTCGCCACTTCAGCCAAAAATCCGCGATCATCATTAAATAATTTTATTTGTTTAATAAAAACGCCTTCAATCATGTTTTTATAATACCGCGAATCCCGGAAAAAGTGAAGAGTACAAGATATTGTCAAAAGTAAATTTTCATAGTAATGTAGATATGTTCGGTTATAAAATTTTGTAGATAATTTTGATAGTTTTTTATTTCTCATGACTAACACGCCTTATCAATCAAATTTGCAAATCAATACGCCTAAGCGTATTTTAATTTTTGGGGGGGCCGGCTTTTTGGGGGCCAATCTGGTGCGACGCTGTCTGAAAGAACCTCATGTTCTGATAACTGTCGTTGATTCGCTTGATCCGGCGCTCTTAAGCACTAAAGCGAGTCTCGACGCGGTGGCGGATCATATTACTTTTATTCAGGGCGATATACGCGATGTCAAATTGCTAAAACGCGTAATACCCGAGCAGGATATAATTTTTAATTGCGCGGCGCAAACATCTCACCCTCGTTCGCTTGAAGATCCTGTTTTTGACACCGAGGTCAATTGCATCGGTAATTTACGGCTTCTCACCGCGATTCGTGATTATAATCCGCGCGCTGTCGCAGTGTATCCTTCTTCCAGTACTGTTGTGGGCAAGGCCGTCAATGAAGTAATAGATGAACAACACGGAGAAAAACCTCTGGATATTTATTCGGCCAATAAAGGCGTGGCTGAAAAATATTACAGGATATTCAACAGGCTTTATGATTTAAAAACGGTCGTGCTGCGATTTGCCAACCTTTACGGTCCGTTCGGCAAAAATGATCCGGCTTTTGGTTTTGTAAATTATTTTATTCAACAAGCAGCTCTGGGAAATACAATCACCTTATTCGGAGACGGTAATCAAACTCGCAATATAATGTTTGTGGATGACGCCACCGACATTCTCTGGCAAGCGGCCTTTTTGCCACAGCTCATCGGCGAAACATACTTTGCCGTTCATTCCGAACACCACAACGTTAGAGAAGTAGCCGAAGCAATTATTGAAATTTTTAATAGCGGGGAATTAAAACTGGTGCCATGGCCCGATGTCCGCAAGCGAATTGATGTTGAAAAAGTTTTAATTTCTTCCGCTCGCCTGCGTGAACTAACTGGTTGGAAAGCAAAATACACCCTAAAAGACGGTCTTAGACTTACCTATAACCGCCTGAAAGGAAACTACTGATGCCTCAAACACAGCGCAAACTTAATATTTTGGTCACCGGAGCGCTCGGCCATATCGGATCCGCTTTAATAAGAAGTTTTCCTTCGTCGCTCGTCGGCAACATCATTTTGCTGGATAATCTGGAAAGCCAGCGTTATTGTTCTCTTTTTAACTTACCGAAAGAATTTTCTTATCGCTTCATTGAAGAAGACATAAGAACTGCCGATCTAAACAAGCACCTTCAAGGAATAGACGTGGTTATTCATCTGGCGGCCTTAACTAACGCTGAAGTCAGCCATGCTCAGAAGCAAGAGGTGGAATCAGTAAATTTCGACGGTCTTAAACGGGTGGCAAATGCCTGCCTTGCACAAAAAATCAAACTATTCTTTCCTTCAACTACGAGCGTGTACGGCAGTCAGGAACTGCGCGTCAACGAAGAATGCGCGGAACTAATACCGCAGAGTCCTTACGCCAAATCAAAACTTAACGCCGAATACCATCTTCGAGATTTGAAAGCAAAAGGTTTACAATTTGTAACCTGCCGCCTCGGCACCATATTCGGTCCTTCTATAGGAATGCGTTTTCATACTGCCGTGAATAAATTTATATGGTTGGCGTCCACCGGAAGACCGCTAACTGTCTGGAAAACCGCGTTGCGGCAAAAGCGCCCATATCTTAGTTTAAACGACTGTCTTGAAGCAACCAATTTTATTATTAAACACGACATCTTTAACGGCGAAGTGTATAATATTCTTACCGAAAATTTCACCGTGGAAAACATTATAACCGAGATTCGCAATTTTATTCCGGATTTAAACATAGATTATGTTGATTCACCGATAATGAACCAGTTGTCTTACGAAGTTGACGATACGAAATTCAGAAATTTAGGATTTACTCCTCAAGGTTCCCTGAACGAAGAAATCAGAAATACTATTAATTTACTTAAAGGCATTACTAAATAACAATTCTAATACCATTTACTATTATGACAATAAAACTTAAACCTGTTATTGATTTTGGTAAAATGCCCATCGCCAACGCATTTCTCACTCCCGATCAGTTTGCTGACGAATATTTTTATCAAATGGTGCTCGGGTATGACCCGGAAACTTTAGCGATTGGATTAGTAAATCGAGTGCCGCCGGAAAAAATGTTTCATGACCACTATGCTTTTTTTTCTTCTACCTCCAAAGGTATGCGGGTTCATTTTTGGGAAACCGCGCAGAAATTATTGCCTTACGCCGGAAAAGGACTGGTGGTTGAGGTTGGCAGCAACGACGGCATAATGCTTGAGGCATGGAAGGAGTTGGGGGTTAGAGCAATTGGCGTGGAGCCGTCCGCCAATGTCGCGCAAGTTTCAAGGGAAAAGGGGCACGAAGTCATATCAAAATTTATGAGTGATGAGGTGGTGGACGAAATTCTCGCAAAAGGCGGGGTAAATTTGGTTTATGGAGCAAATGTGTCTTGTCATATCGAGTCTTTTGCTGACTATATTAGAAATGTTGCCGCGCTGATTGGCGGGAACGGAATATTTGTTTTTGAAGATCCGTATTTTTTGGACATTGTGGAGAAGACCTCTTATGATCAAATTTATGACGAGCATGTTTGGTATTTTACCATTTCTTTCATTAATAAGATGGTTGAGCCCTATGGCCTACATGTGTTTGATTGCGAGCACATTGAGGTTCATGGTGGGGAACTTCGGATGTATGTAGGGCACAAGGATAAGCATCGGGCCAGCTCCGCGGTTTCCGAGTGGCTTAAGAAAGAAGCAGGATTGGAAGAAAAGATTGATTTACTGCATGAGAATATAAAAAAATCAAAAATTGCCCTGTTAGATATTCTAAATAAAATAAAAAAAGAAAGGAAGAAAATATGCGGTTTCGGCGCCACCTCAAAAGGTGTAATTATTACAAATTATTGCGGCATCGGACCTGACTTAATCCCGTTTATTACCGACAACACGCCAATTAAACAAGGAAAATATTATCCGGGCGTTCACATCCCGATTGTTCCGCAGGAAAATTTTAAAAATGTCGATTATGCTTTTTTGTTTGCTTGGAATCATTTAAAAGAAATTGACCAGAGTCAATCTTGGTTCAGACAAGGGGGCGGTAAATGGATTACTCACGTGCCCACGCCAAAAATCATATGATTTTAGATTTTTACAAAGGAAAAACCGTTTTGGTTACCGGTGCCGGCGGTTTTATCGGGTCAGCATTGGCCGAAAGATTAAACGGTGTTTCGTGTAATTTAGTTCTGCATACCCATATTACAAAACCTGTCTTAAAAACAAATTTAGCAAAAGTAAAAATGGTAACCGGTGACATTACCGAGCCGGGAGAGTGGGAAAAAAATTTGCCGGAAGTGGATATTATTTTTCATTTAGCCGAACATCATTATAAAACTTTTGATCCCGAGAAAGATTTGTCAATAACCGCCAAACCGGTTTTAGATCTTTTGCAAATTTTGCGAAAGTCCGATTCCTGTGCAAAAATTGTTTTTGCGAGTTCGAGTAATTTAGCGGGGTTAGTTGATAAACTGCCGGTGACTGAAGATTTTCCGGATAATCCATTGACTGTTTATGCGATCCACAAACATTTGGCAGAGAAATATCTTGAGTATTACGCGAGAGAATTTGGAATAAATAGCGTAATACTTCGTCTCGCAAACGTTTATGGCCCGGTAACAGATCAAGAGGTTACAAAAAGAGCGGTCTTGAACCATGTAATTGATCAGGCATTGAAGCGGGGTGAACTGAGGCTGTTTTCAAACCGTGAATGCGTAAGAGATTTTATTTATATCGCTGATGTGGTGGATGCCTTTCTGGCAGCCGGAACTATTGATGCCCGGGGGGAACATTATATTATCGGCAGTGGAGAGGGAAAGACACTTTCTGAAGTTTTCGAGACCGTATCTCAAAAAATTCAGGAGAAGACAAAGAAAAACGTAAAAATATTGATTGACGATTCAATAAAAATTTCAGAGGTTGAAAAGAGAAATTTTGTCGCTGATTATTCAAAATTTAAAAGTAAAGCCGGGTGGTCGCCAAAAGTTACACTCAACGAGGGAGTTAAGAAAACAATTAATTATTTTTTGGAAATATATGAAAGTTCCATTTCTTGACTTGTCGTTTACAACTGGTCTCATAAAAAAAGACTACCTCCTTGAGGTTAATGAGTTTTTGGATCGGAATCAATTTATTTTGACTCAAGAAGTCAGCGACTTTGAAAACGCTTGGGCAAAATATGTTGATGTGCGATATTGTATTGGGGTTAGCAGCGGATCGGACGCTTTGTATCTTGCCTTAGTTGCTTGTGGCATAAACTCGGGGGATGAAGTAATCATTCAGGGCAACGCTTATAATGCGTGTGTCACGGCAATAATTCATGCCGGCGGCGTTCCTCGATTTGTTGACATTGACTCAGAGTCATTATGTTTAGACACATCTAAAATCACCCCTCTTATCAATTCTAAGACGAAAGCAATTATGCCGGTGCATCTATATGGTCAAGCGTGCCCCATGGATGAGATTATGGATATCGCCAAAAAGCACAACCTGAGAGTTGTCGAGGATTGCGCCCAGGCGCATGGTGCCGTTTATAAAGATAAACATGTAGGAAGTTTTGGTGACGCGGGGGCTTTTAGTTTTTATCCCACAAAAAATTTAGGCGCTTTTGGTGACGCGGGGGCAGTAGTGACAGACGACGAACAGATTTTTACAAAGATTATCGCCTTGCGAAACCTGGGCCAAATTTCCAAAAACGATCATCGGTATTTTGGTCTTAATATGCGACTTGATTCTATTCATGCAATCGCTTTGAAACTTAAGTTAAAGAAATTCCAGGAAGTTACAGAGTTTAGAAAAAAGGCCGGTGAGTATTATGAGAAGCTTTTCAGAGAGATGAATTTGCAAGTAAAAACCCTGAAGACAAATTCTTATTCCACAAACGTGTATCATTTATATGTAATCTGGAATTATGGAATGGATCGCGACAAGTTGCGGAAAAAACTCATAGAGCGAGGTGTTGAAACAGCAATCCATTATCCGGTTCCGGTTTATAATCAGCCGTTTTATCAAGAACAAAAAAAAGACCCGTGTCCTGTGACGAATCGGGTCTTAAATGAGATTGTCTCGCTTCCAATGTTCTACGGCATCACTACTGAACAACAGCATTATGTTGTAGAAACTCTTGCTTCTATTTTACACGCTTGAGATAACCATTGGGATTCCAAGTGACAAAGAATTTTTCCCGAGTTTTATCTACCATAAACTCGGGATGTTTTTTAAGATATTCCCTGACAGATTCCATTGGTCCCGGTCCAAAATCGCTGCGGACAGGATAACCATTGAGATAAGTGTCTTCCAAAATCATATAGCTTCCGATCGTGACCATTTTTCCGTACAGTTCCAGCTCCTTGTCCACGTGATGTTTGCGGTGGAGGGAATCCAACACCACCATAACCGTTTCGCCCGGTTTAATAAGCGATTTCATTTTTGAAATAATCTCGTCATCTATTGACGAGCCGGTCAAATAGGTGATGCGGTCATGCTTAGGACGATTGGGCAATTCTTCTATATCAACCGTGACAATGCGTCCCTTGCCGATGAGGTCAAACATGTTGGCCATGAAAAGCGCGCTTCCCCCTCGGCTGGTTCCGGTTTCCACAATAAGGTCGGGCTTAAGTTCGTAGATCATTTCTTGATAAATCCAAAGATCCAGAGGCAATTTCCATAAAGGCATTCCCATCCAGTAAGTATTACGCCAGGTGCGATTTTCTTCGCGGAAATATAGTTTTCCAAAAAGCGTTACGCTCAAATTGTGGCTAGTGAAATAACTGCGGATAATTTTCCTGACCAAATTAATTTTGATGAGAATTTTTTTAATCATTTATTTAGATTTAATTAATTATTTTTTAATAAATAGGATTCCCAAAATACTTTATCATAACGACACCAAGCATGACAACCAAAAGGAAGTTGCCGGTTGTTTCGCTCAAAGCAGTAACGTGGTCCGGTTTCAAAGGCAAACCGCAATCCTTCATCAACCGGCGCCACTTTAAACTCGGTATAATAATTTTTGGCTTTAAAAGAAAACCACCTGTCTTCAATTAGTTTTGTCCTTTTTGGCGTATTAAGCCAAAGGTCCCGGATTTTTTGAAGCAATCCATCAAAACGCCTGTTTTTGAATGCTGATTTTACTTCTCGCCAAATTGCTTTCAAAGGATGTTGGCCCATTTCAATGGCCTTTATGAAACTTTCTACCTTGCGGAGCGCGAATCCGCCGTTTCCAACAGCGTCCGGGAAATCATATCGTTTTACCATCTGCGATTTAATCCACGGCGCGCCGATATAATCATACCCCTTTTTACACCAATAACCAAGCTGATCAGAAAATACAAGGGAATCCAGCTCATACAATAAAATGTACTCATAATCCGCGAAAGATTCATAAAATTCACGCGAAATAAGTAAATCCGCGTTAGCTTTGGCGCTCGTAAAGTGTTTGGCCGGAAATTTTTTCGATATGAAACCGGGCAGACCAAACTCCTGGTCGTCGGGAACGCACGCATATTTGTCGTATTTGCCAAGAAAATGATTCAAATGGCGCAACGAAATTTCCTCATCCGAAGTGAGATTTTTTTTGTAAATGGTTGTAACAATGGCCACGGGTTTAGTTTTCATGTATTCTTTTCACAAAGGATTAAGAAACGATCCTCCCTTTCTTCGCCCGAGGGCAGGACTGAAAGAATTTTAAAATATTTTTCCAATTCTTTTTTAAATCCCCCCATGTTATACCACTCGATCTTTTTTATTCCTTTTTTAAACCATTTCTTAATATGAAAGTCATCGTTGCTTACAAATTCAATTATTATCCACTTTTTGGAACACAACCGAACTGTTTCAACAATTTCCTCAAATGAGAGATTTTGGTAATAAATTAAATGATGCACTAAAGCCAACATCAGCACCAAATCCGACTCATGCCTTGACGCAAAGTTTGGGTAAACAGTCTTTTTGTGCGGTTTCCAGAAAACTTCAATGTCTTTGCTTAAGCTTCGGAAATCGGTGACTGAAGTATTGCTTAATTCCGATTCTATTTTATACGCCATGTCCACCGCAACCTCATCATAATCGGTCAGCAAAATTGTTTTGATATTGCTGTTTGAGAGTTTGACTAATTTGCTGTAAAAACCGGTATTGCCGCCCAAATCAAGGAGAGTTTTGGCTGGCAAATTTTTAACCATTTGAGCAAGAGACTTCATTTTTTGATTCCAGGAACTTAAGTCTTCCACTTTCGCCCCTTCTCTTTGGTAATATTTTCCCCATTTGGTGGGCGGATATTTGATTTTTAAATTTTGAAGATATGCTCGTAATCCGGCAAGAACTTCCAATTGCCCTGACTCCGTCTTCACAGAGCGGCATTTTAAAATAAAATACCAGCACCTACCAAGGGAACTGATTGTGTGAAAAGGGTGACGAAAAAAAGAAAAATAAAAGAATCTAAACGAGTTAAATGGTTTATCTAAATATTCAGCGGCCAGTTCTCGATATTTTTTTCCTTCGGAGATTTGAAAATAATTCACCGGCAGAACAAAATTATGGAAGAAATGAGTTATCCATACATGGCTGATTTGAGCAGGATTTTTGACAATACTCCCGTAATCTAAAAAGTACCATCGCCGACCGCTATAGGTCAGGTTAAACGCGTGAGAATCTTTAAGGAAGAGACCTTTTTTGATTAGCTCAATAGTCGCGTCCAAAAGAAATACCCCGGCATCTTTGGTCATCTCTCTGCTCCATTCAAAAAGATAATTTATATCCGGCACGATTTCGTGCTCCAATATGAGCTCGTCGTTTTCTCCCGCGTACTCATCACTGATTTTTGTTTCCACTAAAAATTTATCAAACAGAGGCTTAAGTTTTTTGCTCTCAAAAAGCCATTGAAAAAATTCTTTATAGGGATTGTTGATAATTCTATAAAGCTTTTGCTCTTCGCCGTGGATTTTTATCATTTTACCCACACGGTCAAATCCTTCCGATATTTCTATAATACTGTTCTTTTCTAATTTCTTCATAAACTTGTTTATTATAAAACGCTGTATAATTTTTGAAGAGAGTTCCGTATTTCATTTGGCGTTACCGGTTTAGTTGCGTAAGGGGCGGGAAATGATTCAAGGGAAGTCATAAAAAATTCTTCCGGCATATCTGCGAATATGCGCTCGAACCTTTGTAAAAAATTTGAATTAAATCCGAAACAACGATGATAGGAATAAGCCGGTATGCCGATGCTGGCGGCAAAGAGAGCGGAAGTTGAGAGATGGCTAACCGCTAATGCTATTTCCGAAGCGTGACGAATCAAATATTGTTCGGCGTTTCCGGGCTCGCGATTAATAGTCCAACCGTCGCAATTTACCAATTCAAACTCATTTAACTTATTTGGATGAAGGCGAATCTCCAAAAAATATTGGCCTTGGTATTGTTTCCGCAAATTCTGAAGAATTTGACTGATTTTATTATAATAATTTTCATTTCGAACAAAATCGGCAAGAAAAAAAACTATCCGAGCGCGCTCCCCTGTTTGTTTTTGCTCGTTTCTGAGGAGATAATATGGAAAATAAATCTCCGCGGGTTCCAAATTTTTCTTGAACACTGACTTGATCACGAAGACCTTGTCGTATAAAAGTTCAACCGGCGCGGAATATGAGGTTTCGTGCGTTTGCTCTTTTCCTTTTATCCAATAAAAAAGCGTCCTCTTTTTCAGCATCAATAACGGCTCAAGCAGCAAGTAATGTACCCACCCCGATTTGGTTATCCAAAATTCTTTTGAAAATAAAATATCTGACAATTTCTTATGGACCAAGCCGCGCATGTCGCCCCGACAGAGAAATATTTGTTTATTCCTTGAAAAAACGGAGGTCACAATATTTTCCACATACTTAAAATAGGAGAGTGTCAAAAAAACATCATCTTCGCCAACAGGCAATTTTTCTATTTGCCTGCGTAGTTTTTTAACAGACTTAATAAACTGGAAAACGCCTTTTAAATTATGCGCCCGTTCCGGTTCTTCAAAAAATAAAACTTGATCAAAATGATTTTGATAACTGTCGCTTTCAATAAATTTCCAATATTTGTGCCTGGAAATAATCAAATTAAAACCGGTACTCGTCGGGCAGGCAACTCGAATTGCCACGGCCAGCGACAGTTGCCATGGATGGTCAATTATCATCCAAATTTTTTTCTTGTCGGTTGTCATAAATATTTTTTAATTTTCTGAATATCCGCTTCTTTTATATCTGCTCCGGTTGGCAAATTTAAACCTTGTTTGGAAATTTGCAAACTGTTTGTATTTGAAAACAAGTACTTTTTATAAATCGGCATGGAACCAAGAGAATAAAAGAACGGCCTGACATCAATCTTATTTGCCAGAAATTTTTTCAAATAAAAATTTCTTTTTCTGTTTTTTATTAAAATACTTACCAGCCAGATAACTTTTTTCCTGTCAGGCAGGTTCTTTTGAAATTCTATGAACGGAACGTCTTTTAAAATTTCCCGATATTTATTTTCAAGGTCTTGCCTTATCTTCAACAGCTGATTAAGTTTCTCCAGCTGAGCGCAACCGATAGCGGCCTGCAAATTAGTCATCCGGTAGTTGAACCCCACAACCTCATGCCAATATTTTTTTGTTTTGCTCATGCCGTGATCGCGCAATACTCTCATTTTTTCATAAATTTTTCTGTTATCCATAACGCACATACCCCCTTCGCCGGTGGTGATTATTTTATTCGCAAAAAAAGAAAAACAGCCGACATCGCCGAAACTGCCCACCTTTTTATTGTTAAATTCCGCCCCGTGCGCTTCGGCGCAATCCTCAACAACAAAAATATTATGCTTTTTGGCGATTTTCATAATTTGTTTCATGTTGCAAGGCTGACCGTAAAGATGAACCGGTATAACGGCTTTGGTTTTTGCGGTAATTGCTTTTTCAATTTCTTTAGGGTCAATTGTCCAGTAATCTTTATCAACATCAACTATAACCGGTTTTGCTTTGGCGTGCAAAACCGCGTTGATGGTGGCCGCGAAAGTCAAGTCCGGAACTATAACTTCATCGTCCTCTCCCACTCCCAAAGTCGTCAACGCAAGGTGCAAAGCCGTGGTGCCGTTGGAAACCGCTACCGCGTACTTGGTGCCGCAAAATTTGGCAAATTCATTTTCAAACCTTTCAATATACTTACCGGTTGAAGAAATCCAAGTTGAAAGAAAGGCGTCAATCAAATAAGTGAATTCTTTATCGGCTAAATTGGGGGTTGCTATGGGTAAATGAACATCTTTATCCAGCTGTGCATAGTCAATAACCCGCATTTTCTTATCAACAATCGGCAATATTTTTATTCTTTCACTCAGTTTGGCGATAATCTCTGACCGTTTTTCATCTTCACGGGCATAAACGAAATCCTTTTTTAAAAAATTTGAAACTTTTTCGCTTAATTTATGTCCCGCAAGCAATAACTCCCTGATGTCGCCGTCGGTCAGAACATTTTTCAATCTATCATTATCATCAACGACAAAAACAATTTTTTTGCCGCCTTTGTGCATTATCTCTAACGCGGAAAACAATGATTCATTTTTATTGCAAAGTAGATTTTCCATCGTATTTATTTTACATTATCAAATGTAATATTTTCATCTCTTAAAATATTACATTTGACGGTTTTGCCGACCAGCGTGCCTAAATTTTTTTCAGTCGGGACAAGACCGTCACCCGGCCTTTTATAACTGAAATGTTCTTCCGTCAGGATAGTGCCTGCCGGAATATCGGTTTTTGCGCAAATACTTCTTCTCATGCCAACCATATTTTCCAATTCGCCCCCTGTCGGTCTTTTTTCTTTTTTGCCGAGCGCCGCTTCCGTTTTCCTGATTGCTTGAACAAAATTCTTAAATTCATCCGGATTCATGGAACTGCCATGGTCAGGGCCGGCCATTGTTTTATCCAAAGTCAAATGTTTTTCAATCACCCTTGCCCCCAAGGCGGCCGCGGCAATGGAAACTTCATTTCCCTGCGTGTGGTCGGAATAGCCGACACAGGGGGCGTATTTTTTTAACGTTTCCATCGCTCTAAGGTTTTGGTCGGCCGGATTGGCGGGATAATTCGTATTGCACTGCAGCAATATTAGATGTTCCGGTCTGCCCCCAACGGAGCGAAAAGCGGCAACCGCGCCGTCAATCTCCTCTTCCGTGGCCATTCCGCTGGAAAGAATAAGGGGTTTGCCGGTCCAGGCAATTTTCTGAATCAGCGGATGAAAAACAACGTCAATTGAGGCAAGTTTATGTAATGGAACTTCGAGCTTCTCCAAAAGTTCAACGCCGAAAAAATCATAAGCGGTGGAAAGAAAAATTATTCCTTTCCCTTCAGCGTATTCTTTAAGTTCCGTTATGTCCTGTTCTTTAAGTTCCAATTCTTTGAGCATTTGATACTGGGATTTTTCCTTGCCGATGTTTATGTCCTGATATCCAGCTTTCGGGGCATTTTGCCTGATTAACACATCGGTATTAAATGTTTGAAATTTAACGGCATCAGATCCGCTGGCAACAGCCGCATCAACCAGCTTTTTGGCGAGTTTTACATCTCCATTATGATTAACTCCCGCCTCGGCAATGATAAAAACGGGGTAATTGTCTCCGATAATTTTTTTACCGATTTTGATTTCCATAAACATTTTGCCAAAAATAATCAATTGATCTTTTTAAATTTATTCGGCGCTTATGGTCGGATTCATTGATTTCAAAAACTATTCTAACATCCGAAGCGGCGAGGGCACGAAGTAAATCCGGCAAACCTTCAATTTCTCCTTCACCCAAAGCGACTCCTTCTTTATGAAATTGATTGCGGTCGGGGTCAAAAAGACCGATACTGTCATTCATGTGAACCACGTCCCCTTTTTGCAAAGCGGCTATTTCCTGCCGAAATGATTTACCTTTTATCTTTTTGATATCGGAAGGAAACAATCCTTTATAAATTTCGAAAAATCTTTCGTTGTTTTTTTCTAAAAAGGCAGATGCTTTGTATAAGGTAAAGGTGTGGCTGAAATCAAGCGCTATTCCGATTCCTAATCTTCTGATTTCTGAAAAACCTCTGCCGGAATATATCGGATAAGGATTGCCCAGCTGATTTAATTCGGAGTTGTTAACCATATCGCCGAATTCCGGAACCGGAGTGGTTTCCACTTTCAACTCTGTTCGTTTAGAGCCGGCATAATCCGCGGCCTTTTTAAGAACGGGAAAAACTCTTTTTATAAATTGGTTTTGAAAAATTTTATATCTCTGTTCGGCATTATTTCCGGCATTTTTCCATTCTTCAGGAGTCAATAATGTATTTAAATGAAACGTTGCTATCGCCTTGCCTTTTTTACCGGGTAATTCTGAAGCAAAATCCACGGCTAATTTAATGTGGCGGACGGATTTTTCGGGCAAGTGATAAAAATCCAAATCCGTTAAGGGCAAATTTGAAACCATTACAATTACGGGAAGTTCGCCCGCTTCTTTCGTTAATCTTTCAAAATTTTTAAACTGCGACTCTTTGGCGCGTCCCTTAAGCCCTTTTTCGCCCCCGCGAATTATCAGCATTATTCCCGTTTCATATCTTTTTTCAAAAGAAGATAATAGATTAAAAGTAAGTTTCAAATCATCAAAAGATTCTGCAGCGGCTGGTAAATATATTATGGACATAAAATTATTTCTTTACGATATCGCTCACCAAGCCGTCCATCCCCCATCTACCGCATAAGCGGATCCTGTCACGTAAGAAGAACTGTCAGATGCCAAATAAAGCAGTAATCCGTTGAATTCATCCGGTTTTGCCATTCTCCCCATGGGAGTCTTTTGCGCGTATTTTTTTAGAAATTCCTGATTCTGTCCGTTTTCCACGCCGCCTAAAACCAGACAGTTTGCTCTGATTCCTTTGTGTCCCCAATATGTGGCAAGGTATTTTGTTAAATAAATTACTCCGGCTTTAGTGACCCCGTAAGTTGCGGGTTGTTGATAACCTTTTTGATATATGCTTTGATCGGGCGCTACTGCTCCATAAATAGAGGCGATGTTAATAATGGACGCACCAGTCTTCATCGCGCTACCGAATACTTGACAACACAGCATTGTGCCGGTCAGGTTGATCTTTATTTCTTCTTCCCATTCGGACAGTTTGAGCTTTTCAAAAGAATAATTTTTAGATTTTTGTTTGGATAAATGTTCAACTTTATGAGTAAGCGCGGCGTTATTGATTAAAACATCAATCACCCCGAACTTCTTCAGCAGCTCTTTTTTTACTCTCTCTAAAGATGGTTTATCGCTGATATCGGCGCGAAAGTATCTAATTCTGGATTTATCTCCTTTAAACTTTTTTCTTAAAATTTTGTCCGCGGTTTCTTTTTTAACAATATCAATGACATTGACAAATGCTCCTTGAGAAATAAAGGCCTCTATATAATTTAAGCCGATTAAACCAAGTCCTCCGGTTAAGACGACAACGCGGCCAGACAAATTAAAAAGATCTTTAGTCATAAAATTCTATCGTCTTTTTTAACGCATTCATCTGCGTATCCATATCTTCTTCAATGCCTTGATTTGCGGTAAATTGCATCAGTTTAGGTTGAATTTGTTCGGCGACCGGACAATTAACATCCGCCAAAAATCCTTTATAGCTCGGCGCTTGGGGGGGAAGGTCGGCAAAAAACTTACCTTCTTCATGCAACAAAATCATTGCCGGCTCTTTGTATAAAGGAACCCAAGCGGCATAGATCCCGTCCCCGCCAAACTCCATGAATTTTTTCCTAAAATCATACCAATCAACGCCCTTTTTTTCTTTTCCTTCGTATTTTACCGCAAAAGTCCAATAAGAATTGACGTATCCGGCTTTAACTTTTTGCGGCTTTAACCAATCGCAACCGGCGACCACTTCCAGATATTTTGAAGCGATTTGTTGCCTTTTTGAAACGAATTCGTCAATGTTTTCCAATTGCGCCAGACCGACCGCGGCCGCTACTTCGGGTAATCGGTAATTCCAGCCGAAAGAATCGTGTCTTTTGTATTGAGGGTCTTGAAAAGTATCTTTGCTTTTACGCACTTGGCCGTTTATCGCTTTAACATTTTTATATCCCAGTGTCCCAAATTTTCTCATTCTTTCCGCCAATAGCTCATTGTTAGTAACCAAAATACCGCCATCGCCCGTTGACAAATGTTTGGAATTTTCAAAACTAAAACTGCCCACATCGCCAATGGTGCCGCCGATTATCTGTTTATCATCCTCGCCGAGATAACACTGCGCGCAATCTTCCAATACATATAAATTATGTTTTTTTGCCAAAGCCATAATCGCGTCCATATCACAAACAAGACCGTAGAGATGAACCGCCATAATCGCTTTAGTTTTACTTGTAATCTTTCTTTCTATGTCTTTGGGGTCAATCAAAAATGTTTCCGGATCAATGTCGGCAAAAACCGGTTTGGCGCCGGCATAAATTACGGCACTGGCGCAAGAAATCACGGTGAGCGCCGGCAAAATTACTTCGTCCCCTTGACCGACGCCGAAAGCAACCAATGCTTGATGCAGGGTTGTCGTCCCGGAAGTGGAGGTTACCGCGTATTTCATCCCAAAACGCTCGGCAAACGCTTTTTCCAAGCGCTGATTCATATTGCCGCTGGTTGAGCTTCCGAAACCTGAATCCAACACTTCTTTAACGTATTTAAGTTCGTTTCCACGAAATCGCCAAGAATTGCTCATATATTTTTATTTCTTTTACTTAATTATTTTTTATTTTCATCTAAAAAATTTTCTTTGTATTTTTGTTCCCACCGCTTTTGGTATTCCTCAACTCTGTTTTGATTTATCAGACACTCGCGCGGAAATTGCTCTGAAAATTCTTTAATGCCGTCCAGTGTGTTTATTGTTTGATTTTTCTCCAAAAATTCAAATACTTTTTGTATCAAACTGTAATCTTCAGGATAATCCAGGGTAAGCCTAAGACGGCTTAGAGGCGCGTATTTTTTTATCTCGTACTCCGCGACTTTAACGGAAGGAATTTGAGTGATGTAATTCTGCCAGCCGTCCGTATCTTTTCTTGAATCAAAAGCCGCCATTGTCCTGATCGCCGCGGCGCTCACTCCGTAAGAAAATGTCCCGTAAGGCAGGTCTTTTGGCTTGACAAAGCCATTTCCTTTTTCTAACAACTCTTTTGTTAGCGTTAAACATTGCTTATCAACAAAAAGGTCGTCGCCGTCCCATGTTACTACGGCTTCAAGCGCGTGTTCATTCACGGCTTTTAAATAGCGTTTCAGAATATCGGTCGAGTGACCCCTGACCACGTCAATTTTTTTATTAGCGGCCATGTCCGCAAGAATGTCGTCTTCCGCGTCGCTGGATGTCGCAAAAATGATGGGACCGTTCCATTTTTTCATCGCTTCGTTAAATACTTGTTCAATAAAGGTTTCTGTGCCCAGCGGCAAAAGCATTTTTTTTTCAAGCCGTGTTGAACCGATATGTCCGATTATTATAAGACCAGTGCGCATATTTTTATTGCTCCCAATCTAATCATTAAAGTTAAATTTGAAGCAATGTAATTAAATTAATTATGATTTCTGATGTTGTACATCTTGTAAAAATACGACCCTTTGTTTTTTAACAACTCTTCCGGCGTTCCTTGTTCCGTGATTTTGCCCTTGTCGAGAACAATCAATTTGTCGGCGTTCGTTACGGTTGAGATGCGGTGAGCGATTACCAGCACGGTGATTTTGCCTTTGAGATTTTCTATGGCTTTTTGGATTAAAACTTCCGATTCATTATCCAAAGCGCTGGTTGCTTCGTCAAGCACCAGTATCTCCGGTTTCCGCGCCAAAGTTCTCGCCAAAATAATCCGCTGTCTCTGTCCTCCGGAAAGAAGCAGTCCCCGCTCTCCGACTATTGTTTCAAATTTTTCTGGCTGTTCTTGAACAAAATCGTAAATGTTGGCGATTTTCGCCGCTTCTGTCAAATCGCTTTCGGAAATCGCCTCATTGTAAAATTTAATGTTATTGGCGATTGTGTCGTTCAAAAGAAAAATATCTTGCGAAACATAGCCGATTTTTTCGCGCCACTCTCCAAGGGAAATCTCAGAAACAGGCGTGTTGTCCAGCGCGATTGTCCCGCTATCCGGTTTAAAAAGTCGGAGAATCAAATCCACGAGCGTTGTTTTTCCCGCTCCCGAAGGGCCGATTAAGCCGGCCATTTTTCCTTTTTCTATTGAAAAATTCACTCCCGCCAACATTTCTTTTTCGCGAGAATAAGAAAAACCGACATTTTTAAACTCCAATTTTTCGTTAAATTGAAAATCGCGCGTGCCGGCGTCCGTCTCTCTGTGGCTGGCGGCGTCTTGTTTGTATTTAATGGTAACGCCCAAATAAGGCACCAATTCGCTTATTGTTTGCAGGCGGTTTTGAGCAGTCTGCAGATGGGAAAAAATTCTTTGTATCAGATATATAATCACGGCAAAGGAGGCGAAACTGAAACTCGGCAATTTATAAGAAATCGCGAATATCGCCACAATAAAAAGTATTCCAGCGGGCTCAACTAAAGCATAATTAACGCTTGACACAAAATTCGCTCTAATTGCCGTCTCTTGTAATTTGTCAAAGTGTTCGGACGCTTTTTTTAGGACGCTTTTTTCCGCGCGCGCGGCTTTTACCGTTTTCGCGCCAATCATGTTTTCGTTGACCAAATGCGCCACTTCTTTGGTAACATTGGCCTGATGTTGAGCAATCACCCGCGCCTTATAAAACATCGGCTTAAAGAAAAGAAACAATGCACAACCTATAAAGAGAGTCAGTAATGTAATGAGCGCGGAGATATTCAGCGCGATAACGGCGTACATCAATAAATTAGTGGCCAGTAAAATAACCCCGCTTAGGTGCCGCAGTAAAGCGGAACTTCTGCTGATATCCGTTACTAATACTTGCTCAAGGTAGCCGATTTTCTGCCGCAGAAGGTAGGGCCAGTCGGCCAGCATCGTGTCGCGGAACAAATCACTGCGGGTTTTTCTTTCGTAATCTGATGTTATCTTAACGTTAATATAATTGAAAATAATAAGCATAACCGCTTTTAAGATAAAAAGAACGGAGATAAAAATAAGGAGGTATTTTAAATTATAACCGATATTAAAAAAATTAAAAAAACTTTCTATTGTTCTGGAAATGAAATCGGCGCCCCTGTCCTGGCCATCCGAAACGAATGAAAAAAGAGGAATAATGGCGTTTACTCCGATGCCTTCAAGCAAGCCGCTGAAAAAACCGAGAACACCCAAAATAATAATATGGCGCTTGTACTCGCCGTATCCTTGCCGAAATAATTTTATAGCCGAAGTGATTCTGTCTATGGTCATTTGTTAATTGGCTTTGTTGTTAATAAACCACTGATAAGTTGCCGCGATGCCGTCCTCCAGCTCGGTTTTATGGCGCCAGCCCAATTGATGAATTCTGGAAACATCCAGCAATTTTCTCATCGTTCCGTCCGGTTTAGCTGAGTCCCAAACAATTTTTCCGCCGAACCCCGTGATGTTTTTAATCGTTTCGGCAAGCTCTTTAATTGAAACCTCCTCTCCCGTTCCGATGTTGATTGTGTCAGCGCTGTTGTAATTATTTATTAAAAAAACGCAGGCATCGGCCAAATCGTCAACGTGCAAAAACTCCCTTTTCGGGGCGCCGCTCCCCCACAACACCGCTTCGTCTTTGCCTTCTTTTTTCGCGTCGGCGAACTTCCTGATTAGCGCGGGGAGAACATGAGAGCTTTCCAAATCAAAATTGTCGTTCGGGCCGTAAAGATTGGTCGGCATCGCGGAAATAAAATTGGTTCCGTGCTGGCGATTATACGACTGGCAGGCGACAATTCCGGCGATTTTGGCAACGGCGTACGGTTTGTTTGTCGGCTCCAGCTCGCCGCTCAACAGATATTCTTCCTTAATCGGCTGGGGGCAGTTTTTGGGATATATGCAGGAACTTCCCAAAAACAAAAGTTTCTTGACGCTGTTTTTAAAGGCCTCGTGAATAACATTTGTTTCAATAACAAGGTTTTGATATATAAAATCCGCCGGATACGCGTTGTTCGCCATTATTCCTCCGACTTTCGCGGCCGCGAGAAAAACATATTCCGGTTTTTCTTCGGCGAAAAAATCGGCCACTGCTTTCTGGTCAATCAAATCAAGCTCTTCGCGAGTTTTTAAAATCAAGTTATTGTACTCCCGCGCCCGCAGAGCCCGCGTCAGAGCGGAACCGACAAGACCTTTATGTCCGGCCACGTAAATTTTAGACGATTTCTGCATATTATTTGACTCCGTAATTTTTAAGGTCGTGTTCCGTCATAATTTTCACCAACTCCTGAAAATCGGTCTTTGGCGACCATCCCAATTTTTCTTTTGCTTTTCTGATGTCCGCGATTAAACTTTCCACTTCGGCAGGCCGATAATAGCAGGGGTCTATCCCGACATAATCCCGCCAATTTTCAATTCCGGCGCGGCGGAACGCCACCTCCACAAATTCCCCGACCGAATGCGACTCACCCGTGCCGATTACATAGTCGTCCGGCGCGGGCTGTTGAAGCATCAGCCACATTGCCTCAACATACTCCGGGGCGTATCCCCAATCCCTGCGGGCGTCCAAATTGCCCAAATAAATTTTTTTGTCCAAACCGGCTTTAATGCGAGCCACTCCGCGGGTAATTTTTCGCGTAACGAACGTTTCGCCCCTGCGAGACGATTCGTGATTAAAAAGTATGCCGTTGCAGGCAAAGATGCCATACGCTTCACGATAATTGCGAACCGTGTGATAAGCAAAGACCTTGGCGCAACCGTAAGGACTGCGGGGATGAAAGACGGATTCCTCGTTTTGCGGAGGCGGAGTGGAGCCGAACATTTCGGAGCTTGAAGCCTGATAGAATTTTATCTTTTTTCCCGTATGCTCTTGGAAATCTCTGATCGCTTCCAAAATCCTTAAAACTCCGAGTCCCGTAACGTTGGCCGTGTATTCGGGAATATCAAATGAAACCCGAACATGGCTCTGCGCTCCGATATTATAAAATTCATCCGGCTGAATTTTATAAATCAGTTTTCTGATGCTTTCGGCGTCGGACAAATCGCCGTAATGGAGATGAAGCTTTCGTCCCTCCTCGTGCGGGTCTTGATAGATATGTTCAATGCGGGAAGTATTAAAAGTGCTTGCCCGGCGAATTATGCCGTGGACTTCGTATCCTTTTTCTAAAATCAATTCCGCCAAATATGAACCGTCTTGCCCGGTAATGCCGGTGATTATGGCTTTTTTCATAGTTTACCAAGGGTTAATAGTGTCAACCACTTTCTTTTTTAATTTAAGATAGGACTTAACAGCTTGTTTTTCAATTGAGGGAGAAACCAAATACAAAATTTCTTTACCCAATATTCGGTACTGCCCGCCGACTTTGTTGGCCCTAATCAGCCCCTTTTTTAAAAGGCGTTTCATTGTGCTGTTGCTCACTTTCAACAGCTCTTGAGTTTCGCTTGTTGTATAAACCTCGTTTGGATTTATTCCTGCCATACAGATATGGTATCAAAAAGTATCAAAAGGTGTCAATATGGTTCGCTGTGGATAACTCAAGGGCTTAACCGAGCAATTGCCTCCCTATGATTTTCGGCGTCAATTTGTCTTCAAATAAAGCGCGGGTATTTTCGGCCAGTTTATTTCTTAATGCCGGATTATCTTTGAGTTCTAAAATCTTTTTCGCCAAATCATCGGGGTCGGCCGGTTTAGCCATTATAATATTTTCTCCGTCAACGAAAAGCTCTTGCAAAACCGCGTGACGCGCCGTGATTACCGGCTTCCCGCAGGCAATCGCCTCGTAAATTTTATTGGGAATCACGACTCGCGCCTTTTCGTTGTCCCCGAAAATGCCGAGGCAAATATCGGCTTGGTTAATCATTTTCGCCAAGCTCTGATAATCAACTTCCGGATAAAATTTAATGTTTGTTAAGCCCAAATGTTCGGTTAAATTTTTAATTTTTTGAAACTTGCCGTTAAATCTGGTGACTACTTGAAATTCAACGGCTTCATTGTCTTTTAATTTTTGAGCGGCTTTAATCACCGTTTCCAGTCCGTGAAACGGAACAATGTGTCCGTGCCAATGAACGATAAATTTGCCTAAATCTTTTCCGACTATTTTTGCCGGAAAAAATACCTCATCGTCGGAACCGACGAACACTCTTATAAATTTTTTTGGGTCTAAATTATAACGCCCGACAACATAATCTATCTGCGCTTGAGTGTCCAGCAGTACTTTGTCGGCGAACCTGCAGGAAAATTTATCCAAAAAAGCGTAATACTTCGCTTTCAAACTGCCTCGGGAAAAAATTTTTCTGTCTTCCACGTTGGTTAAGTATAAAGAAACGAAAAAATCAAAAATAACCGGTTTTTTCGTCAATAACTTAGCGAACCATGTCAACATATAACCGCCCATGCAAACGAGCAAAATGTCATATTGGTTTTTGACCTTTTTGTGTTGTCGGTACAAATCAAGATACTTCCGAATGCCGGAGTTTCGCGTATGGCATTCCAGAACTTTCGCGCCGTTTTGCCGCAAACCTTTCCGCAGAACTTGAACGCGGGGATAATCTTTAATATAGTTTCCGAAAAAGCAAATGGTCATAGAATTGTTTTTCGCAAAACCTTTACTCCTTCAAACCAAAAAACCTCTCGGCGGGGGCCGGTATAGTGCTTGGAAACCGTATTTTCTCGCACCTGACCTTTAATAATATATTTGTCGCCGTCTAAAAAAACCGGTTCCGCGTGTTTGGTTAAAATATGAGCATAACCGGCCTGTTCAATAAAATGAGGATTGCTCTTTTCTCCGATTCTTTGACAAAATTTTTCCAAATCTTCCGGCAAATAATTTTGAACGCAATATCCGACTATTCCGCTGTTGACCAAACCAATATTTTGAGAGAGTTTGCCGCCGTCGGCAAATTCAAAATCCATCTGACTGACGCCCTTCATAAAGAAAATTTTCTCATTCATTTGAAGAAACTTAAGAATCTCTTGAGGTTCTTTAAACCACAAAATGTCCGTGTCTAAGACTAATTTCATTGGAGCATCGCCGACGAATCGCGGATCAATCAATTTTATTGCTAAAACGTACCGCTTGTCTTTTAAGGGTTTGCTTCGATAAGACAGGGCGGCGGGAAAATCTTTCAGCCAAACGGTCAGAGCCGCCTTTGTTGCTTGCTGATAATCTACCACGATAACATTGGGCGCTAATTTTGAAAGAATTTTATGATCATCCGCGGTAAAACTGCCGTCTTCATGAATGTAAACCTGTCCACTATCGGGAACGACGCGATGCCAGCTTGCCAGCGCCCAAAAGAGCATGTCCAAATCGTTGTGGCCGCATAAAAAATGAATGGAATAACCGCTGTCTGTCGCCGGTTTGTCAATCGGCCTGTTTAACTTTCTTATTTTCGGTCTGATGATAAATCGATAATTAAAATAGGCAAGCGGTTTTTTATAGACAAAAAAAGAGCGATGGATATACCGCAATTCTTTGTAAAAAGAAAATTTTTTTAAGAAAGATTTTAAAAAATTCATTGGGAATATACCAAAAAAATAACACAAAAACCCTTCTTTAACAAGAAGGGATTTAGTTTATTGATTAAGGCGATTTGATTAGGATTCTTTCTCCCGCGTCAAAAATGTCTTTTTCCCGCGGATTCAAATTGTCCGTTCCGGATTTTTCTTTCTCCAGCATTTTTTGAATAACCTCGTCAACCACCGCCGCCGGAATCGCGAAACCCATATTATCGGCATTAACCAGCGTCCAGCTGTCAATTCCCACCACTTCCCCCCGCATGTTCAGCAAAGGGCCGCCGGAGTTGCCGGGATTGATGCCGACGTCGGTTTGCAAAAAGCTGTAAATAAAGGATACTCTCTCGTTTTGCCTCTCTACTCCGCTGATAATTCCGAAATTGGCCGAATATTTATAACCGAAAGGATGACCCACCGCCAAAACAAATTGTCCGACCTGAGGAGGAGTTTTTGTCAGCGCGAGAAAACGAAACGGCCCGGGAGAGTCAATTTTCAAAAGAGCGAGATCGCTGTCGGAATCTCTGCCTATTATTCTCACGAGATAACGCAAACCGTCATAAAGTTCAATGTTAACTTCGCCGTTGTTTTCCACAATGAAACTGACCACATGTTCATTTGTTACGACATAGCCGTCATGGCTTATCAAAATTCCGGTTCCGACGGGTCTTGAGACGGGGCCTTGCGAACTGTAGACGACCACAATACCCGGCTTTGCTTTATCATACAACTCGGTAAGTTCGGAATTCATTTTTTCAAACACCCCCGGTGGCGGCTTATCGTCCGCCTTTTTTAAATAAATTCCGGAACATCCGGAATTTATCGCAAGCCAAAAAATAATGAAAAAGGGTACGACGATTTTCATCTTTTCTCTCCTTTCGGACAAAGATTGTGAATGTACTTTATTTAATTATCGCTTTATTCGAAAGAAAGGTCAAGATGTTTTGGGCCCTTTTCTCCCAAGTGTAATTCTTCGCTTCTTCCGCGGCGTTTTGAGCTATTTTTCCGGCAAGGACGCCGTCTTTCAGGACTTTCTCTATTCCCTTGGCAAGCGCCTCGGGATTGTCCGGCTCAACCAAAACCGCGGTATTTTCGTTTAAAATCTCTCTTAACGAAGGCAGATCGGACGCGACAATCGGTTTTCCGCCGGCCATATATTCAAAAAGTTTAAGCGGCGAAGTGTAAATGGCTGAAATTTTTTCTTTCGCCGAATTTGGCAGAACCAAAACATCGGCCGCTTTCAGCCAATAAGGAATCTCTTTGTGCGACCGGTGGCCGACAAAGGTCACCAGCTTATAGCTTTCGGCTTTTAGCCCCTCGGCCTGAGCTCGGGACGAAGGCTTATAGCTTGCAACGTCTTCCTCTGTTCCACCGACTAAATATACAAGAGTATTTTCAGATAAAAATTCGCTTGACTCCATTAAAACATCAGCGCCTTTCCATTTGTAAAGATGACCGGTGTATAAAACAATTTTCTTGTCTTGGGGCAGGCTAAGTTTTTTCCGGCATTCTTGCGAACTTTCTTTAACCGCGAACCGCGCCAAATCAACCGCGTCCGGCGCAACCAAAATTTTTTCTTCCGCCATCCCGACGGCCTGAAAACTTTTTTTAAGGCCGTGGCTGATGGCGACCAGCCCTTTTATTTTTTTCAAAATTCTTTGATATTTTTGGGGCGAGCCGGGAAAAGTGTGCGCTTCCCAAAAAAGATTTCTTCGCAAAAAACTAAAAAACCAAAGCGAAAACTCATCGCGGGAATAAATAATGTCTTTCGGCCTGCTTTTCAGCAACAAATAAACAGCCGCAAAAAAACCAAACGTCGCCGCCTGAATCAAAAATCCGATCTTTGGAATACCCAATAGAATCAAGTCCAAAGACGGCACTCTGATGATTTTGAAATTCTTCTTTACTCCGTAGTATTCGAACGGGTCTTGCTTTATCTTATTAAACCGCCAAGGTAATACCAATTTAACGTCAATGCCGCGCGACGTGAACGCTTCGCACATTTTTATGACCTGAATACCGTGCGCTTTTTCGGTCGGTATTCGTGAATTTGCGATGTAATAAATTTTCATTCTTTAAAAACCCGCGTTATTTTCTCAATCAGCTTGTCTAAATTATGATTTTTAATTACTTCCTCTCTTAATTTTCTTCCCAGGTCCTGCCGCGCGTTTTCCGACAAATTCATAATGGCAATGATTTTTTCAGCCAAATCTTCGGCTACTCTCGGCTTAACCATTAAATACGCGCCTTTATCTTTCAAAATGTCCGCAAATGCTTCGTTTGAAGTTAAAACAATCTTTCCGCACGCCATTGCTTCAAGCACTGCCTTGTCCACGCTTCCGGTGCGGCTTAAATTCACGAACAAATCGCACTCTTGATAATGCCACGGCAATTCGGGATAGGGTTTTGGACCTAAAAACGAAATATAATCGCTCAAATTTTTATTTTCAACTTCATCTTTCAATTTTTTTAAATAATCCTCTTGAGTTTTCAAACCCGGGGCGCCGATGATATTTACTTGAATATTTTTAATATTATTCTTGTTTACCAGAATATTAATCGCCTCAATTAAAGTTTCGTAATCTTTAACCGGCGATATTCTTCCAATTGATAAAATTTTATAGCTTGTGGCTTGTGGCTTGTGGCTTGTAGTCGGGACGGGACGGAAAAAATCCGTGTCAATGCCGTGGCCGGTAACGATAACTTTTTTGCTCGGCAAACGGAAGCTTTCCGGCGAGGCGGTCAAAATAACATCAGCCAGTAAATTCACCAGCCGCAATTGAAAGCCGACTTTTCCGTGCGTGTACCAAGTTACTATTTTCTTCCGATACAATTTCGCCCAAGACGCGATTAAAATAGTATAAATCGGATTTTGGTGGCAAAAAATTCCGTCGCTTTTTTTGACAAATTGAAAAGCGTATTTTTGAAAATTCCAAAATTTCCGCAGCTTTCCAACCCTGCGTTCTTTTCCCAAAGAAAAAATCTTGACAGTTTCGGGTAAACCGGAAATATCGCCTTTCTCAAGGCAAATCACATTAAGCGTATCCACTTTTTCGGCAAATTTACTTACCCATTGATAAGTAAACCCCGCCAATGCGTCATTTTTATCAATTTTACGAGTGATAAATAAAAGATTCATGGTTATTTCGCGTCGTGTTTTATTAATTTGTTCCAAAACATTACCACCTTTTCAATGCTTTTTTCCTGACTGAATTTTTCTTCCAAAATCCTTTGGGAGTTTTTCGCCATTTCTTTCCTTTCCGATTCTTCCATTCGCAAGACCTTCAATATTTTTTCAACCATGGCGTTTTCATCGCCAATCGGAACGAGGTATCCCGTCCGGCCCTCAACCACAACATCTCTTGCCCCGGTTGTTTCTGTTGACACAACCGGACACCCGGCGGCTCCGGCCTCAATCAGCACCTTGCCCAAACTCTCGCTGAAAGAAGGCAAAACAAAAACATCGGCGGCGTGATAATAATTAACCAAGTCCTTTTGAGGCGCGGATGAAATAAAAACAACCACGTCCTCAATTTCCAGGCGCCGAACCTTCCGCTTAAGTTTTGCCTTCTCGCCTCCTTCGCCGATAATCAAAAGAATAATGTTATGCTTTGAATTCCTGATCCGAGCAACCGCTTTCAGCAAAAGGGGCAAATTTTTTACTTTTACCAGCCGGCCGGCGTACAAAATTATTTTTTTATTAAAATAATCGTCTTTTATCTGCTTCACTTTTTCCGGCTCAAACGCCTTAAACTTTTCCAAGTCAACCGGCGTCGGAATCACCGCGATTTTTTCAGGCGCAATTCCTTTTTTGACGAGTTTTTCTTTTATGCCCTGGCTGACAACCCGGATGCCATCGGCATATCTTGCGATAAACTTGCTCAAAAACAGTTGAAAAATACCCGCTTCGGACTGAAAAGCATTCCCCCAAAAATCGCCGTGAAAATGAATTTCCAAAGAAGGTTTTTTTTCGCCAGTGGCGGATCCGCCTTGGGCGGAGAATTTCTTTTTCAACCAATAGCCGACTAAACCGGTAAAAAACGGGTCCTGCGTATCTATCAAATCATAATTATTCTGCCTAAAAAGC
>Ga0209211_10002535_pt1 | contig 31306 bp, 37 predicted proteins | sample RifGroA2_FD_183992 | JGI IMG/M metagenome (GOLD analysis project Ga0209211, IMG submission 183992) | Groundwater microbial communities from Rifle, Colorado, USA - Groundwater A2 (SPAdes) (version 2) | ecosystem: Environmental > Aquatic > Deep subsurface > Groundwater | place: Rifle, Colorado...
ACCTCAAACCCATTCACTGCCAATGTCATTTGCGTCATCTCTGATACCCCAAAATTGAACGCCTCTACGACAGCTCAATTCATGATTGGTTTCGGGACTTGTTCAGTATTTCCTTAAGAGCATTAAAGGAGATCGTGATGACCAAGGGACAATTGAAATTCGCGGCAGTTATTGCCTGGCTGGTGATGACAGGCGGCGGAATCTACCTGGGATTAATCTACATCAACCCCATTGTGGTGTGGGTGCTGGCAATGGGTTGCCCGGCCGCATTGCTTTTGACACTCCAGAAAATTGATCCTGAATCATATGTTGATGTTGATGATGATGATTACGAGATTCGACCAAGAAAAAACGATGCTGATGATGAGGATGATATTTTTATTCTGCCTCCTCCCCTCACTATTGGCTATGGAGCCTGGAGCGTAAGCGACGACGACTGAGTTGGTGTTTTACTTTTTGTTTTGTTGTTCAACCAAGGGAGAAGCAAGCATGAAAAATATCATCGTATTTCTTATCTGTTTATTTGCATTTATGCAACACGCAAATGCTGCAAACGAGCCACTGGAGGATGATGTAGTGGTCCACCGGACTGTCGACGGGCGCATTGTTCTGACATCAACCAGCCCAATCGGAGCATGCCTGGCGCGCGCCAAAATATATATTGATGAGCTGCATCCGCATGCGGATGCATTGGCTGGGCGGCACATTAATGTAGAAGAGTTAAGTGCTGTCTACCAGTATCAGCTGGGCGAAAGTGAACCTGCCGTAGCCCGCTGGCATGGTGGGGCGCCAGGCGAGGGCAGCATCTCTGTGTTTAATGATTTTTGCAGGCAAAGTTCGGCTGATCAACGTCAGACAATCGCGCATGTGCTTGGCCACGCGGTCGATGCGATCCACGTGCCGGCGCGGCGCAGTGCGGTTGGCGATATGCAAAGGCCTTGGCCAGAGCGTTCACATGAAATTGCGGCTAATGCTTGGGCAAAACAAATAATCGAACTAACTAATGGAGGTGTGAAATGAAAGCAAATCAAGATTTTAATGTAGCCAACCACAGCGATGCTGATGTTCGCGAAAAAATCTCAGCAACTCTTTTTGTAGGGGAGCCGCGCGACAAGTTTGATGCGGCCTCGCGAAACTCGTTTTTGGATTCCGTGCTGACGTTGATGCAGCAACGGGGCGGTCAAGTTATTGAAGTGCGCTAACCAGGAGATCGACATGCTTAATCTTTCATTAAAAAACATCATTGCAGCCATCCTCAGCGCATTACTGGCGCTCGCTCCGGTGGCCGCTTACCCAGTTTCAATGCAACAAATGTTTGATGGCATGGGTAACAGTACACCGGCCGGCGCGTACCACGGCCAAACGCAAAACGTTTACACCGGCGGCTCGGTTTCGATGCGAGTGCCCCAGAAAAATTATCAGTTGTATTCCTATGCACCACCATCTATCTCGGGCGGGTGTGGCGGCATCAACGCTTTTACTGGTTCGTTTTCACACATCAATTCTCAGCATTTTGTTGACGCGCTGCAAAACATTGGCTCAGCCGCGCTTTCGCAGGCCTTTTTCATGGCGATTGATTCGATGTCGCCGATGATCGGCGTCAACCTAAAGCAGTTGATGGACAAGCTGCAAAAAGCAACAAATCAATCCATCAACTCATGCGAGGCCGGAAAACAGATGGCAAACTCGCTGATGGGTAACACACCCAAGAAAATGTCCAAATGGGCATCGGAAAATGCCATTGATTTTGCGGTAATCAATGGCGTGTTTTCCGATCGCGAAGATGCCAGCCAACATATTGGCGGTAGTGACGATCAACTCACTAGCAGCGTGAACGCGGCGGCGGCAGCCGGGCATTTCCCGTTGGGAAATTTAGTCTGGAATGCATTGGCCATGCAAAACCAAAATGCGGTCGGCGATGATAAGGTCACTGAGTTCGAGGCGCGCCTGATCATTTCGCTAGTCGGAACAACCGTCGTGACAAATAGCCCGAGCGATGCCGCCGCAGGCCAACAGGCTCAAAAAATGGTACCGGTCGCACCATTGATCAGCGCCGAGCGTCTTGAAAACTTTATCGGTTTGGACACCGCACAAACAACAACCCTGTCTGGCTTTCAAATTTACTCATGTAGGGACGGCGATGCGGACCAGAAGCCGAATGGTGGCGCGAGCGGCGATCCGGATCCTTCTATTGTGAGTGCGCCGACCGCCTTGCAATGCATCGGCATGACACCAGCAGATGTATCCACCGCTGGCGGCGCGGCATTCAAAAGCATGCGCGCGCTGGTGCACGAAAGGCTGATCTCGATTAATGATGCGTTGCTCAACGATCAAGCTATTTCCGCCACGGATAAAGCTTTTATAAATTCAACCAGCGTTCCCGTCTACAAAATGCTGGCCGTAAGTAATGCCTTATCCAAGAGCGGCCTTGGCATCGTGATGATCAACAACAATGAAGCGGTCATCGCTGCGCAATATTCTGATGCCTACATCAATGGGCTGTTTGACGTACTAAATAAAGCACTGACGAAATATGCGCCTAAGGCTGGAGACGGTTTGGTTGAGGCGATCAAGGACATTCGTCATAACGTGACTGAGGTGAGGAAAAGCCTGGCCGTACAGATAGGCAATGCCCACCAAAATCAAGTGAACGTCAATCACATCGCATCGCAAATTATGCAGATGGAACAAATGATGATGTCTTCACTACCAAATAACATTAGTGGCGCAATGAGCATGCGCAAGATAAAGGGCGGACATTAAGTTAACTGACAAGCGGCCTTCGGCCGCTTGTTCGTATCACCAAGATTGGAGGAAATTATGGCATTCGCATACGAGGTTTATTGCTACTACAACGTGGACACACTGGCGGCGGTGTTCAATGGCGTTGCCATGATTGTCAATGGCGGCGGTTACGCTACGCTCATCAAATCTGTGCTGACGCTGGGTGTAATCATCATGGCGATGGTATCCCTTGGCACGGGCAAATTTGAGGGAATGAAGTGGCTGGCGGTGGCCACAATTTTGTATGTCGGGTTCCTCGGCCCGAAAACAAATGTCATGCTGGTGGATAGAATCAGCGCACAACCTCCCCAGGTTGTCGCTAATGTGCCGGTCGGGCTGGCCTTTATGGCTCATTTCACAAGCTCTGTGGGCGACTGGATGACTACAACGATGGAGTCAGCATTTTCGGTGCTGCCCAACACACTCAAGTTCGGTTCCGATTCTTCGACCACCAGCCCCGGCGAAACTCGGGGGTTGTTGTTCGGAGCCAGACTGCTTGATGAAACGCGGCGGGCGGTTATAGCCAACCCCAAGCTGCGGCAAGATTGGTATGCCTTCGTGCGGAACTGTACCATCTACGATATCGCGTTCGAGCGCATCGATCCGGATGCGCTGCAAAAATCGACTGATGTAATTGGATTGCTGGGCGCTACTTCTGTTTCGCGTATGACTACGCAAAACGAAACCGGACAACCAGCGATGGATTCGTGCAATCTGGTTTATCCGAACCTGGTGCGTCGGTTGAATCTGGATGCAATCCGGGAGACGAATGCCCTGGGCCGCAAGCTCAACCTAAACTTCAAAACAACGGATCCAAACGCGGCTGTTCTGGCCGCATACAACACCCAATCGGCCGAGTCCACACAACTGATGCTGGGCGTTTCCAAAAGCGCCACAGAGTTGATTTCGCAGTCGATGATGATCAACCTGATGGATAGTGCAGGGGCGGTGATAGGGCAACAGCTCAACGATCCTTCGACGGTAAGCATTGCCCTGGCGCAGGCACAAGCAGAGGCTACAGCGAATTCCAGCTATGCGACGATGGCCAAGGTCGCAGAGGGTGCTATGCCGAAGATTCGCAACGTGATCGAGGTGGTAATTTATGCGACCTTCCCGATCATCATGCTGATCATTCTCGTCGCCGGCCATCGCGCCGGCGCGCCGCTCAAGGCCTACTTCATGACAATGGTTTGGTTGCAGCTTTGGCCGCCGCTGTATGCCATTCTTAATCTGGTAGTGACGATGGAAACAGCCAAGCAGACGATGGCTGCCGCCGCAGCCGCAGGCGGCGGTTTGACCATCGCATCCAGCGCCGATATCGGCGCGGTGTCGATGTCATCGCAGGCCATTGCCGGTTACATGGTGATGTTGATCCCGGTGATCGCCGGTGCGATTACGAAGGGCGGAGAGCAGGCCATGACCTCGCTCGCAAGCTCGCTGACAGCACCGTCTCAGCAGGCCGCCAGCAAGGCTGGCGACCAGGCTGCAACGGGGAATCTGAGCTACGGAAACACCAGCCTGGACAACCACACCGCGCACAATACGAACATGTGGAAAAGCGATACGAATTTTTCAAATAAGAGCGGGATGATGTCGATGCAAACACCGGGCGGCGGATCACTTAACGCCAACAGCGACGGTTCAATATTTGGCTCAGATGCCAAAAATGATTTGCTGGTGCGGGGAGGGTTGGCCAAGTCGGTCAAGCAACAGCACGAGCAGGCACAGGAACAGTCAGCGCGCCTTGTTCAAACGGAAAAAGCCAGTCTGACCGATGCCCAGGGCGCTGTGTTGGGTCATTCGTCTCTGTTTGGGGTTGATGCCAAGCATGGCGTGCAGATCAACGACGAAGCCCGTAAAGGCATGACTTCGGATGCCTACGAGTCGTACAGCAAAACTGCGGCGCTGGCCAATCACATCAAGGAGCGCACCGGTGTGACAAACGAGGAGGCGGTCACGCTGGCCGGATCCGTAGCGGCTGGCGGAAGCATGGAAGGCGCGGTTAAAGCGGTTGCGGCCAAAGCTGGTGGGAAAGCCAGCAAGATGCTGCGCGAGATGGCCGATGGAGTTAATGCCAAGGGAGGGGTTGAAGGCCGCATCTCCGGCAAACACCTGGTTGCTCAAGATATCGAAAATTCAAGCCAAACGCAGGAAGCGCGCGAATCCGGCAAGCGGTTGTCGCACAACCTCGCGAGCGGCGAGACTGCGATTTTCACAAAAGGCGGCGGGGTGAGCGGCGATGATAAATTAACGGCATCACTCGATAAGGTCAAAACCGCGCAGCACGGGTACGAGACAGCAGTGTCTACCGAAGCGTCTGCCAAGGATTCGATGAAACGCGCCGAAGAATCTGCTAACAAATTCGAGCAGGAAATCCTTTCGGATCCACGCAAGTTTGCACAGCTGGCCGAGGCAAATCCATGGGTTGACTCAAGCAACAACAAACACGCTTGGACAGCTGGCGAATACCTATCTACAGTTCACGTGGGCAAAAAGGAAGCCATGAATCAGGCGCTGATGCGCGGCCTCGGCATCGAGACACCGAAGGCCAACCTGGCGACGGCAACCAACATTGCCACACCTGATCAACTGGCTGAGCGCGGCAAGCCGCTGGTGCAATCTCAGGATGCTCAGAATCGTGCTGAGGTTGCTGCGCAGGGTGTGCTCGATGCCGGAGCTGTGCATGGTGCACAGAACCGGGCTGGGGTAGATCCGCAGTCTGCGACTGCGGCAGCTACTACCCAAGCCAATGCATTGCACAATGAGGCGAATGGCGGCCTGCTGAAGGCGCAGGGTTCAATCGCTCAAGCCGGATTAAATCTCGGCCAACAGCAATCCAAGTTTGATGCTGCAGTGAAAGAAGGCAACACCAGGACCGCGTTCCAGGCGTTCAGGGATGGTGTTGCGGCCAATTCTCAGCTGGCGGCCACGTTGCTTGCTGCGCCGCTGCTGGGAGATTTGAGCCGCGGGCTTGACGGCCTTTTTTCAAAAGGCGGTAAAGATGATTTACCAGGCAAAGGTGGCGGGGTTGGAAAGGCAGCAGGGAAAGAGGTTGCCGAGCATGCCAAAGATCTTGGTAAGCTCGAAAAGCTGCTTTCTGCTGCACGCGGTGTGCGTAATGCATCTGCCCTGGTCGCAGCTGGTAGCGGTGTTGGCCTGCCGGCCGCCGCCGCTGAGATGGCACTGACAGAAGGGTTGTTTATGCTGGCCGATAGTGTGATCGCAGCCAAGAAAGCCGAAGCGGCAGAGGCCGCTCAGGCGGTGCCGCAGCCGGAGGCTGCTGCGGCGCAGGCAAGGCCACCAGCAGACCATGCGGGTAACGAGTTACACTTGGGCAAGCCGGATAGTCAGGAACTGCAAGGAGCTGTCTCACAGCAGCACGTTGGGGCACCGAACGTCAGTGTAGGGACGAATGCCACCGTGCAGAGCGTTGATCATGAGCAGGTTGCGGATGTTCTGGCAGAGCGCAGCGTGCCGCGGGCTACGCCAGCTGCACATGTGACGCAGCCGGAGGATGCGGCGACGCAGGCAAGGCCACCGGCAGAGCCAACCAGTGAATTGCATTTGAGCAAACCAGATAGCCAGGCATTGCAGCCTGTGCCACAGCAACAGACAGAGGCACCGAACGTCAGTGTGGGGACGAATGCCACCGTGCAGAGCGTTGATCATGAGCAGGTTGCGGATGTTCTGGCAGAGCGCAGCGTGCCGCAGGCTTCGCCAGCAGCACATACTGCCGCTGGCAAGGTTCCCGTTGATGTGACGCAGCCCGAGGCTGCGGCGACGCAAGCAAGGCTACCGGCAGAGCCAACCAGCGGAACTTGGGTATAGGCCGATAAGCATATGTACTTCAATACGAAATTCTTGTATAAACCGCAAACTGCGGTTCGGTAATGGTTTCAGTTCCTAATTTAAGGATTAAGCGGATGAAAAAATTGCTCTGGTGCTTGCTTGCATTGCCACTCACTTCATATGCGATCGACATTCAAGATGCCGTCCGTAGTGTAGCGGGATCAAAAATAACGATGAGTACGACTATAAATTTGATGCCGGCTGAAGTTGTTTATGTGGGGGAGGTTGATTCTTGTGAGTCAGTATCTATCGTTTGGCCCCGAAAACGGATAGAAAACTTCAGGATATGCAATAACGAAATATATAACCGAAATACCGTATCCCCGTCTTGGGATGGAGACGGTCAAATGGCTATCTTTTCTTCGGTATTTAAGAATGCAATACTTCACGGTGAGGCCAAGCAGAAGGATAGTAACGGTTATGTTATATCGGCTCGAACATTGAATGCATTGAATGGTAACTGTAAAGTTTTAGAAACGATCATCAGCTATGACGGGGATCTTGTTGATCGCGATCTGAGAAAGGTTTGCGAAAAATAATTTCGTATTTAGATTCGTCCTGGCTGGTGCGAACATGTATTGCTCAGGGCGTTCTGCCAATTTGTTAAGGCGATAATAACTACAGGGAGAAAAAAATGAGTATGTGCGATTCCGCAATTCAAGCAGTAGTGCAATTCACGAAGAATGTCAGTTTGGTACTTCTTGCTGCTTTGGCATATGCAACCCCAACATTTGCTTTCGATAATGAACCGGATGGTTTTCGTGGCATTCATTGGGGGGCATCAGCAAGCTCAATTCAAGGTCTGGTAAAAAATCCCGATGCAGCCAGCTGGCTGGCTGCAATGTCAGGAAAATCTGGATTGAATTTATCCGATCTCCCTTTAGAGTCTTACTCTATGCGTGAAGATAAATACGAGTTTGGTAGGGCTAAGATGTCTTCCATATCGTATTATTTTTACAATGATAAATTTTATTTTGCCAATTTAACTTTTAGGGACACGACGAATTATCCGTCTCCAGATTTTGGAGCTAGAAGTAGTGTGTTGGGTGTGCTTTCTGAAAAATTCGGCAAACCGACAGAATCTCAGAGTCTACTGAAATCTTTTTTGCTTCCTGGAATCGCCCGGAATGAAGGGCGATATACTATCTACAGTGGTGATAAAGCCATAATTGATTCAAGATGTTTTGAGGTCGGCGGCGGTAATGATTCCTGTGGGCTGATATTTAGATCTGTCGAATTGGATAAAGAATTTGACGCCGAAGTATCGAAAAGAAAAACGCAACGCGTAGAACAGTCACGCATTGAAGCAGCACAGAAGGAGGCTATCAAGGCGAAGCCTGATTTTTAACACATCGGCCATTGATGAGGTCGGGGGGATTGTCTATCCGGTCAGAAGTGAATAAGCGTATTATGCGCCAAGACTGGAAGCCAACAAGCATAAGCGCCGTGGCAAATTCTGCTTGAATGATTCACGGATAAATCTGGCCGGATCAATAGCCTTGTAGCGGGCAACCGGATAAAAGAAGAATCAACCAAATAACTCGCTGTGCGAATCAAGTCTCAGGCGTGCTTGTGATCAATCACCGGTTGTACTGCCAGGCGCAGTCCCATCGCTTTTAATATGGCAGAAAAATTACTCAGCGCAGGATTGCCGCTTGGCGACAACGTGCGATAAAGCTGCGTGGCATTCAAATGTGCTGTTTCAGCCACAGCTTGCACACCGCCAAAGGCTTTTGCCATTTGGCGCAGGGCAATTAAAAGCTCAGCCTGATCACCATCCTCAAGAATACTGTTAATCAACTGAACGGCATAAGCGGGATCTTCCCGGTACATCTCTGCCATTGCTTCGTCGTGCGGTCTATCTCTCATCGTCTATTCTCCTTTGCCAGTCTTGCCAGTACTCGCAGGCACGGTCAACATCTGCGCTCTGTGTTCGCTTGTCGCCTCCGCACAGAAGTAAAACAACTGCCTTGCCCGCGATCGCGTAATACACTCGATATCCAGCGCCCACATGGATACGCAATTCCCACACGCCATCATGGCAAGGTTTGTGATCGCCGAAATTACCTGTCTCAACACGGTTAACGCGCCGATCAATAGCAATCCTTGCCGTCACATCGCGCAGTTTGCTAACCCAACCAAGGTATACATCCTTGTCGTCCGCCGTTAGATAGTGCCGAATTTCATACATATTTTATTTTCGTTTATATGCGAATTGTTGTCAAGCAGCGCCTGCTCAACGCGCCCTCCCCGATCATCCTAGCTTTTTCGCTAAATCCTCAGCGCGGAGGTGCGTGTACCGCTTGAGCATCGCAAGCGTTTTGTGCCCAGACACACTTGCCGCTTCCATCGGGTTCAATCCCTTCTCAAACAGCCGCGATACGGCTTCATGCCGCAAGTCATGGAATCGCAAGTCCTCGATACCGGCACGAGTGCATGCACGAGTCCAAGTCTTGTTGAAACTATCGGACGCAGACCACCGCCAGAACACTCGCCCGCCAATATGCCGAGGAAGCGATTTAAGTGCCTCCAGAGCCGTCGAAGATAGCGGGATCATCCTATCCTCTCCATTCTTCGTGTCAAACAGCTTGCCGGTGCATTTGGCAAGGTTTACATCTTTCCAGCGCAGCTTGAGTAGTTCGCCCAGGCGTGCACCAGTTTCCAAAGCGACTTGCACGATTGCTTCAAGCTCAATGCTCGACTGACGGCACGCCTGCAGCAGCGCAGCCTCCTCACCTTCTTCAAGCCTTCTGTCCCGCCCCTTTGGTTCGGCCGGCCTACTGACCATCGCGCAGGGGTTTGCCGCGATGGGGATGCCCCACTCCTTCCCGGCCAAGTCGAACAACTTGGACAGCAGATTAATCTCTTTCCTGATCGTCGAGGCCGAGACTGTTTTAAGCCGTGCATTGCGATGATCTGCGATCATCTCGCTGGTGATGCCGGATACTGCATATTTTCCAAATACAGCATCAAGCTGGTTTAGTGCAGGCGCAAGGTGCTTTCCACTTTTCATGGGCAGTACGTCCTCGCGGTACCGCTCTATCAGGCCGGACAACGTGGTGCGTTCACCGACCGAGCGGTCGAAGAACAACCCGCGCTCGATAGCGATCTCTGTTTCCTTTCCCCAGCGCTCCGCATCAGCCCGTAGCGTGAACGTGCGGCTCTGTGTTGGATGCCCCTTTGTTCTTACTTTCACTTGCCACTGCAGATCACCGCGTTTTGTTATTGTGGCCATTTTGTTTCTCGCTGTCCCAAATTTGTCCCAATAATTCTATCAATCCTCTGTAAGCCGCGCAAATACTATATCATCCAGTCGCCTTGTAAGCGGTAGGTCATCAGTTCGAATCCGATAAGCGGCACCAGTATCCATAAGGCTTGCAGCGATGCAGGCCTTTTTTACGTCCGTCTGATTTGTGTCCGTGTAGGCGCAGTGTAGGATTTTCCTGCCAGCAGTCAGGGCTTGTGCTACGCGGCCAGTGCTACGCCTTGACCGCTCAGTCACGGCGCTTGCAATAAAACCCGCAAGCCCCGCGCCTTCGCTATCGCACTGGCATCGGACAGAGCGCAGAAGGCGATGAACCTGCCCTCTGCTTTAGCTCTGCTCCAAGTGTGTCCGCTCCGTTACCGCAGCCGCTTCACGACTTCGCGCTTCATGGCTACGCATGTTGCCGCTACGCCATCAAGTGCTCGCCGTTCGCAGGCTGCTAGGGTAGGGGTGTCTAAACGTGCCGCGCCCTCTCCACGCTGCTGCAAGGCGGTGTTGTCATGCGGCAAATGAACATAACGCTGAATTATGCAAAGTGCTTTGCACCGCTGCGCGCCTGCCGGTTCGCATAATTAGCCGTTATGTGTAAATTACCGCAAGGCTATTTTTTTGTTTCACTGCCTTTGTTTTCTGTCCCCCGCCCACCCAGCATGTCAGGCTACGCGGGGTCGCGCTACGCTGCTCCTTGCCCGCTCCCCTGCCATGCTTCCCTTCCGCCCCTTGTGGGGCTCCCTGCTCCCAAAAGAAAAACCGCCGGGCTATATCTAGCGGCAGCGGCTTCTAAAATATGCGGCACAGAAGTATGTTCTGTCAATGCGAATGCTGGATTGCTGCTGCAAGAAATGCCTAAGGTGCTACGAAGAAGGGTTTTGAATAGGCCAAGGAAATTGAATTTTACTGTTGCATTTTGGACAAACTAGCGCTTTGTTAGGTGATTTAGTGATGCGATTGATTAGGTCTATTGTCCTTTCAAATCTATATCTTTTGTCGCACCCTTGGCATGGAATAACCTTCAGTCTAACTTCTGCTAGAGCTGCCTCTTTTTGGGTTTCGATAGCGCGGTATTCTGCTGACCCTTTTCTTTTGCCTTCAAAATATGATTGTAAAAATGCCCCCACGGCAGCGCCACCGATTGCGCTTATCCAAAAAACTGCCGAATCTTTTGCTTTTGGCAACAGTATCGCTATAGCGATAGCACATAATACAGCGCCACCCAGCCAATACATCCAGAATGGCCTAGGTGCAAAATAAAAATCCAGTTTCGCCTGATATGACTTCAGTATTTCAGATTCTTCATTATTTATTTGCCGCTCAAGCGCTGTTTCTGCAAGTTCTCTGGCTTTATCTTCTTCATCCTTTATTGCTTTTTGAAGGTACATCTCTTCAGCTTTTGCACGGTCTGCGCATTTGTATTCTTCGGTAATTAAGTCGTCTCCTGCTGCTATTTTTATTGCAGAAATAGCTTCTTCGACTGAGCAATTAAACCACTCTATGCCGACGCCCTTTTTATACCGCTCGCCTTTATGCAAGTGAGATAGTGCTTTATGTGTCCGCTGTTCAATGCTAAACGGCTCGTGAACCAGTGCCTCATAGTCAACAAGGTATGGGAAAGGCGCTCCGGTGTGGTTTAGCTCTGCTGCTCGTAAGTCAGGGTCTTTACTGGAATAGCCGATTTTTACCAAGCCTGGCATAGCTTTGTTCGTGATGATGTACACCCAGCCTTTCATGCTTCCTCCGCCAAAAGAACATCGACTGTATCTGCAACTGGTCTATGCCAGCCCTGAACAATAACTGCACCATCCTCAACGGCTATGTGTGCCGGTAGTGGGAAGTTTCAAAAATAGATTGCTGCCTAGCGCTACTGAAACTGCTGGCATACCCACCTTTATCAAATCAGCGTAGCGCGATTATTGCATCATTCCTTGCGAGGGTAAGCTTTTCAATATATGCAAGGCCGAACCTTAACAAACCTCAACATCACCCCTGCCCGTAATCAAGCCGTAACCCTCGCTATAATCTCGCCCCTGCCCCTATCAAACCTTATCGCTACCCTATGGGTAACCTTGGTGTTTTGTTGGGGTGTCGCTGGCGCTCTACACGCCCGGCGCTGATTGATTTTGATTGTTTATCAGTCGCCCATTGTCTGTTATTTCTCTGTTCTCAGGCAGCAAATGCAGTTCTCCATGTAAATGATTTTCTTTCGCATGACCTTAGCATTCACTAGCCTTACCCATTTCCGGTAATGGCCTTATCGCCAGCCTCTATCAAATGGTCAAGCACCCCGGCGATGCAGTTGTCCAACCCTGCGGCCAGGTGCCGCTCAATCGTAGCCAGAACTAATGGCGATGGCGCGTAATCAATCCTGCGATGTGTGGCGCGGTAGCGTTGAACCCGAACCCTTGCCGTAACCTTGCTATCAATATTCATGTTTTTCATTTCCGGTAACTCCCTTCATCTATCGTGTTTTCATTGGCGCTGCTACCAAACCTCATGACGCGCCTGTGCGTACTGGTGTGCAAAGCCCATGACACGCCTGCGCGGAACTGCTCACATCGAGCCTCACGATACGCCGCCCACACATCCCATCAGTGCATCCAGCCCATTCTTTCCGCCCGATACTACTTGCCTCAGATACATCGCAACATCGTCCGGGGTCTTCCCTTCTTTCAGCAGCGCCCGACACTTGGCATCAAGCGCATATCGAATCTGAATCTGATTAACCTGCGCCAGGTAGTGCGCGGTTTTGTTGATTTCACTTGTTAGCTTGCTCATGCTCCACCTCGTGTTGTTGGTTAGTGTCAAACCCCATGACGCGCTTGCGCGGTGCGCGTATGGACTAAGGAAACTCCAAGTATTGGTCAACATCGCCGCAGGTTTGCAGCCGACTTCACCTTCCCTTCAATCGTCTTCGGCCCGGTCGATTTACCACCGTGATTTTTGCATCTGCCGTTCGCCATCGCCTTTGCAGCACAAGATGTGCCGCGTCTGGTCTTGGCTCCGCATCGTTCGCCGGGCATGGGTGTATTCCGCGCCCGCCTGTTCGCTGCCACAACCTGTGCAACGGCTTCGCGGTAGCTGCCAGCCCATCCGTAGCGAAGCGACATTGCGATGCTGTTACGCCGCCGCTCACTGCCGATGGGGTAGGGAATTGGTCGGAGTAATTTATTCATGCGCTGCCAGCGAATAAATCACCGTTGGGCTGTTCAGGATGCCCGTCAGCGCATCCGGCTGCACCCATCAGCATGTGACCATCACCAAATGGCACGGAAGGGCTGGGAAGTGGCTTGATGGGAAAGTCGTTACCTACACCAGCTATGTCAGCGCAAAACTCAGCCGATACATCAAGGCTTGCCTGTAGCCATGCGTAAAACTCGGGAGCCTCGGCGCATCGCTCAAACATATCTGACGGCAAGGCTGCATGGCATTCATCAAAGCGGTCGCGCATCCACAACAAGCGGCGTTCAAGAGTGGCGATTCTTTCCGCCGATCCGTTCGGTTGCGCTTGGTGCGTGTCCACTGACAGGCCGTTAGCGATGTGCAGGATTTGTTGCGGGTGCAGGTCAACAATCACAGACTCGCCGCAATAGTCGCGTTGCTCAAGTCTGATAGTGCCGTCATCCAACGTATCAATGCTCAGGTCGTAAAATTGCGTTTTCATTTTCCCCCCTTATGCGTAATTTCTAATCGGTTGCATCCGGCCACTTGCAATCATTGACAGCCGATGAATACTTGCTGTTGGTCTTGCTGATTCTCTCTGTGCAGGATGGGTGGATAACTCACCACTACATGGTATTAATTCATTGTCTGCACTTTTGGGGGGGCTATCAGCTGCATAAAATGCAGTTGCAGGGGTAGTCCGTATGCCATTTTTGCAGTGGGTGTCCTGCATTTTTGAGGGGGGTGAATTTTTTTCGTCAGGCTTCCAATCTCGCCATGCACACGGCTTAAATCCAGCCAGAAACAAACCATCCTTGTTTGTGACTGATAGCCAGGTCACAGCATATTGAGCCGCGCCTTGTTGATACCCGCCGGAGCGTGAGCGATAAATCATGCCCCGGCTGATTAACTCCTTGATGCACCGGCTTATCGTGTGTTCGCTGTCGAAGCCGAACCGGTGCATGTAGCTGTAGGTCGCCTGCAATCGTCCGTTGTTGGTCTTGGTTAATTGCCGGGTCATAAGGACAAGCAACGAGCGCGCAGAGAATGACAGGTTCGCATAGGCTTGGCTGTCTATCACCCGATGCTCGATTGCGCAGTACGGATGCTTTGTAGAGGTTTTGGCGGGCTTCATTGTTCACCCCATAAGTTATCTTGGCGCGGGTCATGGCACTTGAAATGCTTGCGGGCGTTTCTCTGTGCGGCATCAACTTTGCATTTGTCTGACTGCTTGCGGCGTTCTGCGCGCGCGGCCTTGACGCTCTCTATCCACTCACGCGCACCGGCATCAAACGCTTTGGCAATCGTTGCTTGTGGCAGCCAATACGCTGATACATTGGCAACCCTGCCATCACTTGTGCCGGTAGCAACATCGCGCCGTGGGATTTGCCAATCGTATTTATTCTCAAGGTAGTGAATCACCGCACCAAGGCGCGTAGTGGACTGCTTGAAAACTGATTCCATGCCGGTCATTGCCCTTGATTCGAGCAATGAAGCCAGCACCGCAGCGACAACAGTGTTTCTCTTTTTTGGCAGTTGGCCGGGTGTATAATTCGCAGTGCCACCCGCGCCTTCGTTTGTTGTTTGAACGGGGGCGTTTTTCATTATGCGGCCTCCCTGTTCAGCAGCTTGCGAATGTCAGCCACCGGCCACAATAACCGGCCATGAATGCGGATGGGGCGGATGGGGCCGTTTTCTAAACAGGCCCATGCTCTTCCGGTTTGCGGTTTTCGGTTGAGGTGAAAGCACATGCACGCTGTTTCAACGTGGGTGCGTGTTTCCTGTGCCAGCGGGGGAAATACCGGCAGGGAATGCGCGGCAGATGTTGCGGATGTTTGAAATTGAACGGTTACTTTATTCATTTTGGAACCCTTATCAGCGTTGAAGAGGGTTCCTATTTTTATGGCACGTGCCAGTTAATCAGACGGGTGAGCAAACTCCTGTTTATCGTTATAAATCAATTAAGTGTATTTTTTACTCTTGAAACACAAAATCAATAAGTGGCACACGTGCCATGCGTGCCAATGCAGAGTTATTCAGCCTCATATTTCCACCCCAATAAATCCGCATTCTTGATGGTCTGACCATCCGGCCCTTTGCGTTTTTTCCCGGCCTTTTCTCGCTGCTCAATTTCCAGTGCAACGGCATCGCCTATGGCTCTGTTCGATGTTCGCTTATCTTTTCTTCGCAAGCTATCCCCGGCGCTTTGCGCCATCGTCATAATTTCGTACTCAGCTCTCCACCACGTTTGAGCAAGCACCTTAGTTTTCGTGGGCGTTGTCACTGTCCCGGCTTTCCCCTTCCCGGCGGCTTGCGGTGCAGCGGTATCGGGAGGAGATTCAAATCGCCGTTCTATCTCCGCCAGCTTGGAACGAAGCTCGGCAAGTTTATCCTCCTGAATCTTTGCTTCGCTGATGCTTTGAGGGTGCATCAACTCCCATTTTCTAATTTCTCTTTCGATAGCATCCTTCTCGCATACCAAGTTCCAGAGGTATGTGCGCTCTTCCGCGTTTTTTGGGTCGTTCTGGTAGTCTATTTTTCGTGCCAATTTTTGGCGTTGGTCAGGTGTTAGCGCATCCCAGCCAAGTGGAAAACCTTCGGCGGACTCGTGGTACTCGATGTGGACTTCTTCCCAGACTGGATACCGCCCTTCCGCGTCACGCTCAAATTCTCCGTTTGCATCAAACTTTGGCTTATGCCCCACGAATCGTTTGACTACTCGCCCGCCCACCCTCGCCTGTAATGCTTCCGGCAATTCAGACTGGGGCTTATCCCAATAATCGGCAAGTAATGGGAATAGCGGGACATACTCGCAATTCGCGGCGGGTGCGGATTGCTTCACAAAATCAAATCGCTTGCACCATCGCCCCCATGCCACCAACTCATCGAATGAGACAATGCCATTCCCGTAATCTGTCAGGTTCAGGCTTAAAGTTGCGGGGTCGAGCGGATGAAGTTCCTTTGCTTCAATGCCGGTGTGGATAAGAGACCAAGCATCGCGCTCGGCTTGAAACTTGTTGTCTGAACCATTCGCCAGCAAGATTCTGGCTATGGCATGTGCCACGTTGCCAACTTTGACGCTTTCGCTATTTTCGTGAAAGTCATCGCTTCCAAGCACTATCCGAAACATTCCGCACCCCTTCCGGTATCAGCCTTCAATCAGGAACCCCCGTCAGGCCGGTGAAGGTGTCCGGCTTTTTGCTCCGTCGAGCTATGCGGGGGTAATCGGTCAGGCGGCCATTCGCCATCCATCATCGGTTTCCTGAAATACTTGTTTGGCTTCTTCTTCCAGTTCTTGCCGGTCTATGTCGTTCCATTGGGCAATCATTTTCGCCACCTTGGTTTTGCCATCAGCATGTTCCAGATAAAGCAGGCGCAGCATTCTTTCGGCGGCCACGGTCGGGCGGCGTTTGCTTCGTTCCCACAGGGAAATTGTCTGCTCATCAACGCCCATGCAGTCGGCCAGACGATTTTGCGACATGCCCATTTCCACCCGAAGAAAACGGATTTCCGCGCCAGACAATCGCTTGCGGTAATTTACCAATTGGTGCGCAATGGTGCGATGCAGCCCGTTTATGTCGGCTATCTCCAAGCACTTGCCATGCCCTTTGATTGCCTCATAACGGTAGCCATTTTTCAGCCAGACATTCCGCAGCCCGCAGTCGTCATATTTCAACATTTTTTCACTCCTAGAATACCGTTGCGATGATTACCCATTCGCCATTTTCATTCAGCTTGAATACCGCACCTACCGTGACGCGCAGCCCGGCATGTTGCCAACTGATATTGCAGCGCCAGTCCCCATGAATGTCTTGGTGAAGCGCCTCACTGATGGTTCCATGTCCCAAGGTTTCCAACACCTGCCTGCGCCCAATCTTGCGCTGGTGCATTCGCAGTTCGGCGTGTTCTGAAAAGACCAAGCGCCGTATGCCTTGGGCAGCTTCCTTGAGCCATTGCTTGGCCTGTCGCTCACTTGGCTTGAATGGCTTAACGTTTTTCATTGGCATACATTGTATGGGTATATATGGAAGGCTTCAATGGATTATTTCGCCACTACACGCAAACCGGCTTGCACTGGCACAAACTTTATCCCTGCCTCGTTCAATATCCATGCCTCAATTTTGACGTGCCACAGGTGCAGCAAGTCGAGTTCCCGCTGGATATAGTGCTTTTCGGCAATCGCGCTTGGCTTGTGCCCCATAATCTGCGCAACGATACCGGCAGGGACTTCCACCCACTCCGACAACGTGCCAAAGGAACGGCGCAAACCATGCAGGGAAAGCGCAGGAAGGCCAGCGGCGGCCAGTGCCTTGACGTGCTGAATGCGCGGTTCTTCAAGCCTTCCCGATGCAGCGGTCGGGCTTGAGAAAACAAACTCGTTGCGGCGGGGCAGGGAAGCTATCAAATGCTCCAGATAAGGGGTCAGCGGTATGGTGCGTTCGCCTTCCACCTTGTCGCGTATGGTCAGGCTCTTCCACTGAAAACCCACATCAGCCCAGCGCAGCGCGGCCAGTTCGTTGCGCCTTGCGCCCGTCAATAGCAGGCTTTGCAAATAGGCGGCGATTACAGGATTACCAATTTTCTGCACGGCTTCAAACCACGGCTTGATTTGCGCCCGGCGCAAGCTGTCGTTTGGCTTCGTCTTTACTGTTGGAACCTTGCGCTTCACGTCATCGGATTGGCACGCACCAGCTTGAACGGCGGCACTGTAGGTTTCATGTTTGGCGCACCACGTCAGGAAGGCGCGCAGGGCGCGGAATGCTTGGGCGGCAGTAGTGGGGGCTTGCTTTGATTCTTTATCCAGCCATGCCGCAATCACCTTTGCGTCAACGTCAGCAAGGCGCATGGTCATCAGCGGCACCAATACACCGGGGCGCGTTTTGCTCGATTCGCCCGTGCGGGTTCCACGCTTGCGCTTCACTCCACCGGCCTGCACAAAATAGGAATGATGCGCTTTATGCTTTTCGCCCCATTCCGGCTTGCCGTCTTTCATGGATGCGCTACGCTCGGTAACATAGGCTTGCCACGCTTCGGCCACTGTCACCGATTCGCGGGCTTGCTGTGCTGTCAGTGCGGCGGCTTCGGCTTCCTTGGCGGCAATTGCATCGGCTATCACTTTGCGCGGGTCAATGCCTTGGTCGGTCATCACCTTGAGGCGCGATGCTTCGGCTTGTGCGTCCCCGATAGCCCAGTTGCGCGGGTCGCCTATCGTCATGCGGATGGTTTTATTGTTTAGCTTGGTTTCGAAGATGTACGCCTTGGAACCGGCAGCGGTAACACGCAACCCCAGCCCCGGCGTTTTTCCGTCCCCATAGATGCTCTGCTTTTTGCCGGGCGCGCACTCAAACCCTGCAACCCTTGCCGCTGTGAAGTTTTCCAGTTTCATGCTGTCCGCCTATCTATGTAGCCGCCATGTAGGCGAATTATAGCAATATCGCGGAATACTTATCAATACATAAAACAGGGAATAAATGCTTAACTAATTGATTTTCAGTAAATCAAGTCGGTTTGTGGAATGGCAATCAACACGGCAAAACCCTAAAATTCGCAGACTTGTAAGCGGTAGGTCGACAGTTCGAGTCCGTCAAGCGGCACCATGTTCTACAAGCAAAACCGCCTACGGGCGGTTTTGTTTTTCATCTGTTGCCATATTGCGCAGCGTTTTTGGCGTATTAATCCGATACGCGCGGGCAATATTTCGGTAAAATCGCACTCGCGCATCAATCACGGTGCGCTTTTCGTTCGGAAGATATTTATTATGAAAATTCATGAATACCAAGGTAAGGAAATCCTGCGCCAGTTCGGTGTGCCGACTCCGCGCGGCGTGGCTTGCTTCAGTGTCGATGAGGCGGTGGCTGCGGCGCAGCAGTTGGGCGGAAGCGTGTGGGTGGTGAAGGCGCAGATACATGCCGGTGGTCGCGGCAAGGGCGGCGGTGTGAAGGTGGCGAAGTCGCCGGAGCAGGTGCGCGAATACGCGAACCAGATTCTGGGCATGCAACTGGTGACGCACCAGACCGGCCCCGAGGGGCAGAAGGTCAGGCGCTTGTTGATCGAGGAAGGCGCGCAGATTGTTAAAGAATATTATGTAGGCATGGTGGTCGACCGCAGCACGCAGCGCGTGGCGCTTATGGCGAGCAGCGAGGGTGGCATGGACATCGAGGAGGTCGCTGCGCACACGCCAGAAAAAATTCACAAGGTATGGATCGATCCGGTGAAAGGCTTGACCGATGCTGAATCGGACGATGTATCGCGCAAAATCGGCATTCCGGAAGTAGCCTTGGCCGAAGCGCGCGCCTGCCTGCAAGGCTTGTACCGCGCCTTCGTGGAGAAGGATGCGATGCTGGCGGAGATCAATCCGCTGGTGCTGACCGGAGATAATCGTGTGCGCGCGCTGGATGCGAAGTTTAATTTCGACAGCAATGCGTTGTACCGTCGCCCAGAGATTGTCGAGATGCGCGATCTGGATGAAGAAGACCCCGCCGAAGTAGAGGCCTCGAAATTCGACCTCAGCTACATCTCGCTGGATGGCGACATCGGCTGCTTGGTGAACGGCGCAGGCTTGGCGATGGCGACGATGGACATCATCAAACTGTACGGCGGCAACCCGGCTAACTTCCTCGACGTGGGCGGCGGCGCTTCCAAGGAGAAGGTCACCGAAGCGTTCAAATTAATGTTAAAGAATCCCAATCTCAAGGCCATCCTCGTCAACATCTTCGGCGGCATCATGAAGTGCGACGTGATCGCCGAAGGCGTGGTCGCGGCGGCGCGCGAGGTGCATCTGAGCGTACCGCTGGTGGTGCGCCTGGAAGGAACGAACGTGGAACTCGGCAAGAAAATTCTGGCTGAATCCGGCCTGCCGATCATTTCCGGCAACGACATGGCAGACGCGGCACAAAAAGTCGTGGCCGCAGCGAAGGGAAAATAATAATGTCCATTTTGATAAACAAAGATACCAAAGTCATCACCCAGGGCATGACCGGCAAGGTCGGCCAGTTCCACACCTTCCATTGCCGCGCCTATGCGAACGGAGCGAATTGCTTTGTCGCCGGGGTGAACCCGAAAAAAGCGGGCGAGAATTTCGAGGGCGTGCCGGTTTACGCTTCGGTGCTGGATGCCAAGAAAGCCACCGGCGCGACCGTGTCGGTGATTTACGTGCCGCCTTCCGGCGCGGCTGCTGCGATCGACGAGGCCGTCGATGCCGATCTGGATCTGGTGATTTGCATCACCGAGGGGATTCCGGTGCATGACATGTTGAAGACGCGCTACAGGATGCAGGGCAAGCGCACGATTCTGATCGGGCCGAACTGCCCGGGGCTGATCACGCCGGACGAGATCAAGATCGGCATCATGCCGGGGCACATCCACAAGAAGGGCCGCATCGGCGTGGTATCGCGCTCCGGCACGCTGACTTACGAAGCGGTCGGGCAACTCTCCGCGCTGGGTATGGGGCAGTCTTCCTGCGTGGGTATCGGCGGCGACCCCATCAACGGGATGAAGCATATCGATGTGATGAAGCTGTTCAACAACGACCCGGACACCGATGCGGTCATCATGGTCGGCGAGATCGGCGGCAGCGACGAGGAAGAATGCGCGCGCTGGATCAAGGACAACATGAAGAAGCCTGTGGTCGGTTTCATCGCGGGCGTTACCGCGCCGGAAGGCAAGCGCATGGGCCATGCCGGTGCGATCATCTCCGGCGGTCAGGGCGGCGCTAACGACAAGTTGGCGGTGATGGAGGAATGCGGTATCCACATCACGCGCAACCCGGCGGAGATGGGGCGCGTGATGCAGAAGGTGTTGAAAGGCTGAAAAGGGAAGGGCGTAGGTTGGGCAAAGCGTAGCGTGCCCAACAAACCCAAGGCATGATTATTAATGTTGGGCACGCTACGCTTTGCCCAACCTACGAGAAGACGGCTTCCCATTTTTAATTGAAAGCGAAATATTGTAGGGTGCATTCCATGCACCAAATGGTAATGGTGCATGGAATGCATCCTACATAAAGTTATTGCTGTTTTGAAAGGGTAGTAATGCTTGAGATGTTTGCTACTCCGCAGTTCTGGGTGGATGTATTCAAGATCATTGTGATCGACCTGCTGCTGAGCGGTGACAACGCGGTGGTGATCGCGCTCGCGTGTCGCAACTTGCCGCCGCACCAGCGCAAAAAAGGCATCATGTATGGCGTGGGCGGCGCGATCGGACTGCGCATCGTGCTGACCTTCTTTGCGGTGACTTTGTTGTCGTTGCCTTATCTGAAATTGATTGGTGCGTTCCTGCTGCTTTGGATCGGCATCAAGCTGATCCTGCCCGAAGAGGAACACAGCGCGGACAACATCAAGGCCGATACGCGGCTGATCGGCGCGATCAAGACCATCATCGTCGCCGACTTCGTGATGAGCCTGGATAACGTGCTGGGCGTGGCGGCTGCGGCCAAGGGTAACGTGTGGCTGCTGGTGTTCGGCCTGGTGATCAGTATCCCGATGATCGCGTGGAGCAGCCAGATGGTGCTGAAGCTGATCGACCGTTACCCCTTTATCATCTATGCGGGTGGTGCGTTGCTCGGTTATGTTGCGGGCGAAATGCTGGTCAGCGAGGCGCTGTTTGCAACGCTTGTCGAAACGCGCCACTACCTGCATTGGCTGATTCCGGTATTCTGCGCTTTGCTGGTGCTGGTTGTCGGCAGATGGCTGGCGCTGCGCAAGGCCGTTTCCATACCGGTGGTCGATCTGGTGGACGAAAAGGTGGATGCCGCACCGGGCAATAAATCATAAAGGGGAAGGCGATGAAAATACTGGTTCCGGTAGACGGTTCGGCCAACGCGCAACGCGCGGTTGAGCATGTGATCAAAAATATCGCCACGCTGAAAGAATGTCCGCAACTGCTGCTGCTGAACGTGCAGTGGAATGTGGCGAGCGGCAACGTCAAGCTTTTTATCAACCAGCAGACCATCGACGATTATTACCGCGAACAGGGCATGGCGGCATTGCAATCTGCGCGCATCGCGCTGGATGCCGCCGCGTTGCCCTACCAATACCACATCAGCATCGGCACGCCTGCGGAAGCGATCGTGCAATATGCCGGTGAGCAGGGCGCAGACCAGATCGTGATGGGCAGGCAGGGGCAGGGCGGTTTGCAGGCATTGTTGCTGGGATCGGTGGTGAACAAGGTGCTGCATCTGGCGAATTGTCCGGTGCTGTTGATCAAATAGCGCAGGACGCATTTCATGCACTGCTTGAAAGGGAAAGTAACCCGGTAGGTGCGAATTCATTCGCATATAGCCTATTTTCGTGCGAAAGAATTTGCACCTGCATACCGCACATCTGTGATTTTTAGCCTCTTATGAGTTAAATCATGTCAAAACGTGGCAAGATTTTTGAGTTTTTTGTAGGAGCGTGCCCTGCACGCGATAGCAGCCTCTTCGCGTGCAGGGCACGCTCCTACATTTTGGTTCCGGCTTGTGCCCGGCTTAGGGTGATCGGAAGATGGGGCAAGAATGAGCAGGGCTAAAATTTTTTCATTGCCCATTCGGGTGTATTTTCAGGATACCGATGCGGGCGGTGTCGTTTACCATGCCAGTTATGTAAACTTCATGGAGCGCGCGCGAACCGAGTGGCTGCGCACACACGGCTACAGCAACGCCGGATTGATGAAGGAATTCGGCTCGGTATTTGTGGTGCGTTCGCTCAAGCTGGATTACTTCAAACCCGCGCTGCTCGATGATTTGTTGGAGGTCACGGCGCAGGTCAAGGATATCGGGCGCAGCCGGATTTCGCTGTTGCAAAGCGTGTGCCGGGACGATGAGGTGCTGACCGAAGCAGAAATTCATCTGGTGTATGTTTCGCTGGAGAGTTTCAAGCCGGTTCGCATACCGGAGGTGTTGTGCGGGAAGTTGAAAGCCTAGTCAAGAAAGGATCGCAATGGAAGTGACACAGGATCTGTCGTTTATACATCTCATCGGCAATGCCAGCGTGTTGGTGCAACTGGTGATGGGCCTGTTGCTGCTGGTGTCGCTTCTGTCGTGGTGGTACATTTTTCTCAAGCTGTTTGCCATCCGCAGCGAGGTCAGGCTGACCAAGGAATTTGAGGAGGCATTCTGGCACAACCAGAACCTGAACGAGCTTTACAAGCAGGCAAGCAGTACGCCTCGGGGCGGGCAGGGCGCATTGGAGCGGATATTTGCCGCCGGTTTTGTCGAATTTGTGAAGCTGAAAAAACAGCACGGCGTGGATACCAGCGCAGTTATGGACGGCACGCGCCGCGCCATGCGCGCGACTTATCAGCGCGAAATGGACAGGCTGGAAGCGCACCTGGCATTTCTCGCCTCGGTTGGTTCGGTCAGCCCGTATGTGGGGTTGTTCGGCACGGTGTGGGGCATCATGAACGCGTTTCGCGGGCTGGCGAATGTCGGACAGGCGACACTGGCGCACGTTGCGCCCGGCATTGCCGAAGCGCTGGTGGCAACGGCTATGGGCTTGTTTGCGGCGATCCCGGCAGTGGTTGCTTACAACCGCTACGCGTATGACATCAACCGCCTCGCGACGCGGTTCGAGAGTTTCACCGAGGAGTTTTCCAATGTCCTGCAACGCCAGCCATAAGCCGGTATTTAGCCAACATGAGAACGAATAGGCGCACCAATAACCGCCTGATGAACGAGATCAACGTCGTGCCCTACATCGACGTGATGCTGGTGCTGCTGGTGATTTTCATGGTGACCGCGCCGCTGATGAATCCCGGCCAGATCGATTTGCCGCAGATCAGCAAGTCGCTGGCGCCGCCGGTCGCGCCGCTGGAGGTCATCATCAAAAAAGACGCCACGCTGGCGTTGCGCGACCTCTCTAGAGGCGATAAGGAAAGCCGGGTGACGCGCGATGAGCTGGTGGCGATCCTGAAAACCAGACAAGGCGCGCAGGCGGAGCAGGCGGTGGTGATTTCCGCCGACAAGAACGTGCGCTACGAAGAGGTCATCAATGTGATGGATGTACTGCAACAGCAGAACATCAAAAAAGTCGGCCTGTTGACCCGGGCAAAAAAATGAGCGTAACAGCTTATTATTACGAGCCAAACAAACTACCGGCAGGCATTCTGGCACTGCTGGTGCATGGCGTGTTTTTCGCGCTGTTATATTTCGGTTTTAGCTGGCAGGCATTGCCGCCTGCGACGATGACTGTGGAATTGTGGCAGAGCTTGCCGGATGCGGTTACCGCTCCGCCGGTGCAGCCCAGGATCGAAAAGGTCGAGCCGCCCAAGATTGAGGCGGTTGTGCCGTCGCAGCCGGAGGCCAAACCCGATATTGTGCTGCCGGATAAAAAGAAACCTGAAATCAAGCCGGTCGAGGCAACCAGGAAAACTGAAACCAAACCTGTGGCGCAGAAACCGGACACTTCCAGCGTGGAGCAGCAGGCGGCGCGCGAGCAGGCTGCCGCGATTGGCCGCGTGGTGGACGAATACAACGGTAAAATTGCCGCCAAGATACGCCGCAACATCGTGATGCCGCCTGATGTATCAAGCGATGCGCGCGCCGAATTTTCGGTGACGCTGTTGCCGGGCGGCACGGTGCTGGGCGCAAGATTGATCAAGCCCAGCGGCAACGCCGCCTATGACAATGCGGTGGAGCGCGCGATACTGAAATCGCAACCGTTGCCGCTGCCGCCTGATGTGACGTTGTTCAATCGTTTTCGCGAGTTAAAATTGGTCTTCAAACCGACTGATTAAAAATGATGTTTATAGAGGTGTGCTTATGTTGTTGCGCATAGTGCGGAGCGTGGTCGGCTTGCTGTTGTTGGTGCAAGCCTCGATGGCCTGCGCGGTATTGAACATCGAAATCATCGGCGCAGGCGAACACCAGATTCCGGTGTCCATCGTGCCGCTCGGCGGGGACGAAAAACTGGCGCAAACTATCAACGATGTGGTGACGGGCGATTTGCAGCGTAGCGGGTTGTTCCGCCTAGTAGATCCGACCGGAAAATCGCCGCATGAACTTGCCGAAGTCAGCTATCCGGATTGGCAGGTGCGCGGTGCGGAGGCTCTGGCCATAGGCACTGTTGCGGTTCAAACCAACAACCGCATCGAAGCGCGTTTTCGTTTGCTGGATGTGGTCAAGCAGACGGAGTTGATCGGCCAAGCAGTCTCGGCAAGCGGTGATCAGGCGCGCGCCATCGGGCATCGCATCGCGGATCTGATCTATGAAAAGCTGACTGGCGACAAGGGGGTGTTCAGCACCCGCATCGCTTATGTGAACCGGCAGGGGCAAAAGTTCCGTTTGATTGTGGCGGATAGTGACGGTTACAACGAGCAGGTCGTGCTGGCTCACAGCGAGCCGATCATGTCGCCGTCGTGGTCTCCTGACGGCAGCCACCTTGCCTATGTGAGTTTTGAAACCGGGCATGCGGCGGTGTTTGTGCAATCTTTGTACACCAACCAGCGCATGGTAGTGGCCGATTTTCGCGGTAGCAACAGCGCGCCTGCGTGGTCACCGGACGGCAAACAATTAGCCGTTGTGCTGACGCGCGATGGCAGCTCGCAGATTTACCTGATGCGCCCGGACGGCAGTGGCATCCGCCGCATTACCTTCAGCGGGGCAATCGATACCGAGCCGAACTTCTCACCGGACGGGCAACACCTGCTGTTTACCTCGGATCGCGGCGGCAGCGCACAGATATATCGTATGCAGATTGATGGCGGGCCGGAGCAGCGCTTGACGTTTGGCGAAGGCAATAATTTTTCGCCACGGCACAGCCCTGATGGCAAGAATTTCGTGTTCGCGCACCTTGTAAGCGGCAAATTTTATGTTGCCGTACAGGACTTTCAGACCGGGCAGATGTCCCTCCTTACTGAAGGAGGATGGGAGAAAAAACCCAGCTTTGCACCCAACGGAAAAATTATTCTGTTTGCCAGCGAGGCGCGTGGTCGTGGTATATTGGCGACCGTTTCTAGCGACGGTCGTGTCAAACAGCACATGTTCACGCAAAGCGGCGACGCACGCGAACCGGTGTGGGGACCAAATTTTTAACTTAACCTAGCAAAGGGGAATGCCATGAAAAAACTCGTTATCAGTGTTGTGTTGGTGAATCTGCTCGCTGCATGCGCCAGCGAAAAACCGAAAGAAACGGTAGTGGCTCCCCCGCCTAAGCAATTTACTAGAGAGGTTGTTGCTACTCCGGCTCCGCCTCCGCCGGCTCCTGTAGTCGATCCACTGAACGATCCGGCCAGCATTCTCGCCAAACGTAGCGTGTATTACCCATTTGATGTGGCTGCGGTGCAAGACGCGGACAAACCAGCCGTGGAGGCTCATGCCAGATATTTGGGCGAGCACGCCAACCGCAAAGTGCGCTTGGAGGGTAATTGCGACGAGCGCGGCAGCAACGAATACAATCTGGGACTCGGCCAACGCCGCGCCGATGGCGTGAAGAAGATGCTGGAACTGGGTGGCGCCAAGTCAGGTCAGGCTGAAAGTGTCAGCTATGGTGAAGAAAAGCCCAAGGCAAGCGGCCATAACGAAACTGCTTGGGCGCAAAACCGCCGCACCGATTTGATCTATGCCAAGTAAATCTGTGCAAGCACAACAATGCTGAAGCGATGCGCCCTCATATTGCTGGCTTCGTGTTTCGCCGTTCCCGCGCAAGCGCTGTTTTATACTGACGACGACGCGCGAAAACTCCAGCAACTTGAGGAGCGTACCCAGCAGCTTGAGGGGCGTGTACTCAAGCTGGAAGATGCCGTTAAGCAACAAACCAGATTGATGCTGGATCTGCAGGGCCAAATTGAAGCATTGAGCAGCGAAATCCGCAAGCTGCGTGGCCAGAATGAAGAGCTGGCACACGGCTTGCAGGATGCCGAAAAGCGCGAAAAGGATTTTTATGTGGATCTGGATACGCGCTTGCGTCGTTTTGAATCCATAGATAGTGCGGCGCAAACCGGTGACAATTCACCCGCATCGGCGGTTCCGGCTGATCGGAACGATCCCACGCTGGAAAATAGAGCCTTTGAAATATCCTACGGGTTGCTCAAGGGCGGGAGCTATGCGAATGCAGTCAAGGCATTTCAGGAATTTCTCAAGAAATATCCTGACTCGGTGCATGTTGCAAACGCCAATTATTGGCTGGGCAATGCGCAATTCGCGCTGAAGGATTATAAAGGTGCGCTGAGCACCTATCAGGGTTTGCTCAAAGTTTTTCCAAGCACAACCAAAGCGGCTGATGTGCTGTTTAATATCGCCGGATGCCAGCAGGAGTTGAAACTGGCTGCGGCTGCGCAAAAAACTCTCAAGCAACTTGCCACCAAATATCCCAACAGTGAAGCTGCCGCCAAGGCAAAAAAATTACCGGCTACCTCCAAGTAGCCTGCCTTATGTCAACCTAGAATTGTAGGGGCGCGATTTATCGCGCCCTTTGTCCATACATGAACAGATCAGGGCGCGATAAATCGCGCCCCCCTACCGGGTTGTGTTACCTTTGAAATAGAATTGGATTATTGTGTCGCGACTGCGCATCAGCGAAATTTTTTTCTCCCTGCAAGGCGAGACCAGCCGCATCGGTTTGCCCACGGTGTTTATTCGGTTAACCGGATGCCCGTTGCGCTGTACCTACTGTGACACCTCCTACGCTTTTACGGGCGGGCAAAACATCAGCGTGGCAGAAATCCTCCGGCAGGTTGCCGAATACGCCCCGCGCTATGTGACCGTTAGCGGTGGTGAGCCGTTGGCACAAAAGAATTGCTTGTCTTTACTTGGCGCGTTGTGCGATGAGGGCTACGAAGTGTCGTTGGAAACCGGCGGCGCGCTGGATATCGGCAAAGTTGATAAGCGAGTAATGCGGGTGGTTGACATCAAAACCCCTGCATCTGGAGAAGCCGAAAAGAACCGGTGGGAAAATTTGCCACTACTGACCCCGAATGATGAAATCAAGTTTGTGCTGTGCGATGAGAACGATTACCAATGGGCAAAGCAGGTCATACATCAATATCAACTTGCCGGAAAATGCGCGGTGCTGTTTTCGCCCGCACACGGCACATTGAATCCGACGCAATTGGCCGATTGGATATTGCGCGACCGTCTGCCGGTCAGGATGCTGTTGCAATTGCACAAGCTGCTGTGGAACAACACCCCCGGCCATTAATCGTTTCAGGATATCGATGATGAGAAGCGCCGTCATACTTTTATCGGGTGGTTTGGACTCGGCAACAGTGCTGGCAATGGCACGTGCTCAAGGCTTCACCTGCTACGCGCTGAGCGTGGATTACGGGCAACGCCATCACGCTGAACTGGCAGCGGCACAACGCGTCGCGCAAACATTGGGTGCGCGCGAACATCGGGTAGTAAGCATCGATTTGACTGGATTCGGCGGATCCGCTCTCACCGACAGCAATATCGCAGTACCGCAACAACCTACCGAGGGCGTCCCGATTACTTATGTTCCGGCACGTAACACCATCATGCTGTCACTGGCCTTGGCATGGGCTGAAGTGTTGCAGGCGCAAGATATTTTCATCGGTGTTAATGCGGTGGATTATTCCGGCTACCCGGATTGCCGTCCCGCGTATATCGATGCATTTGAGCGCATGGCGAATCTCGCCACCAGAGCCGCTGTCGAAGGCCACCCGCTAACCATTCATGCGCCATTGCTGCATATGCCCAAAGCGGAGATTATCCGGAAGGGAAATATGCTTGGCGTAGATTATGCGCAGACGGTATCTTGCTACCAAGCCGACGAGCAAGGCCGCGCCTGCGGCGTGTGTGATTCATGCCGCCTAAGAAGCGCAGGATTTATTTCAGCCAGCGTGGATGACCCAACCCGGTACTTGCGAATCTAATAGTCGCTGAGCTTTGTGGCAAGCGCATTTTGCGTTGACAGGGCAAGCCAAATCCGTATAATTCGCGCTCCTTTGCGAAGGGGGTCGTTAGCTCAGTCGGTAGAGCAGCGGACTTTTAATCCGTTGGTCGCCAGTTCGAATCTGGCACGACCTACCAATAAAACAACGAGTTGCGACAGGCACATCCAGTTTCGTTGATAAGTACTGTCAGTAAACTGTCAACGGCTTCATGCTGTCAGTTTTTTCAGGTTGTGTAAGCGCGCGATTTGGCGCTGATTTGCGCAGCTTTTGGCACAATATTTATGCTGTCATACCGTTCCAAAATGACATTAGGGAACCTCTAAAAATCCGCATTTCATCCCAACTGCTGCGTTGCGTAAAAATTTCCTGCTTACATATCAAATAGATGCGCTGAGGCAAAATTTTTTACGCGCCCCGCATTTGGGCGAGTTCTGAATTTTTAGAGGCTCCCCAATGTTAATCATTTGTATTGCGCCGCTGGAGCGTGTTTCGTCATTATCGGGTTCCGGACGCTACGGAAAGTTTTGATGAGGTACATCTGGAAAAAATGGGCATTTTATGTGTCTTAGGTGGCGCAGTGCACTAAAATATACTTATAAAACATAGATAAACATATTGTATTGGTTTGATTTATGCCGAGCGGGTACACACGCTAACAGTATAGAAGTAACCCCATAAAATACCCGATTAAAATACTCGCTTTTGCACTTGACACATCCAAGCGGTTGGGACAGAATTCCGAACCGCGTCAAATTGTCGCAGAACGGTTGCGCGTGATATTTTGCAAATAATAATACAAGCGGGAGGCTATTCAATGGAATCATCCAAGACTGGGAGTGCGCCAGTTCCTTTCATGCGGCAGATGTTGCACAATCAATTCCTTCTTTTGACCGTGCTATTGGCTGTCAGTGCGGTGGCTTATTTTGGTATCGGTCTTTACATGATACTCAGACACTGAATATTCCTCCGGGGATTTATTGGAGACCGTTTTTATAGCGGTAGTGGAAGTTGCGACATGTGGAATTAAAAAACCAGTTTTGTTAAGTTGTTTTATGTCAATCATCAGTGGCGTTAGCCATCAAATGTCAAAGGAGGAGTAAATAATGTCACAAGGGAATGTAGAACCTCATTTTATGCAAAAGGCGTTAGATAACCAATGGTTAATGCTGGCGTTGGGCGTGTTGGTGCCTACTGTGATTTATACACTGTGGGGAATATGGGACGTGATCAACATACCGATGGCCAAGTAAAAAAGCCGTTTTTGTCTAATTAAACCAAGGAGAAGAAATACTATGGGAACGTCTTATACCCCCCCAACAAACCCGGATTGGTGGCGTGAACCGATCGAACGCACCGAGATATGGTGGATTGTGATTGCATTTGCATGGTGTCTGTTCATGACCGCATGGATGGTTGGCTGGCATTTTTCCGGCACCCAGAACATGAGCAACGAGACCTACAAAACCACCCCTGAGGCGTTTTCAAAGAAGGTGGCTGATATGCAGGCCAAGTACACTGTCCGCAAGGATGCTGCTACTGGCGAAGATGTGGTGGCTCCTCCTCCAGGCAGTGATGTTTATATGGCCGCCATGCAATGGCAGTATCGTCCCATCCTTGAACTTCAAAAAGGGAAATCATATCGTTTGCATATGACATCTCTGGATGTGGGTCACGGATTTTCTTTGCAGCCCGAGAATATTAATTTCCAAGTCTATCCCGGCTATGAGCAGGTTACTACTGTGACCCCGAATAAAACCGGCATTTTTGCCATAGCGTGCGGCGAATACTGTGGCGGTGTTAACGCCATGGGGCATCATACGATGCTGGGCAGAATTTACGTAAAGGAGTAAGAAATAATGGCGACGACAACAATGTCTGATTTTCGCATTGATCCCGTATCTGGCCTCAAGATTAACCGGACGGCCAATAAACTGGTTCAATGGAATGCGTTTGCGGCAGTAGTATTTTTGCTGGTAGGTGGCCTGTTCGGCCTTCTGGTGGCGCTTACACGTATGCCAAGTGTGCAATTACTGCCACCAGAGCTTTTCTACATGGCTCTGACGGCTCACGGTCTGGTTAACCTTGCGGTGTGGATCATTTTCTTTGAAATGGCCGTGCTGTATTTCCTGGGGGCGCATGTGCTGGGCAACCGGCTGGCGACGCCAGCCTTTGCTTGGGCGCAATTCTGGCTCATGCTCGTCGGCGCTGCTCTAGTTGCTGTGGCAGTGCTGGGCGGCAAATCAAGCGTGATGATGACTTCCTACCCGCCGCTTCAGGCAGAACCGCATTTTTATCTGGGGTTGATCCTGTTTGCCGTGGGTGCGCTGATTGGCTGTTTTGTGTTCCTCGGTACGCTGGTGGTTGCCAAGCGAGATAAAACCTATGAGGGATCACTTCCTTTGGTGGTGTTCGGCGGTGTAACGGCTT
>Ga0209211_10002539_pt1 | contig 31199 bp, 29 predicted proteins | sample RifGroA2_FD_183992 | JGI IMG/M metagenome (GOLD analysis project Ga0209211, IMG submission 183992) | Groundwater microbial communities from Rifle, Colorado, USA - Groundwater A2 (SPAdes) (version 2) | ecosystem: Environmental > Aquatic > Deep subsurface > Groundwater | place: Rifle, Colorado...
CGCGGTCCTGCTCGACTCCGGCTACTTGTTGTTGCTGGCCGCACTCGCGCAGGCGCTGCCACTCGCCGTAATTCTGGTGCTGCTGCCCTTGCTTGCATTGCCGCGCGCCAGCAGCAGCGAAACCGCCTCGCGTTGGCGCGCAGCAATCTACTTCGTCTGTCTCGGCCTGGCGTTCCTGTTCATCGAGATCGCCTGTCTGTCGCGGCTAAGCTTGCTGATCGGCCAGCCCTTGCTGGCCTTCGGCGCGGGCCTGTCCGGCTTTCTCCTGTTCGCGGGCGCGGGCAGCGTATTTGCCCAGCACTGGCTCGCGCAGGACAAGCACCCGATCCCATCGCTGATCGTCCGCGCCGTGCAGGCGATCGCGGCTGGCATCGCCTGGCAATTGCTCGCCTTCCCGGTCGCGTTGGAAATGGGCGCCGGCTGGTTGCCCGCGTGGCGCGCCCTGCTCGGCGTATTGACCATCGCGCCGGTGGCATTCGCCATGGGACTGCCGTTCCCGCTGGGCCTGACACGCCTGGCACGCAGCGCCCCGGCCTTCGTGCCCTGGGCCTGGGGGCTTAACGGCTGCGCGTCGGTGCTGGCCGCGATCGCGGCTCTCCTGCTGGGCATCGGGATCGGGCTCACTGCGACTTTGCTCGTGGCGCTGGGCCTGTATCTGCTGGCCGCGGCGGTGTGGGGCGGGGCCGAAAAGGCCTTGTGATTAACATGACATTAACTTTACTATCGGGAGCGCTGCCGCAAGTCTCGCAGCCCGATCCGCGGCAGCCCTGGGAGTTCAATGCGTCCCGTGTCCGAGCCCACAACCTCCCTCGACCAGGCATTGGCGCACGCGTCCCGTCTGCTCGCGTCCGATCCGGCGCTGGCGGCCGAGCAGGCGACGGAAATCCTGAAGGTGGTCGAGAACCATCCGATGGCATTGCTGTTGCTCGGCGCATCGCACTCGGCACGCGGAAATTCGCAACAGGCCGCGGAAATTCTCGGCCCGCTCAGCGTCACGCAACCGAATTGGGCGATGGCGCAACTGGAGCTCGGCATCGCACTCGGGCGCGCCGGTCGCGGCGAAGAAGCCTTGAAGGCATTGCGTCACGCGGTGTCGCTGAAACCCGACCTGCCCCGTGCCTGGCTGGCGCTTGGCGACCATCTGAGCGCGATCGGCGACGCGCGCGGCGCGGATGAAGCCTACGGCTGGCACATCAAGTATTCCAACCGCGATCCGGCCCTGCTGGAAGCGGCAGTGGCACTGACCGAGAATCGCATTCCCGAAGCGGAAGCGTTGCTGCGCGCGCACCTGAAAAAGGCGCCGACCGACGTCGCGGCCATTCGCATGCTGGCCGAAGTCGCTGCCCGCCTGGCGCGCGACGACGATGCGGTGAATCTGCTCGCGCGCTGCCTGGAGTTGGCGCCCAGCTTCCACGCGGCGCGGCAAAACTACGCGCTGGTGCTCAACCGCGCCGAAAGGCCGGCCGAGGCCTTGGCGCAGGTCAACCTGCTGCTGGCGATGGACCCGGGCAATCCGGGCTATCGCAATCTGAAGGCCGTCATTCTCTGCCACGTCAGCGACTACGAGCCGGCGATCGAAATCTATGCGGAATTGCTGCGCGAATATCCCAATCACGCCAAGATCTGGTTGAGCAACGGCCACGCCCTGAAAACCGCCGGCCACCAGGATCGGTCCATCGAAGCCTATCGCCGCAGCATCGCGCTCGACCCGGGCTTTGGCGAGGCCTACTGGAGCCTGGCCAACCTGAAGACATTCCGCTTCAGCGACGAGGAGGTAGCGCAGATGCGTCGCCAGCTCGAGCGTACGGACCTGCAGCCCCAGCACCGGCATCACTTCGAATTTGCGCTCGGCAAGGCGCTCGAGGACGGTGCCGACTATGCCGAATCGTTCCAGCATTACCTCGAGGGCAATACCTTGCGGCGCGCCACGGTCGCCTACAGCGCCGCTGACAACTCGGCTCGCATGCGTCGCGCAAAAACCATTTTCACTCGCGAGTTCTTCCAGCAACGCGCCCACTTCGGCGCGTCGGCGGCCGACCCGATCTTCATCGTCGGCCTGCCGCGCGCGGGCTCGACGCTGATCGAGCAAATCCTGTCCAGCCATTCGGCGGTCGAGGGCACGATGGAGCTGCCGGAGATCATTTCGATGACCCGCGCGCTGCGCCAACTGGCCGAGTCGCCGCAATCCACCACGTACCACGACGTGTTGGCCACCCAGACCGAGCAGGACCTGCGTGAGCTGGGCGAACGCTACCTGGAGCGGACCCGAATCCACCGCAAGCAGGGCGCGCCGTTTTTCATCGACAAGATGCCGAACAATTTCGCCCACCTCGGGCTGATCCACCTGGCGCTGCCCAACGCCCGGATCATCGATGCGCGCCGGCATCCGCTCGCCTGCGGCTTTTCCGGATTCAAGCAGCATTTCGCCCGCGGCCAGAATTTCACCTACAGCCTGGACGACATCGGCCGCTACTACCGCGATTACGTCGAGCTGATGGCGCACTTCGACCAGGTGTTGCCCGGCCGCGTGCATCGGGTCATCTACGAATCCATGGTCGAAGACACCGAGACCGAAGTCCGGCGTTTGCTCGACTACTGCGGACTGCCGTTCGAGGAACAATGCTTGCGCTTTTTCGAGAACGAACGTCCGGTCCGCACGGCAAGTTCCGAGCAGGTGCGGCAACCGATCTACCGGGAAGGCATCGACCATTGGCGCAATTACGAACCGTGGCTGGGGCCGTTGAAGGCAGCCCTGGGACCGGTGCTGGACAGCTATCCCGCCGTGCCGGCCGACTAGGCAGGTGGGCGATTCATCACGTCAACAACAGGGGAAACCACAATGCAGAAAACCAGAAGAAGTCCTCAGCGCAAGCAGTCGTCTGCGCTGTCCCGATTACCGTTGACGGCTGCGATCTATTTCGCGCTCAGCTCGATGGCGTTCGCGCAGGACGCAACGACCGAATCCGAAACCCAGGACAAGAGCAAGTCGCCTACGCTGGGCACGGTGACCGTGACCGCGCAGAAACGCACCGAGAACCTGCAGAAGGTGCCGATCAGCATCCAGGTGCTCGGCACCGAGCAGTTGCAACAGCAGAACGTCAATGACTTCGAGGACTACGCCAAGCTGCTGCCGAGCGTGTCCATTACGCCGATCGGCCCGGGCTTCGGCCAGGTCTATATGCGCGGCGTGGCCAGCGGCGGCGACGGCAACCACTCCACGTCGCTGCCCAGCGTCGGCATCTACCTGGACGAGCAGCCGATCACGACCATCCAGGGCGCACTCGACATCCATGTCTACGACATCGCCCGCATCGAGTCGCTGTCCGGGCCGCAGGGCACCTTGTACGGCGCCAGTTCGGAAGCGGGCACCATCCGCATCATCACCAACAAGCCCGACGCCAGCGGCTTTGCCGCCGGCTACGGCGTTGAAGTGAACTCCCTGTCGCATGGCGGCATGGGCAATGTCGTTGAAGGTTTCGTCAACGTGCCGCTTTCCGACAACATGGCGATCCGCGCCGTGGCGTGGGAAAAGCATGACGCGGGTTACATCGACAACAAGCTGGGCTCGCGCACGTACCCGTCATGGGATGCGGACTCCGGCGGCAACGGCACGGTGACCAACGCCACCCAGGCCAAGGACGATTACAACGACGTCGACACCTACGGCGCCCGCGTGGCGCTGAAGGTCGACCTCAACGACAGCTGGACCGTGACGCCCACGATCATGGGGCAACGGCAGAAGGCCGATGGCGTATTCCACTACGACCCGGTGGTTGGTGACTTGTCGCTTACCCACTTCTATCCGGAAAATTCCGATGACCGCTGGACGCAGGCGGGCCTGACCGTGCAAGGCAAGATCGGCAACTTCGACCTGGTCTATGCCTTCGCCCACCTCAAGCGCGACGTCGATTCCGAATCCGATTACAACGACTATGGCTTCTGGTACGACACGGTGTATGGCTACGGCGCGTACTTCTACGACGACAATGGCGACCTGGTCAATCCGTCGCAGTACATCCAGGCCGTGGACGGCTACAAGAAGACCAGTCATGAGCTGCGCATTTCCTCGCCGAGCGAGGATCGCTTCCGCTTCGTGGCCGGTGTGTTCTGGCAGAACCAGTTCCATGACATCGAGCAGCGCTACAAGGTCGATGGCCTGGCGTCCGATCTCTCAGTGACTGGCTGGCCCGATACCATCTGGCTGACCAAGCAGGAACGTCGCGACCACGACGAGGCCTTTTTCGGCGAGGTGTCGTTCGACTTCACCGACAAGCTCACTGGCACGGCGGGCATGCGTTATTTCCGTGCCGATAACAGCCTCGAGGGGTTCTTCGGTTTCGCCAACGGCTACTTTTCGCAAACATCGAAACCGCCGGAGATCAGGTATGGCGAAGCCGCGTGTATCGTGCAACAAGGAGCGGACCCGTCGAACTGGGTGCCGTTCAATGGCGCGCCTTGCAGTTTCTTCGATAAGGAAATCAAGGAGAGCGGCAGCTTGGGCCGGGTCAACATGACCTACGAGTTCGACGACCAGCACTTGATCTATGCCACTTGGTCCGAGGGCTTCCGGCCGGGCGGCGTGCAGCGTCGTGGCACCCTGCCCAACTACCAGGCAGACTTTCTCACCAACTACGAGTTCGGCTGGAAGACCTCATGGGCCGACAACCGACTGATTTTCAATGGCTCCGTCTTCCTGGAGAAATGGAAAAACTTCCAGTTCGCCGTGCTCGGCGCGAACGGTCTGACCGACATCCGAAATGCGGCGCAGGCGGAAATTCGCGGCATGGAATTGGACGTGAATTGGGCGGCGACCTACAACCTGACGCTGACCGGCGGCATCGCGCTCTACGATGCCCAACTGACCGCCGACTATTGCGGCGCGGTGGACGAGGCCACCGAGGAACCTATTACCGTCTGTCCGGATGGCGTGGAGATTCCCCAGACTGGGCATATCGGACCCGAGGCGCACTCAGGCGACCGACTGCCGGTTACGGCGAAGGTCAAGGGAAATCTGACCGCGCGCTACACCTTTGAAGTGGGCGGCATGGATGCCTATTTGCAGGGTAGTTTCATCCACGAAGGCAAGCGAACGTCTGACCTGCGATTTGACCAGAACGAGCTGATCGGCGACATGCCGGCCTACAGCACGTTCGATTTCTCGACCGGCATCCGCAAGAACAACTGGTCGCTGGATTTCTTCGTCAAGAATGTGTTCGACAAGCGTGCGCAACTGTCCCGCTTCTTCGTGTGTGCAGAGACGGTCTGCGGCGCCCAGGGTTTTGACCCCCAATACCCCAACGGACAGGTCTACATCGTCCCCAACCAGCCGCGCACCTACGGCATCCGCTTCTCCCAGGAGTTCTAAAAATGTAGGAGCGGCTTCAGCCGCGAACGCTCTTCCTGTCCACCCAGAGCAGCCCCAAAAGGCCGGGAGGCCGCTGCACCAAGCAGGACCTCCCGGCCTTCTTTTTGGCGGGCCCCATGGGACAATGCGTCCAATGTCCGTGCCAGCCGTCAGCACCCTTCCCGACCAAGCGCCGCAGATCTCCTGCAGTCAGTGCCCCGCCGTGTGCTGCCAACTCAAGGTACTGCTCATCGCCGGCGACGATCCGCCGGAACATTACATCGACCTGGATGAGACCGGCCACGAGATCATGGACAAGGGCGACGACGGCTGGTGTGCGGCGCTGGACCGCGATGCAATGCGATGCAGCATCTACGAGCGCCGTCCGTTCGTGTGCCGGGAGTTCGCGATGGGCGGCGGCGACTGCATCGACGAACGCGAGAACTGGCGGCGCATCGCCATCTCGCTGCGCTGAACGATGGCCGCTCCCGATAGCCGAACGGCTGGTCGAGCCTGGTACCTGTACCTGATCGAATGCGTCGACGGCAGCCTGTACACCGGCATTACTGTCGATGTGACGCAACGATTCGCCGCCCACGCCGCCGGCAAGGGCGGACACTACACCCGCTCGCATCCGCCAAAACGTATCGCGGCGGTGATCGAGTGTGCAGACCGATCTGCCGCGTCCAAGGCCGAACATGCGGTTAAGCGCCTGACCACTGCGGCGAAGCGCGAACTTTGCCGGCGCCACCCGCCGCAAACCTGAACCCGAGCCGGATGGCCGGGTCGCCGTCGGGAAGCGAGCGCCAGGCAAAGGAATATGCTGCGGGAATACCTCCACCACGCTTCGGCCAGCCGCAATGACCCTCAACGAATTCGAAATCCTGGGCGCCAGTATCCTGATCGTCGACGACCAGCAAGCGAACGTACAGCTGCTCGCGGAAATGCTCGCCGATGCCGGCTATTCGAACGTCTCATCCACGACCGATCCGCTCGAGGTCTGCCAGCTGCACCGCAAGCACAGCTACGACTTGATCCTGCTCGACTTGCAGATGCCCGGCATGGACGGTTTCGAAGTAATGGCCGGACTCAAGGAGTTGGAGCCCGACGGTTATCTGCCTGTGCTCGTGTTGACCGGACAGCCATCGCACAAGCTGCGCGCCTTGCAGGCGGGCGCCAAGGATTTCATCAGCAAGCCGGTCGACGTGTTGGAGATCCAGACCCGGATCCGCAACATGCTCGAGGTTCGCCTGCTCTACAAGAAGATCGAGAGCAATAACCGGCAACTGGAACAAACCGTGCTCGAACGCACTGCCGAATTGCGTGACAGCGAAGCTCGCTTCCGCAGCCTGGTCGAGCTGGCCTCGGACTGGTACTGGGAGCAGGACGAACACGGCCAGTTCACCCGCGTTTCCGGGCCGGCTATGGAAATGCTCGGATTGGGCGAAAACGCCGCAAGCGAAGTCGACTCGCCGCGCTGGAACCAGGAGGAGCGCGCGTTGCTGGAGGAGCGGCTGGCAACGCGAAGGCCGTTCCTGGATTTCGTCTACAGCCGGGTCAATGCCGACGGCAGCGAGCAGTTCCTGCAGACCAGCGGCGAACCGAAGTTCGACGCTTCCGGCCGGTTCACTGGTTACCGCGGTATCGGCATGGACATCACCGGCCGCATGCGCGGCGATGTCCAGCGCATTGCCGAGCTGCAACGGCTCCGGAGTTCGCTGTACGACCAACTGGTCTCCGGCAGTGGCGAGATGGACGCAAACCCGGTGCAGCTGCTGCGCACCGATGGCACGCTGCTCACGGTGGAGATTCATCGCCAGGTGGGCCGCGCGCAATCGGAGTGGATGCTGGTCGAAGTGATCCGCGATCCGGCGGGAGCGAAATGACGGGCTGCCATCGCCACTGCAGATACGAACTGGCGACGCTGCGATGAGCGTGAGCCGCCTCTACGCAACGGCGGGCACGCCGTCGCCAAGACAGAACCGCCTGCTCGCGGCGCTGCCCACCGAGGACTACCAGCGCGTACTAAACGAGCTGGAACTGGTGCCGATGCTGGTCGGCGACGTGCTTTGTGAATCCGGCGCGCCGATGTCGCACGCGGTTTTTCCAGCCAGCGCCATCGTGTCGCTGCAATACGTGATGGAAAACGGGTCCTCGGCGGAGATCGCCGGCGTCGGCAATGAAGGCGTCGTTGGCGTACCGCTGTTCATGGGCGGCGAAACCACACTGAGCCGGTCGATCGTGCAAACCGGCGGCTATGGCTACCGCCTGCGCCAGCCGGCGCTGCTGGAGGAATTCAATCGTGGCGACGCCATGATGCGGCTGCTACTGCGTTACACGCAGGCGCTGATCACCCAGATGTCGTTGACCGCGGCCTGCAATCGCCGGCACAGCCTCGAACAACAACTATGCCGCTGGTTCCTGCTGACCCTGGATCGTATGTCGGGAAACGAACTGATAATTACTCAGGAATTGATTGCCAGCATGCTGGGCGTGCGTCGCGAGGGCGTTACCGAGGCCGCCGGGAAATTGCAGCGCGCCGGCATCATCAACTACCGGCGCGGGCATATCACTGTCCTTGAGCGAGCCGGCCTGAACTCGCGCGCATGCGAGTGCTACGAAGTCGTCCGGCGCGAGTTCGACCGCCTTTTGCCGGTTGAAACGGCCGGAAGCCCGCTCGGAATCTTGAACGGCGAGTGAGCGCTTGAGCCCAATGTGCGCTTCCGCACCGAGGCGGCGCGCCGCACGCGGGTAGCTTGGTGGCTACAGTCACATCGGGAGAGTTCCGAATGAAGCTCCAAGTCTTTTCAAGCGCGCTCCTGGCGTTGCTGCTGGCTGCCTGCAGCACCTACGAGGGCGGTTACAGCAATAGCGGATACCGTACCAGCAGCTGTTACGACTGCGGCGTCGTGCAGGACATCAATTCCTATTCCGGTGAGCGTCGGGCGACCGGTGCTGGCGCAGTGGCCGGCGCGATCGTCGGTGGCGCCATTGGTAGCCAGGTCGGTTCAGGCGACGGCAAGAAGGCGGCCACGGTTGCCGGCGCGGTCGTTGGCGGCATCGCCGGTCACAACATCGAAAAGAACGCTGGCGGCACTTGGCACGAAGTCACCGTCCGCATGGACGACGGCCGCGTGGTCGTCGTCACGCAAGACGATCTGAATGGTGTCCGTGAAGGGTCGCGGGTAGTGGTTCGCGACGGTCGGGCACGACTCCGCTAAACGAAATCGAAATCCGATGAAGAACCTCCATGCCATGAGCGTCCCCTGGAAGGCAATAAGCGCGCGGATGCGGCCAGCCACCTGGTCGGCGATGACGTGGACAGTGCTTGCGTTCGTGCTTGTGTGCACGGCCGGCACTGTCTACGTCGGCATGCAGTTGTACGCCGCCACCGATTACCCGGTGCAATTCAGCACCAAGTAGCGGGGTTAGCGCGTCGCGGCAGCGCCTTTGAGCACGTTCAGCTCAATCTGCACCGTGTCCGTGTCGTTCATCAGCTGGACGTGTCCGTCCTGGACAAAGCACTGTAGCTGCATGTTCCGACTGGCCAGCCTGGCGATAGCCTGACTGGTCTCGGCCGGGACATCGATGACGCTCAGATTCCTGCAGCGTTCCAGCGCCGCCGAATTTTTTTCCCACCAGATGGCCGCGCTGCGCCCGCTGAAGGTGTACAGGAGGACCTGTCCCGCGCGCCCACAGGCCTTGCGGATGCGCTGCTCGTCGGGCTGGCCTATTTCAATCCAGCGATCGATGACCCCGGTGAGGTCCTTCTGCCAAAGATCCGGCTCGTCGTCGGTACTGATGCCCCTGCCGAATGCCAACGAATCGCTGGCGTTCAGGGCAAATGCCAGTAGGCGCACCATCAGCCGTTCCTCGGTTTCCGAAGGATGCTGGGCCAGCGTCAGCGCGTGCATCTGGTAGTAGTTGCGGTCCATGTCGCTGATCTGCAACTCGGCCTTGAATATGGTTGCCTTGACGGCCATGCGTTTGTCCGAAGTGTTCTTGCCCGGCGCGAATGATCTCACGGCCCGCGCCGTGCATAGCCAGGCGCGCGTTGAATATACTGTCGGGAAGGCCAGTGGGCTCCTCAAGGACATCACCATGCTGCAGGCAGGCGACCTCGCCCCTTCGTTTTCGCTGGCCAGCGATGGTGGCCGCCAGGTCGATAGCGCGACGCTGAAAGGCTCTCGATACGTGCTCTACTTCTATCCCAAGGACGACACCCCGGGTTGCACCCGGGAAGCTTGCGCGTTCCGGGACAGGCTGCCGGCCTTCGACAAGCTGGGGGTTCCGGTCTTCGGCGTCAGCGCCGATCCGGCGAAAGCGCATGACAAGTTCGTGAACAAGTACAGCCTGAATTTTCCGCTGCTTGCCGACCCCGAACACCAGTTGCTGGAAGCTTACGGCGTGTGGGTCGGGAAAAGCCTGTATGGCCGCAAGTACTTCGGCATCCAGCGTTGCACCTTCGTCATCGATGCCAAGGGCAGGATTGAGAAAGTCTGGCAGAAAGTCAGCCCGGACAGCCACGCCGGCGAAGTGCTGGCCTATCTGGCAGGGGAAGCTGCGCCGGCCGTGCCGGTGGCAAAGGCCGCGGTGAAGACTGCCGCAGTGAAGACTGCCGCGGTGAAGAGGGCTGCGGTGAAGAAGGCCGCGACCAGGAAGGCGCCGCCGAAGAAGCCCGTTGCTGCGAAAAAAGCCGCCAAGAAAGCAGCAACCCGCCGCTGACCGGCGCGCTGCCAATGTCTGCCGCCAGCAAAGCCCAATGGCAGATTCACTTCTGCGTGCTGCTCTGGGGCTTCACCGCCATTCTTGGCAAGCTGATTACGCTGCCCGCGCTGGCCCTGGTCTGGTGGCGCATGCTGCTGGTCACGGCAGCCTTGCTGCTGGTGCCGCGCGTCTGGCGCGGCCTGGCCGGGCTGCCGGCGCGGCTGCTCGCGGCCTACGCCGGCATCGGCATGCTGGTCGCGTTGCACTGGCTGACCTTTTACGGCGCCATCAAGCTGTCCAACGCATCGGTGGCCGTCACCTGCATCGCGCTCGGGCCGGTGTTCCTGGCCTTGGTCGAGCCGTGGATCTCCGGCCGCCGATTCGAGCCGCGTGAATTGCTGCTCGGCGTCGCGGTCGTACCCGGCGTCGCGCTGGTGGTAGGCGGCGTGCCCAGCGGAATGCACTGGGGCATCGCAGTCGGTGTCGCATCGGCGCTGCTGGTCGCCTTGTTCGGCTCATTCAACAAGCGCCTGGTGGAGCGCGCGGACCCGCTGACCGTCACCTTCGTCGAACTTGGCGCGGGCACGATTTTCCTGGGCGTGGTGGCCGCGCCGCTATTCTGGTTCGGCGTGATCGACCAGGATTCATTCGCCTTCCTGCCTGGTGCGCGTGACGCGAGCTTGTTGCTGCTGCTGGCGATGGCCTGCACGCTGCTTCCGTTTGCCTTGTCGCTGGTGGCGCTACGCCAGCTGAGCGCGTTCCAGGCGCAACTCGCGGTCAACCTGGAGCCCGTCTACGCCATTGTATTGGCGGTCCTGCTGTTGGGAGAACAACGCGAGCTCACCGTGTCCTTCTACCTGGGCGTGGCGATCATCCTGCTCGCGGTCTTCATCCACCCCTTGATCGGCCGCCGCAAGTTGCAGCAGCCGTCGCCGGAAATTCTCGGCACGTCGGAATCGAAGAGCGCGGCCGACTGAATCGAGAACGCAGGCGTGTTCACTGACAGCCGCCAGCGCAGCTACTTCGCGATCAGCACCAGCGTGCCTCGGCCACAGACGCCGTAATTGGTGAACTCGCTGCCGATGAAATCTTCAGCCCCAGGCGTGCGCACCTGGCTGGCGCCTTCGGCCCAGTTGCAGGTATCGGTTACCCGATACCATTGCTTGCCATTGCCTGGCCACGGCAGCACGAAGTTCACGCTCCCGCTCCACGCGTTGTGGGCAACATAGATTGCCGAAGCCGGATCGCCGAGCTCGCTGCCATCGATGCGCCAGGCAATCGCGTGATTGGCCGGCGAATTGAAGTAGGTAGCATCGGCAAGCATTCCGTCCGGCTTGAACCAGCGCAGTTGCTCCATCACGTTGCCGTTGTTGTCCACGCCCGAGTAGAAGTTCACCGGGCGCAAGGCCGGGTGCGCTTTCCGGAATGCGATCATTCCCTCGCTGAAGGCGCGGAAGTTGTTCTGGTCGGTGTTCCAGGTCCAGCCCAGCCAATTGGCACTGGAATCCAGGTTGTACGGATTGTTGTTGCAGTTCAGGCTGCGCAAGGCTTCGTCGCCGCCAACGATCATCGGTACGCCGCCGGACAACATCATCAACGCCATGCCGTTGCGCGCCGCCTTGCGCTGGTCGGCGGCGATGCCGGCCTGGTCCCAGCTGTTGTTGTTGTCGTCGCCGCCATCGCTCGGGCCATACGGCCAGGCCTGGTTGTTGTTCTTCGAGTTGCAGCTGTACAGGTCCTTCAGCGTGAAGCCATCGTGCGCCGTGACGAAATTGACCGAGTGATACGGCCGGCGGCCGTCGTCGCCATACAGATCGCTTGATCCCGCGAATCGGCTGGCCATCTGCCCGGTGGTCACCACCACGGAACCCAGCTTGTTCTGGCTCTGGCGCACGGTGTCGCGGTAGATGCCGTTCCATTCCGCCCAACCGCTCGGGAAGCCGCCGACCTGATAGGAATTGCCGCCGATCGCCCACGGTTCGGCGATCAGGTCGACGCCGCTGCCGCCGCCCGCCGCGCGCGGCGGCAGTTCGGCGACGATGCGATTGAGCGCGTTGCCGGCATCCATCTTGTCGAAGTTGAAGCAGCCGTGCTCGCAGGTATTGCCGAGCACCGAAGCCAGGTCGAAGCGATAGCCGTCCACGCCCAGCTTGTCGCGCCAGTAGGCGAGCGAATCGATGATCAGGTTCTGCGCGACGGGATTGTGCGTGTTGTAGTTGCCGCCAACGCCGGTGTTGTCCCAGGAATTCTGTTTGTCCGAGGTGAGCGAATAATAAGTTGGGTTGTCGAGCCCGCGCATGCTGAGCAAGTTGTAGGTGCCGGTGTCGGACGGTGACCAGGCGCCGCCTTCGCCAGTGTGGTTGTAGACAACGTCGATCAACACCTTGATGCCCTGGTCGTGGAAGGCCTTGACCATGGCCTTGAATTCGCGCGTCGGTCCGCCCGGCGATTTGTCGTACGCGTAGCGACGATCCGGCGCAAAGTAGTTGAGCGTCATGTAGCCCCAGTAGTTGTCTCCCGCACTGGTGGTCGGGCTGTTGTCGTTGGTGTCGTTCTGGGTTTCCTGCACCGGCAGGAATTCGATCGCGGTCACGCCCAGACTGGCCAGGCTGGCTGCCTTTAGGCCGGCGCCTTTGTAGGTTCCGCGGTACGCCGAATAGATGCTGGCGTCGTTCCTGGTCAAACCGCGCACATGCGCTTCATAGACGATGTCGTCCTTGAACGCGCGTGTCGGCTTGCTGCCGATGGACTGCGTGTCGCCGGCGAGCACGATCCCCTTTGGCGCCAGCGAACCATTGTCCAGGTTGCGATACAGCGGGCCGCTGGCGTACACGGTGCCGTTGGTCATCGTTGCCGTCGTCGGGTCGTGGCTGAGCTCGAGCGCATAGGGATCGCTGAGCAACTTGTTCGGATTGAAGCGGTTGCCGGCCGCGTCGACATCGCTGATGAAGCCAAGCGACGATCCTTTGGTCCAGCCGCTGACGTAGGTCCAGTTCGGTCCCCAGGCGCGATAGCCGTAGTACACCGTGCCGGTGATGCCATAGCTGTTCAAGGTGCTGACCGGGACGGACTTGGTCCAGATTCCGTCCGCGCCTTTCACCATCACGCGCACGAGTTTTTGCTGCGTGCCGGTGGCGGTGCTGTAGAGGTACAACTCGATGCGCGTCGCGCGGCTCGAGTAGATCCTGAAATTGACGTTGGCCTGGGTGGCGTCGTAGCTGGCGCCCAACTGAGCCGAGTTGATGGCTGCCAGCGCCGGGATACCGAGCGACGCGCAGCCCAGAATTGCCGTGAGCAGAATTCGACGAAAGGACATATCGGACTTCCTTGTTGTTGGTAGTATTACTACTTCAACGGAGGGCCGCCCGAGTTCCAGTCGCTTCAAACGGCTTGGCGCAGCCTGGACTCGCCTTTTTCCCTTGTCAAGGCGAGGCGCAGCATTTATGTAGTTTGGCTACAGCGCCGGGGATTTCGCGACCCGACGCGCGCGGGGACGCGGCCGACAAGCCGGTCACATCGACTTGAGGGCCGCCATGATCGCCGGCACCAGCCTGGTCAGGTGCTCGTTCTTGCTGTTGCTCGCTTCCGTATAGACCACCAGCAGAAAGGCGCGCATGTTGTGCCGACGGGCCAGCCCGGCATTGCTCTGGAAGGCCTGATCCCAGCTCGCCATCGGCGCCGGGGAGGCGAGTTCGGTGAACCAGGCATTCCATTGCTCGGGCGAATGCAGCCCCCTCAGCGCGGCGAACAGGACCGGCCGGGCCAGGCGCTCGGATTCGCCATAGACATAGAAGTGCTCGCCCGGCGGCGCCACCTGTTGCTTTACCGCAGCCAGCATGCGGTCGAGCTGCGCCTTGTCCAGCGCTTCGTTCAATGCAAGCTGCATGAGCAGGTCGGAGGCATGGGCGACGCCATGGCGCCAGCCCTGCTGCGAATCGTAACCGCGGTAATCGCGGACCGTTTCCAGGTAAAGCGCGGCTGCCTCGATCAATTGCTGTCGTTGCGTCGCAGAAAGATACGGCGACTTGCGGTCGGCGCGCGCCAGCTCGGAAAGCACCAGCGCCGCGAACGGCTGACGGAATCCGGCCGCGTCCGCCGCTGCCGGCGCGATTGCCGGCAGCAATTGCTGAAAGGCGACCAGCTGTGTCTTTCCGTCGAGCTTGCCGGCGCGCAGCCAGGTCGAATAGGCCTCGAAGGCAACGCCATCGCGCAAGGCCGAGTCGGGATCCGCCAGGCACGGCAGCAGCTCGAGCGCGAGGCGTTGCCGGTTGGCGTCGTCTGGCACCACGAATTCACCGGCCTTCAGCGCCTGCAAACGCTCGGTATTCCAATCCGCGGGTGGACAGGCTGGCGACGCAATGGCGATCACCGGCGCCAGGAAACAAGACACCGCGAGTGTTTGGACGATGAAATATCGGATGGCCATCTCTGGAGCCCCTCCCCCTATGCCTGGATGCAGGAGTCTAACCGGCTTGCGTGCCGGATTAGAACGTTATAATGTAACTACTACTGTCGTCCGAACCACCGACCAATTATGAAGAAATCCCTCATCGCTTTGGCTGTCTGCGCCGGCTTGGCCGCAGTCTCGCCCGTCACTGCCGCAGCGCCCCCGGCGCAATCCCGGATCGATGCGCTGGAAGCACGAATCAAGACACTCGAAGCCAACGCCGAAGCAATGCGTGAGCAGGCCGCGGCCGCTACGGCAGCGCTGGAGGCGACCCGCGCTGAAATGGAAGCAATGAAAGCTGCGGCCCCGACGGAGATCGCGGTTGCCTCCGAGCCAACGGAACCCGCGGCCGCCGGAGGCGCGAACGGCAACGCCTTCAATCCGGCGATCAGCGTCGTTCTCAACGGCAGCTACACCGGGCATTCGCTTGACCCCGACACCTACCAGCGCAGCGGCTTTCCGCTGGTCGGCGAAGGTGCGCCATCGGCGAAAGGCTTTTCCCTGGGCGAGAGCGAAATTTCCCTCGCCGCCAACATCGACGAAAAGTTCTATGGCCAGCTGACACTGGCGGTTGGCAGTGAAGACGGCGGAACCGAGCTGGGAATCGAAGAAGCCTACATCGACACCACTGCCCTGCCCGCCGGATTCACGCTGCGCGCCGGTCGGTTTTTTTCCAACATCGGTTATCTCAACAGCCATCACGCGCATTCGGACAAATTTTCCGATCGCCCGCTCGCCTACCAGGCTTTCCTTGGCAACCAATACGGCGACGACGGCCTGCAGCTGCGCTGGGTTGCGCCGACCGACCTGTTCATCGAGGTCGGCGGCGAAATCCTTCGTGGACAAAATTTTCCCAGCGGCGGCGCCGGGCAAGCCGGCGCTGGCGTGAAGACGCTGTTCGCCCATATCGGCGGCGACGTCGGCATCGAGAATTCCTGGCTGGCGGGCGTCGCGGCGCTAAAGTCGAGGACAGAGGGCGGCGAAGATGGTTTCGTTGGCGACAACACGCTCTACGTCGCCGATGCCACCTGGAAGTGGGCCCCGGGAGGGAACTTCAAGGATGGCGGCGTGACCATCCGCGCCGAATACTTCCTGGACGACCGCGACGGCCAGTACATCGACCCGGTCGATCCCCTTCTCGACCAGCCCTGGAACGGCAAGCGCAGCGGCGCCTATGTGGAGGGCGTCTACCGAATCAATCGTCAATGGGAAACCGGCTACCGCTACGACCGACTGTGGGCCGACGACAATGGACCGTACGCGAGCAACTACGATCCGAAGCGTCATAGCGTCATGTTGACCTGGCTCAACAGCGAGTTCAGCCTGATCCGCCTACAGTACAGCCATGACCAGCCCAACGCGTCCGACACCGACGACGCGGTGACACTGCAATACCAGGTCAACATGGGCGCCCATGGCGCGCACAAATTTTGAGGACCGCGGCATGAAACCACTATTTCTCTCCGCGCTGCTGTTGGCCGCGATGAGCGCCGCTCCGGCGCAGGCGAAACTCAAGGTGTTCGCATGCGAACAGGAGTGGGGTGCGCTGGCGAAAGAGCTGGCTGGGGACCTGGCCGATGTCGATATCGCCACCTCGCCCTTGCAGGACGTGCACCAGATCGAAGCCAAGCCTAGCCTGATCGCGAAAATGCGGCGCGCCGACCTGATCGTTTGCGCGGGCGCCGATCTTGAAGTCGGCTGGCTGCCGCAACTGATCCGGCAATCCGGCAACCAGAAAGTCGCCAGCGGCGCCGGTGTTTTTTTCGCTGCCAGCCAGGTAAGCACTTTGCAGAAGCCGGCGCGCCTGGATCGCGCCGCCGGCGATGTGCACCCGCAGGGCAATCCGCATGTGCACCTGGATCCCTACCGCGTGCTGACCGTGGCCAAGGCGCTGGATGCGCGCCTGGTGCAGCTCGATCCCGGCAACGCCAGCGTCTATCAACAGCGCCTTGCCGCCTTCAGCACCCGCTGGAACGCGGCCATCAAGACCTGGGAAGCCAAGGCCGCGCCGCTCAAGGGCCGCAATATCGTCGTCCACCATGACAGCTGGATCTATCTCTCGCGCTGGCTGGGCATGAAGGAAATCGGCGCGCTTGAACCAAAGCCCGGCGTGCCACCGACCAGCTCGCATCTCGCCAGCCTGGTTGCTACCGCCAAGAGTTCAAACACTCTGGCCATCGTCCGCGCCGCGTATCAGGACCCGAAAGCCAGCGCGTGGTTGTCCGAGCGTACTGGCGTGCCGACAGTCAGCCTGCCGTTCACCGTCGGCGGCGATGCGGCGTCGAAGGATCTGTTCGGCCTGTTCGATTCGACCATCGACAAACTGCTTGGGCTGGCGAAGTAGCCATGGAAATTCACTGGGAAGGACTCGACCTGAGTATCCTCGGCCCGGCCTGCATGGCCGGCCTGATCGTGCTGTCCACGCATGTCCCGCTCGGTAAGCAGGTGTTGGCCCGCGGCATCATCTTCATTGATCTTGCGATTGCCCAGATAGCCGCGCTCGGGGTCATCGCCGCCGGCTTCTTCGGCATTGGCGAACATGGCCTGGCCGTGCAGATCGCGGCCGCCATTGCGGCAATGCTTGGCGCCGGTCTGCTGGCCTGGACCGACCGTCGCTGGCCGGAATTCCAGGAACCATTGATAGGCACGCTGTTCGTGTTGGCGGCGACGGGCGCATTGTTGTTGCTGGCCAATAATCCGCAAGGTGGCGAACACCTCAAGGATCTGCTGGTCGGACAAATTCTCTGGGTCAGTTATTCCCAGCTGATACCGGCCGCCGTGTTGTCGGCGTTATTGCTGGTGTTCATGTGGTTGCGACGCGGCCGTCTCACCGGCCTGGTTTTCTACGCCTTGTTCGCGCTTGCGATCACCAGCTCCGTGCAACTGGTCGGCGTCTACCTGGTGTTTGCCAGCCTCATCGTTCCGGCGCTGGCCACGGCCGGCATGCGTGGCAAGCACCGGCTCACGGTCGCCTATGCGATCGGTGCGATCGGCTATGCCTCGGGACTGGCTTTGTCGGCCGTGCTGGACCTGCCCAGCGGCGCATTGATCGTCTGGACCCTGGTCGCCTGCGCGCTACTCGCGCAATTGGTGCCGGCGATACGCCGTTCGCATCCCGCGCACGAGGCTCCGGAAGCCGTTTTCGAGGGTTGAACCCCTGCCCCCGCGCCGGGCCGCGACGCAGTATCCTAGGCCGGCCGTCGTGACCTCGACGGCATCCCCTTGAACCCGCCTGGATGACGCCATGCTCCGATCGTTCGCGCTGCTGACATTTGTTTCGCTGGCCCTGACCGCCTGCAGTCCCAAGCCGCCGGAGAGCGCCGCACCGGCCAGCGCGACTGCCGCTCCCGCCACAGCGGCCGTGGATGCGCAATTTGCCGATCTTTCCAAACGCTGGCTCGACGGCGCGATGCGGCTGAGCCCCGTGTCAGCCACCCAGACCGGCGACCATCGGTTCGATGCCGAACTGGATGACCTGAGCGCTGAAGGCCGCACCAGGAGCCTGCAGTTTTCCAAAACGCTGCTCGCCGAACTTGAAGCGATCGACCGCGCGAAGTTGAGCCGCGAAAACCAGGTCGATGCCGCGGTGCTGCGCAACCAGTTGCGCTACGACGTGTGGAACGCGGAAGTCATGCAGGGCTGGGCCTGGGACCCGCTGATCTATACGCAGATCTCAGGTGGCTCCATCTATACCCTGCTGGCGCGCGATTTTGCGCCGATGCCTGAGCGCCTGCGCAATGCGACGTTGCGCATGGAGAAGTTGCCGACCTTGTTTGCGCAAATGCGCGCCAACCTCGATCCGGCACGGGTCCCGCAGATCCACGCCGAGACCGTGGTAAAGCAGAACAAGGGCGTGCTCAGTCTGATCGACGAACTGGTCATGCCGCATGCAGATGAATTGACCGAAGCCGATCGCAAGCGCCTCGACGACGCCGTCGCCACGCTGCGCAAGGCCGTGGAAGAACATCAGCAATGGCTGGAAAAGACCCTGCTGCCGAACGCCAAGGGTGAGTTCCGCGTCGGTCAAAAGCTGTACGACGAGAAACTCGCCTTCGCGCTCGACTCGCCGCTCAGCCGCGCCGAGATCCGCCAGCGCGCCGATGCCGAACTGACCCGCGTTCGCAACGAGATGTACACCGTTGCACGCGGCGCGCTGGCCGGCACGAAAGGAGCGCCAGCCACACCGGAAGCGCCGAGCCCGGCGCAGCAGCAGGCCGCAATCCAGGCCGCCCTTGAATTGGCCTATGCCGACCGGCCGACGCGCGACAAGGTAGTGGAGACTGCGAAGGCCACGCTGGCCGCGGCCACGGAATTCGTGCGCAAGAAGGACTTCATCACCCTGCCGGACGCACCGGTGCAGGTGATCCTGATGCCCGAATTCCAGCGCGGCGTCGCGGTCGCCTATTGCGATTCGCCCGGTCCGCTCGACAAGTCGCTCGACACCTTCTATGCGGTGTCGCCGATTCCGGATGACTGGACCGAGGAACAGACCACGTCCTACCTGCGCGAATACAACACCCGTTCCATCGACGAGCTGAGTATCCACGAAGCGATGCCCGGTCATTACGTGCAGATCTGGCACTCCAACAAGTACCCGTCGGTGCTGCGCGCGGTGTTGTCGTCGGGTTCCTTCGTCGAGGGCTGGGCGGTGTATGCCGAGAAAGTCATGGTCGACCAGGGCTATCGCGACAGTGATCCGCTGTATCACCTGATCCAGCTCAAGTGGTACCTGCGAGTGATCTCCAACGCGATCCTGGATCAAGCTATCCATGTCGATGGCATGAGCCGCGAGGACGCGATGAAACTGATGACCGAGGGCGCGTTCCAGGAAGAACGCGAAGCCGCGGGCAAGTGGACGCGCGCGCAATTGAGTTCGACCCAGTTGCCGACCTACTTCGTTGGCGTCCAGGAGCACTTCGACTTGCGGCGTGCGATCGAACAACGCGATGGCGACAAGTTCGACCTCAAGAAGTATCACGACACCGCGCTTTCCTTCGGCTCGCCATCGGTGCGTTACGTGCGCAGCCTGATGCTGGGTGAACCGATCAACTGACCGCTGTTTGCCCGGAGCGCACGATGGTTGCGCGCCGGGCGGGCACAGGTGACACTCGGCTACCACCGGCCTCCGGGGGAGGGGCGCGATTCATGGCTTTATTGCAACGCATCAAAAACCTGTTTCGGCCGGCGCCGGTTCCGGCCCGCACGTTCGAGCCCCACGTTGAAAGCAGCGACCGGCGCACCAAGTCCCGCCGAAATGCCGTGGCGGGTTCCAAGGTATTGATCATCGACGACTCCGCCACGATCGTCGCGCTGTTGCGGCGAATGATGCGCCAGAACGAATACGTCACCCTGGAAGCCGGCGATGCCGAGCTGGGCATCGAGCTTGCGCGCAGCGAGCTGCCGGCGCTGATCTTTTTGGACATCGTGCTGCCCGGCATGAACGGGTTCAACGCATTACGCCAACTGCGCCGTGATCCGCTGACCAAGGACATTCCGATCATCATGATCAGCGGCAACGAACAGGCCACGGAGGAGTTTTACGTGCACCGGATCGGCGCCGACGACTTCATGAAGAAACCGTTTTCGCGCGCCGAGGTGTTCGCTCGCATCGAACGCTTGCTCGATGACGGGGATGTGCCCCGCCGCGTGAACGTGTCTGCCGCGGCGGTCGAGACCGCTGGGGTCGAATCGACCTGAGTTCGGGCCTCATTTCGGCGCCAACGTCGCCGATAGCCGCGTTCAAGGGCAGAAATAGCCGCAAATCAGCCAAATAACCGAATATTCATGTTCGGTTTGTTAATATTTGCGCCATACCACAGATCCAGCCCGATTCCTGCCCCGCAGGAGCCGACGTAGAAGCCCTGCGCCCCGATTGCTGCGTGTAGGAGCGGCTGACCAGACATCCGTCTGTTAAAGGCCAGCCGCGATGCTTCACCGTCACCGGATCCCCCATCGCACCCGCCCAGCCCCCGCTGCCGGGTTCGTCCCGTTTGCACTTCAAGGAGCCTTCGATGAGCGAGACCGCCCACTTCCTTCATGATCTGATCAAGATCAGCCGCAATGGTACCGAGTTCTACGAAGAAGCGGCCAAATCCGTCAACGACAAGAAGCTCAGCCGCGTCTTCACCGACATGGCGAAGGCCAAGACGGCGCTGGCCGACAATCTGGCCGGCGAACTGAAGCCCGAGCACAAGAAGCCGGCCAAGTCGATCGACCTGGTCGATGAGGTCAACCAGACCTACGTCGGCATTCGCGGCGGGTTCAAGGCCGTCAATTCGGCCAACATCACGGCGCTGGAACAGACGGAAAGCCAGATCCAGGTCTCGCTGCAGAAAGTGGTGATGGATCGCGACAACAGCTTCGTGATCCGCGTGCTGGCCAAGCAGTACGTGCACGCGGCGGAAAACCTGAAGGCCGAGCTGCGCAGCAGCAAGCGTTCGCTGGGCTGATCGGAACCGGCGCGCATGGGCGACCAGCGCGCCGCGCCGCAAGCCCCGCGCGCAGCGCCATTCGAGACGCTGACTCCCGAGGCGATCCTGGCCTCGGTGGAAAGCCTGGGCCTGCGCTGCGACGGTCGCGTGCTCGCGCTCAACAGCTACGAAAACCGCGTTTATCGCATCGGACTGGAAGGCGAGGCGCCACGAGTCGTCAAGTTTTATCGCCCCGATCGCTGGAGCGATGCCGCCATCCTTGAGGAACACGCCTTCAGCGCCGAACTGTGCGCGGCCGACCTGTCGGTAGTCGCGCCGCAACGGCTGAACGAGCACACGCTGCACCATCACGGCGACATGCGTTTCGCCCTCTTCCCGATGCAGGGCGGACACGCGCCCGAACCCGGCGATCGCGACACGCTTCGACAGATCGGCCGCACGCTCGGCCGCATGCATGCCATCGGCGCGGCCGGCCGCTTCGTCCATCGCGGCTCGCTCGGTATCCAGTCCCATGCGACCGATTCGGTCGCCTACCTGCTCGACGCACACTGGCTGCCGCCTTCGCTGGAGGCCAACTTCGAAGCGCTGTGCCACCTGTTGCTCGACGACATCGAGGATGCCTGGCGGGACGCCGGCCACTTCAACGTACTCCGCCTGCACGGCGACTGCCACCCGGGCAATATCCTGTGGCGCAATGGCGGCGCCCATTTCGTCGACCTCGACGACGCGCTGACTGGTCCTGCGATGCAGGACTTGTGGATGCTCTGCACGGGCGATGCGGCCGCTCGCAGCGAGCAACTGGGCTGGCTGCTCGAGGGCTATGAACTGTTCCATCCCTTCGACCGCCGCGAGTTGCACCTGATCGAGGCGCTGCGCGCGATCCGCCTGCTGCACTACCACGCCTGGATCGCCCGCCGCTGGCACGACCCGGCGTTTCCGGCGGCATTTCCCTGGTTCGAATCGCCGCGCCACTGGGAAGAGGTCATCGTGCAGTTGCAGGAACAACTTGCCGCATTGCGCGAGCCCGTGCTGACCCTGGCGAAAAGCTGAACCGCGCCGGAATAATTCGTTCCAGACACGCATCCACCCGCCTCTCGCCCGACTCTTAGGGGGAGGAAGGCAAAGCACGCGCACCTTCACCTGGCGCTACGGATGTTCTGCCTATCCTGCATTCCTCAGGAGATCTTGCATATGCGTTCCACGCCCCCGGTCGATTTTTCCCTCGGCAATCCCGCCCGTCGCCGTCTGCTCGGCGGTTCGATCCTTGCACTGGCTGGTCTGGCGCTGGCGTGTTCCCGCTCGGGCGCAGCCGCGAGCGCGGCGGCGGCCAAGGGTCCGGCGCCGATTGTGACCATCGTCGAGTTCGCCAAGGATGGTAAGCGTCTGAAGGCCGTACGCGTCCCGAAGGTGATAATGACCCTGGACGAATGGAAGCAGCAGCTTCCGCCGCGCTCGTTTTACGTGACGCGCGAGCAAGGCACCGAGCGGCCGTTCAGCGGCGAATACAACGACCTGCATGCCAAGGGCATCTTCCGCTGCATCTGCTGCGACACCGCCCTGTTCGACTCCGCCGCCAAGTTCGATTCCGGTACCGGCTGGCCCAGCTTCTGGCAGCCGATCGCCGAAGAAAACATCCTCGACAAGCAAGACCGCACGTTCGGGATGGTGCGCACCGAGACGCTGTGCCGGCGCTGCGATGCGCATCTTGGACATGTCTTCAACGATGGGCCGCGGCCGACCGGCCTGCGCTATTGCATGAATTCGGTTGCCTTGCGCTTCGTCCCCGCGGCCTGAGCCGCGCCCTGCAATTCCTCTCGCACTCACGGAGCAATGCCATGACTTTTCAATCATTCGCAGGTCCAGGCAAGTTCCTGGGACTGGTGCTGTTGGCGACACTGCTGGTGGCCACTTTCACCAGTCCCAGCCGCGCTCGACAGGAAGTACCCGATCCGAAACTCGATGTACCGAGGGTTGCAGGCAAGGGCCTGCAGACTGCCGTTTTCGCCGGCGGTTGCTTCTGGGGCGTCGAGGCCGTCTTCGAACACGTGCAAGGCGTCAGCGCCGTGACTTCAGGCTTTGCCGGTGGCAGTTCGAATACGGCCAACTACTCAGCGGTAAGCAGCGGTCAGAGCGGCCACGCCGAAGCCGTGAAGATCACCTACGACCCCTCCCAGGTCAGCTACGGCCAGCTGCTGAAGGTGTTCTTCTCGGTGGCGCACGATCCCACGCAACTCAATCGCCAGGGCCCGGATCGCGGCCCACAGTACCGTTCGGCCATCTTCTACGCCAATGCCGACCAGCAACGCATCGCCACTGCCTACATCGCGCAGATGGGCAGCGCGAAAATTTTCGGAAACAAGCCGATCGCCACCGAGGTCGGACCGCTGAAAGCGTTCTTCCCGGCCGAGGCTTATCACCAGGATTTCGCGCGCCTGAATCCTAACCATCCGTACATCGTCTTCCACGATGCGCCCAAGGTCGCCAACCTCAGGCAACAGTTTCCGATGCTGTATCGAAACAGCTGGTCGACGGAGTTGGCAGCGCGGGCGAAGCCGAGAGGCTGAGTCTTCAGCCCATGCAGAACGCGTTGAGCTTGTTGCCGTCCGGGTCGCGGAAGTAGCCGGCATAGAAGCCGCTGTCGCCGCGCGGGCCGGCCGGACCTTCGTCGGTTGCGCCCAGTTCCATGGCCTTCTTGTAGATGCGATCCACGTGCGCCGGATTGTCGGCCTGCAAGGCCACCATGACGCCATTGCCGACCGTGGCCGGCTTGCCGTCGAACGGCTTGCTCAAACCCAGCCCGGCGCCGGTCGGCGAATTGCCCCAGGCGATGAAAGTCTCGAATTCCATCACGCGCTTGGCGCCGAGCTCGGCCAGCAACGCGTCGTAGAACTTGCCGGCTCGGGCCAGGTCGTTGGTGCCGAGGGTGACGTATCCGATCATCTTGCTGCTCCTGGGTGCTGGTCGTGTCGTGTGATTGTATTCCTGCATTAAACTTCCGTCATGACCACCCCCCTGACCCTGGCCCGTCCCGACGACTGGCACCTGCACCTGCGCGACGGCGACGCCCTGCGGGCCGTGCTTCCCGATACGGCGGCGCGCTTCGGGCGCGCGATCGTGATGCCCAATCTGGTTCCCCCGGTGCGCACGCTCGACGATGCCAGCGCCTATCGCAAGCGAATCCTGGCGGCACTGCCGGCCGGCATGAGCTTCGACCCGCTGATGACCTTGTACCTGACCGACAGCACCGCGCCAGCGGAAATCCGTCGCGCCAAAGCCTCCGGGCTGGTCCACGCGGTCAAGTACTATCCCGCCGGCGCGACCACCAACTCGCAGTCCGGCGTCACCGACCTTGCCCGCTGCGACGGCGTCTTCGAGGCCATGCAGGAAGCAGGACTGCCCTTGCTTCTGCACGGCGAGGTCACCGACCCGCAAGTGGACATCTTCGATCGCGAAGCGGTCTTCATCGAACGCCACTTGCAGCGCATCGTCGAACAGTTTCCGCGCTTGAAGCTGGTGCTTGAACACGTGACCACGCGCGAAGGCGTCGAATTCGTGCGCACCGCCCGCGCCGGCGTCGCGGCCACGCTGACCGCGCACCACCTGCTGTTCAATCGCAACGAGATTTTCCGCGGCGGCCTGCGGCCACACGCGTACTGCCTGCCGGTGCTCAAGCGCGAACTGCATCGCCAGGCGCTGGTTGCCGCCGCCACGTCCGGCAACCCGCGTTTCTTCCTCGGCACCGACAGCGCCCCGCACGCACGCCACGCCAAGGAATCCGCTTGCGGCTGCGCCGGCATCTATTCCTCGCACGCCGGCATCGAGCTGTACGCCGAAGTGTTCGACGCCGCCGGCGCACTGGACAAGCTCGAGGCCTTCGCCAGTTTCCACGGCGCCGATTTCTACGGTCTGCCACGCAATTCCGAAACGATCACGCTGGTCCGTCGCGAATGGAAAGTACCCGCCGACCTGCCCCTGGGCGCAGACCGCCTGGTCCCCATGCGCGCCAACGAACCCATCCCCTGGCAACTCCAGAACCTGTAGGAGCGGCCCCAAGCCTGTAGGAGCGGCTTCAGCCGCGATGCTCCTGGCTTTTCGCTTTTCTATTCACCGCCCAGAACTCCCGCACGGCCGCCAGAGGTGGGCATCCTCCGCCGCGTCCAGGAAAAAACATCCTGTTTTTACTGGCCGCCGCTCCTGCCATCCCTGGCCCGCTCGGCAGAGGATGCCCACCCCCGACGTCCACTCGGTTGGGTAGGGCTCGAATGAAAAGGAGTGCCGAAGCGCGAGCCGTTGCCGTTGCCCTTCCTCACCCCTTCGCCGCGCTAACGTTGCTGGCTGGCGCACGACAACGGGTGGCGCCGCTTGCATCGCTTTGGATCATCGACCGAGCCCAACTCGGTCCGTCCGCACGTCGGGGTCAGGCCATGTTGGTCCGAGCGGGGCAGGACGCCAGGAGCGGCGACATGCATGGATGCATTAGTGCCGCGGGCGCAGGATGCGCAGGAGCGGCCGGCCAGTAAAAAACAGGATGTTTTTTCCTGGACGCGGACCAACATGGCCTGGCCCCGGCGGGCGTGCGGTAGTTCCGGACGGTGAGTCGAAGAGCAGAAGCCAGGAGCATCGCGGCTGAAGCCGCTCCTACAGGCTCTGGTGCTGTCAGGGGTGGGCGCGTTTGGGGAAGCCGACCATGCGTTGCAGGTCTTCGTCCCAGAGTTTGAGGCGCGCGCATTTCAGGCTCGACCATAGGGTCAGTTTCTGCGCCGCCTGCAGTAGCGGATGCGACTCGAAAGCCTCGCGCAGGCGATAGTTGGGAATGCGGCTGGCCAGGTGATGGATGTGGTGATAGCCGATGTTGCCGGTGAACCAGTGGATCACCCGCGGCAACGCGTAGTAGGAGCTGCCGGCGATGGCGGCCTCATTGGAATTCCACGAATCGGCGCGTGTCCAGTAGGCGTTTTCGAAGGTGTGCTGCACGTAGAACAGCCATACGCCCAGAGCGCCGGCCACCAGCACGATCGGCAAGTGCACGAATAGCACGACCTTCCAGCCGATGGCGAAGACAAGTGCGCCGCCGACCAGCACCAGCATCAGGTTGTTGAGCAGCACGCTTGCCCATTCCCTTTTCCAGCTGAAGGGAAGGTCGAACGGAAAGCGATGCTTGATCAGGAACTGGTAGATCGGCCCGATGCCCAGCAGCACCGGCGTGCTGCGGTAGAAACGGTAGCTGAAACGGCCGAACCAGGATCGGGCGCGGTATTCGGCGACCGTCAGGGTGATGACATCGCCCAGCTCGCGTCGGTCGAGATTGCCCGAGGTGCCGTGATGAATGGCGTGGGTCTTCTTCCAGTAGCCGAACGGAAACAGCGTGATCAGTCCAAGGCACGCACCAATCACATGGTTGGCACGTGAGCTGGCGAAGTAGGAACCGTGTCCGCAGTCGTGCTGGATGATGAAGATGCGCACATATAAACCAGCGGTGGGCAAGGCGAGCAGCAGCGTCCAGAGGTAGTTCCAGTCCGCATGCACGCTCCAGGCCATCAGCGTCCACAGCGCGACGAATGGCGGCAACGTGTTGATCAATTGCCAAAGCGCCTTGCCAAGTTGCGGCTTGGCGAAGCGGGCGCAGAGTTGACGCAGGTTGACGGTACTCTGCGGTATTTCGACGGGTTGCACGGCGACACTTACTCCGATAGTTGGACTCATTGTCCGCGTGCCCGGGCGGCGGCGCAATTCAACTTTCGTTATTTCTTGTCAGGCATTCACAGAATGGACGAGCGCGGGCCCCAGGCTGTGACCGCCTTGGCAACGGCCACGCACCACCTCTTGTTCATGAACGGCGCAGTACTATCCGTGCAATCACTGCGCAAGGAACGCCAGCCATGCCTACCGTCCACATTCGATTCACTGCCCCCCAGGAACACGTCGGCGTGCTCATCCATGCGTTGGAAGCCATCGAGGGAATCGAGCACGTCGAGGAAGTCGCCGACCTGATGCCGCACATGGACGACGAAGACTCCAGTTCGGCGGGTCTGAGCGATCTGACCGGGCCGACCGTGCACGACATCGAAGTCCTGGCCCCGAACGACGAAGGCGTGCGCCGGGTCCAGCACACCGCGGAAACCATCGCCATGCAGGTGGACGCGATGGTCGAATTCCTCGACGAATTCTGACTAGCCGCGCAGCACTTCCCGACTAGTCAGCACCGGCGCAAACCCGCCGCCGCGGGTGCGGAAATTCGTGGTCTGTCCCTGGTACATTCGCGCCGCGACCAGCAGCACCTTGCCGCGATAGGCATAGCAACGGATATCAAGCTTCAGCGGTTCCGAATCCGGGCCAAGGTGACGCTCGCTGGGCGGCACGATGTCCTGCGCCACGTAGGTGCCGGCCGCGATTTCGTCCCAGACGCGCCGGGTCAATTTGTCGCCGCGATAGCTGGCCTTGCTGCCGAATCCGGCGGCCGGCTTGAAGAACAGGCGACGACGTTCACTCCACATCGCTTCGCGATTGTCCGCCGTCAACAAGCGCGTTCGCGGCACAGTCTCCGCCAGCACCTCGATGGATTCCCGGCTGGCGCCCGCGGCCCGAAGAAAATCGCTGTCGCCCAGCAGGCTCAGGTTGCGTTTGTCGGCGTACAAGGCGTGCGCCCGAGGATGCGGACTCAGGGCTACTTCTCCGGCCAGGAAAGCGGCGCGCAGCGATGCGTGCGCAGGTTCCTGCAAGGAAAAATCTGTGAGCCGGTTGTAGACGAATTCGACCGGTGAGGCGTCGAACCATAGACGTCCGTCACGGCGCGCGAGCAGTTCCGGCCCGACGATCTCGGCGCGGTAGCCATGGCGTCGGAACAATTCCCGAAACAGCGCGAATTCCGGATACAGGTATTGTTCTCGCGGCGACTCGTCGACAATCGCCACCAGGCCGCCCGGCGCGACGTCGCGCTGCATGCGCCACTCGGCCAGCATCGCCTCGAGCACAGCTTCCTCGAGCTGCGCGGCATCGTTGGCCGGTTCCATCAGTTCGGGCATGCAGACGCGCTGTGCCTGGCCGAGCACGGCATTGAGCAACACGCCTCCGGGGTTGGTGTTGATCTCGATCAGCCGCGGCCCCTCCGGCCCGAGATGAAAATCCAGGCCGAGCAGTCCACCAGGTGAACCGGGGTCGAAGCCGGCGATTTCCGGCGCCCATGCCAGCGCGGCGGCTTGATAGGCCGGCATGGCCACGGTCTCCTCGATCGCAGTCGTCACTCTGGCCAGCTGATCGACGTGGCGGCGCGAAACATAGACGGGCAACGCCGAGAACAAATTGGGGTGCGAATCGGCCAGCGCTTGCGGTACCCCGTGCGCTGCCAATACCGCTTCCAGTTCGCCATGCAGTGCCTGCTGGTCGACACCCAGGCAAAAACATTCGCGATTCAATTCCTCGGCCGACGCGGTCGCCGCGCAGAGGTTGGCGCAGGCATCGGGCCCGATCGGGGGTGGGTACTGAGTCATGACTACAAGGCTTAGGTCAGGGGCAATATCTACTGTACGCCGGGTCCCGGGGTCGAGGGGCGCGATCCGACTGCAAAATCTGATCCAGATCATGGGAACTACCCCGGCGGCGGTGTAGTCTTTGCTTCGCAATGAGCCGATCCCGCCGCCAACGCCTGCGCGCCCGCCTGTCGATCGTCATGATCGTGGCGCTGCTATGGTCGCAGTTCGCGTTGGCGGTCCATTCGGTCTGTGCCGTGGCCGACCTGAGCCACGCGGCAACCACGGCGGCGGAACCAATACAGCCCGATTGTCACCCGCCAGCGCCTCCCGCCGAGTCGGCGGTGTGCAGCGCCCATTGCAGCCAGGGCGACCAGAGCAGCGATGTCGGACGGGTACCGCTGGTGCCCGCGCTGGCAGTAGCTTCCGTCTCCGGGTTCTCGGTGATCGTGATCGTGCCGATGCAGCAGTCCAGTTACGCCGAGCTGCCGCCGCCCGTCTCCTGGCACCGACCTACGGCGCACCCTGCCAGTCTTCTCCTGATCTGATTCCCGACCGAGGTCCGGCCGGCGCCTGTTGCGCTGGCCGCCGGCACATCGGTACGGCCGTGTCCGCACGGCATGCCTACTCCACCGCAATCCCCGCCCCCGTTCCGGTCGGCGGGCCGCGCGAGGCAAGACAGACATGGAACTTTCATTCATCACGCTGCGCCGCAGTCGACCCGTCGCCCTGAAGGCGAAGGCTGACGCACGCTGCGTGCAGCGTGGCCGCGGCACGAGCCGCGTGTTTTATTACCTGCTGCTGGCGATGGCACTGGGCTGGTCGCTCGGCCATCATCAACCGGCTGACGCCGCCGAGCCGCCTCCCGGCGCTGACGTCGCATCGATCCACGCATGGCTTTTGCAGAGCAATCCGCAACTGCGTGCCATGCAGGCCGAGGCGGACGCCGCCGAAGCGAGAATCCTTCCTGCCGGCGCGCTGCCAGATCCGATGGCGTCGATCGAACTGCGCGAAATCGATCCCGACCAGCGCTTCTTCCTGCCCGGCAACGTCGGCTCGACCACCTATCAGGTGAAGCAACGTTTCCCGCTCTGGGGAAAGCGCGAGTTGTCGCGCGATGTCGCCCGCCGCGAAGCCGAGTCGGTGCGCTTCGATCGTGACACCGCTGCGCTGGAACTACTGGCCCAGGCGGAGCAGGCCTATGTCCGCTACTGGCACGGCCGCGAAGCAGTCACCGTGATCGATCGCGTGATCGCCTTGCTCGAACAGGTGCAGGATGTCGCCGGCATTCGTTACGCCGTGGGCATGGCCGCGCAGCAGGACTCGATCCGGGCGCAGGTCGAACGCACGGTCATGCAACGCGAAAAAATCGAACGGCTGGCGCAGCGGCGGCAGGCGATGGCGGCGCTGAACGCCGTGCTCGGCCGCCGCGCCGATGCGCCACTCGCCGAGCCCGGCGCCGCACCGACACTACCCGTCGAGGAAAGCAGCCTGACGGCGGCATTGCAGACACTTGAGCGCGGCAGCCACCCCGCCGTGCAAGCGAGCGTGGCGATGGCCTCCGCCGCCAATCGCAAGGTCGAGCTGCAGCGTCGCAACCGCTTGCCGGACATCACCGTCGGCCTGGGCGCCATGCAACGCGGCGACCATCTGGACGGCTACGAGCTGATGTTCGAAATGGAAATACCGTTTCAGCAGCGCGCCCGTCGCGAGCGCGAGCGCGAATCGCGCCTACTAGAAGACGCGGCGCTTGCCCGCTCCGACGCCACGCGTCGCGACCTCGAAGGCGAGCTCGGCGCCGCATGGGCGCGGTGGACCGGCGCCCGCGAACAACGGCAGTTGATCGAAACGACGTTGCTCACGCAGTCGGATGCGAATTTCCGGTCGGCGCTGGCCAGTTACCAGGTCGGCGAAGTCGATTTCGGAACCCTGCTCGAAGCCCTGCGCGAATGGCAGGGCGCCGACCTCGCGCGCGTGGACGCGCTCCGCGACGAACTCTTGGGCGCCGCCGAAGTGCGCGCGATCATTGGAGAAGCACGATGAAAGTTTCCAACTGGCTCGCTGTATCCGCCCTGGTGCTGCTGGCATTGGCCGGGGGATGGTTGCTTGGCCGCGGCAATCGATCCACGGCCGAAAACACCGCGTCATCGACTCCGGTCGAACAAGCACGCAAGCTTCTCTACTACCGCAACCCGATGGGCCTTTCCGACACCTCGCCCGTGCCGAAGAAGGACGCGATGGGCATGAGCTACATCGCCGTGTACGAAGGCGCCGAAACCAGCCCGGCGCCCGGAACCGTGGTCCTGTCCGCGGAAAAGATGCAGAAACTCGGCGTCCGTACCGAGCAGGTGCGCCTGCGCGGACTGTCGCCATCGCTGCGCGCCAGCGCCACCGTGCAGGTCGATGAAACCCGCCAGTATGCGATCGCGCCGAAGTTCGAGGGCTGGGTCGAACGCCTGCATGCCGATCAGACGGGCATGCAAGTGCGGCGGGGCCAGCCCCTGCTGTCGATCTACAGTCCGCAGCTGATCGCTGCCCAGAACGAATATCGCGTCGCCGACACCGCTGCCCGCAAACTGGAAGCAAGTGATCCGGCCAGCGCGGCGATGATGCGCAACCTGCGCGACGCGGCCCGGGCCCGATTGCGCAATTGGGACGTGGGCACGGCGCAGTTGGCGCGCTCTGCGGATTCGAAAGGCGCGGGAAACCTGGTACTGACCGCGCCTGCCGATGCGGTCGTGATTGAAAGACTGGTCACGCAAGGCTCCCGTTTCGCACCCGGCGAAACCATATTGCGGCTGGGG
>Ga0209211_10002542_pt1 | contig 31190 bp, 43 predicted proteins | sample RifGroA2_FD_183992 | JGI IMG/M metagenome (GOLD analysis project Ga0209211, IMG submission 183992) | Groundwater microbial communities from Rifle, Colorado, USA - Groundwater A2 (SPAdes) (version 2) | ecosystem: Environmental > Aquatic > Deep subsurface > Groundwater | place: Rifle, Colorado...
CTTAATGATAAAACATTGACAAGGTTCTTAACTTTTTTAACCAAAACCTTATCGTTTGTAACCAAAGTGGCTCTTTTTGAAATAGCCGTGGCGGCCACAATCGCATCGCCAATTGATAATTTTAAATTTCTTCTTAACCTAGCCGACAAAGATACGATTTCGTCGCTCAAATACGCCTGATTAAAGATATTGAAAAATTTCTCTATCTATTGAATTTTATCCTCGCTTAAATTATAAAGACTAAGAGTTTCTATTTTGCTGATAACTGAATAACCAAGAAAACTGCCGTTTTGTTTTTCTGCCATAACCCAGTTAATTTCCTTTTGACTGCCATTGAGAAAACCTATTAAAATATTTGAGTCTAATAAATACATCTTATCTTTTGCCGATTTTCTCAAGATTCTTAATGCGTCCTTCCCATTCTTTTCTAATTTCTCTTTGATGCGCCACTGGCGCTTTCTTTAAGAGACCCTTTAGCATACCGCTTGATTTTTTCAGTATTTTCATATCCGAATCCTCCCAGCCCAGCAATTTTTTCAGGTTTTTGTCATAATTTATAGCAGTATTTAATTGTGTTTTAGCTTTTTCCATTTTTTTATTATAGCACATTATTTTTTCCCGCCAATTGTCCGCAAGCGGCCAGAATATCTTCGCCAAAGCTGACGCGGAAAGTGGCGGAAACGCCGAGTTTTTTGAGCGCGTCAAAAAATTGAGTTCGCTTCGCTTGCGGCGACGGTTTAAAATCCGCCCTGCCCGCCTCGCAAGCCAGATTGCTGGCGTTGCGGGCGAGGCCGGTATCGTGATATTTGATAAGATTGATGTGATACAAACTGTTTTTCATCAGCTTGGCTAGATTGGCGGCGTCTTCCGCGCGGTCATTGACGCCGTCAATCAGCAAATACTCAAACATCACTTTGCGGTTTGTCTTTTTGATATAATCACCTACCGCTTTCATCAATTCCGCTAGCGGATATGTTTTATTTATCGGCATCAATTTTGTCCTTGTTTCGTCGTCAGCCGCGTGCAAAGAAATGGCCAAATTGACTTGCAAATTTTCATCGGCAAATTTTTCTATTCCGGGAATTATGCCGCAAGTGGAAACGGAAATATGCCTGATACCGAGATTAAATCCGTCTTTGTCGTTTAGAATTCTTATGGCTTGAATAGTATTATCGTAATTCAAGAACGGCTCTCCCATCCCCATAAAAACAACATTATTGACATTCGATGTCGATAATCGCAAAAACCGGGCGAAAAACAAAATTTGGTCAACGATTTCTTCGCTCGTTAAATTTCTTTTCAGCCCCATTTTGCCGGTGGCGCAAAATCCGCAATTCATGGCGCAACCGGCTTGAGAAGAAACGCAAACGGTGTTTCTTCCCGCTTTGGCGTCATCATCTTTCGTATTTAAATGCTTCATTAAAACCGCTTCTATAACATTCCCGTCTTTTAATTTAAAAACGGCTTTGGTTGAATCTTTGTTTTTTGATTCAAGTAAACTTAACATTTCCACGCTTGAAATCGGAAATTCTTTTTTTATTTCTTCCCGCAATTCTTTAGACAGAGTGGCCGCTTCGTCCCAATCATCTATTAAATCAACAAACACCGCTTTCTTGATTTGCTTCAAGCGATAATTTTTTTCTCCTTTATTTTTCAAAAAATTTTCCAGATTAATTATGTCCATTGATTTTACCTCGGGCCAAGAAACTCCGTTTCGGCGTCGTCGGGGTGGGTGTGGCGGGAATAGCGGCGCATGCCCATCAAGATTCCCAGCGCGGCATAAACCGTGAGCATATGCGATCCGCCGTAACTTAAAAAAGGCAAGGTGATGCCGGTAATGGGCATTATGCCTATATTCATTCCGATATTGACGAAAAAATGAGCCGTCAAAAATACCGCCACTCCTATGCCGTACAAAGATTCAAAATTGCTCCGCCCCAAAGCGGCAATCCTGAGAATTCTCCAAATTATGATTCCATAAAAAAGAAAAACAAAAAGCACTCCGGCAAAACCCCATTCTTCGGCAAAAGCGGCAAAAACGAAGTCGGTTTGATGCTCCGGCAAAAACTCCAGTCGGCTCTGGCTGCCAAAACCTATCCCTTTGCCGAAAAATCGGCCCGAGCCGACGGCAATCATTGACTGCAAGGCATTGTAACCAGCTCCTCTCGTATCTCTTGCAGGGTCAACGAAAGTCAAGATTCGGGCTTTTTGATAAGGCTTGAAGACAAAGAGCCAGGCCGACGCCAAAGTTACGACAACTATCAAAAAAATGGCCAATAGATGCTTTTTGTTTATGCCCGATGCCAACATCATTCCCAACCAAATTAAAAATATTATTACGGAAGAACCGAAATCAGGCTGGAGAAAAACCAAAAAAGTTGGGATGAAAACATACAAACTGGGCAGAATAATATGTCTCACGTTAGCTATTTCTATGTGCCTTCTGGAAAAATATTTGGCTAAAATAAGGATAACGACGATTTTGAGCGGATCAACCGGCTCAACGGAAAAAATACCGAAATCAAACCAACTGGACGCCCCTTTGACAGTCTTTCCCAAAATAAGCAGAGCCGCCAAAAAAAAACTAGTCAAAACAAAAAAACCAGCGAGCAGTTCCGACTTACGCAAAAATCGCCAATCAACAAGACTGAAAGCGAAGAAAACAAAAACACTGATTCCTATCCAAAACAATTGCCTCGTGAAATAATAATCGCTTCCGACTCCGAAAGAGCGCATGCTTATGAGGCCGGCCGCGAGTAGCGGCGTGGTCGCCAAAAATAAAATCCAATCTATGCCAGCGTATCTTTGGATTACTTTCATAAAATATCAGAGGCTGGAAACCGATTGGGCGCTTAAATATATCTCGTCGCGAGAGTACCCCGCTTCAAACTTTTCCGGCCAGGTAAAAAATATGTCCGCCGAAGCCTCTCCTTTTATCTCTCCGATTTTTGTGGCGCTGGCGGCTATGGCGTTGCCGTCATCGGCGTATATTATCGCCACGACGTAAATTCCTTTAACCTCAGCCAGTGTTTTATTTTCCAGAGTCGCGGAAATGGACGGTTTGGGGTCGTTTTGGTATTCTTTTTTTGTCACAACCAAGCCGAGATTTTCGCCTTTATAGATTTCCCAGTTTATGTTTCTCTGAAACTCAAGAAAAACTTTAGCCGGCTTTCTGGCCCCGACATCTACATTGCTTTCAAAAATGGCAAATTTCCGTCCGGGATTTACAAAAATTTCCCCGTTTCTTGAGGCTATCAGAATGTTCCTGTCGTCATAGAATTTAAACTGATATTTGACCGATTGGGCCGAAAGAAACAAGTTTCTGTTTTCCACCAACGCCACGGCGTCGTACCCGCCCCGGGACACTTTAAGAGATTTGCTCCACAAAACAGTTAAATTTTTTATTTCCCCAAGACATTCTTTGGAACATTGTCCGCCGCAATCAATTCCTTTTTCATTTTGATTTTGTTTGCCGTCGGCGCAACTCGGAGCGGTGATATTCAGCCAAATCGCGACAATTAATCCTGCAACCGCAAACAAGACAAAAAGCAAATAAGTCAGTTGTTTTTTTGCCGCCCAGGAAATAGACATAAGATAAGTATATAAAAATTTTGGCAAATTCTCAATTTTTTCGGGCTGCCGGGAATCGAACCCGGTCTCTACGCACCCGAAGCGCATGTACTGCCGGTATACTACAGCCCGATGGGAAAAAGTATAGGATAAATTTCAGTTTTTAACAATCGGGTGTAAAATAATTGAGAAACGAAACTATTTTCACAATGAACAAAAACAAAATTTGGATAGAAGAGGCGCTTTCCCCAAAAGAGAGAAGATTTAGAGGCGAGGATAAAAGAGGAAATGGGGAGGAATGAATAAAAAAACACTTGAGCAAGTTAACTTGCTCAAGTGTTAAATAAAAAAAATCACATTCTCAATTCTGTGGAATAGTTAGTATCAGGATAGTAGATAGAGTTTCCTTTCTGAAACGCCTCTTCCCAATAAAAAATGTCTCCACAAAAATAACCTTTGTATTTGGGAACTTTCTTAAATTGATTAATGATTAAAATATCTTCAACACTGATTTTCCTTAGTATCGGAAATCTTTGAAGTATTGGAAACGACGACAAATTTGGACTGATTGATCTATGACAATCAATCAAATACTTTTCTTCAGGCAATATTGCCCAAGAATGTCTTATTCCGATTCTCCAGTATAAATTTCTTTCAAGGCTAGGATTTCTAACTGCGAGACTTGTGGCAACTCTGACTATTTTAATCAATTCGTCATTCTTGTCCGCATTACCGAAAAAGAGTTCGCAATTTTTCATATACGCCTCTTTAAGGAAAGTATTAAAACAATAAAAGGCATACCCATCCCTTACTTCAAAATTAAAGCCTTTCTTAAAAAATTCCGCTTTAAAAGTTCTGGTTATCTCGTAACACCGATAACTATTCGGAATTTTATTGACGATACTTGATACCATTTTTTGAACATCATCTTTGGGCAATCGTTTCATTAATATTCTCCCCTTTCAAAATTTTATTTGATTTTATTTATTTTAATTTACTTTCAATCCAATTTAAAAGGTAACATCTAAATTATTCTTTGTCCATGCATTGACTATATTTCAGGGGTGACTAGCGGGAATCGAACCCGCATCGCCGCTTTCACAGAGCGGAGCTTTACCACTAAGCTATAGCCACCATAAAAAATTAACCCCTTCAAATCCTCAAATGCCCAGGAGAGGACTTGAACCTCCATACCCTTGCGGGTGCTACCACCTCAAGGTAGTGCGTCTGCCAATTTCGCCACCTGGGCAAATATCCAAAATTAAGACAAAGTCATTATGCCTAAAATTGTTTTTATTTTCAACTTCTAAAAACAAGACCGCCCCGCTCTTAAGCGGGACGGTTTTAAGAATCAATCAAATTATTCTTTCTTTGGCTCTTCGGCTGGCGTCTCAACCTTTTCAGTTTTTATTTCAGCTTTGACCACATCCGTGCCTTTTGACTTCCTCCCTTCCGCTTTTAATGTTTTCATTTTCCTTCTTATTTCTTTGGCCGGCTTGGTTCTAACATAGTAAAGTTTCGCTTTTCTGGCTTTGGATTTTTTGACAACTTCAATTTTCTCTATAATGGGAGAAAATATCGGAAAAATTCTTTCCACTCCAATTCCGTCGGAAATTTTTCTGACCGTGAAAGTGGCTCCCGGTTCGTAGCCGTGTTTGTGGGCGATAATCAAGCCTTCAAAAGCCTGTAGTCTGAACTTGTCCCCTTCCTTTATTTTCTGCCAGACTTTAACGGTATTGCCGGACTTAATGTCCCAGCCTTTCCTTTGCGCTATGTTTGTTTCCATAACCGACAATTTAACATATATTTATTTTTTCCGCAATCTCGTCAATACTTTTTCCAAATCTTCCGGCAAGTCGGCCTCCAGTTTCAGCCTCGCGCCGGAAGGAGAAACGAACTCCAAAAAATTGGCGTGCAAAAAATGGCGTGCAAGGCCGAAAGGGCAAGTCATTCTTTTTCCGCCGTAAAGATGGTCGCAGACAACCGGATGGCCGATGGCTTTGAAATGAACTCTTATCTGATGCGTTCGCCCTGTTTTCGGATAAGCCTCAACAAGAGTATGGTTTGGAAATCTTTCCAAAACTTTGTATTCGGTTACCGCTTCCCGCAATTCTCCTTTCGCGCTGTCTGATGCCAGCTTTTTTCTGAAATCGCTTTTGCTTCGGCCTATCGGCAAAGCTATCGTCCCGTTGTCGTTTTTTAAAACACCCTCTACCAATGCCAGATATTTTTTAACAACTTCTCTTTTTTGAAATTGATTTTTCAAAAATTCAAAAGATTTTTGATTTCTGGCCGCCACCAAAACGCCGGAAGTGTCTTTGTCCAAACGATGGACAATCCCGGGCCGCAATTCCGGTTCGTCCCCCACTTTTTTCATTTCCGGAAATTTTTCAACTAACCAATCAGCCAATGTTTCCCCTTTTTCGGTAATTCCTTTATGAACGGCGATTCCCGCCGGTTTATTTACGACAACAATGTCGTTGTCTTGATAGATGATGGATAAATTCAAGTTTTTCTTCAACAAAAAGTCTTTACAATTTTTGCTTCTAGTTATTATTATCGCTCACTTATAGGTAAATATGAAGGAATTTTAATAGACGGAATACTCTCAAAATTAAATTTCAAGCCACTTAGTGTTTTTTGTCTTTCTTCTTTTTCTTCATAAGAATTATAAGAGGTGAATGTGAATGAGATAAATACACCAATCAAAATAAGAATGCTGACTATCCCTAAAATTAAAGTCCTGTGTTTTTTTACTAGATTAAAAAAACCATTCTCATTAGCAAATATTTTTATTTTTGATTTTGGCATTATAGAGCCAATATCTTTAAATCCATTAATGATCCACAAAAAAACATTAAACACCCAAATCAAAACAATATATACAAAAAACGGTAAGGCAAACATAAAAACCTGCTTAAAAATTACCCCCGCAAGATCATTCGTATAAAGATTTATTTTATCAGAGAGAGTTTGAGATAAAAAAGTAAAATACATTAAAAAAAACCACACAAACATAAGTACGAAGTAGAATCTATCTAGTCCTTGTCTATAATTTAGAACTTTTATTTTATTTTTCCAGTTCATATTCACATTTTTTAAAAACATTAACCATCTAATATGTTTTTGAAGTTCTTCGTTTTATGTCAAAAACATAGATAATTTTTCTTATAGTGTCCACTTCGTAAAAAATTCTATACGATCCGGTTCTTCTTCTCCACACATCATCCCGCCCTTCCATTTTGCTCACATCGCCGGCATAAGGGTTAGAAATTAACTCCTCCAAAATTTTAGCAATGCGAAATGAATCATTTTTAGGAAATTTTCTTGTTTGTTTCCTCGCAAAATTATCTACTATTACCTGCCAGCTCATTTTTAAATTTTTGAAGTGTTATATAATTACCTTTTACAAAATTTTTTCTGGCTCGATCAAGAGATTTTATGTCTGAAAGCGTAGGCTTAAAAGTTTTTACTGATTTTGTCTTTTTTTGCCACGCTAAAAATTCCTTGTAAGTATTTTTTGGCACGGCCACAAGGCCTTTGATCTCACTTAATTCTTTTGGGATAATTACCGTCGTCATTTTTTTAATAATAACATAATGTTAAAAATTATCTATGGACGGTATAGGACTTGAACCTATGACCCTCTCGGTGTAAACGAGATGCTCTACCAACTGAGCTAACCGTCCGAAAATTTTCAAAATGCGACTTTGTTTTATAAATAAAACAAAAAGTACTCTTGTGGTGCCCTCGCGAGGAAGTCTCCAGTTTCCCGCCTGCCATCGCCTATGCCTCCGACAGGAATCGAACCTATATCTAGGGATTAGAAGTCCCTTGTTCTATCCATTGAACTACGGAGGCTCAGGCCATGGCGGGCAGGTATCATTGAACTACGAGGGCGTAAAAAGCCGTTAAAACCTACAAAGACGGGTCTGGTATTTTTTCGTCAAACGGCTTTTTAAACTGCTCTTCTTTGGCTTTTATCGCCTCAACCGCCTTACTCAAAGACGAACGATTTATGACGACAACCGGCAATTGTTCTTCCAATACTATATTTTCGTTTATAACATTCAAGTCTCTCCATAAAACATAACCGTCCATCAATAAAATAGCAATCAAAAAAATACCGAAAAAAATAACCGATACTTTCCAGTCGCGATAAGGATTTATCGCTCCCAAGTTATCAACACTGCTCGGATTGAGATATCTTAATGTTTTTTTAAAATCAATTTTCATAACTTTCCAATTGTATGCTAAACAACGCCTGCCAGCCGGGCGTTGAGCTTGTTTTTTCATCATCCGCTTTGGCGCCACCGTCTCCCTTTTCCTCGTTTTGGAAAAAAACTTTATTTATCGTTATCAAATACGGAAGATTTTCCAAGAAATACAGATACTTGAAAAGTTGTTCAAACGTTCCTTGCGCGCTGAAAGAAATGGCGGGTTTGGAAGTTTTCTTTTTTTCCGCTGAAATGGCGCTTATTTTCAAAGATACGCCCGAGCTTCCTCTTATTGATTCCAATCCTTTTATAAGTCTGACAAGGTCATCTTCTTTTAAAAAAATGGCTTCAACCGCTTTTTTTTCATTTTTTACGCTTTCAAGAAGGCGAGCCAAGGACTTTTCATCAACATTTTTTTTATCGCCGCGCAGGATGCTTTTTCTTAATTCAATTATTTCTTTTCTTTCCGAAGATATTTTTGAAAATAAGTAGAACCAGCCGGCGAAAGCCGCGAGAACTGACGCGAATAAAATAAAAATTGTCGTAAAAAATTTATTTTTCATTTTGAATATATAAAATCAATGAAAAATCCAGGTCTTTTTCATTGATAAGGTTTGAAACAGGGGAAACAACTTTCTGATCTCCCCATTCTTTTTTCAATTGCCCTTCAAAAATAAGCAGGTCTTCTCTTTTCCGCGCTTTTCCATACAGAGATATTTTGTCGTCGTCTATTGATATTTTGTCTTTAATTTTTGACACATTGCCCTTTTCATAAGAAAAAGAAGCTATTTTTACGCCGGAATTTTTTTTATCAAAAATATTTTTAAAAATAATATTGAGTTTTTTGTCATTTTCCGCTTTTTCTAAAAAATCCAGTCGGCTGTTTAATTTTTCTATTTCAAGGACGGCGGCATTATCGGCCGATTTGGCGTCTTTTTTTAAATAAGCCGCCGATTCCGCGCTTAAATCGTTTTTATAGGACGAGATGAGTAAATGCATCGGTATTAAAACAATGATTCCGGCGACAACCGCGGAAAAAATCAAAAAACTAAAAACAACAAAAAGTCTCCTTAAATAATATTTTTTAAACAGTACTTTATTTTCTTCCGGCAATAAATTCATTTTTTTAATTTTAATCAGCCCACTGCCTTAAAGCCAAACCGATTACCGTTGAATACGCCAAAGAATCCAACCTTTCTATTTCAGGAATATAATCTTCAAAGGAAGCGACATTGACCCAAGGGTTGCCAAGCTCAACTTTCATTTTCAGTTCGTAAGAAAGAAATTCCGGCAAGCCCGCCAGGGTGGCTTCCCCGCCGCACAAAAAAATTTTGGATATATTCTCCTTTTTTTTGTCGTCTTTGTTGTGAGACATCCAGTAAGCCACTTGCTTAGCCGCCTCATCTCTAATAATTGACACTATCGGATTTAATGATTCAAACAATTTTTCGTTTCCTTTTCTTTTTATCAATCCTGTGTCCCTCTTGGCCGATTCAACTTGCGCTTTATCAATTTTCAAGTGCAGGACAAACGCTTTTTCTATTTCTTCTCCGGCGAGGGCGACGGTGGAGGCAAATTGAACCTTGCCGCCGCTCACGATAGCATATGTCGTTCTTGTTCTTCCAAAGTCTATAACCATAACATTGCCCATTTCTTCTTTTGGAACAACGGCTCTGGCAAAAGCTTGGACTTCTATTTCAAAAATGGCCGGGATGAATCCGGCTCCCGTAAAAACATCCCGATAGGATTCCACGAAACTCTTTGGAAACGCCACCAAATTCAAATCCAAATGGTCTTGCTTCCCGTTTTTGTGCGGTTCGTTTAAAACATCATAATCAAAAATCGCTTCAGCGCCGGGCAGTGGAATATATTCCTCAAGCTGCAAGGACAGGGCTTCTTTTATTCTGTATTCATCCATCAAGGGGAATTTTATTCTGCTTAAAAAAACTTTTTCCTCCGGAAGAGAAGCCATAATGAGTTCTGTTTTTAATTTTTCCTTGATTTGTTTTAAAAAGATTATGAGCTTGTCTTTTTGTTTTATTTCTCCTCCTTTTATTATCCCTTCGTCTAAAGCATAGACTCCGAATTGCCCGACGGAAATAATCCTATTTTTTCTCCGCAATTCTATGTACTTGATGGATTTGTCGGAAAGGTCAAAACAAAGAATCGGCATCCTTAAATAGTCGGGAGGCGGCAAAACATCAAGAAAAAGTTTTTTTCTGTTTTTCACGCGTATTTATATTTTATCATACCCTGATTTTTTATCCAAAAAACTCATTAAAATCAAGGCGGCGGCGGAAGCGTCAATTTTCATCCTCGCTTTCTTTTCTTTTTCCGGCGACTTTCTTTTGCTTAAAACCGGAGGGCGTTTTCTCGGGCCGCCAAGCGGCCTTTTCGCCTCGGCTGAAGTAAGCGTCTCGTTTTCGTAAATCACAGGCAAGTTTGTTTCTTTTTCCAACGCTGTTTTAAAGAGCTCTATCTTCGCCATAATCGGATTAGCTTTTCCTTTGTAATTCAAAGATTTACCCAGTACGATTTTCCCTACGGAATTTTCCGCGCAAATTTTCTTTATTTCAGCCGACACTTTTTTTGTTCCGCGATTGGCGATAACACCATAAGCAAAAGCCATCTTCCCGTTTTCATCGGAAAGCGCGATGCCGATTCTTTTTTCCCCGTAATCAATGCCCAATATACGCATTGATGTATTTTAGCATAAAAAAATAGCTAACTCCTTCAAATTTTAGTTATCAAAAAAATGCGATAGCGTCAAAAGTGATAATATGGCTTTAAATAAGGTTTAAAAACCTATAACCTATAACCTATATTTCGGTAAGATTAAACCGCTCTTTATAATATTCTTGATTGTTTATAAAACTCGCTTCTGCGTAAACGATACACTTGCCGACTCCAAAAAATTCTCCGATAAATTCTATTTCCTTTTTACAATCATAAGGCAAAACAAAAAGACTTTTTTGCAGAGTCATAAAACCCAATTCCCTTATTTTTTTCCTCAAAGCCTCTCTGGCCGCTTTTTTCTTTTCCGGAATGTCAAAACCGACAATTCGCCATTTGCCGTCCCACTTTTTAGGCGCAAATATAGTCATTGTTTCAAAATTGTAGCTTAAAAACCTTTTCTTGCCTTTCTCTGTAATGCTTATAATTGTTTGGCCGTCTCGCTCGGTAATTTCAATTAATCTTTGGTTTTGCATTCTTCTCAAGGAACTATACACGCTTTTTGTTTTATATCTTTTGTCTTTCAAGCCAAACATTTTAAGCATTTGGACTGAATTTGGCGCGACGGCCGCAATTGTTAAAACACCCGCAACACCCAAAACTCCCATGACGCATTTGGCGATAGATTTTATTTTTTCTCGTTCCATTTGTTTTGTTTTGTAATTAAATTATAACTTGTTATCACTTTTGACGCTATCGCCTAAAAAGTGCTAACATTGATTTTGGGCTTTGACTTTGTTAGTTTTTAATCAAACGCAAACGCCCCTAAATTTTTGTTATTATTTCCGTCCCGTTTTTGGTCACAATTACCGTGTGTTCAAAATGAGCGGAGAGAGAGCCGTCTTTTGTTTTCCAAGTCCATAAGTCTTTGTCCAGATAAATATCGTGGCGGCCGGCTGTTATCATCGGTTCAATGGCTATCACTTCGCCTTCTCGCAAAATTTCTCCTTTTCTTTTCAGGCCAAAATTAGGAACTTCCGGAGATTCGTGGGCCTTTCGGCCAAGCCCATGCCCGACCAACTTGCGGATAACATTAAATCCGTTTTTCTCGGCGAAAGACTGTATGGCATATCCGATATCTCCGGTAAACGCTCCGTTTTTTACGGCCATTATTCCGAGATTAAGAGCTTCTTTGGTTGTTTCTATAAGTTTTTTCGCTTGTTCGCTTGCCTCGCCGACGGAAACAGTTACGGCTATGTCCGTATAAAATCCTTTATATTCCATCCCCAAATCCAAACTGACGATATCGCCGTCTTTGAGAACTCTTTCTCCTGGCACTCCATGCACCACTTCCTCGTTTATAGAAACGCACAACGAAGCCGGATAAGGAATTTTGTCGTCTGGTGTTTTATAATTTTTAAACGACGGCCGGCCTCCGGCTTCCCTTATTATTTTTTCGGCCAGCATATCCAGCTCTATCGTTTTAACTCCCGGCAAAGCGCGACTGGCCGCTTCGCGCAAAACAGAGGCAATAATTTTGCCTCCTTCCCTCAATTTATTTATGTCTTCAATGTTTTTAAGAATCGTCATTTGAAAACTTTCTCCAATATTTCTTGATGAACATCCTCTACTCTCTGTTCGCCGTTTATCCGCGCCAATTTATGTTTGCTTCTACCGTCATAATAATCTATAACCGGCGCAACATCTTTTTCAAAATAAGCCTGTCTTTCTTTGATTGATTTCAAACTGTCATCGCTTCTCCCTCTCCCCAATAATCTTTGGGTTGACCATTCTTCGCTTGTTTCCAAAAAAATCGGAACGACATTGCTTCTTCCGTAAAATTCCATAGCGTCGTCCGTCATCAACGCCTCCAAAAGCGTCCTGGGCGATCCGTCCATTATTACGTTATTATTTTCTTTAACCCCCTCAATAAGAGCTCCCGACCAAAGCCATACGGCCAAAAAACTGGGCAAAAGATCGCCGGCTTTCATTTTTATTTTTGACATGCGAGCGGCCAAGGTTTCTTCTTTTTCCGCGAAATTTCTCAACTTTTCTCCCGTGTAAACATAAAGAGTTTCGCCGAGATTATTGTCCCGCAAATGCTTGATAAGCAGTTTGGCCTGGGTGCCTTTGCCGCACCCTGATCTGCCCATCAGAAGAAAAACTAACGGTTCTTTCATTTTGATTTCCATAGTCCGTGAAGATTGCAATGCTCTCTGGCCAAAACTTCCATCGTGGGAATTTCAAATTCCGCTTCCGGCGTATCGCCCGGGTTTAGAAATTTTATGTAGGTTCGACTGTCCCAGACGGCTTCAATCCATTCTATGTAATGCTTTTCTTCCATCGGATGCGGAATGGAACCAATTTTTATTTTTATCCCTTTGTCTGTTTTTTCTACCACCGGAACATGCTTTTCATAGCCCGTATCTTCCGTTTTGTTGTCCAATAATTCCATCTTTTCTCCGCAACAAATTAAATCGTTTCCGCCGTGAACTAAAACTTCTAACTTGCCTCCGCAAATTTTGCATTTATAAACTTGATATCTTTGAGTCATATTTTTACGCCAATTATATTTTATAATTAAAACATTATGTCCTCCTCCGCCCTTTTATAGTCGTGGATTTCCTCCCGCTTAAACCAGAGGCCTAATTCGTTTTCCGCTTCTTCTAGATTTTCAGAGGCGTGGATAATATTGTGAACGGCTCTTTTGTTTAAATTGGCCGAGATCGCCGAATCAACAGAATAATCTCCTCTTACTGTTCCCATTTCCGCTAAGTTGGGTAAGCTGTTGCCGCAGATTTTCCTGACCATATCTATGGCGTGCACTCCGCTGACCACTCCTTTGATTATAGGTCCGGAGGTCATATATTCCACCACCCATTTTCTTATCATTTGGCCGATTTCAAGCGGGTCATTGGTTCCCAGCTTCTCCTTTGGGTCAACGGAATACTGCCTATAATTACTCATTGATTTTTCTCCCAGCCGTTTTATCCAAGCCTCGTCTTTCGGATAATGATTGTTCATTTCTTCTTTACTGGCCCAAAGCATGTCCAGAGCGATGATTTTTAACCCTCTTTTTTCAATGCGAGAAATAATTTCCCCCACCAAGCCTCTTTTTACTCCGTCCGGCTTGATGATAAAAACCGTTTTTTCTTTTTTGGGATTTGTCATAAACGGATTATATCAAAAAATAAATTATTCCGCCACAATCTTTTCGCCGTCGCTTTTGACGATTATCGCCCCTTTTTCATCCGTCCTTAAGGTTGGAATTCCAAATTGGGCCAATCTGTCCTTCACTTCTTGATGAGGGTGGCCGTATTTGTTGTTTTTACCCGCGGATATAATAGCCAATTCGGGATTAACCAGCCCCAAAAATTTTTCCGAAGTGGAAGTTTTTGACCCGTGATGACCGATTTTTAAAACATCGCTTTTTATGCTGTCGCCGAAAGAAAGCAAAAAACTTTCCAAATTGTCTTCCATGTCGCCCGTGAGCAAAAAAGAGTTGTTGCCGTAGACAAGTCTGGCCGCCACCATTTCATCATGCGCCGACATTCCTTTTTTATTTATGACCGGAAGCAGAATATCCAAATAAACGGCTTTGTCCAAATTTACCCTCATTCCCCTTTTGGCAAAAATTCGTTTCGCTTTTTCTTCTTCCAACTTTTTTATGTAAATATCAAAACCTTTGGATTTAGGATTGTCATTGCCGGAATCTGTTTCAAAATCTATTTTGTAATTATCCAAAACATCCACAAGTCCTCCGTAGTGATCCAAATGCGGATGGGTGAGAATAATGCCGTCAATAGACCGGTCGTAAAAAGGCATCTGTTTGGCCAGCTCTCTTAAGACCGCTTTGTTCGGCCCGCCGTCTATCAAGACCTGATTGCCGTTGGGCGCTTCCACGAAAATGGCGTCACCCTGCCCGACATCCAAAAAGGCGACTTTCAAGCCGCTCCTTGTTTCCGCCAACACGGCGTACCAAACGAAAATCGCCCCTAAAAAAAGGACTCCCAAAAAATAATATCTGAAATTTTTTATGATTGAAGACATAGACATTGTTCTTTACGCTCCTTATTATAGACATAAAATAAATTCTCTGGAAATCAAAAAATCACAATAAAAAAGAGGATAAGCGGAGTTTAATAATCTCCCACCTATCCTCTTAACCCCTTAGTCGTTTGCGATTTTTTTACAAGATGTCATTTTTTGATGACAGTGTTAACACTGTTCTCTCACCTGAACAGAGGAAAAACCACCAAAGTTTTTCATTTTTAAAGAATTTTCCGAAAGTCTTTTTAGATCTTTCCCCGCCATACTCAATATCTTTCTCCTCCAATAAAATCTCTTTTAAAACAATTGGAGTTTTTTCTTCCTCCAAATATTTAGTAAAATAAAAATGCTGATGAACTCCTTTTTTTATTAAGAATTTTTGCTTACCATCTATCACAACAGGTTCTAAAATTTCTGTGTCCGTTAACACCCACTTTTTTTCTGGGATAGTATTTCCAATCCCCAAAGAAATCAGGCCACCTAACATGCACCCGACGAGCCCGGAAACAAAGAAAGCAAGTGTCCAATCATACAAACTAAACGAACAACCTGCTCTCTTTTTTTTCAAGTTGAAAAAACTGATTGCCCAAAAAATTAATACAAAAACGCCTATCGTGCCCATTTTTACACCCCTCCTTTTTCTAAAGTTTTTTAAGATAAATTGTAAAAGAATATTGTTCTTAACACTACAGCACGCTCAACAAAAAGTCAAGGTTTTTGGTTTGCCCGTTTTTGTTTCTGGCGAAGATGAGAAACGATAAAGAAAATGGCCACATAGCTTAAAATCAAAAATACTTCCGAGAAACACAGTCTGTTTTAAACTTATATCTTAATCTTGGCGTTCCAAAATTTTGAATCCATCCGTAACGGCTTCACAAAGGAAACCTTCCAATTGGCTATTGTCTTCTTTGGTCTGAGCTTTATAAAGATAAGTATAATAAAGCTGTTTTTGTTCATTGCGTATGATCGCGGGGGCTAAGTTTGCGCTAAGCAACATCGCATTCATAAGTAATCGACCGACACGGCCATTACCGTCAGAAAAGGGATGAATTTGTTCGAATTTGCTGTGAACGCTAGCGGATAATGCGATAATATCTTTGGTTTTTAAAGCGGCCCGAGTCATTATTTCGGATGTCAATTTAGGAACGCTCGCATAATTTGCGGTCGGCAAATTGACGCCTGTAATTCTAACGGCATGGTCGCGGTAAACACCCGCATCCGGACGAATGCCGTTCATAAGAATACTATGGAGTTTTAATACTAAATCCTCATTAATTTTTTCTTTTTTAGTGACACGATCAAACAAATAATTAAGAGCCGTTTGATGATTTTTCGCTTCCAACTGTTCGATCAAATTTTTATTTGGCAAGGCGACATTATCAAAAAGAATTGCCGCCGTATCCGGTTCAGTAAGCGTGCTACCCTCAATACTGTTGCTGTGATAAGTGAGTTTTAAAATAAACTGGTCGCGAACATCCGGGCTGTCTAAAATTTCAGTTACGACATTCTTGTGTTCTGACAACTTTTGTTGCAAGGCCTGTTTCTTTGCCGCGAGTTGATCTTCGGGGATTATCTTCCGCCCGGTTACTTCCAAAAACAACTCGTTTATGATCGCTTGCATCTTTGGTCTCGGCTCCGATTTGCCGGTCCACCAACTATTGAAAGCGACAAAAGACACGCCAAACCTTTCGGCTAGTTTGGTCTGCGTCAAACCCAACATTTTTCTTATAACTTCCAGCTTTTGACGAATAGTCATGTTTTTAGGCTAATACTTATTATGTTGCCATAATACAAAACTTTATAAAGTTAGTCAAATTTATAACAACTTTATAAAGTTAAGGTTTTTGCTCTGCCAGTTTTTGTTTCTGGCGAAGATGAGAAACGATAAAGAAAATGGCCATGTAACTTAAAATCAAAAATACTTCCGAGAAACCGGAAATGTTTACCGCCGAAAATGGCAGTTTGGCGAAAATGTCCACGATGAACAATTCGTATTGGAGCAAAACAAAACTGGCCCAGGCGAAAGGCAAGCTTAAAAAATAACTTATCATTCCAAAAATTCCCACAGCAAAACCGAGAAACATCGTCAAAGGGATAAAAGGCAAAATTAAAAAATTGACCGGCAGGCCGACAATAGAAACCAATCCTGTTTTATAAACCAGCAAAGGCAAGACGGCAATCTGGGCCGAAATGGTGGCAGAAAAAATTTCCCGCAGTTTGAATTTGTCGGTAACAAAACCCAGTTTGTTTTTTATAATCGGCGAAATATAAATCAAACCCAAAGTCGCCAAAAATGAAAGCTGAAAAGAAGTATCAAACCGTAAAATTTTCGGATTTTGCAAAATCATAAAGAAACCGGCCAGAAACAACGCCCAAGAAACGGTGTAAATCCTGCCCGTCGCTTTGGCGGTCAAAGCCAGCAAAGCCATAATGGAAGCGCGCAGAACGGTGGCCGAAGCTCCGGTCATTACGGCGAATAAAATAACGCCGATTACCCCTCCGCTTATCGCCAAATATTGAGGCAAGAAACTGAAAAACAGCATTATTGTTTCCGCCACAATGGTGATGTTATATCCGGACAAAGCCACGATGTGCGCCACGCCGGTCGTCCTGAATTTTTCCTGTAAATCTTTCGGCAAATCTTCTCTCGCTCCGATGGTTATCCCGCCCAAAAAAGCGGAGTGCGGTTCCGGCGTAACTTTTGAAATAGCCAAAAGAAATTTCGCTTTCAAGCCAAATAATTTTTCTTTGAGCCAAAAACCGTTGCCGGCGGAAACAAATTCCGTTTGTGGATAAAACATCTCGTAGTAAATATCGTCTTTGGCCAGATGCGCCGGCCAGTCAAAATTATCACCAAATTTTTCCGGTTTTTTTAAGGTTCCTTTTATTTTTAACTTGTCGCCATATTCATATTGAGGATAACTTGGAAGATAAACGAGAATTTTCCCTTCGCTTTTTTCGTCTTCCAAGACCAGTCTGTTGTAATTCTCTTTTTGCTCCGGTTCATCCGACACGATTCCGATAAGCGACATTCTCTGCCCTATCTTGTTTTGCAAGTCGGACTGCCGGCCGCCTAAATCCGCTTGCTGGTATCTTAATTGCCCCAATCCAACAGCGACAAAAAACAAAGCGGCTATTATCGACGTTCGATGTCGATAATGGATTATTCCAAAAACCAATCCCAGAAAAACAAAAAACAGGGCCGACGCCCAGCCGAAATCAACAAAAGAAGAAACAAAAATTCCCAAAACAAAACCGGAAAGTATGGTAACTAAAAATTTATGCCGCATTTAAAAAAGTTTTGAGATTTTAGGCCCGCCTGCCGGCGAGGCAGGTTTTATTTTTTCGTTTCCCTTGTCCATCGCCTCGTTAGCCAGCCTGTCCGCTTCTTTGTTTTGTTCTCTTGGTATTTCGGAAAATTTTATCGGTCCAAAGTCCATTTTCAGATTCCAAATTTTGATAAACAGCGGGAATAATCTTTCTTCTTCAATTTTATATTCGCCGTTTAATTGACGGGCGATCAGTTGGCTGTCCAGCCGAAATTCAATTTCCGTGTTTTTTATTTTTTCTTTGCCCAGCAAGGCTTTGATTTTTTTCAGTCCGAATATCACCGCTTCATATTCCGCTTCATTGTTGGTTTTTACGCCCAAAAAACCGGAATATTCCTTCATCATTTTTCCCTTTTCATTTGCGATAACGACCCCCATTCCGGCCGGGCCGGGATTGCCTCTTGAACCGCCGTCGGTGTAAATGATAATTTTTTCCATAAAGATATCTTATCGTTTAATCTTAACATCCACAATCCTCAATCTTATTTCCGGTTTAGCGCGGAAATTGCTTTTCTCAATTGAGGCGGCCAAATCTATTGTTTGCCCCGGTTTAAAATCAAAACTGTTATTTTTTACCATAAAAAATCCTATGGCCGAAACGATTTTCCCGTCATTTTTTTTAAAATCAAGCTGAAGATGAATTCCCCCATTGCCGAATTTTTTTACCCCATGAATAACTAAATTTTTGAAAGAAAAAATCGGTTTGGGATTATCCACCCCAAACGGCTGGAAGGCTTCTATGTTGGAGAAAAAGGCGGCGCCAACATCATCAATACTGGCTTCTTTTTCAATATCAATAACGCTGTCAACCTCTTGTTTGGGAAAAACGGCGTATAGTTTAATTATTTCTTCTTTAAGTTTATCTGTTTTGTTTTCCGCCAAAGAATATCCGGCCGATAAAGCATGCCCGCCAACATCATCCATCAAGCCGGCGGGAAGACTTTTCATAAAATCAACCAGATTAATCGCCCCGTTGCTCCGGCAAGAGCCTTTTATATTATCCCCTCCTTTGCCCCAAAGAAAAACCGGGCAGTTGTATTTTTCCAGCGCGCGGTTGGCGGTCAAGCCCAAAACGCCCGGACTCCAGCTTGCGTCTCCTATTATTATCACCTCCGGCCGAGTCTTGCCAATTTCAGAGTCAATCGTTTTAATGATTTTATCAACCGCTTCTTTTCTGTCGCCGTTCATCGTTTCCAGCCTTTCGCCTATCCAATTCGCTTCCTGTTCGGATTGAGTGGTGAGCAAGTTGAAGCTGACCGTGGCGTGGTCCATTCGTCCGGCGACATTAATCCTTGGCGCTATCGTAAAACTTAAATCGTCTTCCGTTATGTTGGCGGGAGACAATCTCAATCGCCCGCACAAAGAAATCAGTCCGGGCCTTTGGGTTTTCTTCAAAACTTTCAAGCCGTAATAAACAAGGATTCTATTTTCTTCAAGCAATGGCACCATATCGGCCACCGTCGCTATCGCCACTGCGTCCAAAAGCCACTTTTCCCAGCCGGGAATTATGTTAAACCGGCCGATTTTTATAACGGCGCAGATTGTTTTAAAAGCTATTCCCGCTCCGCTTAAAAATTTAGTCGGATAAGTTTCTCCATTCTGCTTCAAGTCCACTATGGCGTAAGCTTGGGGTGGATTTTCCGGCACGATGTGATGGTCTATTATGATAACTTCCAAGCCAAGTTTGTTGGCATGCTCCACTTCTTTAACATTAGTGACTCCGCAATCCAAAGTAATGATCAATTTCGCGCCTTGTTTGCGAAATTCGTCAATCGCTTTCAAAGATAAACCGTATCCTTCCAAGTATCGGTCGGGAATGTGAATGTGAAAATTTTCAAACCCTATTTTTTTGAAAAAATCGTAAAATACGACACTGGAACATATCCCATCGGCGTCATAATCGCCGAAAACTATTATCCGTTCGTTGTTTTTTATCGCCGCGACGATTCTTGAAGCGGCTTTTTCCATATTCAATATCAGCAACGGGTCGTCCACATTGTCGCCATATTTCGGATTAAGAAATTTTTCCGCCTCGGCGCGCGTTTTCACGCCTCGGTGATAAAGAATGCTTTTGGCCATTTCCGGCATATCGCCCAACCCTGCCGCGACATCATCCGGAACTTTTTCCCTCAAAACCCATTGTTTCATAAAGCGAATTATAGCATAATATACTTATGAATGAATGCGTATTTTGCAAAATTGTAAAAAGAGAAATTCCGTCCGATATTATTTACGAGGATGATAACTTTTTCGCCTTTCTTGACATCAATCCGAATAATCCCGGTCATACTTTGGTTATTCCCAAGAATCATTACGAAAATATTTATAGTTTACCTGATGAAATTCTTTGCGATATTGGCCCGATTGTCAAAAAAATATCTATTGCCGTAAAGAATGGCGTTAACGCCGACGGGATAAATATAATGATGAACAATGACGGCGCCGCCGGACAAATTGTCCCTCACGCTCATTTCCACATCATTCCCCGCTTTGCCAGCGACGGACTCCGCCATTGGCCCGGGAAATCATACTCAAACAAAAAAGAGGTGGCAAAAATCGCGGAAAAAATAAAAAAAGAGTTAACTTAATATTTTTTCAATTCCGTTTTTATTTTTTATAAATCTCATGATCGCCGACAGCAAGCAAGACTGCTTCGTTTTTTGTAATGTATAAAAAAATAATTCTTGTTTTATAATTAACAGAAAAACTGTATCTCCCCGATAATACCCCGCGCAGTTTGTGAATTTTTAATTGTTTATGATTTTTCTCGTCTTTGAACAATTCAATTTTTTCCATCACCTCGTCTTGCAAATCCAACTCAAGCGATTTTAATTTTTTGACAAACGAAGGCAAAAAAGAAACTGTCATAAGGTTAAGGCATTTTTGCCATTATTTTTCTTATGTCTCCTCTTAGGATTTTGCCTTCCAATAATTCTTTTTCCGCTTTTAAAACCTCTTGAATGGCCTCTTCTTCAGCGAGAAAAACAAGCGCCTTGCGCATAACTTCGGCTTTATTGGAAGCATATCCTTTTTTTACAAAAGAATTTACAATATCTTCCAAATTTCTAGTCAATGGAACTGATAGCGTGCTCATATAAATAAATATTATCTTTTAATATGAGATTATCATATACTCTCTTCCCAGTCATGTCAAATTTACGTAATTTTTTCACTTTCAATTTTTCGTTCTTAAAATCGCCTCAATTCCCGGCAGGGTGCCGGAAGCCAAAAATTCCAACATCGCTCCGCCGGCGGTAGAAACGAAAGAAAATTTATCCAAAATTCCCATTTCGTTTATCACCGCCACTGTGTCCCCTCCTCCGGCTATCGTCTTCGCTTTTGAGTTGGCGATGGCCTCGGCGATTATCTTCGTTCCTTTGTCAAAATCGCCTTCTTCAATGTTGCCCATCGGCCCGCTCCACAAAATAAATTTGGCTTCTTTGACAAGAGATAAAATTTCTTCAACCGCTTTTTCTCCTATATCGTAAATTTTTCCGTCTTTTTTCCTGACATCCTCGGGAAAGTAAATTTTTTCATTATTTATGTATTTTTCCACGGGAATATTCTCGCTTAAAAACGAGCTTCCCGTGTCCATCCCCTTGGCTTTCAAGAAATTATTGGCCAGCGCCCCGCCGATAAAAATTTTGTCGGCGATGCTCAAAAATTTGTCCACCGCTCCGAGTTTTGTTTCCGCCTTTACCCCTCCCAGCAGAAGCAAAAAAGGATGCTCCGGCGAAAAAGCCGACTGCAAACCTTTAACTTCTTCTTCAAAAAGAAACCCGATGTAAGACGGCAAAAATTCGGCAATTCCGACAATGGAAGCGTGCCTTCGGTGCGAAACACTGAAGGCTTCGTTGACATAAATATCGCCCAGTTTGGCCAATCGGCGCGCGAAATTTTCATCGTTTTGTTCTTCGCCGTCCTGCAATCTTATGTTTTCCAGAATCACCGCGTCGCCGTCTTTCATATTTTTAAGACTTTCGGCTATTAAACTTAAATCGGTGGCTTTTATAAATCCCAAAGGGAAAGATTTTTCTATGCTGTTCAGGTATTTCGCCACCGAAGCCAAAGAGCCGTTTTTCCCGGGGCTTAAATGGCTGATTATTATCACTTTGGCGCCTTTTTGGCTTAAATATTCAATGGTGGGGATAGTCCTTTTTATCCTATATAAATCCTCAACTTTTCCGTCGCTGAACAAGACATTGAAATCAACGCGCAAAAGGACTCGTTTCCCTTTTACATCTGCATCTCTTACGCTTGGCAAGTTAATCGGCATTTATATTTTCGGCTATTATTAATATCTTTTTGAATTCTTCTTTGTCCAAGCTTTTATTCCCAACCAGCAACCCGTCCATCTGGCCATCTTTTAAAAATTGCTTGGCGTTTGCCGAACTCGCCGAACCGCCATAAAGAATAGGAATTTTTCTGGCCAATTCGTTTCCGGCGATATCCATAAGAACTTTTCTGATAAGGACAGCCATCCGGAAAGCCGATTCCGAGTCGCCCGCCTTGGATTTCACGCTGCCGCTTATCGCCCAAACCGGCTCGTAGGCTATTATAAGGCCTTTCATCAAATTCTGGCTTAAACCTTTCAGCCCTTCATTTATTTGCTGTTCTATAATCTCCGCAAACTTTCCTTCTTCATCTCTCGTTTCCTCCCCGACGCAAAATATCACTTTAAGCCCCAAAGACAGCGAGATTCCTATTTTTTTGTTTATTATTTCGCTTGTTTCCCCGAGTTTTCTTCTTTCGAAATGACCGATTATGACATATTTGACTCCTAAATTTTTCAGCATCTTAGCCGAAACTTCGCCCGTATGCGCGCCTTCAAAATCAAAACGAGAAACATCTTGAGCGCCAAGCTTCAACTTGGACATTGAATGTCCAAGTTCCGCTAGATAGATAATTGGCGGGCAAATGACCATTTCCACGTTTGAAAGCCGACTGGCCGTTTTTTTGGCCGAAGTAAAAAGAATCTTGGCTTCTTTTAAAGTGGCCGGATTCATTTTCCAATTGGCGACGATTATCTTTTTAGACATTGCCGGTATTATACTTTAAAAACCCCAGATTGAAAAACTGCCTGTAGCGCAACAATAAAATTTCATCAACTAACAAAAACCTTTTCCCCAAATTAGACTTTATCAGCGATAGCAAATATACTCTAATTTCAATTATCTTATTTTTACTTCCAGCCGATAATAGCTTCTTTGGGATTGGCGATGAGGAGATATTTGAAATTTAAGATGTCCAAAATGTTGAGATTGCGAGCTTGGTAAATTTCCATACCGGGAATGTTGCGGAAGCTTTTGGAAACATTCGGTTCTTTTTTGTCCAGCGCCAAAATGGCTTTGTTTTTTTTCTTGTTTTTCATCTTTTCAAAACCGCCTATTTTTGAAAGCGAGCTCACCACCTCAACGGCTTCTTTGGTTTTCGGTTGGGAAAAATCCATTTTGTCCAAAAACAAAATTTCATTATCCCTTAATTTCTGGGACAAAACGGTATAAAAAGCTTTTTTCTTGGCTTTGGCGTTTATTTTTACGGAATAATCTTTATCTTTTCTTGGTCCGTGGGCGATACCTCCGCCCACCCAGATCGGAGACCGAATGGAACCATGCCTGGCTTTACCCAAGCCTTTCTGTCGCCAGGGCTTTTTGCCTCCTCCGCTGACCTCGCCTCTTGTTTTTGTGTGCGCCCAAGGTGATCTGATGTTGGCTTGCATGGCTGTAACCACCTGATGAACAAGGTCGCTGTTCCAAGGCAGATTGAAAACGGTTTCCGGCAAATCAATTTTGCCCGCTTCTTCCGCTTTTTGGTTGTATAATTTTGATTCCATAATCTTATCCTCTTATTTCCAGCAAAGTTCCTCTTTTGCCGGGAACCGCCCCCGATATCAAAATCTGATTTTTATCTTTATCTATTTTTATTATTTTTAAATTTTTGACGGTTACTCTGTCCGAACCCATCCGGCCGGCCATCCTCATTCCGCTCGGCACCCTCGTCCTTAAACCGCCTCCAATAGTTCCCGGCTCTCTTTCGGAATGCTTTTGGCCGTGCGTTCTTTGACCGCCTTTAAATCCATGCCTTTTGACCACGCCTTGAAAGCCTTTTCCCTTGGAAATCCCGCTTACTTCCACAAGGTCGCCCTCGTTAAAAACAGAGGAGTCAAAACTGCTTCCCAATTCCGCTTTAATCTCGCCGTTTTCCGGCCTGTATTCTTTAAGGTGGGCAAAATTTCCCAGTTTGCGTTGGGCTTTGTTTACTCTTTTTTCTTTCTTTGAGCCGTAACCGAAAACAACGGCTTCGTATCCGTCTTTCTCTTTGGTTTTTATCTGAACGGCGGAAACCGGTCCGGCGTTAACAATAGTCGCCGGAATTACTTTCCCGTTCGCGTCAAAAACCTGGGTCATATTCTGTTTTTTGCCAAGAATAAATTTCATAAATTTGGCGGTTAAACCGCCACTTGGCGGTTTAACCGCCAAATTTATTTTCTAGGAAAACTTCACCTCAATATCAACGCCCGCCGGCAAGTTAAGGTTGGTGAGAGCGTCAATAATTTTCGGAGTCGGATTGAGAATGTCTATCAATCTTTTATGGATGCTCATCTCAAACTGCTCTCTTGAATTTTTGTCTATGAAAGACGACCTGTTGACCGTGTATTTTTTCAACTCTTTCGGCAAAGGAACAGGACCGGCTATTTCCGCGTCGTATCTTTTAGCGGTGTCAATTATTTGTTTGACGCTCCCGTCCAAAATTTTATGTTCGTAAGCGCGCACCCTGATGCGAAGCTTCTGTGTTTGTTCTTTTTCTTTAGCCATATATCTCCTATTTTATAATTTTCGTCACGACTCCGGCGCCGACAGTCTTGCCTCCTTCTCGGATGGCGAATCTCTGCTTTTCTTCCAAAGCGACCGGGGCGACCAGCTTAACCGTAAACTTTATCGTGTCTCCGGGCATAACCATTTCCACACCTTGGGCCAACGAAACATCTCCGGTAACATCAGTGGTTCTGATGTAGAACTGCGGCTTATAGCCGTTGAAAAACGGTGTATGACGGCCTCCTTCTTCTTTGGTCAAAATATAAACTTCGGTCTCAAATTCCGTGTGCGGAGTGACTGATCCCGGCTTAGCCAAAACTTGTCCTCGGCTCAATTCTTCTTTTTTCAAGCCTCTCAAAAGGATACCTGCGTTGTCTCCGGCTATGCCTTCGTCCAGCTGTTTGTTGAACATTTCAATGCCGGTAACAACGGTTTTCTTGGTTTCGCCTAATCCAATAACTTCCACTTCTTCATTTATTTTTACTGTCCCTCTTTCAATTCTTCCGGTGCAGACGGTGCCTCTTCCTTCAATGGAAAAGATGTCTTCTATCGGCATAAGGAACGGCTGGTCGGTCGGCCTGACCGGGTCCGGTATATATTCGTCCAAAGTTTTGGCCAGTTCCAAAACCGGCTTCACCCATTCGTCGTCCACAGACTTGGCTTCAAGAGCTTTAAGCCCGGAACCTCTGATTATCGGAGTTTTATCTCCCGGGAAACCGTATTTATTGAGAAGCTCTCTGATTTCGGCCTCAACGAGGTCAATCAGTTCTTTGTCGTCAACCATATCCACCTTGTTTAAAAAGACCACGATGGTGGGAACACCCACTTGTCTGGCCAAAAGAATGTGCTCTCTGGTCTGGGGCATAACACCGTCGGTGGCGGCCACCACGAGAATCGCTCCGTCCATTTGGGCGGCGCCGGTAATCATATTTTTGATGTAATCGGCGTGTCCGGGAGCGTCAATGTGGGCGTAGTGCCTCTTGGCGGTCTCGTATTCGCTGTGATGCAAAGCGATGGTTATGCCTCTGGCTTTTTCTTCCGGAGCGTTGTCTATGTCTTCTATTTTCTCCAGCCTGACTTTGTTTCCGGCCAGATGAAGCGCGTTCAAAATACCCGCCGTAAGGGTTGTTTTGCCGTGGTCAACATGACCGATTGTGCCGACATTGATGTGCGGCTTAGTTCTCTCAAATTTTTCTGCCATATTTTTATTAAATAATTTAAAATTTATAATGTAATCGACTTTAATTTTTAAAAACAAATAAAAGATCTGACTGCCGTTAGGCAGGCGCTATTAACGCAATACCTAGTATCTTATTGGAACCGTAAAAAAAGTCAACCCCAATATTTCATGGGGTTGTGTTAAGGCTAGAAAAGATAAATTAAATTACAATAAGCGGAATTACCTGTTTGTCGCTGTTGTTTTTTTAAAATCTCCAAAAGGCATTCCGGGCAAATATCCTCTTTTAAATCATCGGGAATGACTTCTTTGTTTTTTATATCTACCCACTCAATAAAATTAAGCGCCTTCTTTTTGCAAACAGGACAAATCGCTTTAAATAAATTTTGTTTCAATTATTCTCTCCTTTCCTGAAAAATTATGTATAAAAGTACAATATTGAATTTATCCGCAGTATTTATACACGAAAAAAGACTGCCCGTCAAATGGGCAATCTGTCCAAATCTTCGTCCAGTTCCAAATCGTCTTCCAGCGCTTTTTCGGACAAAAGCTCTCCTTCTCCCTCCGAAACTTCGGCTGGGGTTTCAAATTTCTTAATTTCTTTTTCGCCTTCCATATTATTGGTTATTTTACTGTTTAGTTTTATAAACTGCCGTAAATTTTACTCCTGTGCTCAACAGTATTAGGCAAGTTAATTGTTTCTTTTTCTTTATTAACAGTATTCATTTTTTTATGTTATCACCACCTGAAATGAAAATCAAATAAAAATGTGTGCCTTATTTATGCTCCAGCATTTTTAAGATACACATTTTTATTTTATTTCTTTATCCGCAAGAATTTTTCAATAATTTCAACATCTTTCAAGTCCCTTTCTCGGCCAAACTTTCTTTTCCACTCAAGGACATGCTCAAGCCGAACAAACGGCAAGTCATCAATAATTTCCGAATTGTCTATAAACGGCATAACATCTTGATACCATGGCCGCCAATCATGCCAGATTTCGATATTACTATCGCTGTTTTGTATATATTCTACACTGTTTTCAGTTATCTTATATTCCCAGCCTTGTTTGTTTTTGAATTCTTGCCATAAATCTTCAGTAACAACCAGATCTATATCACTGCATTCCTTCAATCCCCTAATTCCCATTGACGCACTGCCAAATAAAGCATACTTGTTTTCTGGCAGTTTCAGCTCTTTTACTTTTTGAAACAAAGCGTTATTTTTCATATTATTCACCACTTTAAAACCGATATCGTAAGTCGGTTTTATTTCTTCCCCTCTATGATGAGTTGCGTTACATTGTTCGGCGCAACCGCATAGTGGTCAAATTCCATAGTGTAATTACCCCGGCCTTCCGTCATAGACCGCAAAGACGTCACGTAGCTGAACATTTCCGAAAGCGGAACTTTAGCGTCAATCACTCTCAACCCGCCCCTTTCGCCCATATTTTCTATCTGGCCTCTCTTGGAATTAAGATTGCCCGTCACATCGCCCATAAACCTTTCTGGAACAATGACTTCCACCTTCATAATCGGCTCAAGAATAACCGGCTTGGCGCGTTTGACCGCGTCCTGCAAAGCCATAGAACCGGCGATTTTGAAAGCGGCTTCGGACGAATCCACATCGTGGTACGAACCGTCGTAAAGCTCCACGGCCATATCCACCAATTGGAATCCGGCCACCACTCCTTTCTCCATCGCTTCTTTGACGCCTTTTTCCACCGGCGTGATAAATTCCTGAGGAATTGACCCTCCTCTGATGGAGTTGATAAACTCAAAGCCTTGCCCTCTCTCTTTGGGGCTGACTCTTATTTTGGCGTGGCCGTATTGGCCTCGGCCTCCGGATTGCCTGATGTATTTGCCCTCCGCCTCGGCGTTTCCGCTTATGGTTTCCTTGTAAGCCACTTGCGGCCGGCCGGTGTTGACCTCCACCTTGAACTCTCTTCTCATTCTGTCCACGATAATATCCAAATGAAGTTCGCCCATTCCGGAAATAATAGTCTCCATTGTTTCGGAATCGGATTTGATTCTGAAAGTCGGGTCTTCGTCGGAAAGCGCTCTCAAGGCGATGCCCATTCTTTCCTGGTCCTGTTTGGTCTTCGGCTCAACGCGCAAAGAAACAACCGGTTCGGGGAATTTGATGGACTCAAGCAGTATCGGCCTGTCCGGATCGCAAAGAGTGTGCCCCGTTCTAGTGCCCTTCAAGCCGACAAGGGCGGCGATGTCGCCGGCTCGCACTTCTTTTATCTCTTCTCTGGAATTAGCGTGCATCCTTAAAATTCGGCCCACTCTTTCTTTATTGCCGGTGGAAGTGTTGTAAATGTAAGAGCCGGCGTTAAGAACCCCCGAGTAAACTCGGAAATAAATAAGTTGGCCGACGAAAGGGTCGTTTTGCAATTTGAAAGCCAAAGCGGCCAGCGGTTCTTCGTCTTTGGCGTGAACCATTATTTCCGCTTCGGTTTTCGGGTTATGCCCTTTTATGGCCGGCATATCGGAAGGCGAGGGAAGATAATCCGCCACGGCATCCAAAGTGAACTGCACGCCTTTGTTTTTCAAAGCCGAACCGCAAAAAACCGGCACCAGTTTATAACCGATAACGGCTTTCCTTAGAGTCTTCTTCAAATCTTCCAAGGGAATTTTTTCGCCGGCCAGATATTTTTCCATCAAACTGTCGTCATTTTCCACGATTTTTTCCACCAGCTCATTGTGATATTTTTCCACTTCGTCTTTCATTTCGGCCGGAATTTCCATTTCCGAGATAATTTCCCCTTTTTCGCCTTCAAATTTGTAGCCTTTCTTTTCCAAAAGATTAATTATCCCCCTAAACTCGTCTTCCAAACCGATAGGGAGCTGAATCCGGACGGCGTTTTGGGTGAGCCGGTCCAAAATTGTTTTAAAGCTGTTTTCATAGCTGGCGCCCGTTCGGTCTAATTTGTTTATAAAACAGATTCTCGGCACTTTGTATTTGTCCGCTTGGCGCCAGACGGTTTCCGATTGCGGTTCAACTCCGCTAACCCCGTCAAACACGACAACGGCGCCATCCAAAACGCGGAGAGACCTTTCCACTTCAACGGTAAAGTCCACGTGCCCGGGGGTGTCAATCAAGTTGATCCTGTGCTCGCGCTCTTTGTCTCCTTTGGCGTAGGTCGGCGTCCAAAAACAAGTCGTGGCGGCGGCAGTGATGGTGATGCCTCTTTCTCTTTCCTGTTCCATCCAATCCATCACAGCTTCCCCTTCGTGCACCTCGCCTATTTTATGGGAAACGCCGGTATAGAAAAGAACCCTTTCCGAGAAAGTCGTTTTGCCCGCATCTATGTGGGCGATAATCCCTATGTCTCTTGTTTTTTCTATCGGATACTCTCGCATTTTTCAATCTAAAATCTAAAAAATAAAATATTGCGTCCAGCTTTTAGCGAAGCGAACCTACCATGCGAAATGCGCAAACGCTTTGTTGGCTTCGGCCATTCGGTGGGTGTTTTCCCTCTTTTTGGCGGCGAAACCTTCGTTTTTGGAAGCGGCGATAAGCTCGTCGGCTAATTTTTTCGCCATATTGGCTCCCTTTTTAGTCCTGGCTCCTTCCAAAAGCCACCTCATCGCCAAAGCCAATTTTCTTTTGGGGTTGACTTCCCTCGGCACTTGATAGTTGGCTCCGCCGATTCTTCGCGACCGGACTTCCAAATCGGGAGACGAATTTTTTATGGCTGTGTCAAAGACAACCAAAGGATTTTCCGCTTTGGTTTTTGTTTTTATCTCGTCCATCGTGTCGTACATTATTTTCCTGGCCACGGACTTCTTGCCTTCTTTCATTATCTGATTGATAAACTTCTCAATTGTTGTTGAGTCATATTTCAAATCGGGATTTATAGGTTTTTTCGCTTTTATTTTTCTTCGCATATTTTATTTTTTCGGCTTTTTCGCGCCGTATTTGCTTCTTTGCTGTTTCCTGTTTTCCACGCCAACTGTGTCCAAAACTCCTCTCACTATATGATATCTCACTCCGGGCAAGTCTTTTACCCGGCCTCCTCTTATGACGACAACCGAGTGTTCCTGCAAATTATGGCCTTCTCCCGGAATATAAGCGGTAACTTCCATGCCGTTGGTCAGCCTGACTCTGGCCACTTTTCGCAAAGCCGAGTTTGGTTTTTTGGGGGTGGTGGTGGTAACCTTAACGCAAATTCCTCTTTTGAAAGGAGAAGAATACGGCACCGGTCTGTTCCTTAAAGAATTGAAACCATAAGTAAGAGCGGCTGTTTTGTTTTTCGCCTTAACCTCTTTTCTTCCCTTTTTGACTAATTGATTAATAGTCGCCATATCCGCCTACAATAGCAAAAATAATTTTTTATGCAAATATACCAAGATTTTTTTGTGATAAACACCAAGTATCACACATAATTCCTATCGCAAAAATAGGTGACAGTTGAATAAAAAACCACTTGGACATTGAATGTCCAAGTGGTGGGGAGGCTGAATCACTATGTCAATCTGAACCCCATAGTTTTAAAGACCTCTGTCAAGCGATGATCTGCCGCAATCTCACACTGAAACTTTATGCGTTTGCGTTTGCCACGCAAGTAGACAGCGGAACCGAGTAGCACCCAAAAAACACCCATGCCAATTATTATTAAACTGATGATTAGTTCTCCGTCGCCCGCTACCACTGCCACTAGAGCCAAAGGTACAGCAAATAGGAGCGGTAACGCTAAAGTGAAATAAAACCCTAGTAATATTGCATAACAAATACCTCCCCTTATACTGTCTATCCTTTTTAGTAAATAGTCCGCTCTCTTTTGGTCATTAGGATCAAGTAGATTCCGTCGACGTGTGAATTCGCGAGACTGGGCAATAATTACCTCGATCTGCTGATACATATTTATCCTCCTTTCTTAAGGTTTAAGGTTAAAAACCTTACTATTTCAGCCAAAATTGTCAAACTGAGTTGCACGACACATTTAATTATTTTAAAGTACTATGCTCAATAAAAGCAAAATAAGCCGTAAAAGTCAATTGGTCGTTCCAGCTAATAATAAATGATACCGAACTTCTATTGGATATCTAATAATTAAGATACCGTGTTTCCATATGAAAATGGAAACAAAAAAGGAAGTATTTGCAAGATACAAAGACGAATATTACAAAGCAAAGGTGGCTAAAGGAGGGAGGAAAACATTGACAAAGATTATTGATACCGTTGAAAGTAATAATGTTCAACATCGAATGTCTAACATTGGCGTAAAACAGAATGAAAAGAATTGTCTTTAAAGATTTTTTCTTTTTCTTCAGCCTGACTAATTATTCTTTCCGGCAATTTTCTTAATGATTTAAGAAAGTTTTTAGAATACTCAATTCTTTTTACCCTT
>Ga0209211_10002545_pt1 | contig 31179 bp, 16 predicted proteins | sample RifGroA2_FD_183992 | JGI IMG/M metagenome (GOLD analysis project Ga0209211, IMG submission 183992) | Groundwater microbial communities from Rifle, Colorado, USA - Groundwater A2 (SPAdes) (version 2) | ecosystem: Environmental > Aquatic > Deep subsurface > Groundwater | place: Rifle, Colorado...
CCTCCATTTCAAAAAAAGACTGGTCAAAAACTCGTTAAAAGTCGAAATAAACGGCATCGTCATTAATAAAAGCGCCGTAACCATAAAAAGAACAGAAAACTTGTTACCACTTCGTGGTAATTGCGAATTTGAACTAATATTAAACGAATCTGAACGAATCCGAACCATAGCTAATCTGAACGAATTTTGTCGATATTTGGATTAACGATACGCTTATAAGTTAGCTTAGGAGTTCTAAAGTTGGCAATAACACCCAACGGTAAACCTGTTGAAACAAGATAGGCTACTAATTGATTAATCCATTCTTTTCTAATAAATGGTACAGCCTTCACTTCTAGAACAATTTTGCTCCCAATAACAAAGTCTAAAAAGTAATTCCCGATCTTCTCGTTCTCATACGTAAGTCTTACCTGTTTTTCCTGTTCAAAAGGGATTTTTTGGCTTCCTAATTCTTTGGCAATTGCTCTTTGATAGTATTTCTCCTGGTAAGTCGGGCCCAATTTATTTTGGACCTTAAACAGGACACTCATTAGCTTATAAGACAACTCTGGATAGATTAACTTAGCCATATTAGTTCATATTAGTTCTAAATCCGTTATTCGTTCATATTAGTTTTAATTTGTTCATATTCGTGTTAAGAACAGCTGGTATCAACTTGCGTTGAGGTCTATCGCCTGCCATTTTCTTTCCCTTCTTCCGGCGTTCTTTTATCCACCTAATTATCCTCGGCAGAAACAACATCCCCGGCAAAGCAAAAATGGCTATTTCCGGCACTGGTATTCCCGACGTTTGAATTATCAACCAAGATTTACTCATATAAGCTGTACGATTAGAACAAGACGTACACGCCAGTTGAGTATCATATATACCAGTAGTCGGTGACCACGCCGCGTTAGTAGATCTGTGTCTTGTTGGCGCAGTATCAGATGCTGTACTAACTTGACTTGTGCTTATACCGGATATTTGCGATTGGTTAGTACCCGAAGGACTCTTCCCGTTAACAATCCAGAGATCAGCTTCGTATCGATAAGCTAAACTTCCTGAAAACTTAGTTGAATCAAAATAGTTAGGAAAATCTTTACTCGCATTAGAGGTCGTTGTGCTAACTTGCGCATTGGCATACATCTGCATTGTTTCCAGAGCCGAAATCCCGCTGTCTGCCGACTGCTCCAAGACAATCTTGGCATTGACTATATATGCGGTTCCAGCCTCTGTATACACATACACCTTATATTCTGTTGCTCCGGATAAAGTAATCGCAGGACTCCGTACCCTGGTATAATCTGTGCTGCTCGTGGAAACGTCAGATCCGGAAACCTTACTGCCACCTGTTGTATATAAAGCGGCATATATACTAGCTATGCCTGTGGCTGCGGTACTAACATTCTCATTACTGCCAGCACAGTTGACATCGTTGCAATGGGCAAGTCTTACGCCATAATAGCTGGTATTTTTGTAGGATATAATAGGATAACCGGAGGAGTCTAATGCTAGGGGCGTATACCATTCTGCGGTCTCAATGTTGACTTGATTAACGTTTTCATTGCCGCCCGCACAGTTGGCATCATTGCAGTGGGCAAGCTTAAGGGCATTGGAGTTATTATGGTAAGCAATCACCGGGTACCCGGAAGAATCAAGCTGAAGGGAAGGACGACCCCAAACAATCTCGGAATTAATTTGGCTCACATTTTCATTACTTCCTGCACAGTTAACATCGTTACAATGGGAAAGTTTGAGCTCATTGCCCGACCCGTCGTGAGCAATCACTGGGTACCCTGAGGAGTCTAAAGTCAGGGCTGGAAAAGAGGCACCTGTCTCGGAATTGATCTGATTAACGGTTTCGTCTGAGCCTGCACAGTTGGCATCGTTGCAGTGGGCAAGTTCCACAGCATTAGTAGAAAGATCGCGATAAGCAATCACTGGGTACCCTGAGGAGTCTAAAGTCAGGGAGGTATTATTTAACACACCTTCGGAATTTACCTGATTAACATTTTCATTTGAGCCTGCGCAATTTACGTCGTTGCAGTGGACTAGTTTGAGAGGATTGTCTCGGTGAGAAATCACCGGGTATCCCAAGGAATCTAAAGCCAGGGATATACCGCCATTTGAGGTTACAGAATTTACCTGATTAACGTTCTCATTGCCGCCCGCACAGTTGGCATCGTTGCAGTGGGCGACTTTAAGTGCAAAACTGTCACTTGGTCGGTAGGCAATCACCGGATAACCTGAAGAGTCAAGCTCTAGGGAAAGCTTGTCGGCTCGAGCGGTTTCAGAATTTATCCAATTAATGTTTTCGTTATCACCTGCGCAGTCTACGTCGTTACAGTGGACAAGTTTGAGATGGTTGGCTTCGCCAACGTGTGCAATAACCGGGTAGCCCGACGAGTCTAAGACGAGGGAGGAATACTGACCGAGATTTGCAGCGCTACCTGAACCTTTCAAGGTTGCCTCAAAATAGACAGTCGGGGTGGGATTCCAAACTACCGCTGAGTTATTAGTACAAGCCGTCTCCGAGCTCGTTGCGGTTGAACCATAGCAATAGGTTTTGGCATTGGCAACCGCAGTATAACTGGTTAAGGCTGTACTTTGGTAAACTCCTACTTCCACCTGGGTTTGGGTCTTCGTAATCGAAGCGTTATTGGTTCCTTCCTGGTAAATAATCAGCCTTGCCGCCTTGAAATAGACAGTCTGGCCGCCAGGAATTGACGCCCGAATCGAGTAATCAGTGTCCGTTGCAAAATTAGCGTCGTTTTTAATATCGTTACTTCTCACCCGTGTATATGTTGAGCTTGTACTTGTAATTGCGGACGTGGCAACTTGCGTGCCAGAACTGTTGTATAAGGCCACTGTTCCACCGGTACTTAAGGCATAATTAACAGTCTCATTCGAACCCGCACAGTTTACGTCGTTGCAATAGGCAACTTTAAGTGCCACCATAGCGTATGATGCAGCACAAATAATCACCGGATAGCCTGAGGCGTCAAGTCGCATAAATACCGTTCCACCATCTTCACTATTCACATTATTAACAGTCTCATTCGAACCCGCACAGTTGACGTCGTTGCAATGGGCAACTTTGAGGGCGGAAGCTCCACCAATAAAATAGGCAATCACCGGGTAGCCGGAACCATCAAGCTTAATATCCATTCCGATATATTCGGTTTCCGAATTAACCTGATTTACATTCTCATTGGCCCCCGCGCAGTTGGCATCGTTGCAATGGGCAACTTTGAGGTAACTAGCCGAGCCCTCTCTATAGGCAATCACCGGGTAGCCGGAAGAATCAAATACCATTGAGTGTACCGACGCAGAGGTTTCGGAATTAACCTGATTTGCATTCTCATTTGAACCCGCGCAGTTGGCATCGTTGCAATGGGCGACTTTGAGGGCGGAACCCCCTCCATTTGAAGCGTAAACAATTACCGGATAGCCGAGGGAGTCAAGTAATAAAAATGGCCAGCCATTTTGTACAGTTTCGGAATTAACTTGGTTTACGTTCTCATTGCTTCCCGCACAGTTGACGTCGTTGCAATGGGCAACTTTGAGGTTATAGCCACCAGTATTATCGGCGTAAGCAATTACAGGATAGCCGGAGGAGTCAAGTACAATAGATACCTGGCCACCAGAATAACTGGTCTCTGAATTTACTAGGTTAACAGTTTCATTACTGCCTGCGCAGTAGATATCGTTGCAGTGGGCAACTTTAAGGTTATTGGAACTATCGGCATAGGCAATCACCGGATATTGGCTGGCATCCAGTTTCATACCCACAAGAATATTTCCACTAACAGCTTCGGAGTTTACCTGATTAATAGTCTCATTAGCCCCCGCACAATTTGTGTCGCCGCAGCGCATTAGCCTCAGCTTGTTTACTGAATCACGATAAGCAACTACCGGGTAGTTACTGGAATTAAATTGCCCCCAAGAACCATACGCCGGATTAACAGATTTCGTTACGGCCTCAAACTTGACATAAGAATTGGCATTGGAAAGGTCTGAAAATTTGGAAGAGTCCCAGCGGATTAGACCTAAGGAATTATCGGTCGGTGCAGCGGTAGAACTATTTGTTGAATATTCCTGGTCCATAATATTTATCTGCTGCTCGATTTTCGGGGTGCCGACGGCTTGCGCCTCTTTTACCGGCGGCAGAAAAGCCAGGAAGTTAAAAAGTATGACTATTATCAAAAGACCGGCAATAGTCCCCCTGGCCACAAAGGGCAACCTCTTCGCCCTGATCTTATAGCCTGACAATGGGTTAAAGGACGACACCGGGATAAAAGCCGGTATTCGCTCACTTGTCCTGAGTCTAGTCGAAGGATTCGCATTTATTCGCCCATAATTCGCGTCCATTCGCATTGCAACAGCTGGCTTTGGCCAAAGCTTTAGCCTCTCTATCCATCTGTAGAACGTTGACTTTCCAATAACATCGGTAATCCTGCCCGTCTTAGGCGTTCTGAACCATGGCCCCTCTTCTTTCTCAAAAAGAGCCTTCGTTGCCGCATAGGCCTGAAAAGGCACCAAAAGATAGGAAAGAAGAACAAATGAAGCTATTCCTAAATAATCGCGCTCATCCGATTCTTCCAAAAACAGTCCGACCAAATTCATCATGGGCAGGGAAAGGAAGTTGACAAAGACCAAACTCCAACCCCAGGCTGCCGTCCAAAAAGGCAGCTGCGCGTGAACCACCGTCTCGGCAATAAACCAGGCCAAAGTGCCAAATATGAAAAAGGTTGCCTGCAGATAATAGGGACCCAGGTATAAAAATTCGAACTTCTCCCTGCCGGTCATTGCCTTGGTTGCAAGAAGTTTTTTGTACATTTTGCGAACGTTATAGGTGTGGCCTTCGGCCCAGCGCATGCGCTGGCGGATTAAACGCCTGACTGTTGAGACTGCTTCTGCCGGAGCCTGGATGTAGGGAGTAAAGGCTACCTTGTAACCAGCTTCATAGAGTCTTAAGGTTAGTTCGAAGTCTTCGGTTATGGAAGTTCCCCAGCCAAATTTCCTTATAACATCAGCACGGATACAAAAAACCGAACCTGCGATCTGCTTTAAGCCCCCGTAAAGCTCGATTCCAGCCCTCTCTACTACATAGCTTCCTGCATATTCCGTCCTGACTCCCCTGGTCACCCAGTTCTCACTCTTGTTAAGAACATGCCATTGGTAACCCTGGACAGCGGCGATGTTATGCGAATTAGTTGGCGAATTTAAATTATGCGAATTTATGCTAATATTCGCATCCATTCGCGGTATTTTCATTCGCGTCTCATTCGCATTTAAGACCTGAAACGTCTTAACAAACTGCTGTAATGTATCAGGGAACGGTACGAAGTCTGCATCAAAGACACAGATATACTCGGCTCGGGAATCAGTATTCTCCAGAGCTCTCTGAAGCGCTGCTCCTTTAAAACCAACCCGACTCGAACGGTGTATTAGTTTAACAGTCGGACCACCAACCTTGGTACTTTCAAAAATCGAAAGCTCATCACTACTAAAAATTTTTGTCAATTGTCGCCTGTCAGTTGTTAATTGTTGCTTAACCATCTCTGTTGTCTCATCTGTCGAATCATCAATAACAATTACCTCGAAGTTTGGCCAGTCAAGTGAAGTTACGGCATTAAGAAGACGCTCAACCACCCGTCTCTCGTTGTACAGGGGTAAATGAACAGAAACAAACGGGTAACGCGAAAGCGTAACCTTATCCAAATTCTGCGCTATAGCTGTAGTTCTGGTCGTGTTTGAGCCTAATAATTTGGCGAAAAACTTTCCAAATTTGCTCTCACATACCTCCTGATTCTGTTGTCTCTCTGAAGACGGCAGAGACTGCCCTTGAAAAGCCATTACAAAGATTAAGGAAATATAGTATTTCAAAGAATAAAAGAAGAACATCATCCCAAAGAAAAGGGCTACCGCCGGGAAAAACATGGCCGGACGCAGAAGCTTGTCAAATTCAAAAATGTATAAAACGAGAAGAAAAAGAGGGATAGCCAATGGCCAGGTGGCCGGAGTCCTAACTACAAATTTGGGTATCGTTGCAAATGGCGCAAAAAGCCAACGCCAGCGTGCGCCAGTTGGTCTGGCTGCAACTTCGTACTCGGGAACAGGTGCGATTTCCGGCTGAGTAATGTAGCCTTGGGCAAACAGTTGTCTTTTGGCAATTGTGTTTAGATCTTGATGCAAAAGTAAATTCTGAATTCCGTGATGGCCAATAAAATCAAGCTCTCTGGCCAACCGATGCACGGAGAGGGTCGGGTTTTGAGCAATATATTGAAGAACAATCTCCTCTGTTTCCTTGGATATCGCCCGGAAATGATCTTTCCCTTTTGGTCTTAGATCATAAAGTCCGTTTTCTCCTCTTTCTTGGTATCTTTTGAGCCATTTATAAAAGGTTTTCCTGGAAATTTGATAATTTGTGCAGATTTCTGAAACAGAGGCTTCCTTGGCAAGGCCTTTATTAATTATAAGAAGCTTTTCTTTTTGATCTAGCGTCTTAAAGCTGAAGATTTTCTTAAAACGTTTGTCTGAAAGAGCAAGATGGACAATATTTGTTTTTGACGATTTGTACTTTTTTAACCATGAATAGAATGTTTTTCGCGAAACACCGGTCTGCTGACATATTTTGGTGACTTTTTCCCCTTCTAAAGCGCACTTTATTAATTTTAATTTATCGCAAGCTGAAAAAGGCCTCACAATCTAGTGTTACCATTGATGGGTACTGAAGTCAAATGGTTATAGGACCACAAAAATTGGAAACCTATAAGAAAAAAGTGAAGCCATTTTGGGAATTTTAACTATCCAACTATAAGGTTTAAAAAAATAAACTATCGGTTATCAATATTTAACTATAAGTTATTAAAATTGTGGGAATAAGTTTTAGCCGTCAATGTAAGCTAAACTTAACTCATTTAAAACTAGCACTTTAATTGTGACTGTGCCTAAGCCACCATCTTTTTTGCTTTAAACTAGTGTTAAAAGTACAATAATCGCCTTATAGCCTCAAAATCCTCTTTTTAAAAAAATCTATGGTATCAATCGAGTTTTCCACTTAAATCTATCTAGTTGACAAAGGGATTTTTATCTTATAAAAATCCTTGCCAGTGCTCTTAAATGTGTTAATAATAGAAGTGACAACGAATTTTATTCATTAATATAATCAAAAACGTTATTGAATTAAAGCTATTTTTGTTTTATGGGAATTTAATTTACTCAAAAAAAGAATTTCTTACTCTTAGTGAAGGGAGTGTTAATTAAGGACTTATAATATTTCCCTGCCCTTAATACGGAGAAGTTTTATCACCCTCGATCAACTTATAAACTTCCGAGGGTTAAGAGCTCTCGGTATTGTTCTTTAAGTTTACATGAACGAGCAGGTAATCCAAGTACTCGGAAGTATGTATTCTCTCGCTCCTCATCCGTGGACTAATAGTCCATGGTGTTCTGCGAGCGAATATAAACAATTTTTGATATCTTTTGATTTTTTATGATCTTGTTATGCTATCTTGTCACGAACCAATAATAAATCATAAACTTTAAACTGCAAAAATCTCCTGTCTGCCAGATACCATCTGGTATCTAGACTGTAATCAGGTACCGTATGGTACCTGACTCATCTTGCGATTAAAAGCCCTAATCAGCCTCTGCCAGATATCGTCTGGTACAACCTGCACAAGCTGTCACGACCAATATCAAGCTGCCATAGAAAAGATTCTTATATGCTTTTATACTGGGGAATGTTCACAATAGGCTTTATGTTTGGAGCTATCTTCACATTTGTCACCTTTGCCGCCAAAAAACCACAGGAAGATGCCGATTATGATATGAACAGCCTTCCTAAACGCACTGTAAGCCCCACAACCTTTGTTTTATTCAACAGGAGCCACAGTAGTCGTGAAGAAAAAATGCCCCAGTTGCAAGTTGCTTCTGCACAACAAGCGGTCAAAGAGAGTTAAAACCAGAAAGTATAGGTCGTATAAGTCTTATAAGTCTAATAAGTCGTATCTTTCTTCGCCAGCCTTCTTTTGAAAAGATTTTCTGTGTAGCCGCCTTTTTCGACAAAATCCTTTTCAAGTGCTTCAAGCTGTCTATCTAAAAGAAAGTTAGCCTGATGAATAAGACAAATTAGGCAATTAGCTGCACTTTCGGGATCTTCTAAATAGGACTTATATGTCTTATGGGACCTATCCGTCGTATAAGCCAACGCTCGCACTTTGCGCGCTTCGGGATCATCTTTTTCCCAAAGCTTAAGTCTGTTTTGTCTTAAGAAATCTTCGTAATCCACCAGTAGCTCCTCTAAACTTGCTCGAGCCACACCTACCAGCTTAATTTCCGTCTTCTTAGAAGTTCCAGAAGCTTGGGAACCTTCAGCAATATTTTGCCTCCCGCTTCTGGCAGCTTGAACCATCTGATCCCGCGTTCTGGAATACCTTTCGACATAGCGCCTGCAAAACTCAACGGTTAGATCGTAGATAATCGTTGCCATCTGGTAAGACTTAAGATTGCGGTAACCGCCATGTGCCTTCATCCTAGGTGTCTTTCGTTCGTATTGGACCTATTGGGCTTATAGGTCCTATACGTCGTATATCCCACCCACGCCAAAGCCCCGGCTGTCACCAGGTACCCTAGCCACACAGACCAGGGCTTCCTATAAGCAAGCTCAATTTCAAACCTGCCCGACTTTTTAGGTACTAAAAGCGCAAAATCCAGAGGGTCTTTTACCACCTTCCAGCCGCTTGCTTGCCCTGAGTCCCGTCGAAGGGCTTGCCCTGAGTCTTGTCGAAGGGGTTTAACCTTCCAACCAGGATCATAAGTTTGCTGAAATAAAACTGCTTCACCTTCCCTTAACTCTCCCTCGATTTTATATCGGCTGTTGGAAATTTTAGTCAGCCTTAATTTTTTGTCCGATTTCTTCTCAATCCAGTCTAAATACTCAAATATGGGCTTTTCGTCAATCGCATTATAAGGCTTCGCAATACCCTTAGAGGTATCAAAATCAACAACTTTAGCTAAAGAGTCGTTCTTTAAGGGAATATCAAAATAAATATCACCGTTTTCTGTTAATATTTCCGTACCAATTGCCTTTAATTTTTCCGCCGGTACTTTATAATCTTTATAAGTTTCGGCCGATCCAATCGTTGTATAAACGAGTTTACCGATATTGGCAATTTTAAGCCAGGCCAAGCTAATGTTAGAATCCGTCCCATTGGTTACCTGGTAATAAATATGCTCCGGCCACGAATGAGTTGAAGACTGATAAAGAGCACCTCTCAGTTGCGGGACATCTTTAAAATAGTTGAGCCAGAAACCGTAATTTCCCGGCGCTAAAACTCGCTCACCTGTCCCTTCCGTTAGCTCGGCAAGTTTCGTGGCCACCTTATATTCGCTGATATCGCCAATTTTCGACTGTGTTAAAGGTCTAGTGTGCTCGGGTAATTCCGCGAGCAACTTCGATCCCCAGACTAAAAGAACTAAACTTGGCAATACAACCACTAAGAGTGCTAAGGTTCGGGTAACAATCGTGATCATCCCCTTCTTATCCCAAAACCACAAAAACAGGTTGGAAATTACCACTCCAGCCAAAACAGAAAGTGCCATGTCAACTTCCGTATTTAAACGCAAGGCCTGGGGCACGTATTCGATACGGTCCTCGCCAGAAGCATAATAAATAAAAACTATGGCAAAAAGCGAAAAGAACCAAAAAATAGAAAAGCCCACACCTTTAAAACTCCCTGTAAGTTTATTAACCGCGTAAACAATTAAAAACCCCACTAAACCTAAAGGAATTAGAACCCAGGGGAAAAGACTAACCCAGTTATTAATAGCTCCCCCGCCTTCTTTGAAAAAAGTTTGCATAAACGGCAGGTTGTACCAAAAAGCCACTAGACCAAACCCTAAAATAACAACCGCTAGTACTCTTTTAATCACCTTTATGTACTGGGCTGATTCCTGAGCAGTCTCGGAGAGAAAAAATGCCGCGAGCAATAATATCGCTACCCAGATAACAATTGCATTCGTCAAGGCTGCTAGTCCTAAAAAGAAACTTGCCGCTACTAAATCAACAAATTTGGACTTTTGTAAAAATCTCACCAGAAAAAAGCCAAAAAGCGGCAAAAAAACCAGAGCCAGCGTATGTGGTCCTTCTCCCCATCTGACAAGTATGGTAAACCTTCTGGGCTCTATAAAATTGCTGATGACATCAGCGCCAACCTCTTTGAAAATTACGCTGATTACCGATGGAGCCAGGCTATACATTAAAGCTGCGACAAAAGCGCCGGTTTTACTTTTAGCAAGTTGCCAGACGAAGAAATAGAGAGAGACCGGAGCCAACACATAACCCGCGCCGGTTAGCAATCTGTAGGCGTGGGCAAAGCTAAAATTGAAAAGTGTATTTAATAAAACCTCCAAGAAAGGCAAAAGAGGCGTATAAAAAACGTGCCAGGGATACCCAAGATACCAAAGCGGCTGCCATCCGCCGAAGCCGAATTCTTTCCAGAACCTGGCCATCTGGATGTATGAAATTTCGATTGAAGCCACATTTTGATTAAATTCGCCCAGAAAGTGGAAACGGATAAGGGCAAAGTTGAGGTAGGCAATAACCGCTACCGATAAAATAGCGAAGGCCAGCGAAAACAGGTTTTTCGGATATAAAATACCTAATTGTTTCATTGTTACATTGCTAAATTGTTAAAAATTCTCAAGTGATCTAACAATTCAACAATTTAACAATATGAGCATTTAGCAATTTATTCTTCTTCGTTTCCCGACACTAAATAGATTAAAATCGCCAAAAAAACCAGGCTAATTGCAATTCCCATCCATAGCTGCCATACATTCGTATGCTGTCTTATCAGTTCAAAATTCTGCCCGGCCAAAGCTAAAGTCTCTTGTCTGTCGGCAAGTACTTCTATTTTAATCTTGGTCCAAATCCCGTTCGGGCCGGACACCATGGAAATGACCCATGGCGAAAGCATAAAAGCCCCAACTGCCAGCAGTATAAAACTGACTACACCGAAAACAAGGGATCCAAGTATCTTACCTGCCGTTGACCATGACTCCACCGCCATCACTTCTACTATATGCAGACTATCTACAACCGCCGTTAAGGCTAAGGCCAGGACAATCGCTGTGAACATATTTAGGTTGGGAACCAATCTCTGGGGATGCGGTAAAAAAGATCGTGCATTGAGAAGCCAGTCGCCAGCCAGTATCAAAAAAAAGATAAAAAGAAGAAACGATAGAAAAATTGGCTGCCGATTTTCTCTTCTGGCGAAAAAAACAAATGAAATAAAGAGTCCCAAAAACCCGACAGTTACCGGCAATGGGAAAAGAAATTTTAAATTGGCGTTAAGTTGGTCAAAAAAGCCAAGTATAGTCTCCTGCCAAAAGCTTGGTGTATACCAAAATGATACTGAGCCCAACGATATTACAATTACCAATAAAAAACGTTTAATTTTAACTCTCGCTTGTCCTAAAAATAAATCGGTTAACGCAATCACTGACAAAACCAAAAACAAATTCAAAGCCTGAGACCTGCTTGCCAAAAAGACAAGGGCACAAGTTGAAACAGTGGCCAACAAATCATTTTCTTTTGCCAATTTTAAGAAACGCAAAAAGAACAGCGCGGCAAAAGGAATCAAGGCTAGCGCCAAAAAATGGGCACCATCACCATAAATGGTCGTAAAAAATGATTTTGCCGAAATCAACTCATTCTCATATCTTCTCGAGAAGAAAAAGGAGAGAATAAAAATTGGCATCGGCGGCACTAAATAGGCACTGGAGGCCAGAATCGAAGTTATTCGCCTTTTGGTCAGATCATAAACCAAAAAATAAATTCCTACTGTCGAAATCATAAAAGAAGCGATAAACAGAATCCTGATGGCATTCTGGGCATCTATTTTGAAAATCCCAAAAAGAGAGATCAAAAACGGCACGAGCGGCGTAAAAAAGGCTTCTTCAAACTCAATTTTGGAAATAATCGGCCAAAAAATGATAAATGAAAGAAGAGCAAAAACAAAAATCCAGATGAGGTTAATACGATCTATTAGATTAACCGCAGGCGCAGCTACCTGTGTTCCTTTCCTAAACCAAAATTTTGAGCGTTTAGGAACTTGTTGGGGATCCATTAACAACTAGTTTAACGAAGTAAAAGGAGCTAGTTCAATCCCTAATATTTAAGTATCTCTTCAAATGTCATTACGCACTTGATGCGGGATCCAAAAAATTGTATAGATTCCCGCTCCAATTACTCAATTACTCCCTCACCTTTTTTGTCAGCGGCCAGCCCGAGAAGTTTATCAAAACAGTCTAAATGTAGCAATCTCAATTAATTTGTGTTAATATTTCGATTTTAGTATGATCAAAATTTTAGTTCCTGCAAAGATGGGGACAACCCTTGAGCATCTTAAAAGATCTGGTCGACATGTCTCCTTTCCCAATGGAACTGACTTTGGAACAATAGAATCAACTGGTGATACAGTTGTTAGACTTAGGTCTTATGATATACCAGTTGAAACTATTGCAAGATGCGACGTTGGTCTGTGTGGTAGCGATTGCGTCCAAGAACAGAGTTTAGAACACGAACTACAATTTCAAACCATCGCAACATTCAAATATGGCAGAGAGTTTAACACTTTACCAAGTCTCGATTTGATTGCTCCTAACGACGGTCCGAAATCAATCGAAGACATCAAACCGGGAAATGTTATCTTAACCGAACATCCAAATATTACAAGAGATTTTCTTGAATCATGCGGTTTGCCAAGTGCTAGGTATGGCAAAAATCATGGAAACCCTTCTGATCCAAAAAAATTCGAAGAGTGGTGTATCGAAAACGGATTAGTTGGTATAAGAATAGTTCATGGCAAAATCGGTGCTCTTGTTTCTATAGAGAAAGGCCTAGGAGTCATGGTTAATGAAACAGGTACAACTCTTAGGGAAAATGGTCTTCATGTAGTTTCTAGGATTTATCCAATTGAAACAGTTTTAATAGTTAATCCGGAAAGTCTCAGGACTAAAGAACCTGAAATCGAATCACTTAGAAAAGATCTTGAGAGCGCTTATATTGCAATTTGTAAAGAACGTGAGTCAACCTCAGTTTCTCCGGAAAGATTAAGTTAATAATCTTCATTAGATCCTTTAAGAACCTGTGGAATAAAATCAAAAATATCACTGGCCACTACACCCTCGCCTTTTTGGGAAGCTGCCAGTTCTCCTGCCCTGCCGTTAATGTAGGCAGCCGCATGGGCAGCTTCAAAAAGTCCTACTCCCCGAGCCAAAAGAGCTGCGACAACACCGGAAAGCGTATCTCCAAAACCGCCTTTGGTCATAAAAGGAGTACCTGAATTGTTAGTAATGGTAGTTGTACCATCGGTAATAATGTCAACATAACCTTTTAAAAGAACCACTGCATGGTATTTGGCTGCTGCTTGTTTGGCAGCAACCAGTCTTGCTTCAAAACTCTGTTGCAGGCTTATTTGTGGGTCTCCCGATGGAGTGGATTGTGCCAATAGTATTAACAACTCACCCGCATGCGGAGTCAAAATAACCTGCTTGCCAAAAACAACCTGAGGCTTTTGGGCAATTGAGCGAAGAGCATCCCCGTCCAGAACCATCGGGATGGCAAATTTAGAAATTAGCTTTTGGATTACCATGAGAGTTGACGGGTGTCTTCCCAGTCCGCAGCCTAAAACCAAACTGTTTACTCTTCTGACATGGGCGACATCGGCAATACTAGAAAGATGCCGAGTTGTTAAATGATCGGCTTTCAAGGGGTAAGTTATTAAATCAGGTAATGTATATGAGGCGACATCAGCAGCTCGTTGCGGTGCTACTACAGTCGCCAGATCAGCTCCCGCTCGAAGTGCCGACACTCCGGCTAGTGCCGCCGCACCTGAGTAAAGTTTTGACCCACAAACGACAAGGACACTTCCATAGTTGCCTTTATGAACCCAATCGGGTCTTTGCGGATAAATTGTTGAAAGATCCATGGCAGTATTAAATCCTAAACTCTAAATTCTAAACTCTAAACAATATCAAAATTCAAATGTTCAAATGATCTAGTCTTGAATTTTGGATTTTGGTCATTAGAATTTGTTTAGGATTTAGGATTTAGAAATTAGAAATTGTAACGCTTTAACGTTACCAGTGTTGTATCAGAAATTTTCGCGGGGAGCAAGATCTATTTTGTTTTTACTTCCTCAAGTCTCTAGCCATCCTTCGGTGGTAATCTATTTGATCTTCATCAATCCCAGCTAATTCTCCCAAGAACGCTAAATATTCATAAGCCCTGGCCCTGGCCCCCCTGGTTGATTTAACGCGGAAGGTGGTGTTTTTAAAGATTGAATCCACAGTTGGATTCATATCATAACGATCTCTATTCTGTAAAAGCCTTCCCTCTAGAAGATCGAGGGCTACCATCGTACTCGCATCCATGAAACAACTTTTCGGAAGCCTCGATCCCTCCCTCGATGTTCGTTTTAACTTATAACTTATCCTTTTAATTGACCAACTCCTTGGATCCATCACTTTGTTCGGAATAATCAAGCTGAAAGCTTCGTAAGCAAGCATCGTCAGTAAACGGTTCTCTTCTCCACCTCGTTCGGGCAGATCAAGCCAAAAACCCGAGCGTTGAGATAACTCCCGATCAACAAAGTCTTGGAAAGCTGAAGGGATTCCACTGCGTTCTACCATAGGCTATGGACAGAGTTAGCTAATTTTTACAAAAAATTACAAAGAAGTCAAAATTATGTAGAAATTGAAACGCTACGCGTGACTCCCAACTTGAATTACTTGCTCTATTAAGCGGTTTGCATATCCCCATTCATTATCTTTGAAAATCTACGATTTTCAAAACTATATCAGCAGCGCTTCGCGCTCTGATATATCAGGAAGCCCCTTCAAGCGAAAGCTTGAAGTGAATGGCTGATATCAGATTCGCGAAGCGAAGGCTGATATCGTACCATCCCGCGAAGCGGGATTAAAAGTTACGCGTGATTCCCAACCTGTATCACTTGTTCAATCAAACGATTTGAATATCCCCACTCATTATCGTACCAGGCGAAGACTTTAACCAGATCGCCGTCGACGACTTGGGTTAGGGAAAGATCGACGATTGATGATTCACTTCTTCCGATAATATCTGTTGAAACTAACGGCTCCCGAGAAACAGCCATAATACCCTTTAAAGGAGACTCCTTAGAAGCTGCCTCCAGCACAGAATTTATTTCCTCGACACTCGTTGGCCTTGTAAGCAAAAAGGTAAAATCGGCAATCGAACCGCAAATTACCGGAACCCGTAATGCCACACCGTCAAATTTACCTTTCAACTCGGGGAGTACCTCAGTTGTGGCAATCGCCGCTCCGGTTGTCGTCGGAATAATATTGACAAGAGATGACCTAGCCCTCCTTAAATCTCCTGATTTTCCACCCGGTGGCGGTCCGTCAATCAAGTTCTGTTCGGCAGTCACCGCATGAATAGTCGTCATCATCGCTTTTTTTATTCCGAATTTATCGCTTAGCACTTTTGCAACAGGAGCGATACAATTAGTGGTGCAAGACGCGTTATTAATAACTTCCTCGCCTTTGTATTCCTCTTCGTTAACCCCCAAAAGAAATGTCGGAGTTTGTTTGCCCGGCGCGGAGATAACAACTTTCTTAGCACCTGCAGTAATATGTTTGCCGGCATCTTCGCCTTTTGTAAATCTTCCGGTTGACTCGATAACTACATCAACTTGCAATTCTTTCCAGGGCAAGTTTGCCGGATCGCGAGTGGCAAAAACCTTGATCAATTTATCATCAACCTTAATCTGCCCTGTTTCCCTTCCTTCTATATTTCCTGGCAACACTCCCGGAGTAGAATCAGGCGCACCAGGCAACACCCCTGGGGTGCGCGGAGTAGATCCTTGGCTCACCCCAGGGGTGAGACCAGAAACTTGATGATTCCACACACCATAAACACTATCGTATTTCAAAAGATGCGCTAGTGTTGCGGCGTCAACCAGATCATTAATCGCCACTATCTGCATTGCATCCCGGTGCTTGTCAAACCAGACCTTAAAGGCCGATCTTCCTATTCTCCCAAAACCGTTAATCGCGACTTTGATCATAATTTAATTGGACCCTGTTATTCTTCGAACAAAGTGAGAAGTCTAATAGTTCTCGCTACGCTCGAACAATATGCAAAGCATGTTGTTCTCGTCCTGAGTTTTAACGAAGGACTCGAACAATAAGGGTTTCAGCAAGCTCTTGCCACTTGTCAGTTGTTAGTTGTCACTTATCAGTTACTCGCCTCGCTTCGCGGGCGAAGCGGGTTACTTGTCAACCTATCTTGACCTTTTAACCTGCATTGCAAGTCTTGCAATCATCGTACCCAATATCAAAACCCCAACTACCAAAATCCCGGGCAAAAGAAAAGGGTACCTTTCTGTTAACGGTTTTTCCTTTGCTTTTTCGGGAACAAAAGATGAATTTTCCTGTTCGCTCCCCAGTACAGCCGCGCTTACATCTGAGGTGTTAAAGTACTGCAAATACGACTCAATATCGTAATCAGGATAACGTGCTCCAGGATTACCGTAAAAAAGCTTATAAGTTTCCCCTGGAGAATATTCAAAGATAACTTTACGCACCGTTCCGAAAACCGCAAAATCACTAAGTTCGAAAGGAGAATTATCCCGATTAAACACCGTCAATCTTAAATATCTAAAATTTCCTTCACTAAAAGTGACGCTATCCTTACTACCGTTAAATCCGGGAGTCTGATAACTAAAAATAACATCGCTGCCAACTTTGGTGAAGTTATTCTTATCATTACTTCCTTCAATTAATACTTCCCGATTGAAATTAACCTCCCCTGTCCCAAAAGTTATTTTATTACTGGGAATACCTTTAGCACCCAAATCCAAAAGATAAGTCGAAGTTTGTTTTTCCTGATCATTTCTTTCCTCCAGTAGTTTAGGATCGTAAGTTGCCGTCCTTGCCCAAATATAGATATCGTTAACAACCGTCGCTCCGCTAACTTTAATCGGCTCTTCGCCCATGTCTAAAATCTTAATTCTTAAATATCTTGCAGTACTTTGCGGATAATAAACGGTCGTGTTCTTAGCTTTAAAATCCAATGAGTAGTCATAAATGTATGCGCCCTCACTCTGCTTCTTTACCAAAAGCCAATTGGCCAAGTCGTCACTTGCCTCGACCTCTACCTGCCGCCTGAAGTTAACAGAAGATGTTTGGATAGTAATCGAGTTATGTAAGATTCCCCCTCTGCCCAGGTCAACGATAAATTGGGTATTTTCACCAACTTTTATTCCCAAATCACGAATTGCAACCGGAATCGTTTCAATTGTCTTCTGGCCGCTTTCTATGGTCATTTTGTATTTAACTTCTTCACCCGAGTTGTCAATAATTCTTAAATCAGCCATACCCTCCTTGGCATGCTCGTAAACCTGGTTGTCAAGCGAAAAAGAAGTCAGTCTTTGACTGCCGGTTACTCTAATCTCCTTGCTGTATCGCCACTTCTCACCTTTAAAATCAGCCCCTGCCGAACTGGTGAGAAAAAGAAATAATACCAAAACAAGAAAAAGCTTATTTATCATTCAAAAGAAAAGCGCTAATTTGTGTTTTATATCTCTGGTAGACAAGAGACGTTGCCAACAAAATTGTCCCCAAAACCATAAAGGCAATAATTCTGTAACCCTGCTGCAGGTTCCTTGAATCGTAAACGAACACTTTAAAGATTGTCAGCATTAAAAATGCCAAAGCAAAGAGTCTAATCGGTTTGTATTTAGCCCCTATACCTACGCCGAGAAGCATGACTGAGTAAAATAGCCATATTATGGAAATCGAAATATCTCTGGCGGACTCCAAATTTTTAATCTGCTTCAGGGTATTGGTACTTAACTGTTTAGGAGGCTGGTAATTGCTGGACTGACTTTGTCGATAGTTGGTATTCCCGTAATTATATGGAGGATTTTCTTCTTGAGAAGAAATTTTTGTAAGTCCCAAATCTCGGCATAATACAGTTGCACCCCCGTCAATCTCTAAACCATCATCCCAAGCTGCTATTAATCCACCAGTATTTTGATTTTGTATAGTTGCCCTAAAAGTGGTTCCTTTCAAACCCGATTGGATGCATCCCGAACCTGAACCATAACCATTTTGTTTCCATATCCCCTTGTATCCTGCCTTATAAGCTAAAATACCGTATCTACCCGGCGGAATTTCACCAAAGGCGGCGAGTCCATCAGCATTAGAGAAACTCTGGGAAATCACCCTGTTTCCTGTTACATCAGTTAATTTCACTGTAGCTAGGGGAATATAAGTGGTAAATGGATTTGTGCCCTGTGCATTTAATTCTTGTATTTTGAATTCAACTATGCCAAATTGCGCTTTTGCGCTATCAGTTGCTGGGAAAAATTGAGTCTGAGCAATTCTTTGAGAAAGTACTCTAACATCAGAAGTTGAAACTTTTAGGTCGGCTTTCTTTACCTCATCTATTCTCCTTGCGAAATATGAAATCGATTCCCAAGACAATGCCCAAATAAGAAGGATGTTAGCTACAATCAAAAGGGAGGGTAGTATTTTCTTTTCATCTTCATCTAAATTCTGTCTGTATTTAAAATACAAATACGAAGCAATACCCATTGAAATAACGGAGATCATAAACGTCAAAAATCTCATGTTGAAAATCAAGGTAAATTTGGAAATATCTATTTGCGTATCAAGACCGACTAGCCTGATAACAACCAGAATGTAAATTATGCAAGCGGCAACTCTTAGCTTTTGACTGCTTATCAAAAAACCAAGAAGCAGTAAGGAGGCTGCTTCCATCGCCCAAACTATTGTAATTAAATTCTTTTTGACCGAAAGCGGCACGGCGATTGTCAAAAAGAATATGGAAATACCCAAAAATCCAAGGGTAAGATAAGAAGTTTCTTTGAACTTTTGATAACTTAGAGAACCCAAGACAAAGTAAAAGGCAGAGAGGCAAAAAGCGAAAAACCCGATAAAATCTTTATACCCGGCGTCAGTCATCAAATAATAACCAAGACCGAAATATACAACAGCATTAAGAAGCATCAATATGATGTCTGACTCTCCCGCTTCTTTTTTGTATACGAAGTTATAGATAAAAAGACTGACTGCAAATATCAAAAAGATAATTGTCAAAAAAGTAATAGTCTCAAGAAATTTTTCCACCTTCCAATGGATCCCAACCCAAGATACAAAAACAATATAAGTACCGGCAAACGTCGCAATGTTCAGTTCGCGCCAGTTCTTAAAGAAAGATACCGCCAGTACTCCGAGATTCAAAATTATAATGTAGGACATTAGAATCATTTCGCTTTCAAACCCTTTCCCTAAAAGAATTGGTGTCGCAAAACCCCCGATTACCCCAAGGACACCTATATAAACAGCCTCATAGCGAATTGCCAAAAGCGAGGACAAAATGGTAATCAACGACATTGAAGAAAGAGCCACATAAGGCGAAATCAGATAGAAAAGTCCATAAGCTGCCCAGATTGAAAGATATAAAACAACAATTCCGCCTGAGCTTATTATCTGGCTGTACTTGTGGACTTTTTCTCTTAACGCTTCTCCGGCAAAAATTAGACAAATTCCAAATACCAGTCCGATAATAACCTGGCCAATAGGACCAATTAAGCCGTTGTCAAAAGCAAACTTCAAAAAGAAAACGACCGCCAACACAATCGCCACGATTCCGACAATCGCAAACCAATTAGCTGCCAATTTAAATTCAAAACTCTGCTCTTCCTCCTTTGTGGTTTTCTCAGTCGAAGGTGTGGATTTGAATACTATTTGAGAAGCAGTATCTTTTTGAATTTGTGGTTCCCTCTTTTGTACTTCGCGATGCCTTTGTATCTGTCGCAAACCGAAAGCTACCAGAAACGAACCTATTACTGTCCAAATCAGGTTAGTGGTAAAGGAATAACCATAGCTGGAGCCGCCAAATAAACCGTACAAAAAGCTGGGTAATGAACTTAAAAGAATTAATCCGCCGATAACTAAAAGAGCTATCCCCAAGATTGAAATTCCGGCTGACGTTTGCTCTGGGCCAGCTGCTTTTTTCTCTAAGGGGACCTCTTTAGAAAGTATTACTGTCGGTTTTGTACCGGGAAAACCCTCTAGCTTTGCAATCCTCTTTTCAATCTCGGCAATTCTTTGCTCAATCTGGACAACTTTATCTTCCATTCTTATCTAATTCAATTGTCAATTGCTTGCCCTTCGAAGTCAAGTGTTGTACTTAACAAAGGAGGGCCAATTGTTATTTGCCCGCGCCATCAACTTCCTTGCCTCTTCAACCCAAATAATTATTGTCGAAACCCCAAAGGCCAAAAGCCAATGGGTTAAACTTAGTTTTTGAGTATGCAGTAATGCATTGCCGAAATTGGTCTGAATCGCCAGTATTTGCAGAACAAAAACAATCACTAATGCTGCCAGCAAATAGGCGTTATTGACCGGAGTTGAAAAAACTGATTTTTGCCTTGAACGCACATTAAAAGCATTAAGCCACTGGCTCACCGAAAGAATAACCAGAGCCAAACTTCGAGCATAATCTAAAGAATAACTTTTCTGGGCAAATACAAAAACACTAATGGTGGCAACAAACATCGCCAGAGCCATCAGCAAAATTCTCTCCTTTGCAGAGCTATCTACCAGATTCTCGCTACCAACTTCCTCGCGCGAACGCAATCCATTCTCCGGCGGCTCCTGGGCCAGAGCTACTACAAAAAAACCATCTGTTACAAAATTAAGCCAGATAATCTGCACTGCCACAAGCGGTAGGGGTAAACCGATTAAAATCGCCCCGGCTATCGCCAGAACCTCTCCCAAACTAGTTGAAAACAGGTATAAAATTACTTTTTTTAATGTTAAGTAGATGTTTCTTCCCTCGGCAATGGCTTGGGTGATTGTCGAGAAGTCATTGTCAGTCAAAACTATATCCGAAGCGTCTTTGGCAACTTGGGTTCCCGAACCAAGCCCAATACCCAGATTAGCAGCCTGAAGCGCCGGAGCGTCATTAACCCCATCACCGGTCATGGCCACTACATGACCTTTCTCTTTAAAAAGCTCAACGATCTTATGTTTATGCTGGGGGGTAATCCTGGCAAAAACAGAAACTTTCTGCAAATTTTCAAGTAATTTCGCTTTAGGGAGTTTTTCGACATCCTCACCTGTCAAAACCATATCTCCTTCTTCAAAAATGCCAATTTCCCGGGCAATACTTTGGGCTGTTTTAGGGAAATCTCCAGTCATCATCACAACCCTAAGGCCGGCTTTTTTGGCTTGAGCTATTGAACGGGCGACATGCTGGCGAATTTCCTCATCGATTGCCAAAAGCAGCCAACCGTAAAGTTTGCCACGCGAAGGGCCATAAACAGCCACACCGACTACTCGTAGTCCCTTTTCGGTTAATTTCTGATAATCGGAAGTCAATTCGTGGTCGATTTTAAGGTCCCGGCTTAAAAACTCAGGTGCGCCCACATAAATGTCCCATTGTCCTTCATCGTTTTCGAATTTAGCCTCGATATATCTTTTTTTCGAATCAAAAGGCTTGGCTATAATTGTTTTATACTCTTTTTCCAGCTCATCTTTTGAGAGTTTAAACTTTCGACAGACAACAGCAATAGCCGCCTCTGTAGGGTCACCTATTGGCCTGAAACCGCTTCCTTCCTCATAAATAACATCTGCCTTAAGCGAAAGATAAGTCAAACTTAGAACCTTTTTAAGTCTAAATTGACTCTCTTTAGTTCCTCCCTCAATCTTACCTTCAGGCTGGTAACCTTCTCCTGCTACTTTCAGATGGTCTTTGCCAAAATAGATTTTATTGATTATCATCTGGCCGGTTGTTAAAGTCCCGGTTTTGTCAACGAGAAGAGTGTCCGCGTTGCCCATAGCCTCAACAGCCGCCATTTGTCTGACAATCGCCCTAGCTTTGGCCATGCGCCAAACTCCTTTCGCCAGAACAACAGTTACCGCCACCGGCAATCCTTCTGGTACAACTGAAACCGAAAGGCCAATAACAGCTGTAATAATCTCATGAAGGGCAATACCACGAACTAACCCAATTAATAAAACAACAAAGGCAATTGCCAAAACCCCCCAGGCGATAAAATGGGTAAGTTTTACAATCTTTCGAGTAAGAGGCAGGGGAATATCGGCGGTTTCGAGTAAGTCTTTGGAGATTTTACCAAGTTCGCTGTCAAAACCGGTTGCTACAACCACCGCTTCCCCATAACCAGATGCAATACTGGTACCGGCAAAAACCATGTTTTTCTGATCGCCAATGACCAAATTTTTACGATTTAAAACCTCAGGATTTTTGGCAACTGTGTACGCCTCACCTGTCAAAATAGACTCATCTGTGGTTAAGCTTTCTGCTTTAATTAGTCTGGCGTCGGCGGCTATGCGATCACCTTCATGTAAGATTAGAACGTCGCCAGGCGCAACTTCATCAGAGGCTATAAGCATCTCTTCACTATCCCGTCTGACTACGGCTTTATGGCGTATTAACTTTTTTAATCTTTCTAGGGAATTTTTCGCTCGTCCCTCTTGAATAGTCCCGACAATGGCATTAAGAATAATTACTGCCAAGATCACCAAAGCATCGGTGCTTTGGCCAAATAGAAGTACTAGGGCGGCTGCAAAAACCAGAATGTAAATTAAAGGACTTTTAAACTGTCTGACAAAGATATCAAGTAAGGTTTCCTTTTTTGACTGCGCTAAGATATTAGGGCCAAAAGTTTGCAGCCTGTCTTTGGCTTGGCGAATACTTAAACCTTTTTCAGGCTTGACACTGAATTCTTCACAAACCTCTTTGGCAGTTTTTTGGTAATAATCAGACATGTTAATTTCTAATTTCTAAATCTTAATTTCTAAACAAATTCCAATATTAGCAGGTCGCCTCAACATAAAATGTTGATGGCGCTCCTCTAATATATCAGGGACAGCGAAGCTGTCAGCTGATATAACCAAGCACCAAACTACAAACAATCTCAAAATTACAATGACCAAAATTCAAAAAAAGTTATTAGGTATTTGGATTTTGAATTTAGAATTTGTTTGAGATTTGGAACTTGTGATTTGATCATTGTTTAGGTCAATTAGGAATTAGATCAATTAGGTCAATTTTTATTGTAGTGCTTTCAATCCTGGTAATTTCTTGCCGGCTAAAAATTCCAGCATCGCTCCGCCACCGACTGACACAAACGAGAATCCGCCAGCTGGCGGAGATATTAATTCTTTGGAGGATAGAAATTCAGTTGTTTCACCGCCACCCACTATCGAGTAAGCGCCAGAATCGACTATAGCTTTGGCAATCGCCATCGTTCCCTTTTCAAATCCTTCTTCAAAAATACCCATCGGGCCATTCCAAACGACGCTTTTTGCGGTTGAAATTATCTGTTTAAACTTGCCAATGGATTCCTGGTCTATGTCTTTATCATTGACCTCTGAAGTAGCCACTACAACATTTGAAATTTGAAATTTGAAATTTGAAATTTGAAATTCTCTGGCTATCGCTCCCCCCACCAAAACCCAATCTGCTATTCTGGCCAAATTCTCAATAGCAGGCACTTTCGTCTCGATTTTCGCTCCGCCGACTATTGCAATAAATGGTCTTTGGGGACTATCAAGAAGTAAACCTAAAACCTCAACTTCTTTTTCTAAATGAAGTCCAACTGCCCTTCTAGGATGAAATCCCTCAGGTCTTCGACTCCGAGGTCGCTCAGACTCGAGGAGGTCTTCGACATCGGTAAAAAGTTGAGGCAAGGCGGCCATCGAGGCGTGATTACGATGACAATTTCCAAAAGCTTCATTGATATATATATCAGCCATTGATGCCAGTTTTTTTGCAAACTCCTGATCGTTCTCAACCTCTCCCGGCCAAAATCGCAAGTTTTCCAAGAGAACAAGCTGGTTGTCATTCTGAGTTGAAGACGAAGAATCTCTTTTCTTAGATCCTTCGCTGTCGTTCAGGATGACAAAATTCGATAGAAAATCTATTCTCCTCTCCAAAATTTTCTCAAGCGGTTCTAGGAGCTGTTTTGTTGAAAGCTCTTCGCTGTATAGCGGAGGTTTACCCTCCGTAACTTTAGTAAAGGAGGGCCGGCCAATATGCCCCGCAATAATAATTCGACTGGCTTCGTGCTGAAGTAGGTAATCAACTGTGGGTTTGAGACTCTTAAGTCTTATTGACTCTGCTAACTGTGAACTGCCTGCCCTGAGCGAAGTCGAAGGGTCAATTGTCACCCGTTCGGCAAGCTCAGGCCTTCGGCTCTGAGGCTCAGGCTCGAAGAGGTGACCCTGAGTACATCGAAGGGTCAATTGTTCCGAAGGAACGTCCAGATCTGCCCTCACAAAAACGCGCTTGCCGGAAACATCAATGTCTGATAAAACCTTCACTAAATTCAGTATCGAGGATTTGAAGCAGTTGTGTCAAAAATCGGGCAAATGCCAAATTGTCCTGACTTCCCCTACCAGATAAAGCGACCCAGTGATAAGGACTAAAGCCGGAGACACTCCCGGAGTGCGCCCGGATTGATCATTGCTCACTCCGGGAGTGAAACCAGCTTGCGCAAGAGCCTCAAAAACCGCTTCTTGCGAATTGTCAAAACCTTCCACTTTAACTCTCTTACTCTTTAACTCTATGTAATTTGTAATTTCTTGCGGCCCAACCGCTTGATATCTTCCCATATCCGTCACCGCATTAAACTTTGTAGCGATTACCGCCTTAATCGGCAAGTTGTTAATTAAAAGGTCAAGCATCTTTTGCCACTCTTTTCCTTTTTTAAAGGCAACTACTAGAATAACTGTGAACTGCCTGCCCTGAGCGAAGTCGAAGGGCGAACTGTCTGCCCTGAGCGAAGTCGAAGGGTGAACTGTGAACTTCCGCAAAAAATTAACTAAAAATTTAATTTTTTGCGGATTATGCGCTCCATCTAAAATCACTCCCTTGTCAATCTCCTCCAATCTGCCTGGAAAACCAACCGAAAAGGCTTCTTTAATAGTATGGAGACTTAACTTTATTCTAAGAGCAGACAAAGCGAAAACAGCCAATAAACCATTTTCGAATGCAAACTTTTGAGGGTTATGATTAAATAAGTCAATATACTCAGTAATATTACCAAAAGAATCGGTTTTTGAGGTTATTTTTGGTGATTGAGTATTAATTGTTATCAACTGCGCTTTTTTCTCTTTTGCCACTTTTTTTATAACTTCCAACGCTTTCCCCGTTGCTCCAGTTATTACTAGATCTCCTGTTTCCTGTTTTCTGTTTCGTGTTCCGTGTTTCGTGTTACTTTTAATAATTCCCGCTTTCTCATAAGCAATCTCCTCAATGCTCCTGCCTAAAATATCCGTGTGGTCCAAACCAACATTTGTAATCACACAAAGCTCCGGTCGTAGAACATTCGTCGCATCAAGCCGGCCTCCAAGTCCTACTTCCACAACTGCCCAGTCAACTTTTTCCTGCGCAAAATATAAAAAGGAAGCCGCAACCAAAATTTCAAAATAACTTGGGGTTAAGTCGGGTTGTATCTTTTTTATCCCCTCAACAATAGGTCTAATTTGATTAAATAACCTCAGAAATCTTCCGATGGGAATTAAGGTACTGTCATCCCCGACCCGATCGGGGATCCAGTCATCTACAGGTTTGTGGATTCCCGCATTCGCGGGAATGACAGAGGTGAACAAAATCTGCATTCGCTCTCTCAGATCGACAAGGTGGGGAGAAAGATGTAAGCCAACCTTCGGTTGGAATTTCCAATTTCCACTTTTCGATTTTCCGAAAATACGCTCTCGTATTTCCAATTTCCAATTTTTTTTAGAAATTATTTTTTTTTGGAATTTGGAGTTTGGTGTTTGGAGTTTGATGACTTGCAAAAGTCTTCCTATGTAAAACGCCGTACTTCCTTTGCCACTCGTTCCGGCTATATGAATCGATTTAAATTTTTTCTGAGGATTTCCAAGAAGTTTCAAAAGATAACGAATCCGCGCAAGTCCTAAATTTTCCTTGGAATATGTAAACGGAATAAAACCTTCAAGCCAATCCCGTACTTCATAGTAGCTTCCAAACATTTGTCACATTATACCCGACCCTCTGAAGTTTGCCCCATGATAGCGACCGCCGAGAAGGCCGTTACCCCAAATCAATTTTTAAAGCGGAAATTATTTCTGAGCTCGACTTTCTTCAATTGGATCTACGAAAGTACCGGCTAAAACACCGGTTCTTAATTCAATCGGTCCGTCAGGTCTGCGGACCGGAACCGGATCCTTAAGCTCATACCATTTACAATAATAGCGACCGTCCTCTGCATTTCCACATAAATCTGGGTTTCTCCCATAAGGTGTATCTCGAATCTCCATTGCTCTAACAACAATCCCCGGTTCAACCGTCCCAATTTCATCATTTTCAGAAAGCGACGGTCCGCCTCTGAGAAGCGGAGGGTTAAATCCATTCATCTTAGTCACATATTTTTTAATCTCACCCGTCGTTGGTTCGCCTTTTAAAACTTCTGACCCTCTCATGGCTTGAATTGCGACATAACCAACTGTACCAACGGCAGACACAGCTAAAACAACCTCACTTATCCCCCTCAGAATAGACCTTCGGGAACGCTTCTGCTGAGCCCACTCGTGAAATCTTCCCCTCTCAGGACCAGTATACATAACCGTGTATTATACCGCATCGCCTCAATTGCCCAAAGTCCAGCTGTTCTGTAATATTAAGATGATGGAAAAAAATTATCTTGCTTGGCATTTTAGTCAGGCTCTACCGGATTTCACCAAAAGCCGCCTAAAACTGCTCTCTTACACCATCAGCTTTTTTAATATCATAGACCTTTTAAAGACTCTATTTACTCCCTACAGAAGACTGGAAATCACCGGCAAAGCGCCAAGTCTTGCCGATAAAATTTCTTTTAATTTAATCTCGCGAACAATTGGCGCAATTGTCCGTCTAGTTCTCATAATTACCGCAGTTCCGATAGTCTTCCTCATGGTGATTTTTGAGGCCACGCTTACTGCTTTCTACACAGTCCCGTTTTTCTCATTTATAAAATACAGCCGAATCAGACAAGATACACTTTTTACAAACGATCTTGCCGATTCTTCTCATTTTGCCAAAAAACTAACCGGCACAAAACTTTTTTCACTTATAAGTATCTTTTTCCCGGGCGACTTTGGCCCCGCTTTTTCTAACCTGCCTGAGCCATCTACCGTTGATATATCACCAAATGACACGCCAAAAGACGCGCTTATCAAACTCGCCCAAAACTTCCAGAAACTTGCTATATATCTGGAACAAAAAAACATTAAGCTTGCCGACTTTGAACTTTTGGTTAATACCCTGAGTGAGCATCTGGAAAAACCGGCGCCCATTAAGCCTTCGCCAATTGGCCAACTTTTGGCCTTTGGCTACACCAATACTTTAGACAGGTTTTCTCAAGAACTTACAAGCCAAACTATGCCGCACGTACCCGGCGGGAAATTTGAACTTCTCTGGGAAATTACCAAAGTCCTGACACGACCTAACAACAATAACGTGCTTTTAGTTGGTGAACCCGGTGTTGGCAGACACACTACTTTGCACTTTTTGGCCTCGGCAATCGCCCATCAACAACTTACCCCTCTCGCCGGCACAAGACTAGTGTTTCTGGATGCGGTTGCTCTTGCCGGCACAGGCAAAAATTTAGCGCAAGTCAAAAGCAACTTTGAGACCATCCTTGCACAAGCAAAGCGTGCCGGTAATATTATCTTAGCCATTGATCAAATAGACAGACTTTCAAGCTCTGCAGATAGCCGTATTGATCTCTCGGAAGTTTTAATAACTATACTAACTGACAATTCCCTACCGACTATTGGCATTAGTACACTGGATGATTTTAATAAATACATTCGGCCCAATTCTAACTTCTTGAAGCTTTTTGAAAAGATCGATATTAACCAAGCTTCAATCCAAGAAACTGTAAGTATTCTTATTGATAAAGCCCTCGAAAACTATCAACGCGAGAGAACTGCCACTACGTTTGCGGCTATTTTGGAAATTGCCCAAAGATCAAATAGATTAATTACCGAGCGCCAACAACCGGAAAAATCAATAATTCTTTTCGACGATCTAATAGCAGAAGCTAAGTCGCGCAAACTATCTATAGTTGACGTCGGTCTTGTTGACGAAGTTATCAGCCAAAAAACCAAAACCCCTGTTGGCAAAATATCAGAAAGTGAAGCCGGTAAATTAAAAAATCTTGAAGACTTACTGCACAAACGCATAATCGGTCAAAACGAGGCAATTGCAGAAATTGCCAGAGCCATGCGCCGGGCCCGAGCCGAAATTGAAACGGGCACCCGCCCAATCGGATCGTTCTTATTCCTTGGCCCCACCGGTGTTGGCAAAACCGAAACTGCCAAAGCGCTTGCAGAAAGCTTTTTTGGGGCAGACGATCGCATGGTCCGTTTTGACATGAGCGAATATCAAAGCGCTGATGGTCTCAAACGCCTGATTGGAGATCCCGAAAATCGACAGCCGGGACTTTTGGCCAATGCGATTCGCGAAAATCCTTATGGTCTGCTACTGGTTGACGAGTTTGAAAAGGCTAGTCCCGCCGTCCACAACCTGTTTTTACAAATCTTAGACGAAGGTTTTATGACCGACGCTTTTGGTAAAAAAGTAAATTTTGACAATGTCATTATTATCGCCACCTCTAATGCCGGCGCCGAGTTTATAAGGGAACAAATCTCCCAAGAACACCCCCGGGGTGAAGTCAAGGTGTTACCTGGAAAACACCCCGGGGGTGAGTCAGGGTTATCGCAAAAGCTTATTGAATACGTTCTCCAAAAAGGTCTGTTTTCACCAGAACTTATTAATCGATTTGATGGAGTCATAGTCTATCATCCGCTTTCAGATGACCAAGCCGTAGCTGTTGCTAAATTAATGCTTAGTAAACTTGCCAAAAATCTGAAAGAAACAAAAAACATCAGGCTTGATTTGACCGACCAGCTTGCCCAAGCCGTCGCTAAGAAAGGCTTTGATCCGACTTTCGGCGCTCGTCCAATGCGGCGTCTAATTGCCGACAAGATCGAAGATGAAATAGCCAAGATGATCATAGAGGAAAGCGTCAAAAACGGAGATACTATCTCTTCCGCCACTCTTTTAAAATTCGTCTCTTAAAATTCTCCTTAGGGATTGCCTGTCTCGAGCAATACGGTTCTAATTTGATCAGCAGGCAGATTAGTCAATTGCTGAACCGTTCCATTTGGCCATTTAATGCTAATCGCATCAATGTTACTTACACTACCCAGGCCAAAATGGACTATCTGGTCATTCTGTCCATACTGCACAACCTGATCAGTCAGCTCCCGAAATTGAGTCTTACCATCAGCCGTAATTGTAATCTTGGCTCCATACCCGAAAGTATTTTTACCTATACTTTTAAGTTTCAGCTCCAACCAGTGGTTATTATTTCCACTGTTTTTGTAAAGAGCAACCGGTCCGGGAGCCGTACCTTCAGCACCGTTAGTTACCAAAAGATCCAAAAAACCATCTTTGTTATAGTCTGCCCATGCTGCTGAATCCCCGTTACCACTAGTTGGACCAGCAACTTCTGCCAAGTCTGCAACATCAGTGAATGTACCATCACTATTATTCATATAAAGTGAATCAGCTACATTATTTCCGGTGTTTCGATCACGACCATTGACAACAAAAAGGTCCAAATCACCGTCATTATCATAATCTCCCCATTGCCCAAGGTTTGCCATTGAAACAGCAATGCCTGAAGAAGCTGTCACATCATGAAAGGTCCCGTCGCCGTTATTTTGATAAAGTATTGATGGATTGTTCTGGTAAGATGTCGATGATATTCCGTAGAGCCGCGACACAAAAAGATCTTGGTCGCCATCGTTATCAAAATCCCCCCAGGCCCCGCCAAAATTTTTGTCCGAGGTTAGTTTGGCTTCGCTTGCGCTATTGGAAGTAAAAGTCCCATCTCCTCTATTTTTGTGAAGATATAAACGTCCTCCTGCAGCAACCAAAAGATCCGGCTTCCCATCCCCATTGTAATCAGACCAGCTGCTTGACCTTAAATAATCAGTGATAGCAACACCTGCCACAGAAGCCACATCACTAAAACTTCCATTATCATCTTGCCGAAACAGCCGGGATGGATATCCATTTCTCATAAAGTTTGCCATGTACAAGTCTAGGAATCCATCGCCATCATAATCAAACCAGTTGACACTTCTTCCCCGACCAGGACCGTCAACCACACCCAGTTCTGTCGCCACATCAGTAAATGTCCCGTCTGTATTGTTTTTAAATAACTGATTGGGTTTTGATCCGTTACCGCTTTGAGCCCCTGAAGAACAATAAAGATCAAGAAATGTGTCAGCGTTGTAATCACCCCAAGCACAACCATGACGGTCAGTTAGAATTCTTACACCGGCTTGCTGGCTAACATCATTAAAAGTTCCATTACCATTACTATGGTAAAGGACTGGAAGGTCAAAATGTCTGTTGACAAAAAGGTCAACATTGCCGTCACTATCATAATCCGCCCAATTCAAACCCCAAGTTAGTTTGCTACCAACTAAAATCCCAGCTTGAATTGTAGCATCCGTAAAACTCACAACCGGGCTCGGATCGGGTGTAGGTGTGGGCGTAGGCACTGGTGTAGGACTAGGATTTGGGCTCGGGCTTGGACTTGGGCTTGGGTCGGAGCCGGTTGTTATCGTTAAACTGGCAAAATCAGTCACTTGATAAACATCAAGGCTGCCTGTTGTTTTACCAGTCGTTCTCACTCTTACTTTCATAATGCCGCCTGAAAGATAACTATTGTCAAAACCAGAAGATTTAGTTACCTGATAGGTAGCATAACCATCGGAGCTGGAGTCACCGGAAGTTCCCAATACAACTGTGCTGGGATCTAATTGCTCCCAATTATTACCTTTTTTAACTTCAAAAAGAGCCTTGCCGCCAGCCGAGTCAAACCCAGGATTTTTACCATTGTTACACGATCTACCGCTACCCCCATGCCAGCAGCCGGCGAAGTTAAAAGTTAGTTCTGTAATCTGTGAGCCGGTAATACCAAGCGATGACAAGTCATAACTAAAAACTATCTGGGTGTTGACGACTACGGGTGCAGTCGCATCAAATCCAAGATTCCAACTGTTGTT
>Ga0209211_10002547_pt1 | contig 31166 bp, 29 predicted proteins | sample RifGroA2_FD_183992 | JGI IMG/M metagenome (GOLD analysis project Ga0209211, IMG submission 183992) | Groundwater microbial communities from Rifle, Colorado, USA - Groundwater A2 (SPAdes) (version 2) | ecosystem: Environmental > Aquatic > Deep subsurface > Groundwater | place: Rifle, Colorado...
GGCGGGCCGCAATCCGGCAGTCGGCGAAGCGCAGGCGGGCCAGGGGATGCGGCGCGATGACTTCGATGCGCTCGGCGATCTCCAGGCCCGGCGTATCCGCATCGACAACGAAGGCGGTGATGCCGCGTGCGCCGGGCGCCTCGCCGGTGCGGGCAAAGACGACGTAGAAATCCGCGATACCGCCGTTGGAAATCCAGGTCTTCTCCCCGTTCAGCACATAGCTGTCGCCCTCCTGCCTTGCCGCACATTGCATGGCCGCGACATCGGAGCCGGCCTCGGGCTCCGACAGCGCAAAGGCAGCGATCGCGGAACCCGTTGCAACACGCCGCAAATAGGTCTCCTTCTGTGCGGCGCTACCATGCAACGTAATCGCGCCGCTGCCCAGGCCCTGCATCGCAAAGGCGAAGTCCGCCAGGCCGGAATGCCGCGCCAGGGTTTCGCGAATCAGGCAGAGGCCACGCGTGTCGATGCCCTCGCCGCTGCCGCCGTAGGCCGTGCCGCCGACCGCATGGCGCAGCCAGTGGCCGGCGCCGAGTTGGCTCACCAACCGGCGGCAGGCGTCATCCGTGGCCTGGCCGCGCGCGTGCGGCGCGTCGTCGAGGTTGGCGGCGGCCCATCGCTCCAGGCCGAGCGCGAGCTCGCGGTGATGCGGCGCCAGAAATGGCCAGTCGAGATAGTGGGTGTCGGCCACGCTTCAGTCGCCTTCGAACACGGGTTTCTGCTTGGCGACAAAGGCGTGATACGCGCGATGGAAATCGTTGCTCGCCATGCAGATGGCCTGGGCCTGCGCTTCGGCCTCGATCGCTTCATCGACGCCCATGTTCCATTCCTGCTGCAGCATCTTCTTGGTCATACCATGGGCAAAGGTCGGCCCGCCGGCCAGTTCCCGCGCCAGCTTCAGCGCCTCGACAAGCAACACATCCGGCTCGCACAGGCGATTGAAGAAACCCCAGCGTTCAGCTTCTTCGCCGCCCATCGCGCGTCCAGTCAGCAGCAACTCGGTGGCGCGGCCCTGGCCGATCATGCGCGGCAGCAGGGCGCAAGCGCCCATATCGCAACCGGCCAGACCGACACGGCTGAACAGGAATGCGGTCTTGGCCCGGGCGGTCCCCAGGCGCAGGTCGGAACCCAGCGCCAGCAAGGCGCCGGCCCCGGCGCAGATACCGTCGATGGCGGCGATGACGGGCTGCGGACAGGCCCGCATGGCCTTGATCACGTCGCCGGTCATGCGCGTGAAAGCGAGCAGGCCGGGCATGTCAAGCTGGGTCAATGGGCCGATGATGTCGTGCACGTCGCCGCCCGAACAGAAGTTGCCGCCTTCGCCCGCCAGCACCACGGCACGAACATCGTCGGCATAGGCCAGATTGCGGAACAGATCGCGCAGCTCGGCATAGGAGTCGAAGGTCAGCGGGTTCTTGCGCTCGGGACGGTTGAGGCTGATCACCGCCACCGCGCCCTCCGTCCGGTAGCTGATATGGCGCGCTTGGTAATCCCGCAGGCTTTGCCGGTTGCCCGGCAGTTCATGAGGCTTGCCCGCCAGATACTTCATCCGTCCTTCCTTTCCATCCTGTTCAGGCGCTTCATGCGTCCAGCGCCAGTTGCGCCGCACGCTCCAGATTGCGTTCCAGTTGCAGCCGGCCAACCTGATACTGCCGCGGCCAGGCTATGTCCTTGAAACCGAGCTGGGCGGCGGCGTGCAGCGTCCATGCCGGGTCGGCCAGATGCGGCCGCGCCAGCGCGCAGAGGTCGGCCCGGCCGGCGGCGATGATGGTATTGACGTGGTCCGCCTCGAAAATGTTGCCGACAGCAATGGTCGGCACGCCGAGTTCGTTGCGGATCTGGTCGGAAAATGGCACCTGGAACATACGGCCATAAACCGGTGCTTCGTCGCGACTGACCTGACCCGACGAGACATGAATGATGTCGGCGCCGGCTGCCGTGAACAGGCGAGCGACGTCCACCGAATCATCCGGCGTAATGCCGCCGGCGACCCAGTCATGGGCCGAGATGCGCACCGACATCGGCTTCTCGGCCGGCCAGACCTCGCGCATCGCGGCAAACACTTCGAGCGGGTAGCGGCAGCGATGCTCCAGGCAGCCGCCATAGTCGTCCCGGCGCTGATTGGTCAGCGGCGAAATGAAGGACGACATCAGGTAACCATGGGCCGCGTGAAACTCGACCATGTCAAAGTCGGCGCTGGCGGCACGGCGAGTGGCCGCAACGAAATCCGCCTTGATGCGATCCATGTCGGCGCGATCCATCTCGCGCGGCGTCTGCGAGATACCGGGGATGTAGGGCAGCGGCGAGGGCGCCAGCAAGGGCCAGGCCCCCGTCTGCAAGGGCATGTCGATCGCGTCCCAGGCCAGCCGGGTGGCGCCCTTGCGCCCGGCGTGGCCAAGTTGCAGGGTGATCCGCGCATCGCCGTTGGCGTGCACGAAGTCGACAATGCGCTGCCACGCCCGCGCCTGCTCATCGTTCCAGATCCCGGTGCATCCGGGGGTAATCCGCGCCGCGGCGGAAACGCAGGTCATCTCGGTAACGATCAGCGCCGCGCCGCCGACGCCGCGCGTGCCGTAGTGCACCAGATGGAAATCCCCTGGCATGCCGTCCTGCGCCGAGTACATGCACATCGGCGACACCACGACGCGATTGGCCAGCGTCAAGCCGCGCAGGTGGAAGGGCGTGAACATCGGCGGCACGGGATCGGCCGCCGCGGCGGTCGGCAGGCCGCACGTCGCGGCGAACCAGCGGTCGACGCCGGCCACGTAGACAGGATCGCGCAGTTTCTGGTTGGCGTGGCCGACGCGCTGGCTGCCGGTGAGCAGCGAGAAGGCGAACTGCTCGGGCTCGAGGTGCACGTAACGTTCGATGTTCTCGAACCAGAGCATGCGATTGCGCGCCGCGCTCTGCAGCTTGAGCGCCTCCACTTCACGCTCGGCCTGGTAGCGCGCCAGGCGGGTAGGCACATCGCCGTCGCTGCTGTGGAGTACCCGCGCCAGCGCGATCGCGTCCTCCATGGCCAGCTTGGTGCCGGAACCGATGGAAAAGTGCGCGGTATGCGCCGCGTCGCCGATCAGCACGATGTTGTCCTTGAACCAGCGCTCGCAAAGCACACGATTGAACTTCAGCCATACCGCCGAGCCGCGCAGGTGGCGTGCATTGGACACCAGCGGCTGGCCATCGAGCAGGTCGGCAAACAGCTTCTCGCAGAAGGCGATCGACTCGGCCTGCTGCATCGTGTCGATGCCGGCCTTGAGCCAGGTGTCTTCGGGTGTTTCGACAATGAAGGTCGACCATTCCTCGTCGAAACGGTAGGCGTGCAGATTGAACCAACCCCATTGCGTCTGCCTGAAGGCGAAGGTGAAGGCATCGAGCTTCTTGCGCGTACCGAGCCAGATGAAACGGCATTTGCGCTGATCGATGCGCGGATTGAAATGTTCGCTGTACTTGGCGCGGGTGACGGAGCCGACCCCATCGGCGCCAACCACCAGGTCGTAGTCCCGCGCATACTCGTCCGGATCCTTGAACTCGGTCTCGAAGATCAGGTTCACGCCCAGCGCCCGTGCGCGCTTCTGGAATATTTCCAGCAGTTTCTTGCGTGCGATGCCGCAGAAGCCATGGCCGCCAGAGGTGATCCGACGCTCCTTGAAAAAGACGTCGATGTCGTCCCAGTGCCGGAAGTTGCGCTCGATTTCGCTGACTACCTCCGGATCGGCCTGGCGCAGGCCATCCATGGTCTTGTCGGAAAACACGATGCCCCAGCCGAAGGTATCGTCGGCCCGGTTGCGTTCGAGCACGGTAATCTCGCAGGCCGGATCGGCCTGCTTCATCAGGATCGAGAAGAACAGGCCAGCCGGACCGCCACCAAGGCACACGATACGCATTGGAACTTCCTCTTTTCGGAGCTTTAGGCTTCGATTTGATATTTTAAGTTTAAATCATTATCGCCTATCAAGCGACCCCATGAATCCGTCGCCGACCGCTGATCGCCCGACGGCAATGCCTGCGCGGCCACGATCTTTCCCAACCGTGCGCACGGCGGAGCGTCCATTATGATCGAATACAATATCGCCGCTGCGAACCGCGATCCTCACCTTTCGTCCATCCCTGCCGCCCGATAGTCGGCCCGAGCCCTGAACTGAAATGAAAACCCTCTTTGTCACCGGCGGCGCCGGCTTCATCGGTTCGGCCCTGATCCGCCTGCTGATCGTCGAGAACGACTGGCGCGTCGTCAATATCGACAAGCTGACCTACGCCGGCAATCTCGAATCCCTGGCGGAATTTGCCGATCATCCGCGCCACGTCTTCAGCCGCAGCGACATTTGCGACCGCGGGACGCTGGACGCCCTGTTCGCCGAACATCGACCTGCCGGCGTGATCCACCTGGCTGCCGAATCGCATGTCGATCGTTCGATCCACGGTCCCGGCGATTTCATCGAGACCAACATCGGCGGCACCTATACGCTGCTCGAAGCCGCCCGCGCCTACTGGTCCGCGCTCGACAGCGATGGCAAGAACGCCTTCCGCTTCCATCATGTGTCGACCGACGAAGTCTTCGGCTCGCTCGATGACCATGGACTGTTCGCGGAAACCAGCCCCTACCAGCCGAATTCGCCCTACTCCGCCTCGAAGGCCGCTTCCGACCACCTGGTGCGCGCCTGGCATCACACCTACGGCCTGCCGACCGTGATGACCAACTGCTCGAACAACTACGGCCCCTGCCAGTTTCCCGAGAAACTGGTCCCGCTGATGATCCACAACGCGGTCACGGACAAACCCCTGCCCATCTACGGCAAGGGCGACAACGTGCGCGACTGGCTCTACGTCGATGACCACGCCCGCGCCTTGCGACTGGTGTTCGAGCGCGGTACGGTGGGCGAGACCTACAACATCGGCGGCCACAACGAGATGACCAACCTGGAAGTGGTCGACACGCTGTGCGCCCTGCTTGACGAAATGAAACCACGCCGCGACGGCCGCCACTACGCCGAACAGAAAATCACCGTCGCCGACCGCCCCGGCCACGACAAACGTTATGCGATCGACGCGAGCAAGATAGAACGCGACCTGGGCTGGACGCCGCGGGAAACCTTTGAAACGGGGCTGAGGAAGACCGTGCGCTGGTACCTGGAGAATCCGGCCTGGGTGGCACACGTGGTCTCCGGCGAATACCGGCAATGGATGGATCGCAACTACGGAGACCGCACATGAGCCTTGTCGCCGAGAAGAAAAGTACCCGCGGCATCATCCTCGCCGGCGGCTCCGGTACCCGGCTGCATCCGGTCACGCTGGCCGTGTCCAAGCAGTTGCTGCCGATCTACGACAAGCCGATGATCTATTACCCGCTGACCACGCTGATGCTGGCGGGGATTCGCGAAATCCTGCTGATCTCGACCCCGCTCGACACGCCGCGCTTCGAGCACCTGCTGGGCGACGGCTCGCAATGGGGCATCGAAATCAATTACGCGGTGCAGCCCAGTCCGGACGGACTGGCGCAGGCCTTCATCATCGGCCGCGAGTTTGTCGGCAACCATCCCTCGGCCCTGGTGCTGGGCGACAATTTGTTCTATGGCCACGATTTCGCCGAGCAGCTGCAACGCGCCGCCGGGGGTGGGTCAGGAGTCGGCGCCGGCGCCACGGTGTTCGCCTATGCGGTAAGCGATCCGCAGCGCTATGGCGTGGTCGAGTTCGATGCGCAGGGACGCGCCATCAGCATCGAAGAGAAGCCCAAGGCGCCCAAGTCGCGCTATGCGGTCACCGGCCTGTATTTCTACGACACCCAGGTCTGCGACATCGCCGCCAAGCTGAAGCCCTCGCCGCGCGGCGAACTGGAGATCACCGACCTCAACCGCATCTATCTCGAACGAGGCCAGCTCAAGGTCGAGATCATGGGCCGCGGCATGGCCTGGCTCGACACCGGCACCCACGAATCGCTGCTGGAGGCGGGCCAGTTCATCGAGGTCATCGAAAAGCGCCAGGGCCTCAAGGTGGCCTGCCCCGAGGAAGTCGCCTGGCGTCAGAAATGGATCGACGATGCGCAACTGGAAAGACTGGCCGAGCCGCTGGCCAAGAGCCAGTATGGTCAGTACCTGAAAAACCTCCTGACGCACGAGGTACGCGGATGAAGCTCATCCCCACTGCGATTCCGGACGTGTTGCTGCTGGAGCCGAAGGTATTCGGCGACGACCGCGGCTTTTTCTACGAGAGCTGGAACAAGCGCACATTTGCCGAGATCGGGATCGATGCCGACTTCGTCCAGGACAATCATTCGAAATCGCAGAGGAACGTCCTGCGCGGTCTGCACTACCAGATCGAGCATGCCCAGGGAAAGCTGGTGCGAGTGACGGCCGGCGCGGTCTATGACGTGGCGGTGGACCTGCGTCGTACCTCACCCACCTTCGGCCAGTGGGTCGGCTTCAAGCTGTCGGCTGAAGACAAATGCATGGCCTGGATTCCCCCCGGCTTCGCCCATGGCTTTTGCGTCACCTCAGAGTCCGCCGAGTTCCTCTACAAGACCACCGACTACTGGAGCCCGGCGCATGAACGCACGCTGCTGTGGAACGATGCGCAGCTCGCGATTCCCTGGCCGCTCTCCGGAGAACCGATCCTGGCGACCAAGGACGTGGCCGGCCGGCCCTTTGCCGAGGCTGAAACCTTCGTATGAAAATCCTGCTCACCGGCTGCAGCGGACAACTCGGCCGCGAACTGAAGCGCTCGCTGGCCAGCCTGGGGGAACTGGTCGCCTGCGACCGTCACCAACTCGACCTGGCCAAACCCGAAGCCCTGCGTGATGCCGTGCGCACCATTGCCCCCACGGTGATCGTCAATGCCGCCGCCTATACGGCGGTAGACCAGGCCGAATCCGAACCGCAAGTCGCCGACCTGATCAACGCCGTGGCCCCCGGCATCCTTGCCGAGGAAGCGCAACGTCTGGGGGCGCGGCTGATCCACTATTCGACCGACTACGTGTTCGACGGCAGCAAGCCCGCGCCCTACAGCGAAGACGACATCCCCAAGCCTCTCGCCGCCTACGGCCGCAGCAAGCACGTGGGCGAATTGGCGATCGCCGCGGCGGGCTGCAGTCACCTGATTTTTCGCACCAGTTGGGTCTATGGCCTGCACGGCGCGAACTTCATGAAGACCATGCTGCGCCTGGGCCGCCGCAGTTGCGAGACGGGCGACGAACTGCGTGTGATCGGCGACCAGTTCGGTGCCCCCACCTGGACGCGCCACCTGGCCGATGCAACCGCCCTGGTCGTGGCCCGCCCCGATGCCCCCAGCGGCCTGTATCATCTCGCCGCCGCAGGAGAGACGAACTGGCACGACTATGCCGCAGCCATTTTCGCCGAGGCACAGCGCGCCGGCTTGACGGAAAAGCGGCCCGTATTGCACCGTATCACCAGCGCCGACTATCCGCTGCCCGCACTGCGCCCGACCAACTCGCGGCTGGACTGCTCGCGCTTCCTGCGCGACTTTGATCTCGCGCTGCCCGACTGGCGCACGGGGCTGATCGACTGCCTCGCTGACGCCCGCTTCTGAATATTTTCAATCGATACCCACAATGGCTGTCACCCCCACCTACGACGAATCCTCCTTCCGCGTCCTCAAGGGACTGGAACCGGTGCGCGAACGCCCCGGCATGTATACCCGCACCGACTCACCGGCGCACATCATCCAGGAGGTCATCGACAACTCCGCCGACGAAGCGCTCGGTGGCCACGCCAAAAACCTGCATGTCCTGCTGCATCTGGATGGCTCGATCACGGTGACCGACGATGGCCGCGGCATTCCGGTCGGTCTTCATCCCGACGAGAAAATCCCGGTGGTGGTGCTGGCCTTCACCCGCCTTCATGCCGGCGGCAAGTTCGACAAGAACTCGGGAAATTCCGCCTATGCCTTTTCCGGCGGCCTGCACGGCGTCGGCGTGGCGGTCACCAACGCGCTGTCCACCCGTGTCACGGTCGAAGTGCGACGCGAAGGAAAGATCTGGAGCATTGAATTCTCCGGCGGCGGCGAAGCGGTCGGCGCCCTGACGGAAATGGGCAGTTGCGGCCGCCAGAGCGGCACCCGGGTGCGGGTCTGGCCCGATCCGAAATACTTCGATGTGCCGCGCGTACCCCCAGCGGAATTGGAGCGCCTGTTGCGCTCCAAGGCGGTGCTGCTGCCCGGGGTCAAGGTAGGCCTCGATATCGAGCAGGCCGACGGCAGCGTCAGCCGCAAGACCTGGAGCTATCCCAGCGGCCTCGCCGGCTATCTGCAGGAATTGGCCGGCAACGCGGAAGCGGTGGCGCCGCTTTACGCTGCCGAAAAATACGCCGACGCCGATCACGCCGATTTTGCGCCCGGCGAAGGCGCCGCCTGGGCCATCGGCTGGCATGTCGAGGCGGTGGCTTCCGAGTCCTATGTCAATCTGATACCGACGGTGGCCGGCGGTACCCACGAATCCGGCCTGCGCGCCGGCGTCTTCGAGGCCGTCAAGTCCTTCATCGAGCACCGCGCGCTGCTGCCGCGCGGCGTCAAGCTGCAACAGGACGACGTCTGCAGCCGCATGGCCTTTGTCCTCTCGGCGCGCATCCTCGATCCGCAGTTCCAGGGCCAGGTCAAGGAAAAGCTCAACTCGCGCGAAGCGGTCAAGCTGGTTTCCAGCATGATCCGCGATCCCTTCGAAATCTGGCTCAACCAACATGTCGAGGCCGGCAAGGCGATCGCCGAACTCTCCATCCGCCAGGCGCTGGCGCGGCAGAAGAACGCGCAGAAGGTGGAAAAGCGCAAGCAATCCGGCGTCGCCGTGCTACCGGGCAAGCTCTCGGATTGCGAATCGACCGACATCGCCGAAAACGAACTGTTTCTGGTCGAAGGCGATTCCGCTGGCGGCTCGGCCAAGATGGCGCGCAACAAGGAAACCCAGGCCATTCTGCCGCTACGCGGCAAGGTGCTCAACTCCTGGGAAGTGGAACCCGGCCGGCTGTTCGCCAACGCGGAAATCCACGACATCGCCGTGGCCCTCGGCGTCGATCCGCATCGCCCGGAGGACAACCCCGACCTCTCCGGCCTGCGCTACGGCAAGCTGGTCATCATGTCCGATGCCGACGTCGATGGCGCGCATATCCAGACCCTGCTGCTGACGCTGTTCTATCGCCACTTCCCGGCCCTGATCGCCCGCGGTCACATCTACATCGCGCAACCGCCGCTGTACCGCATCGACGTTCCCGCCTCGGGCAAGAAGCGTCCGGCGCGCCGGCTGTATGCACTGGACGACGGCGAGCTGGTCGCCATCAAGGACCGCCTGATCAAGGAAGGCATTCGCGAGGAGGCGGTCGAGGTCGGCCGCTTCAAGGGCCTCGGCGAAATGAACCCCGACCAGTTGCGCGAGACGGCGATGGCGTCGGCGACGCGCCGCGTGGTGCCGATCAGCGACCTGCCCGAAGCCCACGACACCACCTTGAAGCTGTTCAACCTGCTGATGGGCAAGGGCGAAGCCTCTTCGCGCCGCGCCTGGATGGAAGCCAAGGGCCACTTGATTGAAGCCGATATTTGAGATCCGGCCCCGCATAAATCATGAATAACGACACCCCCGATCTGTTCGATGAGCCCCCCGCCGGCAACCCTGCCGACGCCGACGTGAGCGCCACGCCTCCCCCCGCCGTACCGCCGGCGCCGACTCTCTTTGCCGGCAGCGGCGACGACAGTTCGCTGCCACTGGCCGGTTATGCCGAACGCGCCTACCTCGCCTATGCCATGAGCGTGGTACGGGCACGCGCCCTGCCGCAGGTGGAAGACGGCCTCAAGCCGGTGCAGCGCCGCATCCTGCACGCGATGAACGAGATGCGGCTGGCCGCCAGCGCCAAGCACGTCAAAAGCGCGCGCGTGGTCGGCGACGTGATCGGCAAATACCACCCGCACGGCGACACCAGCGTCTATGACGCCATGGTGCGCGTGGCGCAGGATTTCACGCTGCGTTATCCGCTGGTCGACGGCCAGGGCAACTTCGGCTCGCGCGACGGCGACGGCGCCGCGGCGATGCGCTACACGGAATGCCGCCTGACCCCCTTCGCCGACTTGCTGCTCGGCGAAATCGATCGCGGCACGGTGGACTTCAGCGCCAACTACGACGGTTCGATGACCGAGCCGCAACTCCTTCCGGCGCGCCTGCCGGTGGTGCTGCTGAACGGCGCCTCGGGCATCGCGGTGGGCATGGCCACCGAAATCCCGCCGCACAACCTGCGCGAAGTGGCCGAAGCCGCGCGTCTGCTGATCAAGAAGCCGGAAGCCGTGCTGGAGGAAGTCCTCGCCGTGATGCCGGGACCGGATTTCCCCGGTGGCGGCCAATTGATCTCGACCCCGGCCGACATCCGCGACGCCTATGCCAATGGCCGCGGCAGCCTGCGCATGCGCGCACGCTGGCGTATCGAGGAACTGGCACGCGGCCAGTGGCGCGTCATCGTCTACGAACTGCCGCACGGCGTTTCCGTGGCACAGGTACTGTCGGAAATCGAAGGCCTGACCAACCCGCAACCGCGTGCCGGCAAGAAAGATGTCAGCCAGGAACAGAAGAACCTCAAGGCGCTGGTGCTCGGCGTGCTCGACAGCGTGCGCGACGAATCCAGCGACCAGCAGGCGGTGCGCATCATGCTGGAACCCAAGAGTTCGCGCATCGCGCAGGACGAATTCATGGCCGTGCTGCTGGCGCATACCAGCCTCGAATCCAGCGTCTCGGTGAACCTGACCATGGTCGGCCGCGATGGCCGGCCGCAGCAGAAGAATTTGCTCAACATCCTGCACGAATGGATTGCCTTCCGCTTCGCCACCGTGGAACGCCGCACCCGGCACCGCCTGGCCGAGGTGCTGCGCCGCGTGCATATCCTCGAAGGGCGCATGACGGTGTTCCTGCGCATCGAGGAAGTGATCCGCTGCATCCGCGAATCCGACGAACCCAAGCCGGATCTGATGGCGCGTTTCGGTCTGACGGAAATCCAGGCCGAGGACATCCTCGAAATTCGCCTGCGCCAGTTGGCACGCCTGGAAGGCATCCGCATCGAAAAGGAACTCGGCGACCTGCGCGCCGAGCACGGCCAGCTCAACAAGCTGCTCGACTCGCGCCAGGAGATGACCAAGCTGATCCAGAAAGAGATCGCCGAGGACAGTAAACGCTTCGGCGACGAACGGCGCACCCTGCTGGAATCCGTGACGCCAATCTCCCAGGGCGAGATTGCCGCGCCCGACGAGCCGGTCACGGTGATCATCTCGAAGAACGGCTGGGTGCGCTCGCGCCAGGGCCATGGCCTCGATCCGGCCGGCATCACCTACAAGACTGGCGACTTCCCCTGGCTGGTGGCGGAAACGCGCAGCATCTGGCCGCTGATCGTGATCGACAGCAACGGCCGCAGCTACAGCGTGAAAGTCTCCGACCTGCCCGGCGGCCGCGGCGATGGTGCGCCGCTCAACACCATGATCGACTTCCAGGACGGCGGCAAGCTGGTGCTGGCGCTCAGCGCTGCGCCGGAGAGCAAGTATCTGGTGGCCGGATCAGGCGGCTACGGCTTTGTCGCCAGCGTGGCCGACATGGTGGCCCGCAACAAGGCAGGCAAAGCCTTCCTGACACTGGACAAGGGCGAGAAGCCTCTAGCTCCTGCACCGGTGCTGGGCGACACCGTGGCCGTGCTGACGCAGGCCGGAAGGCTGCTGCTGTTCCCACGGGCCGAACTGAAGGAAATGGCCAAGGGCAAGGGATTGATGCTGATCGACCTGGCCAAGAACGATGAGGTCGTCGGGCTTGCGGTGAGCGCCGGTCAGGCTCTGGTCATCGGTGGCAGCGGACGCGGCGGGAAGCAGGTCGAGCAGTCGCTCGACGTCCGCGCCCAGGCTGCATTCCGTGCCTCCCGGGCGCGGCGCGGACAGGAAATTCCGTTCAAACTAAAACCGATAAGCCTGAACTTGACAGCGAATCATTGATGCTAGAATCTTCGAGGAATTGGCCTATCGGTATCCACTCGTCGTTATCCGGATTCGCTGCCGTCCACGGAGAATAAAAATGCTCTTCATCCTCTACTACATCATTGCCATCGTGGTCCTGGTCATGCACTTCACCGGGTTTCTCGCCCGCCACAATGTGGAGTGGCTGGTGCTGGTGCTCGCCATAACGGTGTTCCCGGCGGTCATCTACCTGTAGGTTCGCATCACCGTAGCGCCAGCGCCGACTCACGGCAATCCGGCACCGGTTTCATCAACAGTGCCGGACGATGATGTCCTTGACCTGAGCCAACGCCGCATCGACCACCTCGACTTTTTGCGGCAGGCTCTCGATTCCCTCAAGTTCCACCGGACGCACCGGATCGCGCCCCAGCGCCTCGCGTATCGTCTCGGCAAACTTCACTGCCTGCGCGGTTTCCAGCACGATCATCGGCAGACCCGCAAGGCGATGCTCCTGCGCCACCTTGACGCCGTCGGCCGTATGCGTGTCGATCATCAGTCCATAGCGTGCCCAGATATCACGGATCGTCGCCAGACGGTCGGCGTGCGAACTGCGCCCGGACACGAATCCGTATTCCGGCAGGCGCGCGGCAAACGGACCGTCGGCAAGGCTGAAGCTGCCTCCGGTATCGACCTTGCTCCACAACTGTCGCACCGTGGCGGCGTCGCGCCCGACCACATCGAAAATGAAGCGCTCAAAATTCGAAGCCTTGGAAATGTCCATCGACGGACTGGAGGTGATGTGCGTTTCCGCGGTGGTTCTGGGCCGATAAATGCCACTGCGGAAGAACTCGTCGAGCACGTCGTTCTCGTTGGTGGCCAGCACCAGACGCGCGATCGGGAGGCCCATCATGCGCGCGATGTGGCCGGCGCAGATGTTGCCGAAATTTCCCGAGGGCACGCAGAAAGCCACTTTCTCCGCATTGTGCCGGGTGGCCTCGAAATAGCCTTTGAAGTAATACACTATCTGGGCCGCGACCCGCGCCCAGTTGATCGAATTCACCGCACCGATCTTGTATTTGGCCTTGAACTCGGCATCGTTGGACACCGCCTTGACGATGTCCTGAGCGTCGTCGAACATGCCGCGCACGGCGATGTTGAAAATGTTCGCATCCGGCAGCGAATACATCTGGGCACGCTGGAAGGCGCTCATCTTGCCTTCCGGTGAAAGCATGAAGACGCGCACATTGTGCTTTCCGCGCATCGCATACTCGGCCGCCGACCCGGTGTCGCCCGAGGTCGCGCCGAGAATGTTGATGGTCTCGCCGCGCCGGTCCAGCACATACTCGAACAGGTTGCCGAGCAGCTGCATGGCCATGTCCTTGAAGGCCAGCGTCGGCCCGTTGGACAGTTCCAGCAGATGGAAATCCGGCTCCAGCGTCGTCAGCGGCACGATGTCGCCGGCCTTGGCCGGATCGCGGCTCCAGCGGTAAGTCTGCGCCGTGTAGGTCTTGTCGCAGATCGCCTTGAGGTCCGCTGCGGGAATGTCGGTGATGAACAGGCTCAGGATGCGGAAGGCGAGTTCGGCGTAGGACAAGCCGCGCCACTCCTGCAACTGATCGGCCACCTGCGGATAGGACTCGGGCAGATAGAGTCCGCCATCTGGCGCGAGGCCGCCGAGCAGGATGTCGCAGAATTCTTGTGGCGCTGCGCCGCCGCGGGTCGAGATGTATTTCATGTCAGGTTGGGATCGTGGCAAAGCCTTTGCGCATAAGGAATTCATTGATATCACTAAATGTCGCTATGACAAATTTTGCCTCATCGATGACGAGATTGAGTCTTTCGATCCGAAGATCGGCTTCTTCAGGGTAATGATGAGAAAACTTGTTGCGGAGAATCGCCGCCGAGCCGAAGTCGTCCGCCGACTTGATGGCGCCCAGCTTTTCCATCAGCAGGCTCTTGTCACGGTTCGACTTGTCGCTGATGTCTTCCTGTTCGACATAGGCGATGCCCCTGAAAATTTGATCCTGAATCATGGCAACGCATTGCGAGTAGCGGAGGATCAAGGCATCAATCGATTCCTCCTGGTCGTCAGTCAGTTTTTCAATACCCTCTCGTGTCACCGGGAATAGCGCTCGATTCTTGTTCAGCGAGTAATTCAGCTTTTGAATCCGCTGGCCGCAAGCGGCCATGTTGGCGCGCAGAATTTCGAGTTCACTGCTCACAACGGCACTCCTCTTTTTGCAATGACATGGATCGGCTGTTCGGCCTGACCCGGATTGCGGATCAGCAGATCGACTTTTGAACCACACAGGGATGTCAATCGGTATTCGAGTGTCAATGATGCCTTCAGACTAACCGGCTGGCTGGCTTCAAGATAAAGATCGATATCGCCGCCGCGCCGGGAATCGTCCACGCGTGACCCAAATAGCCAGACCTTGCCCGCGGGGTCCGCGCCAAGCAGTGTTTGCCGAACTGCTTGCAGCTCGTGAGGGCTGAGTCTCATGATCCTGAAGGCATCGGTTCTTGCAATGAAATGGAGGAATTCTTCGTCGCTGAATTCAATTCGGGCCTGATCCATTTAACCCGAAGGGAACGAGGTCGACCGCCGGGTTTAGGCTAAAGGGGCCTGGCTCGGATTATTCATGACCCCTTTGACTATTCTGGAACCAACCAATGCCCGTGAGCCCTGATCTCCTCATGGAGCCAATCGGGATCGAAATCGGCTCCGTTGGGCCAAGTGATGACGCCCAGCTCGATTCTGACTTGCTCAAATAGGCCCGGATCGGCAAGTGCGGAAAAAATTCCAGCGTTTTTACCTTTTACGAGTCTCGAAAAGTCGGCTATGCCGCTGGTGCCATCGACAAAGCTCACTGCCAGCCGATATCCAGACTGCACGCTGACAGCCAAAACCCGCCAAGCTGCTGCCGGAACTACTCCAGGGGAGCGATTCGTTTCGGTGATTGTTTCGATTGACATAGACTCCAATCCTCCGTCAATTCGCTGCGATGCTCTGTCGCCCACTCAAGAACCAACGCCAACGCCCGCCGAGGCAGACTACCTTTGATGACTTCAAGCGTGCGAATGTCTATTTCCACTTCAAACTCGGCATACATTGCATGGAAGTGCGGCGGTGCATGCTCCCGCCAGAACATCTGAATCACGATTCCGAAGAAAGAGCTAATCGTTGGCATGGCGGACGGTTTCAAAACGAAGCATAGTACATCCCGATTACAGGCTCCACATCCACTTGATTGGCCAAAATTAGGCCATCAACGCCCGCCTGTCTAGCCCAGTTCTTCCATCCGCAACCGGATCACCTGCTTCTTCACCACCGGCAGCGCCTCGATTTTCGCAATCGCCGCATCGACGTTCTTCTCGCGCGTAATGTGGGTCAGCATGATGATGTCGGTCTGCGACTCGCCCTCGGCCGGCTCGCGCTGGATCATGGCGTCGATGGAAATCTGCTGGTCGGCGAGGATGCGCGTGATGTCGGCCAGCACGCCGGGCTTGTCCTCGACGCGCAGGCGCAGGTAGTAGCTGGTTTCGACCTCGGCCAGCGGCAGGATGGGCGTGTCCTCGACGGCGCCGGGCTGGAAGGCCAGGTGCGGCACGCGATGTTCGGGATCGGCCGTATGCATGCGGGTGACATCGACCAGGTCGGCGATCACCGCCGAGGCGGTGGGTTCGGCGCCGGCGCCCTTGCCGTAGTAGAGCGTGGCGCCGACCGCGTCGCCCTGCACCAGCACTGCGTTCATGGCGCCCTCGACATTGGCGATCAGGCGCTTGGCCGGGATCAGCGTCGGATGCACGCGCAACTCGACCCCTTCGGGGCGACGCCGGGTGATGCCCAGCAGCTTGATGCGGTAACCGAGTTGTTCGGCGTACTTGATGTCGTCGGCATCGAGCCGGCTGATGCCCTCGATGTATGCCTTGTCGAACTGCATCGGGATGCCGAAGGCCAGCGCCGAGAGGATGGTGATCTTGTGCCCGGCGTCGACGCCCTCGATGTCGAAGGTCGGATCGGCCTCGGCATAGCCCAGGCGCTGCGCTTCCTTGAGCACGACGTCGAAGGGCAGGCCCTTGTCGCGCATCTCCGAAAGGATGAAATTGGTGGTGCCGTTGATGATGCCGGCGATCCACTGGATGCGGTTGGCGGTGAGGCCTTCGCGCACCGCCTTGATGATCGGGATGCCGCCGGCCACGGCGGCTTCGAAAGCGACCATGACGCCTTTTTCGTGCGCGGCGGCGAAAATCTCGTTGCCATGCACCGCCAGCAGCGCCTTGTTGGCGGTGACCACGTGCTTGCCGTTGGCGATGGCTTTCAGCACCAGTTCCTTGGCGATGCCGTAGCCGCCGATCAGCTCGATGACGATGTCGATATCCGGGTCATTCACCACAGCGAAGGCATCGTCGGTCACCTGCGCCCGGCCGGCGGTCACCTGCCGCGCCAGTTCGAGGTTCTTGTCCGCCACCTTGGTGATGCGGATCGGACGCCCGGCGCGGCGCGTGATCTCGGCCTCGTTGCGGGAAAGAACGTTAAATGTGCCGCCACCGACCGTACCGATGCCGAGCAGTCCTACATTGATGGGTTTCATTTGAGAGTTTTCCTGAAGCAGAAGGCCGGGATCGCCAGACCTTCCCGAAAGTAGAAGCGGTGGGCGGAGGTGCGCTGGGTGCCAGAATCCAGTGCCAGGACGTCGCAGTCGAGTGCGCGGGCACGCGCCTCCAGCTGCGCCAACAAAAACTTGCCGACGCCGCGCGAGCGCTGCGCGGCATCGGTGACGAGGTCATCGACATAGAGCCGGCGGCCCTCGTAGGTATTCTCCACCAGCCGCCAGACGGCGAGGCCGCGCACCGCTTCGCCTGCCACCGCGACGCTCATGCGCGCGCCGTTGGCGAAGACAGTCGCCAGTCGCCCGGCGTAATCCGCCGGCAGATGGTCGCGCAATTGGCGATGCACCGGCTCGGCCCGCGCCAGCCAATCGGGCGCGACAATTTCGCCGCGCTCGCCGGTGATCTCGACCAGCGCCAACGACGACCCGAACTCAACCGGCATAGCGCTTGCGATAGCCGTCGAGGAAGCGGGCAATGCGGCCGATGGCCTCGCGCAGATCGTCCTCGTGCGGCAGGAAAACCAGGCGGAAATGATCGGGATGCGGCCAGTTGAAGCCGGTGCCCTGCACCAGCAGCACCTTCTCGGCCACCAGCAGTTCGGCGATGAAATCCTGGTCGTTGCTGATCGGATACATCTTCGAATCGAGGCGCGGGAACATGTAGAGCGTGGCCTTGGGCTTGACGCAGGAAACGCCCGGGATCGCGGTGATCAGTTCATGGGCGATGTCGCGCTGGCGGCACATGCGGCCGCCGGGCGCCACCAGGTCGTCGATGCTCTGGTAGCCGCCGAGCGCGGTCTGGATGCCCCACTGGCCCGGCACGTTGGCGCACAGGCGCATCGAGGCGAGGATATCGAGGCCCTCGATGTAGTCGCGGGCATGCTTCTTCTCGCCGGAGACCACCATCCAGCCGGCGCGGTAGCCGCAGGAACGATAGTTCTTCGACAGGCCGTTGAAGCTGACGGTCAGCACGTCCTCCGACAGCGAGGCGATGGCGGCATGGGTCGCGCCGTCATAGAGCACCTTGTCATAGACCTCGTCGGCATAGATGATCAGGTCGTTCTGCCGCGCGATCTCGATGATTTCCTTGAGCACCGCATCGGGATACAGCGCGCCGGTCGGGTTGTTCGGGTTGATCACGACGATGGCCCGCGTCTGTGGCGTGATCTTGGCGCGGATGTCGGCCAGGTCGGGCAGCCAGCCGCTACCTTCGTCGCACAGGTAGTGGCGCGGCGTGCCGCCGGACAGGCTGACGGCGGCGGTCCACAGCGGATAGTCGGGCGCCGGCACCAGCACCTCGTCGCCGGTGTTGAGCAGCGCGTTCATGGCCATCACGATCAGTTCGGAGACGCCGTTGCCGATATAGATGTCCTCGATGGCGACACCCTTGATGTGCTTCTGCTGGGTGTAGTGCATCACCGCCTTGCGCGCCGAAAAAATGCCCTTGGAATCGGAATAACCAGCGGCATTAGGCAGGTTGCGGATCATGTCCTGCTGGATTTCTTCCGGCGAGTCGAAGCCGAAGGCGGCCAGGTTGCCGATGTTCAACTTGATGATCTTGTGCCCCTCGTCCTCCATCTGCTTGGCACGGGCGAGCACGGGGCCGCGAATGTCATAGCAGACGTTGGCAAGTTTGGCGGATTTGCTTACGGGTTGCATGGGCAACCGTCCTTTCAGAGAAGGCTCGCCCGTGTCGACGGACGTTATGCCGGAACTAAAAGGTATAATGTTACCGAAGCCTATGCTGCACCGCAAATCCAGATTTGATGCGGCTTTCAGGCACTTGTGCCCTTGCCCGCTGTTTGTCGCCCTGTTGCCAACCCCGCTGCCCAATTCGCTCCTCGAATGAAGCTTCATTCCACCGTTACCACCGGCCTGCTTGCGATCACTGCCTACGATGCCGAGCACATCGCCGTGAATGGCCGCCGCCTGACGACAAGCTTTCTCCTGATGCCGCAACGCCTGATCGAAGACTGGCCCCCCGCTTCCTTCGATAGCCTGGCGACAGCCGATCTGCAGCAGGTGGCCGATCTTGGCTGCCCGATCGTCTTGCTCGGCACCGGGCCGCGCCAGCGCTTCCCCGCCCCGGCCCTGCTGCGTCCGTTGATCGAACGGCGCATCGGCGTCGAGGTGATGGACAGCTACGCCGCCTGCCGCACCTACAACATTCTCATGGCCGAAGGACGCGATGTCGCAGCGGCACTGATCATCGAATGCGCGACCTAGTTCAACTGCGCGAACTGCGTCGCGGTCCGCTGCTGGCCCTGCTGCTTGCCTTCGCGCTGCTATGGTTCGGCACGCTGGACCAGCGCCGCCTGATCAACCCCGACGAAGGGCGCTACTCGGAGATTCCCCGCGAAATGGTGGCCAGCGGCGACTGGTTGACGCCGCGCCTGAACGGCATCAAGTACTTTGAAAAGCCCGCCCTGCAATACTGGGCCACGGCGGCAGCATTTACCGTCTTCGGCGAACATCACTGGAGTGCAAGGCTGTGGCCGGCGCTGACCGGATTCCTCGGTGTCTTGGCGACGGCCTTTGCCACGGCCAAGTTGTTCGGACCGCAAGCCGGCTTGATCGCCGGCGCGGTGCTGGCCGGCAGCGTGTTGTGGAATGTGATCGGCCACGTCAATACCTTGGACATGGGCGTCAGCTTCTTCCTTGCCGCAGCCGTGTTCGCCCTCTGCCTTGGGCAGCGGGACCAGGCCAACCCCCGTGAGAGTCGGCGCTGGCAGGACGCCGCCTGGGTCCTGCTGGCGCTGGCGGTACTTTCCAAGGGCCTGATCGGGCTGGTGCTGCCGGCCGCCACCGTAGTGGCCTATGCCCTGTGGCAGCGCGACTGGGGATTCATCCTGCGCATCCGCCCCTTGCGCGGCCTGCTGATCCTGCTGGCGATCACCGCGCCGTGGTTCATCGCCGTATCGCTGGCGAATCCCGAGTTCGCCCATTTCTTTTTCATCCACGAGCATTTCCAGCGCTTCCTGACCAAGGCCCACGGCCGCTATCAGCCGATCTGGTACTTCGTGCCCATCCTGCTGATCGGCATGCTGCCGTGGCTGGGCAGCCTGGTGCAGGGCATTGCCGCCGGGTTTCGGCTGGAGGCCGGCCGCCGCTTCCAGCCGCGCCGCTTTCTCCTGATCTGGGCCGCGCTGGTCTTCGTGTTCTTCTCGGTATCGAGTTCCAAGCTGGCCTCCTACATCCTGCCCATCTTTCCGGCGCTCGCCGCGCTGATCGGTCTCCATCTGGCTGGCTACGCCACCGCCCGCCGTATCGAGTGGCATGCCCTGCCTGCCGTCATCGTCGGCGGCGGCTGCCTGCCGCTGGTGCCCTACGTCACCCGCTTCGCCAACGACCAGGTGCCGGCGGCGCTCTACGCAGCCTATCAACCCTGGCTGTACGGAGGCGCCGGCGCGCTGCTCATGGGCGGCATCGCCGCCTTCTGGCTGGGACGACAGGGCCGCTCCGTGGCTGCCGCATGTTCCCTGGCCTTCGGCGGCTTCGCCTTCGGTCAAGGATTCCTGCTGGGCCACGACAGCCTCGGTTCGGTCAATTCCGCGCACGACGTGGCCGCGGCGATACGCCCGCAAGTTCAACGGGATGCCCCGTTCTTCAGCGTGAACACCTACGACCAGAGCTTGCAGTTCTATCTGCAGCGCACCACGACCATGGTGGCCTACCGCGACGAACTGGGATTCGGCATCAGCCAGGAACCCGCGAAATTCATTCCCGATCTGGCCGGCTTCGAACAGGCCTGGAACGCCGCGCCCGTGGCCTGGGCCTTGATGTCGCCGGCGACCTGGAAGGAAATGAGTCAGAAAGGATTGCCCATGACCGAAGTCGTCCGCGACACCCGCCGCGTCATTGTGAGGAAACCATGAGCACCATCAGCTTCCTCCTGATCCTCACCGGCGTGCTGCTGAACGCCGCCGCGCAACTGCTGTTGAAGGCCGGCACCAACGTCGTCGGGCATTTCGAGTTCCATGCCGACAACATTCTCCCGATCGGCCTCAAGCTGGCCTTCCAGCCATTCATCATGGGTGGCATGGCCTGCTACGCGGTAAGCCTGGTGGTGTGGATCATGGCCCTGTCGCGGGTCCCCGTGTCGATTGCCTACCCGATGCTGTCGATCGGCTACGTGATCAACGCCTTCGTCGCCTGGCACTGGTTCGGCGAAGCGCTGGCGGCGCAGAAGCTGCTCGGCATCGGCTTCATCGTGGTCGGCGTGTTCCTGGTGGCGAGGTCGTGAGCGCCATCCGCCGGGCCGCCCCAAGGATGGCGCAGCCAACAATACGGAGCCGCGCAGCGGCGAACATCCGTCACCCCCTTCCGCGGGAAGGGGGATGGGGGGATGGCCCATGAGCCTGCCTTTCTTGCCGTTTACCCGGCCCTCGATCGACGAGGAGACCATCGCCGAAGTCGCCGAAGTGCTGCGTTCCGGCTGGATCACCAGCGGCCCCAAGGTGCAGGCCTTCGAGGCAGCGCTGTCCGACTATTGCGGCGGCCGTTCGGTGCGCGCCTTCAACTCGGGCACCGCCACCCTGGAAGTCGCGCTGCGCCTGGCAAGAGTTGGCGCTGGCGACACGGTGATCACCACCCCGCTGACCTGGGTCGCCACGGCCAACGTGATTCTCGAAGTCGGCGCCACGCCGCTGTTCGTCGATGTCGATCCGGTCACCCGCAACATCGATCTGGACCGCCTCGAAGACGCCATCACGGCGCAGACCAAGGCCATCATTCCGGTCGATCTGGCCGGCCTGCCGGTCGACCGCGACCGCCTCTATGCCATTGCCGGGAAGCATGTCTTGCGCGTGATCGAGGACGCCGCGCAATCCTTCGGCGCCTCATGGAAGGGCAAGCCGATCGGCACTGACGGAGACTTCGTCTCCTTTAGCTTTCATGCCAACAAGAACCTGACCACCTCCGAAGGCGGCGCCCTGGTATTGCCCGCGGACATCGACAGCGGCCTCTGCGAGCGCCTGCGCCTGCAAGGGGTACAGCGCTTCCCCGACGGCGGCATGGACGTCGATGTGCTGGGCGGCAAGTTCAATATGACCGACATTGCCGCCGCCATCGGCCTCGGCCAGATGAAGCATATCGCCGCCTTCACCGCGCGCCGCCGCGAACTGGCAAGGCGCTATTTCGAGCGACTCGCCCCGTCCCTCGGCCTGGAACTGCCGCCGGCGGACTTCGAGAATTGCAACTGGCACATGTTCCAGGTCCTGTTACCCACCGGTATCGATCGCGGCGCCTTCATCGCAGCGTTGAAGGCGCAGGGAATCGGCGTCGGCGTGCATTATCCGGCGCTGCACCTGTTCTCCCTCTATCGATCGCTCGGCTTCAGGGCGGGCGATTTCCCCCACGCGGAGCGGATAGGCGCGACGACAATCACCCTGCCCCTGTTTCCGGCAATGGCGGATGCGGATGTTGATCGGGTTTGCACGGCCATCGCTACGCTTTTGGGTAAATGATGCAGGAATGTCCTGCGCCTGCCGATGAATCCTCCCGAAAGCGCTGACCGATGAGCCTGATTCCGATAAAGGCCGGCGAAATAGAACTCGGCAAACCCTTGCCCTGGGATTTGTTCGATCCGCAGCGCAACCCGCTGGTGACCCGCGGCGTTGCCATCGAGTCCGAGGAACAGTTGCAGTTGATCCTCGAATGCCGCCCTTGCCGTGAACTGACCTGGGAAGCGGCCGAACGCGGTGCAAACCAGGATGAACTGACGGCGGAGCAAATCACCGCCACGAACCCAATCGGCAACGCCGGCCAAACCAGTTTCCCCTTCGACGCGATGAAGCTGAAGGTGGGAGATCGATTGCAAGTCCAGCCGCCGGCACTCCTGTCTCCGGAACGCTTCATCGTGCGCCTGATAGGCTTCCTCAACAACGTCAGCCTGCTGGTCACGGCACCGACGGATGCCAAGGGGCTACGCGTGCAACTGGTCGAAGGCGAGGAACTGGTGGTGCGGGTATTCTCCAGCCAGAACGCGTTCGGCTTTCCCTGCACGGTAAGGAAGGTGAACAAGTCGCCATTCGACTATCTTCACCTCTCGTTTCCCGTGCAGGTGCAGGGAATGATCATCCGCAAGGCGCCACGCGTGAAAACCCGCATAATCGCCGCCGTGAGCACCGACCAACCCGGCGAGGAAAACGCCTCCGGCATTATTTCCAACATCAGCGCCAACGGCGCCCTGCTTGACGCCAAGCGCAACCTGGCCAGCAAGGGCGCCAGCATCCGCTTGTCGTTCCGCGTCAATCTGCACAACATGGACGCCTACCTGACGGTCAACGCTGCGATACGAGCGATATTTGGCGACGACGTGCTCGACAAGGACAGCAGCGGGCTGATTCATCACGGCCTTGAATTCGTCGATCTGCCGCCCAATGACAGCGTGATTCTGCAGAGCATGATTTACCAGCAAATGATCGAACAGCCGCATACCGTTGCGTAGGCGGCGAACTATCCTCCACTTCGATTGCACCGCACCCATGCCCGATATCAATCTATCCATCGTCATTCCGGTCTACAACGAGGAAGCCACTCTCGCCACCCTGTTCGCCCGTCTCTACCCGGCGCTCGATGCGCTGGGCGAAACCTACGAAGTGGTCTTCGTCAATGATGGCAGCCGCGACCGTTCGGCGGCCATCCTGCGCCAGCAGTTCGAAGCCCGGCCCGATGTCACCCGCGTCATCCTGTTCGGCGCCAATGCCGGTCAGCACGTGGCGATCATGGCCGGCTTCGAGCACTGCCGCGGCGACATCGTTGTCACGCTGGACGCCGATCTGCAGAACCCGCCCGAGGAAATCGGCAAACTGATCGCCAAGATGCGCGAAGGCCACGACTACGTCGGCAGCATCCGCCGCAAGCGCCGGGACAGCCTGTTCCGCACCTGGGCTTCGAAAGCCATGAACCGGCTGCGCGAGAAGATCACCCGGATCAAGATCACCGACCAGGGCAATATGCTGCGCGCCTATTCGCGCAGCGTGGTGAATGCCATCAACAGTTGCAAGGAAGTTTCCACCTTCATTCCGGCGCTGGCCTACACTTTCGCCCGCAGCCCGGCCGAAGTCGTGGTCGAACACGAGGAACGCGCCGCCGGCGAATCGAAGTATTCGCTCTACAGCCTGATCCGCCTCAACTTCGACCTGATGACCGGCTTTTCGCTGGTCCCGTTGCAATGGTTCTCCATGCTCGGCATCCTGGTCTCGTTCGGCTCGGCGGCACTGTTCGTGCTGCTCATCGTGCGCCGGCTGATCGTCGGCCCGGAAGCCGAAGGCCTGTTCACCCTGTTCGCGCTGGCCTTCTTCCTGATCGGCCTGGCCCTGTTCGGCATCGGCCTGCTCGGCGAATACATCGGACGCATCTATCTCCAGGTACGCCACCGACCGCGCTACCTGGTCGAAGCCATCCTGGAAAGAAAGGCATGAGCCGCGCCGTCGTTTTCGCCTACCACAACGTCGGCGTGCGTTGCCTGTCGGTGCTGCTGGCCCATGGCGTCGATGTCGTTCGAGTGGTCACGCACGCCGACAGTCCGACCGAGACCATCTGGTTCGACAGCGTCGCCGAGCTCGCGGCGCGCCACGACATCCCGGTGATCACGCCGGAAGATCCCAACGATCCCACGATCGTCGCTGAACTGGCAGCGCTGCAACCCGATTTCTTCTTTTCCTTCTATTACCGGCTGATGCTGAAAGCGCCGCTGCTGGCGCTGCCCAAACACGGCGCGTTCAACATGCACGGCTCGCTGCTGCCCAAATACCGTGGTCGCGTACCGGTAAATTGGGCCGTCATTCATGGCGAGCGGGAAACCGGGGCCAGCCTGCACCGGATGCTGGAAAAGCCCGATGCTGGTGGCATTCTCGCACAACAGGCGGTGCCGATCCTGCCCGACGACACGGCCTTCGAGGTGTTCAACAAGATAACCCTGGCGGCCGAAATGGCGCTGGATCGCATACTCCCTGATCTGTTGGCCGGTCGTGCCGTGGCGACAGAGCAGAACCTCGCTGCCGGAAGCTACTTCGGGGCGCGCCGGGCCGAGGATGGCCGGATCGACTGGAACCAGCCCGCGGCAATGGTGCACAACCTGATCCGCGCCGTTGCGCCGCCGTACCCAGGCGCCTTCTCGGACACCGCAAAAGGCCGCCTTAAGGTACTGCGATCCCTGCATCCGACGAATGAAATCGGCCCCTACGGCGGCCGACCCACGCTGTTCGTACGCAGTGGTCATCTATATGCCGAATGTGGTGATGGACGGCTTTTACGCCTGCTCGCGGTAGAATTGCAAGGTTTGCCGCTGACCGAATGCTCGGCAGGCGACCAGATCAACGCACTTTTTGGAACCCCAGCACTCTCCCTGTCATGAAAAAGATACTCATTCTCGGCGTCAACGGCTTCATCGGTCACCATCTCTCCCAGCGCATCATGGACACCACCGACTGGGAGGTCTATGGCATGGACATGAACTCCGAGCGTGTCACCGAGTTGATGCAGAACCCCCGCTTTCATTTCTTCGAAGGCGACATCATGATCAACAAGGAGTGGATCGAATACCACGTCAGGAAGTGCGACGTGATACTGCCTCTGGTCGCCATCGCCACGCCAGCCACATATGTCAAGGAACCACTGCGCGTCTTCGAGCTCGATTTCGAGGCCAACCTGCCCATCATCCGCCAGGCGGTGAAATACAAGAAACGCGTGATTTTCCCGTCGACCTCCGAGGTCTATGGCATGTGCGCGGATCCGGAGTTCGACCCGGAAAACTCGAACCTGGTGCTGGGCCCGATCAACAAGCCGCGCTGGATCTATTCCTGCGCCAAGCAGATGATGGATCGCGTGATTCATGCCTACGGCCAGCAGGAAGGCCTACAGTACACGTTGTTCCGCCCCTTCAACTGGATCGGCCCCGGCCTCGATTCGATCCACACACCGAAGGAAGGCAGTTCCCGCGTCATCACCCAGTTCCTCGGCCATATCGTGCGCGGCGAGCCGATCAAGCTGGTCGACGGCGGCACCCAGAAGCGCTCCTTTACCTTCGTCTCGGACGGCATCGACGCATTGATGAAGATTGTCGAGAACAAGGACGGCATCGCCAACGGCAAGATCTACAACATCGGCAACCCGAAAAACAACTATTCGATCCGCGAGCTGGCTGCGCTGATGCTCGACCTCGCCAAGCAGTACCCGGAATACGCCGCAAGCGTGGCCAAGGTGAAGGTGCTCGAAACCACCTCAGGCGAATACTACGGCAAGGGCTACCAGGACACGCAGCACCGCGTGCCGAAGATTGCCAACACCAGGACCGAACTTGACTGGGAACCGAAAGTCACCTTTGAAGAAGCCCTGCGCAGCATTTTCGAGGCCTATCGCAACGACGTGGCCGAAGCGCGCAACCTGATGGACTGAGCTTTCCCGTGAAGCTCGCGCTGAAAATCGACGTCGATACCTATCGCGGCACACTGCAGGGCGTGCCGCGATTGGTCGAAATCTTGCGTCGCCAGCGCGCCGACGCCAGTTTTCTCTTCTCGCTAGGGCCCGATCACACCGGCCGTGCCATCAAGCGCGCCTTCCGCCCCGGCTTCATGCAAAAGGTCCAGCGCACCTCGGTGGTGTCCCACTACGGCATCAAGACATTGATGTACGGCACCTTGCTGCCCGGCCCCGACATCGGCCGCCGCGGTGCCGACATCATGCGCGCCACGCGCGACGCCGGCTTCGAAACGGCGATCCACTGCTGGGATCACGTCAAATGGCAGGACGGTGTCGAGCGCGCCAACGCCACCTGGACCGAAATCGAAATGCGGCGGGCGCACGAACGCTTTGTCGAGATATTCGGCAGCGAGGCTCCAGGCCATGGCGCCGCCGGCTGGCAGATGAACGCGCATGCGTTGCGACTGACGCAGCGACTTGGTTACCGCTGGGCCTCCGACTGCCGCGGGCTTCATCCCTTCGTCCCCGTATGGAATGGCGAGATCGTCTCCTGTCCGCAATTGCCGACAACGCTGCCGACCCTGGACGAACTGATTGGCACGGACGACCTCACGGCCGACAACGCACACCTGCACCTGCTGCGGCTTACGGCGCAGGGCGCACCGGACGTCAAGGATCGCGACCACGTCTTCACACTGCACGCCGAACTTGAAGGTCTCAAGTTCGGCGATACCTTGGAGCGCCTGTTGACCGGCTGGCGCGAACAAGGCTACGAATTGGTATCGCTGGGTGCGATGCGCGACGCGCTCGACCCGGCGCTGCTGCCTCGCCACGAAATGGTCCGGGGCGAAATTCCCGGCCGTACAGGCCAGTTGATGCTGCAAGGCGAGGAATTTCTGTCAACATGGAAGGAAGCTGCATGATCGAAACGAAACCCGCCCCCTCCGCCATCGGGCTGCATGTTCCCGATTTCACCGTACCCGCCACGGGCGGCGAGTTCACGCTTTCCGCCTGTAACGGAAAGACTGTCGTACTGTATTTCTACCCCAAGGACAATACGCCGGGCTGTACCACGCAGGCGCAGCAGTTTCGCGATCTGCATGACGAATTCGTCAAGGCAGGTTGCCTCGTGATCGGCGTCTCGCGCGATGCGCTGAAGTCCCACGAAAGCTTCAAGGCCAAGCTCGGCCTGCCTTTTGAGCTGATTTCCGACATCGAGGGCGTGCTCTGCCGCATGTTCGACGTGGTCAAGAACAAGATGCTGTATGGCAAGAAAGTGCTCGGCATCGAGCGCAGCACCTTCCTCATCGATAGCAATGGCATATTGCGTCAGGAATGGCGCGCGACCAAGGCTGACGGCAACGCCGCCACTGTCCTCGAGGCCGTGCGCAAGCTGTAATTCGGAATAGAGCCCGTATTCGGGCCTTTCCTTTTGCCTCCCGTACCGGGGCGGCTGGCTATCGTGAGCCTGCCCCTATCCTTGCCTTGAGGTTTTCATGAACGCCAAGCGCGCCAAGACTCCGAAAAACTCCATCAAGAAGCTGTTCGTGCTCGACACCAACGTGTTGATGCACGATCCCTTGAGCCTGTTTCGTTTCGAGGAGCACGATATCTATGTGCCGATGATGACCCTGGAGGAACTCGACGCCAACAAGAAAGGCATGTCGGAAGTCGCGCGCAATGCACGCCAGAGCAGTCGCCTGCTCGACGAGATCGTCACCGGCGCCGAACACAATATGGCACGCGGCATCGATCTAACCGAACCCTCGCGCCAACTGGCCACCGGCCACTTGTTCCTCCAGACGGAAGCCATCAACGGCATTCTGCCCAGTTCGTTGCCAACCGCCAAAGCCGACAACCAGATCATCGGCGTAGTGATGTACCTTGGCCAGAAATTCCCCAAGCGACCGGTGATCCTGGTCTCCAAGGACATCAACATGCGCATCAAGGCCCGCGCGCTGGGCCTTGAGGCGCAGGACTACTTCAACGACAAGGTGCTGGAGGATACCGATCTCCTCTATACCGGCACCCTCGAGCTGCCGGCGGACTTCTGGGACAGCCACGGCAAGGGACTGGAATCCTGGAAGAAAGATAGCCGCACGTATTACCGCATCAAGGGTCCGCTCTGTCCCGACCTGCTGGTCAATGAATTCGTCTGGCAGGAAGGTCCGCAACCCCTGCAGGCCTGGGTCAGAGTCGGCGCCGGCAAGACGGCGGAACTTGAGACCCTGATTGACTTCAGCCATGCCAAGAATGCAGTTTGGGGTATCACCGCGCGAAACCGCGAGCAGAACTTCGCCCTCAACCTGCTGATGAATCCCGAGGTCGACTTCGTCACACTGCTCGGCCAGGCCGGCACCGGCAAGACCCTGCTGACCTTGGCCGCGGCCCTGACGCAGACGCTGGAGACCAAGCTGTTTTCCGAGATCATCATCACTCGCGTCACCGTGCCCGTCGGGGAGGACATCGGTTTCCTGCCCGGCACCGAAGAAGAAAAAATGACGCCGTGGATGGGGGCGCTGGAAGACAATCTCGACGTGCTCAACAAGCCGGCCGACACACCGATTGGCACGTCCGGCGGCGCTGCCAGCAGCTACGGCGGCGACTGGGGACGAGCGGCAACCATGGATCTGATCCGCAGCCGAATCAAGATCAAGTCGCTCAACTTCATGCGCGGTCGCACCTTCATGAACAAGTTCCTCATCATCGACGAGGCGCAGAACCTGACGCCGAAGCAGATGAAGACCCTGATCACCCGCGCCGGTCCCGGCACCAAGGTAGTCTGTCTGGGCAACATCGCCCAGATCGACACGCCCTACCTGACCGAGGGCAGTTCAGGCCTCACCTACGTGGTGGATCGCTTCAAGGGTTGGTCGCATTCGGGACATGTCACGCTACAGCGCGGCGAGCGCTCGCGACTTGCCGATCACGCGGCGGAAGTGCTCTAAGGAAAAGCCGCCGCCCGGACCCGCCCCGTCGGTGGCCCGGCATTTCAGCCGCGGTAGGAAGTCGACCCCGCAGCGAAATTCTCGAACTTGGTGTATTCGCCGAGGAAGGTCAGTCGCACGGTGCCGACCGGGCCGTTGCGATGCTTGCCGATGATCGCCTCGGCCGTACCTTTGTCCTGCGTGTCGGGCTTGTAGTACTCCTCGCGATACATCATCAGGATGATATCGGCATCCTGTTCGATGGCGCCCGACTCGCGCAAATCGCTCATCAATGGGCGCTTGTCGGTGCGCTCCTCGACTTTCCGCGAAAGCTGCGAGAGGGCAATGATCGGCACCTGCAATTCCTTCGCCAGCGCCTTGATCGAGCGCGAAATTTCCGAAATCTCAGTGGCGCGATTCTCGCCATCGCGATTGGAACTCATCAGCTGCAGGTAGTCGATGATGATCAGACCGAGCTTGCCGAACTGCCGGTGCAGGCGCCGGGCGCGGGCGCGCAGGTCGGTCGAGTTGATGGCACCGGTCTCGTCGATGTGGATCGGCGCCTCGTGCAGCTTGCCCAGGGCCACCGTCATGCGATCCCATTCGTCGTCGGTGAGGCGACCGGTGCGCAGCTTGCCCTGGTCGATGCGACCGACCGAGGAGAGGAAGCGCGTGGCGAGCTGCGGCCCGGACATTTCCAGGCTGAAAATCGCCACCGGCAACCGCAGTTCGACGCCGACATGCTCGGCGATGTTGAGTGCGAAGGCGGTCTTGCCCATCGACGGACGGCCAGCGACCACCACCATGTCGCCCGGCTGCAGGCCCGAGGTCATGCGGTCGAGATCGGCGAAACCGGTCGCCACGCCCGTGATGTCGGACTGGCTGTCGCGCGCCAGCAGCATTTCCATGCGCTCGACGACTTCACCCAGCAAGGGCTGAATCGCAACGAAGCCATTGTTGCTGCGATTGCCCGCCTCGGCGATCTGGAAAATGCGCTGCTCGGCATCGTCGAGCAGGGTTTTTACATCGCGCCCTGCCGGATTCAGCGCATTGCCCGCAATTTCGTCGCCAACCGTGACCAACTGGCGCAGGATGGCACGCTCGCGCACGATCTCGGCATAGCGCCGGATATTGGCCGCCGAGGGCGTGGCATTGGCTATCTCACCGAGATAGCCGAGACCGCCGGTCTGATCCACCTCGTTCGAGACTTCGATGGATTCATACACGGTCACCACATCGGCCGGCCGCCCCTGCTGGATCAATTTGCCGATGTGGCGAAAGATCCGGCGGTGGTCGTCTCGGTAAAAGTCGGTTTCGCGCACGACATCGCCAATACGATCCCATGCCGCGTTGTCGATCAGCAGGCCGCCGATCAGCGACTGCTCGGCCTCGATGGAATGCGGCGGAAGCTTGAGCGCGGCGACCTGGGAATCGACCGGCTGCGGGGGATTGAAAGCGCGTACCTGGGCCATCGCTGTCTCCGATGTGAAGCGCGGAGTCTACCCCGCGCTTGGCGTCATGATAAGTGAACAACTTGTGGAAATTCTGTGGGCAAGCTGTGCAAATGCAGTGGATCGAATTCGCGCACTGCAACATCGTCCGGCCGCCATCTCTGGCTGCCCCAAGGTAAGCGGGACATAGGCCTGGATACGGCCCGGCGCAAAGGCCCGAGGACAAAAAAACGGGCCGCTGACGTCAATCAGCGGCCCGTTTTTGTATGGCGGGGCGCGGCTTAGTGTTCGCCGAGCACGGACACCGTCACCGTCGCCACCACATCGCTGTGCAGCGCGATCTGGACCGGTGCGTCGCCAATGGTCTTGAGCGGACCTTCGGGCAGGCGGATCGCCGACTTCTCGATCTGGAAGCCTTGTGCAGCGAGTGCCTCGGCGATGTCGTGGGTCGACACGGAACCGAACAGGCGGCCATCGACGCCGGTTTTGCGGGTGATTTGCAGCATCAGGCCGGCCAGCTTCTCCGCCTGAGCCTGGGCGGCGGCAACCGCGTCGGCTTGGGCGCGTTCCAGTTCGGCACGCTTTTCCTCGAAGATCTTGCGGTTGGCTTCCGTCGCGCGCTTGGCCTTGCCTTGAGGAATCAGGAAGTTGCGGGCATAGCCGTCCTTGACCTTGACCACGTCGCCGAGGCCGCCCAGGTTGACCACCTTTTCCATCAGAATAATTTGCATGGTCGTGTCCTCGCTTACTGGTGCAGATCGGTGTAGGGCAGCAGCGCCAGGAAACGCGCGCGCTTGATGGCGGTCGACAATTGCCGCTGATAGCCCGTCTTGGTGCCG